>ERZ791934.445-NODE-445-length-56379-cov-10.293445_pt1 | contig 56379 bp, 63 predicted proteins | sample MGYA00510125_ERZ791934 | MGnify/ENA primary metagenome ERZ791934 (study PRJEB30046, sample SAMN00993240) | human gut metagenome | study: EMG produced TPA metagenomics assembly of the A metagenome-wide association study of gut microbiota in type 2...
TTGCACAGGACGCAATCTAAGGACCGGCGTTTTTAGAAGGCCTTTGCAGGGTACACCAAACCGCCGGGGAGGGCATCCGCAGCAGGAAAGCAAACCGGCCGGCAGAAGACACGAAGCGCAGGACTGGTGGGAACTGTAACTTAAAATCATCCGATTACAAAGAATTCAAACCCTCTTATGGTTTTTCACTACTCCCTGTGATACACTGAATACAGGAAAAATCCAACCGGGAAGAACATCTTTCGGCTCGGAAACTATATTACAGGAGGTAATGCCATGTCTTCTTACTTATTAGAATGCTGTGTTGACTCTGTGGATTCCGCCCTGCTTGCCGAAAAGGGCGGTGCAGACAGGCTGGAGCTGTGTTCCAATCTGATAATCGGCGGAACCACCCCCACGCTCGCCCTTTACCACCGGATACGTATGCATTCGGATATCCGCATTCACGCTTTAATCAGACCCCGCTTCGGCGATTTTTTATATTCCGAAGAAGAATTTCAGGTTATTCTGGAAGAGGTACGCCAATTCCGCCAGGCCGGCGCTGAAGGTGTGGTTATCGGCTGTCTCACCCCTGAAGGCTCTCTTCATATGGAATATATGAAAAAACTCATGGATGCCGCCGGCGGAATGTCCGTTACCCTTCACCGTGCCTTCGATATGTGCAGGGATCCCTTTGAAGCCCTGGAGCAATCCAAAGAACTGGGCGTCAATACTATCCTGACCTCCGGACAAGCCCCTTCCTGCCTGGAAGGAATCGAACTTCTGAAAAAGCTTCAGCAAAAAGCAGGAACAAATCTGACCATCCTGGCCGGCGCCGGCATAAACGCAGATGCCGTAAAATTCCTGCTCGCCGAAACAGACCTGACAGCCTACCACATGTCCGGCAAACGGATTCTGGAAAGCGGCATGCAGTTCCGCAATCCCCAAGTTTCCATGGGCATCCCCGGAATGAGCGAATACGAGATCTGGCAGACCGACGAAAATGCAGTCCGCACCGTCCGCCGCCTCCTCGATACAGCCAATTAACCCTCCCCATATCCCAATACTTTCCTATAAAAGTTCTATTCACAACTAACAGAATCGCCATAGGAAGAATGGCAAAGCCATTCTTCCAGTGTGAAACTTAGAGGTTCTTAGGCCCCGTATTTTGGGGCCTTAGAACCTCTTTTCACACTTCATACTTCACATTTCCAGAAAAACGCGCTGTAGGCCGGCAGCGTACTTCCGCCGCCGAAGTCATGGCTTTCACCGCTTATCAAATCAACCGCCATGCCGCAGCCCGCATCAAAATGGGCCGTATACGGCTCACTGTCGGCATTTATCGCCACCAGCACCCGCTCTCCCTCTACGGCTCTTTCAAAAATACACTGTTTGTTTGTCAGGACAACCGAACGGAAATCACCAAAATTCAGCGCCCGTGACCCTTTCTTAGCCTCTGCCAGCCTGCCGATAAATTCCGACAATTCATTTTCAACCGGTTCCGCAAAGCATGCGCGAAGAGCCTGGTCACCGTCGCTCTTATTTCCTTTCGCTCCCCATTCGCTTCCATAATACACACAGGGAATGCCCGGCATGCCGAACATCATGGCATAAATCAGAGGAAGATGCTTTTCATTTTCCAGAATACTTGCAATCCTTGTCACATCATGGTTATCCACAAAAGAAAGCAGATGCAGCCCCTTATACAAAGTCCAGTTTTCCGGACCGAACTGTCTTAGCAAAGAATGAACGATTTCGAACATATTCAGACTGTTAAAGCTGGAATACAATCCTTTATAGCATTCATAATTCGTTGCCGAATGAAGCATGCCGTCATTCACCAGAACCTTATAATCTCCGTGCAGCATCTCACCCACAAGGAAAAAGTCCGGCTTCAGCTCATCACAGAGACTCCTTAGCCGCCTCACAAAGTTATGATCCAGGCAATAAGCCACATCCAGACGCAGCCCGTCTATATCGAATTCCTCCACCCAATATCTGACACAGTCAAAAATATGAGTGATCACTTCCTCATTCTGAAGATTCAGCTTCACAAGGTCGTAATTTCCTTCCCAGCCTTCATACCACAGGCCGTCATTATAATTGGAATTTCCGCCCAAATCAATATGGAACCAGTTCAGATAAGGGGAATTCTCCCTTTTCTGCAGAACATCCTGAAAGGCCCAGAAGCCTCTTCCCACATGATTGAAAACACCGTCCAGCACCACCCGGATTCCTTCTTTATGAAGGTTCTCACAGACCTTTTTGAAATCCTCATTGGTGCCCAGCCGGCAGTCCACCTTTTTGAAATCCCTGGTATTATACCCATGGGTATCCGACTCAAACAGCGGGGAAAAATAGATGGCGTTTGCGCCAAGCTTCTTTATATGCCCAATCCAGCCATTTACCTTTTGTATTCCATCCTGCTCTGCTGCCGGACAGCTTCCGTCATTTTCAAACGGAGCCCCGCAGAATCCCAGAGGATATATCTGATAAAAAACACTTTCGTAAGCCCACATAAATGTGTCCTCCTATCACTAAACTTCGTCTTGCCCCTCATGCTTCGGGGGACATGTATACGCTGTATCAGTATACCATATCCTATTTTTGCTTTCCACTTTTTTTGTTTCTCTGCTGTTCTCCGAAGGATCACTAAAGTGGAAAAATTTTATTCATCCATCCACCTTTTCCTTCTGAAAATCCACATCCGGCAGTGTCGTTTTCCACTTATCCATATGTGTGGATAAGCATAATTCACATGCTTTTTTCAGCCCCATTTTTTCCTGTTTCTGTGGATAAGCCTTTTAAATTATCCACATTGATTTACATAACAAAATTGACTGCTTTAGTTTTTTTACTGTATATCGACTATGTTGTGAAAATGTGTATAACCGACTCAAAACGTGTAAAATCGACAATAACTGCAAAAGAAATCCCCAGTTTCCACATAGTTATCCACAATTCTGACTGTCATAAACATGTTTTCCACATGTCAGTCTTCGAAAACTGCGTGTCATTTTCTGATAATCCGCACATTCCACAATTTTTTCCACATAACCACCATCCCATTAAAATATATAGCCCCGGGATATCTTTTTTTATTCCTGTTACTGGTAGTTTTAAAAAATTTTTCTATGGATAAATCAGGACGTAGACATCCGTTCAAACCTGTGATATACTGACTTGCTGTCTTAAAAAGACGGTCTTAATTTCCTTGTCTGAAAAAAAGAAAAGGCAGGGGATTCCTTTATAAAAAGCAAATAGATAAATAAATAGATAATACCGATAAACGACAGGAGTTTTGATATGATAAAAATAGGATCTCATGTAAAAATGGGCGGAAAGGATATGCTGCTGGATTCTGCCAAGGAGGCTGTCTCTTATGGAGCCAATACTTTCATGGTGTATACCGGCGCGCCCCAGAATACAAAACGTAAGGCCATAAGTGAATTGAATATAGATGCTGCCTGGGAATATATGAAGCAGAATGGAATTGAGGATTTTGTCATCCATGCCCCTTATATTATCAACCTGGGGAATTCGGTGAATCCGGAGACCTATTCCCTTGCTGTGGATTTCCTGGCTCTGGAGCTGGAACGCACCATTGCCATGGGCAGCCGGGTTCTCATCCTTCATCCGGGCGCACATGTCGGCGCCGGTACCGAAACCGGGCTGCGCCAGATCATCCAGGGACTGAATGCGGTATTGACAGCGGACACTCCCTGCTATATAGCACTGGAGACCATGGCGGGCAAGGGTTCGGAAATCGGCCGCAGCTTTGAAGAGCTGGCCGCTATTTATGATGGGGTGAAATACAATGATAAACTGCGGATATGTTTTGATACCTGCCACGTAAATGATGCAGGCTATGACATCGTAAATGACTTTGAAGGGGTAATGGAACAATTCGACAAGAAACTGGGAAAAGACCAGATTGCTGTTTTTCACATCAATGACAGTAAGAACAGCATGGGCGCCGGGAAAGACCGTCATGCCAATATCGGGGAAGGCACCATCGGCTTCGATACCTTAAGGCATATCGTCCACCACCCGGATTTTCCGGGCATTCCCAGGATCCTGGAAACGCCCTACCGCCCTGATCCGGAGAATCCGGATAAGACGCTGCCTCCTTATAAAGAGGAAATCGCTTTATTACTGAATACAGCTGCTCACTAAGAGACAACGGAATAAAATGGATACGGTGAATAGCAGCTTCTGTGGGCTGCAGGTTTATTATCCCCTACAGCCACTCATCCCAGAACCGCTCCACCCGGCGGGCCACCCGGTCCGCCGTCACCACCTCGTATTCCTCCCATTCCCTGGGAAACAGCTGCTGATAGGCCCCATTCAGGAACCGGTCATCCAGAAGTGCCACAATCCCCACGTCCTCCGATGTCCGGATCACCCTTCCTGCTGCCTGCAGAACCTTGTTCATCCCGGGGTAACGATAGGCATAATCAAATCCGTTTTTACCGGCAGCATCAAAGTAGCTTTTAAGGATTTCCCGCTCATTGCACACCTGGGGAAGCCCTGTTCCCACAATGACGGCCCCTATCAGACTGTCATTCTTCAAATCGATCCCCTCACTGAAAATTCCGCCCATGACGCAGAAACCAAGCAGGCTCTTTTCTTCCTCCACTTCAATGTCCATATGGATCATATCCTCCAGCTCACAATTCCTGTTTCCTTCAAAACGGCTCAGGAACTGCTCCCTGTCCTCCTCACTCATGATATCCTCCTGAATGATGCATTCTTCCGTTTCAGGATCCAGGAAGTTCTCTTCATACACTTCAAACACACTCTGCAAAAAAGAATGAGACGGGAAAAAAATCAGGTAATTGCCATAACGCATCCTCGTGATCTCATGGAGATAATAAGCGATGTTGTAATATTCCTTCGGTGATCTCCTGCTGTATTTGCTTGTGACATCACTGCCTATATAAAGCGCTTTCTTCTTAGGGTTAAAGGTTGATTTGGCATATACCTCAAAATCTTCCTTTTCCCCGCCAAGCAGGCTTTTATAATACTGGATGGGCAGCAGCGTAGCTGAAAACAGGACGGTGCTCCGGGCTCTCTGCATACATTCCTTCAGGTTTACAGACGGATTCACGCAGAACAGCTTGACCATAAAGCTGTCATCCTCTTCCAGTTCCGTATAAATAACATAGTTTTCATCCAGGCCGTCATAAATAAGAAGGAAATGGGAAATTTCAAAGAAAAAATCCAGCACATCCTCTCTGACGGGGCTTTCGTCATGCTCCTCCAGATATTTTTCCATCGTCTCATAAAGCCGCTCCACAGCCTGTACAAAAGGTTCTATGGATCCTACAATCCGGCAGTCTTCGCATTCCCGCTTCAGGGGAAGCAGTTCCCTGCTGCACTTATCCAGCTGATGCTCCATTTTGCCGTCATATTCCCGCACTATTTTTTTCAGTGCCAGAAAGTCTTCCTTCACCAGAGAGGCGCTGTACATCTCCCGCCCCCTGTCCACCAGGTTATGGGCCTCGTCAATGAGAAAGATATACTGTCCCTGCACTCCCTCCGCAAAGAAACGCTTCAGATATACATGGGGATCGAAAACATAATTATAATCACAGATGATCCCATCGGAAAAAAGACTCATATCCAGGCTCATTTCGAAAGGGCATACCTTATATTTACGTGCATACTCCTCCACCTTTTCCCTGTTATAATGATCCTCATGCAGAAGCAGATCATATATGGCATCATTGATCCGGTCATAATGGCCGTCCGCATAGGGACAGGCTCCGGGATTACACTCCGTTTCTTCCATAAAGCATATCTTTTCTTTCGCGGTCAGAATAACCGTCTTAAACCGCAGCTGCCTTTCCCTGAGCAGCTGGAAGGTATTATCCGCCACCGTCCGCGTGATGGTCTTCGCAGTCAGATAAAAAATCCGTTCCGCCTTTCCTTCCCCAATAGCCTTAACAGCGGGAAATACGGTGGAGAGCGTTTTACCTACTCCGGTAGGAGCTTCAATGAACAGCTTGCGCTTATGGACAATACTTCGATATACATAGGTAGCCAGTTCCTTCTGCCCTTCTCTGTAAGAGAAAGGAAAAGCAAGCTGCCGAATGGAAGCAGTCCTTTGCTCCTGCCATTCGTTAGTAAAATCCGCCCATTTTTTATACTCCGTCAGCAGGGCCTCAAACCATTCATCCAGCTCCGCCCGCTGATAGGTGTTCACAAAATACCGCAGCTCCTCTGTTTCCATATTGCAGTAGGTCATTCTCACCTTCATCTGCGCGCTGTCATGTTCTCTGGCATACATACTTGCATAGCATTTAGCCTGGGCCAGATGGACATCCACCGGCTCCTTCATTTTTTCCAAATCCCTGTAAGTTCCCTTTATTTCATCTATGGTAACAACGTCTCCATTGATAACTCCATCAGCCCTGCCTTCCACCACCAAATCGTAAGCGGGTGTGCTCCAGCTGTAGCGCATCACCACCTCCGCCTGATAATCAGAGCCCATTCTTCTTTGTATCATGCGGTGGATCCGCCCTCCCTCCGCCATCGCGTTATCAGGTGCCGCGCCCTTACGGTTGTCTATACTGCCGCTGCGCAGGATAAATTCCACCAGGCTGCGCACGGATATTCTTATTTCCACGTTACCATTCCTCCTACTTGTTTTGCGGAGCAAAATGCGAGTCCTCTGACGAGCAGAGGAATTTTCCTCCTTGTTTTGCGGAGCAAAATGCGAGTTCTCTGACGAGCAGAGGAATTTTCCTCCTTTTTAAGAAAGGGGTCTGCTGTGCCGACTTCTTTTCCATCTTCAGACAGATCCAACACACAAAAACTCCCTATAAAGATAGTACACACTTCTTTACAGGGAGTCAAACTTTATATAGAGGTACAATAAGTTTCACGAATTAAGCTTCGCTTATACTTTAGCAGGCGATTGCAAAATTTCTGAGGTAACTGTCGAATTCTTTGCTGTATCCATGACAGGTTACTGTCAGTACACGGGTAAGGTCCAGTCCATACACACCAAGAATAGATTTAGCGTCTACCACATAGCTGTTATATGCTATGTCAATATCGAAATCACACCTGGAGGCCGCGTTTACAAATTCCTGTACCTCGTCCGGTCTCAGCACAATTTTATACTGATTGATTCCTTTCATACTTACCACTCACTTTCATCCTTTCTTAAAATATATAAACAGATACCGACACGGTGATTTTACCATGTTCTTACTTGGATTTATCATATTATACAGCATTGGCAAGAAATGTAAACCCCCCATTTTTCGGCATATTCTGCCAGTAAAATCAGCCATACTGCATTATGTCCCCGCAAAGAGTCAAACCTGCTCCCTTCTTTGTCTAAAAGTATGATTTCCGGTGTTTACCCCTATTTTGTCCCCTCCGATTTCTGCTCATTCTTTACAAATTCTATCATATATTCTTGGAACCTGTAAGGGAGGTTCTGTCTCTGCAATTTTTCATTCTCCCGCTCCTTTATAGTTATCTTACGGCAGAAATACCGGAAAAGTTCCTGAATATTCCGCTCTTCCTCTGAGAATTCCAAATCCTGCTTTTGTGGTCCATGCTCCAGTTTCGCCATAAACCAGGGCTTTCCGGCCTGGTGAATGCCATAAAGCTTTCTTCCCTTATCATAAATAACAAAATTTTCCTTAGGAAACCGATCGGCAAAATGAGGCATCATAAACGGAACCACATTGTTCTTAGGTCCTATCTCCCCAAACAGAACACCTCCCGTAGTTTCTTCAAAACGCAGGAAACCAAGAAGATGATGTGCCTCATTTCCGGCCGACCTGCTCAGTTCAAATACCCGGCGTACATCCGAATTCCCCAGATGATCCTGCAGCTGCCCCCTGAACCTTCCCTTAAGCCCTTCCACAACCGCCTGATAAACGGCCTGCCCTTTATCCGTTTCCCAGGAAGAAAGGGCATAACAGAACTGTTCATAACATTCCTCCCCGAAACGGGAAAATATGGTCCGCCTCACCTTATCCGCTTTCTGCATATCCGGTATTATTTTCCTGTATTCGGCAAACAGGCGGAGATTACCATCCTCCCCCACCTGTATATAAGTACTGTCATGATCACATTTCAACGCATATGCATCATAAATCCCGGTAAAAACTCCCTCCTGGGAATCTTCACAAATAAATATCTGTTCCATGCCTTTGGCACCTTTCCTGTCATATCAGACGCACTCTAGCCCAGCTGACTGATTCCCTGCTGTCTCGCCGCGAAACGCACATCATCAAACAGGGAAAGCTGCCGGTAAGACATTCCTCCTGCCTCTGCCGGAAGCTTTTCTTTCACAGACAGCAGGTTGCGCGTGATATAATCCTCTTCGATTCTCGTATTATACATCATACGTCCCTGACAGGTTATGAAATAAAGGGCTCTCTTAAGAACCACCCCTATCTTCTTCAAATCCTCGAAACGCAGGTTTGCACTCCTCCTGGCCTTTACTATCCTCTGGGCACTCTTCACCCCGATTCCCGGCACCCGGAGCAGTGTCTGGTAATCCGCCCGGTTCACTTCCACAGGAAAGCATTCCAGATGACGCAGAGCCCAGTCTTCCTTGGGATCCAGCAGCACATTGAAATTGGGCCTGTTTTCATCCAGCAGCTCCTCCGCCTGGAAACCATAAAACCGCAGCAGCCAGTCCGCCTGATAGAGCCTGTGCTCCCGAAGCAGCGGAGGGCCTCCCGGCAGGGCCGGAAGATCCTTATCCTCATTCACCTGGACGAAGGCCGAATAAAAAACCCGCTTCAGGCTGAATTTATCATACAGATTCTGGGCCACCATCATAAGCTGGAAATCACTCTCACCTGTGGCACCGATGATCATCTGTGTGGACTGGCCCGCCGGTACAAATGCCGGCGCATGCCTGTAAACGGCCACTTCATTCTTGCTCTCGGTTATCCCGTTCTGAATCAGCCGCATAGGCGCCAGAATATTCTTCCTGTGCTTATTGGGGGCAAGCTTCTTTAGGCCTTCCGCCGTGGGCAGTTCCAGGTTCACACTCATCCTGTCCGCCAGGAAACCAGTAAGGCGCACCAGCTCCGGATTAGCCCCGGGGATAGCCTTTACATGAATATAGCCCTGGAAATTATATTCCCTGCGGAGCTTGAAAAGTGTCCGGTACAAAAGCTCCATGGTATAATCCGGGCTATACAGAATACCGGAGCTCAAAAACAGACCTTCAATATAATTCCTTCTGTAAAATTCAATCGTAAGCCTGCATACCTCCTCCGGGGTAAAGGAAGCCCGCGGCACATCATTGGAGCAGCGGTTAATGCAGTATTTACAGTCATATATACATTCGTTGGTAAATAGAATCTTAAGCAGGCTGATGCAGCGTCCGTCTCCTGAAAAGCTGTGGCAGATCCCTGCCTTTATGGCATTCCCCATTCCCGTACCGTCCCCGTTCCGATCCGTCCCGCTGCTGGTACAGGCCACATCATACTTGGCCGCATCCGTCAGTATTCCCAGCTTATCCATTATGCTCATCTGCTTGTCTGAAATTCTGCACTCCATTTTATCCCTGCCTCTTCTGCTCTTTCATCCGTTTCACAGATGTAATCACGCAGCAACTTTTTTCGAACATATGTTCTTTTCCATATTATAGTACATATGTTCGGTTTGTGCAAGTATAAAACGACCGAATATTTATAGCGGCAACTTATATAATCCCCATCTGTCTTGCCTTCTCCACCGCCATCACCCGCGACTTAACCTCCAGCTTCCTGAAAATACTGGCTATATGGCTTTTCACAGTGGAAAGGGAAATATAAAACTTATCCACTATATCCGTGTTTGTCAGCCCATCTGCTATCGCCTGCAGGATCTCAGCCTCCCGTCTGCTCAAAACGCATGTGTTCTCCGCGATACACAGCCTTACAGCCTCCTCAAAAAAGAGCTTTTCCCGTGGGGACAGCATTTCCGCAAATGCGCTGCCATATTTCTGGTAAAATCCGTATACGGTTTCCGCTTCCACAAAAAAGGGCTGGAAAATCCTGTTTTCACAGGCATAATATACTGCTTCCTTAAACAGATCCTTCAGACGCCTCGTATCTGCGGCACATTTTGATAAGGCAGTCCCTTTAAGCAGGCTCGCTTCCACTATCTTGAGAGAGGATTTCCGTTTACGGGCTGCGGCAAGCACCTCATCCAACACAGACAGGGCATTCTGAATCTCTCCCTTTCCAATCAGGATGTGCGCAAATAACAGGCTGCTGTTCAGTGACCGGCCTGTTTTTTCTTTTCTTAAATAAGCATCCATATAATTGTCCTGCATTGCCGGTGTCATGACACCCGCGCGGAATTGATATTTCAACAGGGATGCCAGCATAAGGATATCCTTATAATAATCCGCCGCCATCAGGCCTTTGAGCATCGTATCCGCCTGTTCTGTCTCCCCTAGTAAATATAACTGTTCAATCACATTAAAGGCATAGGAAAGCCGCAGCTGCCCTCCGCGTTCCGCCACCTCTTCCCGGCATTTCTCCAACAATTGACCGGCATCCTCCAGCCGCAGCTGCTTCATGTACAGCCCGGCGACAGTCACGTTAAAAGTAGGAATATGAAAACGTCTCAGCAGTTCATTTCTCTCAAACAGATTCCGTGTCTGCTCCTGCACCGCCAGTGCATCGTTCAAAAGCCCCATTTCCTCGCAGATCTGTGTTTTCAGGGTCTGGTTAAAATAGGCGACGTAAGCGCTGTGGTTCTGTGTTTCAAAGGCAATGCTTTTCTGAATCGACGCAAGCGCTTCAGGAAAGCGATCCCTGCAGAATAAAAAGGCGGCGTTCTTAGTCAATATCAATGCCTTTGTTAAAGGATGCGCCTCCATCTCAAGAACCTTATCCACAGGCATCGGCTCCTGAATCATATAAGGCTCTTCCCTGTATAAGATGGCCGCCCCATAAAAGGCTTCATAGCGCGGATCCTTTCCGGCCCTTTCCACCGCCGCGTTATAAAGCGCATCACATAGATCAAATTCAAAAATAAAGTAATGATAAAAAAACTTCTGAAAAGCCACCTCAAAATCAGTTACAGCAATTTCCACGGGAAGCCTGGCTATGTAGTAAAAAAAAGCAGGACTATTGTCCATCTCCAGAAGCCTTGTCATGACAAGGGCGAAGTCCCCCAGTGAAAACAAATGGCGCAGGCTTTCATCCTGATCCCCACATTCCCACAGCGCTCTCGCCCCTTTCCTGAGCACCTGTTCCTTTGTACCGTCAGCCAGCCTGTCAAACCGAATACGCAGAAAATCCCTGAGTAAATTATGGTACCTGTAAATTTCTTCTGCTTCATCCACACACTGAAGCATCAAATTTTTACCCAGAAGTCTCTCCAGCATGCTGTCAAAATCTATTTCCGGCAATACACACGCAATGATCCGTCTGTTAAAATAAGAAAACGGCGCAGTGAGCACAAGAAAGGTCTGTTCCTCCTGCGTCAGCCGTCCGAATATCTCCTCGGCTATATAGTCGTTCAGATACCGGTTATCCCTGACAGTCCCCTTGGCAAAGGTAACCCTCCCCGCAGCCGCCAGAAGCTGCAGACCGCCAATCCAGCCATCCGCCTTATCCAATACCCCCTGCAGTTCCTCCTCATTACAGGACAGAGACAGGGTTTCCTTTAAAAAGGAGACTCCTTCCTCCTGTGATAAACGCAGTTCCTCATCCTCTATGCGGAGGAGCTCATCCTTCATTTCAAGCTTTGACAGGGAAAGCTCCGGCAGCGCACGGGTAAGAAGAAAGATATGCACATTCTCCGGCATATTCATAATAAAATAATCCACACTCTGAATCAGTTCCCTGTTATTGAGCAAATGAAAATCATCAAGCACAAAATAGATCTCTCCGGTCTGCTCCAGCGCATTGATCAGCACCTTCAGCATTTCCGTATATCCGGCGCCGGCCCCCTGCAGATAATTGGAAAACTCATCCGCAGCGGCGCCCAGGGAAGCAGACAAGGCCTTTACCACATAATTCCAAAACAGAGGAATAAAATTACATTCATCATCCAGGGAAAGCCATCCTGCCGACAGCTCCCTGTTTTCAAGATAAGAAGTGAGCAGAGTTGTCTTCCCGCTGCCGGCAGCGCCCATTATAACAGTTAAACGCTTGTGTCCGGAAGCATCCAGTTTTTGAAATAATTCCCGCCGTAGTACCGTTCCCTTTCTCGGTTTCGGCATCATAAGCCTTGTGGATAACAATGTCCTGTTCATAAACGCCCCCTCTTAAAAAGATTGTTATTCAAATTCCACATATCTTCCCATGCTCCCCGCCCGCTGGTACCGCGTCTGCCGTCCGGCTTGGAATCCCCTTCCTGCCCGCCGCCGGCCACGGCCTTGCAGGGTATCCTGTAAGGGGCGTTATAAGCACGCCGGTCCTTAGGCTGCGTATTGTGCAGCCTTAGTACCGTTGCGTGATTATCCGAGCGAAAGCGTCCCCTGTAAGGACCCCTGCAAGGCCGTGGCCGGCGGCGGGCAGGAAGGGGATTCCAAGCCGGGCGGCAGACGCGGTACCAGCGGGCGGGGAGCATGGGAAGATATGTGGAATTTCCGTATAGTTATATTTGTTTTCAGTGTCCGATATAAGTCCTATTTGTTTTCCATACGGAGACCGTATAGAAAACCGCAATCAGCAGGAGCAAATAGGAAAGAGACGGAACAATGCCCTGCCATGCCATGTGCTGCTCCACGCCGTCCGCCACGTTCAGGAAGGCCTTCTGCGGAAGTATCTGTATGATGACTCCCAGCGCCTGGTTGCCTTTGTCAAAGGCAAAGAACCCGCCTGCCAGGATGGATGTGAGAATGATAATCGTATTGCCGATCATTTTTGCAGAATCATCCTTATTCGGCAGCATGGAATACAGGAAAAGGCTGAATACGGTGGACAGCGCACATATAAGGGCGAGCATACCGGCAAGCGGAAGGAAACCGAAGCCGAAAGACGCCCCGCTTATCCATTTTACCACAACAAGTATAATCGTTGTAGGAATAAAGAGAAAAAGGAAGTTGAACAGGCAGTGGGCAAACAGGTAATTGCTTATCCCCAGGGGCGACGCCGCTATCCGGGTTATCTGGCCGCCGGTTTTGTCATCTGCGTAAAAGGTCATGCATGTGGAACCCATCATCAGCAGGAACATGGTCAGAAAGCCCAGGACATTGGTTCCGGTGCCGCGGTCACTGAACATGGCAGGAGCATCCTCCCGCCCTTCCAGCGCAGCCTTCAGCTTTGCCGTGATTTCCTCGCTTTTGACGGTTTCCAGTGAACAGCTTCCGTCCGCATTCTTCGTCAGGACAGCATCATACCGGCCCATTACAAGCTCCGAACGGGGCGGGGCTTCCTCCATCGGTATGATATTTACCTGCTTCGATGCCAATTCCGCAGACGCCGGCGAAACAACTGCCACATCCCATTTCTGTGTCATCCCGGTGCTGACAAATACTGCGGCGCAGGAAGCTGCGGCGGTGAATAACACCAGCAATACTATAATCTGCTTCTGCTCAAGAAGCCGTCTGAAATTATTTTTCATTATCACTTTCACAGGTAATCCTCCCGATTAAATAATCTGGCTGTAAACACAATACATAGCCCGCCCAACAGGCACAGCGAAATGCCTGTTACGCCCAGTGTCAGCATGTTTCCGTCATAAATGGCCCTGAAGGCTGCATTGCTTATCCATGTGACCGGTGAAAGGTTGCTGATTAAGCTCACTGTACGGCCAAGCCCTTTCAGAGGGAAGAAGGAACCTCCCAATAAACAGAGGATGGCGACCGCGGTGGAAAGAATCATGTTGACCGTCTCCTCATGTTTCAGGATACAGCAAAGCATGATGCTGAAACACACGGCAAAGAATTCCACACAGAGTAAAAGGAGCCATAAGTAAATGACGGCCTTTCCCCCGAAGCTGACTCGGGCGATGAAAAACAGCATGGCTCCGGCAATGGTATGGCATACAGCACCGAACAGAAACGATGCGGCGATTTTAGGCATAAAAATATAGGAATCCGGCACAGGGGCGTTACACAGGCGCATATTCGCCTTTACAATACGTGTTTCCATAAAACTGTTCGCAGCAAGGGTTGCATTGTTTAAAGCCCCGAAAATCATCATGGTAATGGCATAATAATCAAAGGATGTCACCACGCCGCCGTAAGTGCCTTTCGTGATAAACCCCATGACCAGCGCCAGAAGCAGCGGCAGCCCTATTGTCCCGGCCCACCACATGGGATTCGTGTACAGGTTTTTCAGATCCGTTTTCAGAATACAGTTAAATTCATACATAATGGCTCCTAATCCCGCAGGGAACGCCCGGTCAGGTTCAAAAATACCGTTTCCAGACTGATTGCCTGCGTGGTAATGCTGTTGATGCGCTTTCCATGTTCGATCAGTACAGCAATAATCCGATCCAGATTTTCAATGCCGGGAATGACGGCAAGCTTCAATGTTCCGGCGCCTGCCGACACTTTTTTCACCCCTTCTATGCGGTACAGCGTATCGGAATCAAAGGTATCAAGGCCATCGGCTTCAATGGTTATCATTTTATCCGTATCGGTTCTTTCCTTCAATTCCTCCTTTGTGCCCCCGGCGATGATTTTGCCGTGGTCCATGACAATAATCCGGGTGGATATCTCTTCTACTTCCTCCATATAGTGCGTGGTATAGATAATGGTCATCCCCTCATCCCGCAGGCGTTTGATGGATTCCAGGATATGATTCCTTGACTGCGGATCAATCCCTACTGTGGGTTCATCCATGACAAGCAGCTCCGGCCTGTGGGCAATAGCGCAGGCAATATTCAGACGCCTCTTCATGCCTCCGGAAAAGGTGCCGGCCTTATCTCCCGCCCTGTCGGTCAGTCCCGCAAATGCAAGGGCAAACCGGCATCCTTCCTGCAGTGCTCTGCCTCTTAAACCATAGAGGGATGCGAAAAATTCCACATTATTGCGTGCGCTCAAATCCTCATAGATTGCCAGATCCTGCGGCACGACACCCAGCCGCCGTTTATAAGCGGGTAAGTCATCATGGATGCTTTTCCCTTTCAGGAAGTCCGCATATATGCCGCCTCCATCCCATCCCAGAGCACCTGCGAGCATATTGATGGTCGTACTTTTTCCTGCGCCGTTTGGTCCCAATATACACAGGATTTCACCTTTGTATACATCAAAACTGACTCCGTCCACGGCTTTGCCTGTTTTATAACTTTTCTGAAGGTTTTTTACTTCTATCATTTTATTCATATACCGCTCCTTTCATTGTCTCTATTGTAAACCAGCAGGCTTAAGAGCGGTATCGGCCGAAAGTATGATTCGGACCGGCCGGGAGTATGAAAAAACGGTACAGCCCGCATAAAGGCCGTACCGTTTCCGAAATCTTCTGTTCTTTTATGAGGCCACCGACCCTTTGAAGCCGATGCGAATCCGGCTGCGTCTTCCGGCAAGGGCCGCCTGGTACACAGCGTATACTTTATCACCAAACTGTCTGGCTCCGAAATCCAGGCCGGTCCGAACGGCTCCTGCCGACAGGAAATTTTTCCAGTCCACATCACCCGTAACCTTCAGACATGCTTCACTGAATTCTTCAAATGTCTCGTATTGGTATCCGTTTTCCCTGTTTTTTACAATCCCTTCCACACAAGGGTCTTTCCTGCACAGTACCGGCAGACCGCTGGCTAAAGCCTCCAGATAGGTAATTCCCTGGGTTTCGCTTTGGGAAGCGCTGACAAAAAGATCCGCCGCCCGGTAGTAAGCTGCCGTTTCATCGGGGGATGCCATTCCCGTAAAATGAATCCGGACACTGTTTTTCTGTTCATCGGACAGCTGTTCCAGTTCTTTTCTGCAGGGACCGTCCCCCACGATCAGGAGTTCCATATCCTCCCTGTTCATCCGCCCGAAGTACGTGATAATTTCTTCTATATTTTTTTCTTTGGCAAGCCGTCCCAGAACAAGAAGTACCTTTTTCCCTTCTTCGATTCCGTATTTTTCCCGTATTTCCCTTCTGTCACGCTCCACAGCCTCCCAGCTCACCGGCAGGAAACGCTCCAGCCGTATACCGGTGGGAATCACCGCAACAGGACGATCCACGCCATAGGAATTAAGAATCCCCTTTACCTTCTGGGTAGGAGCAATAACAAAATCTGTTTTTTCCAGAATAAACCGGGAAAACCATGCGGCAGCCTGCTTTCCCCAGGGCCTGCCCGCGCTGAAATAATGGGTATAATCTTCATATACCGTATGATAGGTATGGACAATGGGTATCCCCAGCTGTGCCGCTATCTTCCGGGCAACCAGGAAGCTGCTGAATTCACACTGGGAATGAATGATATCCGGCTGCCATGCAATCAATTCCTCATACAGCCGGCTTCCCGGAAAGCATACCGCCCTGGCTCCGGGATAAATCCGGCTTATATCAACAGAACGCATATAATAGACATCTTCCTCCTTGTAGGAGTGTCCCCGTTCTGATAAAGTAACAACTCTCACTTCATGTCCCTTTCGGGTGAGTTCTTTTTTTAAGGTAAGAACAGAGGTAACAACACCGTTAATCACGGGTTCATACCAATCTGTTGTAATTAATATTTTCATAGGTCCCCTCCTCAAATAAGCTGTCGTAAATTTCTGCCAGGGCCGTTCCTATTTTAGTAATACTGTTTTCCCGGACCAGCTGATATGCTTCCTGTGTCAAATCCGGAAGCTGTTTTTCCAGAATAGCCGGCAGAAGCTGTTCAAAGTCTTCCCTTCTCTTTCCCTTATACACGGTACTGCCATGCTCCAGCCATCCCTCATACACCGGGATATCCCTCACCAGAACCGGCGTCTGCATGGCCATGGCTTCCAACATGACAATTCCTTCCGTTTCCTCCCATGTGGGGAAGAAAAATAAATCGCTTCCGCTGTAGGCATCCATCAGTTCTTCCTTGCTGATAAAGCCCGGAAACTGCAGATTGGGAAGCTGCGTCCTGACAGCCTTCCGGATTCGGGATGGAATCAGTGCGGATGGCGTGGAACCAAACCAGATAAACTCATACTGAGGATATTTCTTTGCCATTTCCACAAAATCCAGGATCCCTTTTCTTTCTATATAATGTCCCACCCCCAGAACAACCTTCTGGGTGGATGTAAAGCAATAAGCTCTGCGGAATCTTTCTGCCCCCTCTTCGCTTTTTTTATAGGCTGCAAGGTCAATGCCGTTGGAAAGATGCACTATCTCCCTGTTTATCCCATAGGTCTGCAGCAGCCGTGCGGAATAGGGTGTGGGCGTTATTACCACATCACCGCTTCTATAGCACCGTCTGATCCACCGGCGGAACAGCCCTGCCGCCATGTTGGAACCGATAAAGGAATTCCGGAAATCCTCCATCGTAGAGTGGCCGTAATAAACCACCCGCTTTCCCTCCATACGGGCTTTCAGGCTCATCCACAGCGAATCGGGAAAAACAGTATTCAAATGGACTACCTCATAGTCCTCCTTCGGATCAAAGGTATAAGGTATCCCCGCGCTTTCCAGCGCCCGTGCCTGATGCTCCATGGCGCGTCCCACGCCGCTCTTGCCCGCCACCTTCATACCGCCGTTATAAAGTAATACTTTTCTCATTACCGCACCCTCTTTTCTTCTATCTTAATATACAGGTTCATCGAATCAACTGCAGGACCTGGGTAAACAGCAGCTGCAGCCCCAGGGAATATGCCGCAATGGATAACGGCTTGCCGAGCAGGATTATAAGCAGGAATTTACGGAAGGACATGGAGGTCACGCCTGCCAGGAAGCAGAGCAGATCATCCGGCGCCGCCGGGAAAAAAATAGCCAGTGCAAACCATTTATCAAAGGTACCGTTTTCCATCCATTTCAGATACTTTCCATATTTCTGGCCGTCCGCCGCCTTTTCCACAGCCTTCATCCCCAGTCTTCTGGATATCTGGAAGGCACAGGCCGACCCGATACAGATTCCCAGATAATTATAGACAAATCCCCACAGCGGCCCGAACAGAAGCACACCGCCCAGACAGGAAACTCCGCCCGGTATGATGGGAATCACCACCTGAACTATCTGAATCAGAATAAAAATCAGAGGCCCCCATATCCCAAAGGGCTTCAGGAACTGCTCCATAGCTTCCTGAGAGGTAAACAGCCCCTTCTGCATCCCATATATCGTAAATGCTGCGCAGAAACCAATCCCCAGAGCTGTAATGATATAGGAAGGTTTTATAAATTTTCTGGTTTCCGCCTTCACCTTATATTCCGTTTTCGGTTTGAATTCTGCTTTTGTCACTCCTGCCGTATATTCCATATCCTGCTCCTGTTCTCCTTATCAATAGCTATCCTGTCTGTCATTCATTGTCTATATGCTAACAGTCAAAGCTTAAAGAACAGTCCGGTAATTTCTAAATATTTCTTTAACAAAACTGGTATTTTCACTTAACTAAAAGACCCGCAGAACATAAAAACAGCTGACATGATCTGGAAAAAAGAAGCTTAAATTATGGAAATATTTAGTTGATCTATAGGAAAAATTTGAATATAATGCTTCTGTAACTATTCATATTCCGGCTGAAAAATTCCGGAAATATCAGCATCATTTTTTACAGGAGAAAAGAAATGGAAAAGAAAAACAACCTTCTGAAAATCGCGTCTTATATATTGATCGCGTTTGCCGCAATTGCCCTTGTCGTATCTGTGGTGAATATTTTCAGAACATTAGGACAGGTCAACAATATGGATGCCGCCACGCAGGCAGCGCTGGATCAGGCGGTTGCCGCCAATGCCGGAAGCGGAGTGTCCGCAGATATGGCAGTGGGACTGGTAAGCGGTATCGCATATGTGACCCTAGCGATTACGGTCGCCTTCAATGTTTTAAAAATCATTATCGGAATTCTGGGAATTAAAAAATCTGAAGTGATGGGCAGCAATAACTTCTTTATGATATGGGGTATCGTTTTCCTTATTTTCGGTGTTTTCGGCCTGGCGGGCACCTTCTCCCTCATCGGCTTCTGCAATCTGATGGCGGGAATTGCTGCTCCGCTGCTTTATATCATCTTTTCCAAGCAGACCAAAGCGGCCTGAGACGCGGTAAAAGAATTGTTATAGAAAATTACATAAAAAAACAGCCCGTCTGCAAAAGGCTTCACTCCGTCAGGAGAATGCCTGTTTTGCAGACAGGGCTGTTTTCTTTATTCCATCTCATAGCTTGCGGGTGGACTCCTGTTCCAGGAGCACTCCGGGAAATATTTTATGCTGGTGGCCGCTTCTTCCTGCCAGTATATCAAACAGAAGCTTTACGGATTCCTCCGCAATATCCTGCACCGGCTGGCGTATGGTAGTGAGAGTGGGATTATAATAGCTACAAAGCTCAATCCCGTCAAAGCCGGCCACAGAATAATCACGGGGAACATTTTTCCCTTCTTCAAATATGGCACGGCACGCTCCCACCGCCATGGTATCCGAAAGAGCGAAAATGGCAGTAAACTCTTTTCCGGAATCCATCAGTTTTCTGGTCATAACATAACCGCTTTCCATGGAGTAAGACTTGATTTCCTCAGGCATGTGGCAGATTAACGTTTCATCCACACGTATTCCATGATCCTTCAGCGCCCTCTTATAACCGTTAAGCCTCATCTTACCAATACTGGCATCGTTGGGACGCGCCGCCAGTATTGCTATTCTTGTATGTCCCTGGCGGATCAGATAATCCGTCATACGGTAGCCTTCCTTCTCGTCATCCACCGACAGAGAGGAATAATTATCATGATGCATTCCGTCAGGCGCACAGCCTACGGTAGAAAGAATAAAAGGAATATGGAGCTTACGCAGCTTCTCATCCGAATGGGAAAAATACCCTCCCAGGAAAATAATCCCGGCCAGCCTTTTTTCCTTCACCAGTTCCAGTGCTACATCCACCTCATCCTCATTGGATTCCACATGCCGGATAACCATGGAATATTTTTTCCTTTTGATTTCATCCTCTATGATCTGGATGGCGTCCGCAAAAAAGGGATTGGTGATTCCCTTAACCAGCACAGCAATACATTTTCCATCCGTGCGCTTCAGATTTCTGGCGCTGTTATTGGGAATGTACCCATGCCTCCGGATTGTATCCATAATCATCTTTTTGGTCTCCGGATTGATATCCGGATGGTTATTAATAGCCCTGGATACTGTACTGACCCCCACATTACAGAATCTGGCAATATCCTTAATCGTTATTTCTTCCACATCATGTTCTTTCCTCATACTTTAACATCCATCCCCCAAGTCTGGCGTCATATTTGCAGGCTTCGACAGAAAGCCTGCCTTTATTCTATAAGACAGCTTTGGTATAAGTCAACCCTGTCTGTTTTACCGCGGCTTTATTAACCCTTTACCGCGCCGGCAACAACGCCTTCAATAATATATTTCTGGCATACCAGGTAGAAAATGATAATGGGGATGATCGCCAATACCAGGACTCCCATCATGGCTCCCATATCGATGGAACCATAACCGCCTCTCAGATACTGGACCGCAATGGGAATTGTCTTGTATTTTGTCATATCCAGCACCAGATAAGGCAGGAGGTAATCGTTCCAGATCCACATGGCCTGAAGGATTGCCACCGTGATGCAGGTGGGTTTGAGAATCGGCATGACAATCCGGAAAAAGGTCTGGATCGGCGTACATCCGTCAATCATGGCCGCCTCTTCGATTTCCAGAGGTATACTCTTCACAAAACCGCAGAACATAAATACCGAAAGGCCTGCTCCGAATCCCAGATAGACCACTACAATTCCCAGAGGATTCCCCAGATGCAGCATATCCGCCAGCTTGGAAAGAGTAAACATTACCATCTGGAACGGAACTATCATGGAAAACAGGCACAGGAAATACAGGCCTGTGGTAAATTTATTTTTTACCCTGGAAATATACCATGCGCACATGGATGTACAGAGAATAATTATGGCAACCGATAAAACGGTTATAAACAGAGATGTCCAGAAGGCATCCACAAAGCCTGTCTTTTTAATACCGTTCACATAGTTTTCCAGTCCCACATACATCTTATCCGTAGGAATCGCAAAAGGCTTTCTGCTGATATAAGCCTTTTTCTTAAAGGAATTGATCACTACGAGCACGATAGGAAATACATATACCAGGGATATCAGCGTGAATACAAAAGTCAGAAGACCGCCGTGCTTTGCTTTTCTCGCATTCATTACTGCTGTACCTCCTTCCTTCGTGTGAGCTTATTCTGCGCCAGGGCAATAATCGCCACCAGGATGAAGAATACCACTGCCTTCGCCTGCCCTACGCCCTCCCAGCCGGTACGGCCGTAAAAGGTATTGTAAATATTCAAAGCCAGCATTTCCGACATCTTGGACGGCTCCCCGTTGGTCAAAGCCAGGTTCTGGTCGAACAGCTTGAAGGAGTTGGTCAGTGTCAGGAAGGTACAGATGGTAATGGAGGGCATGACCATGGGAATGGTTACGTTCCTCAGGATCTGCCTGGAATTGGCTCCGTCGATCTTCGCCGCTTCGATCAAATCCCCTGAAATGTTCTGGATTCCCGCAATGTAAATGATCATCATATAACCGACTTGCTGCCAGCACATCAGGACGATCAGGCCCCAGAAGCCGTATGTTGAGGAATAGGTCAGCGTCCTGTTAAAATACAGCAGTATGCCGTTGAGAAGAAGCTGCCAGATATACCCCAGAATAATACCGCCGATAAGGTTCGGCATAAAGAACACTGTCCTGAATATATTGGTCCCCTTAAATCCTTTTGTCAAAAGCAGCGCCACGGTGAAAGCAAGGACATTGATCAGAATCACCGATACCACAGTAAAGAGCGCCGTATACCACAACGCATGGACAAAGGAAGGGTCCGTGAAAATTTTAAGATAATTGGAAAAACCGATAAATTTGGCATCCGTTACCGTAGTGAACTTGCAGAAGGATAAATAAATTCCCATAATAAAGGGAGCTATGAATCCCAGAATAAAAGCAAGAAATGTAGGGAGCACAAAAATCGGCCAATACCTTTTGATTGCTTTTGCCATTTTCTTTCCTCTCTTTATAATAAGTATACATCTGTTAGTATGAAACAGGGCGGGCAAACTGCGCCCGCCCTTCCCTGAACAACTGCTGGCTCGCAAAGCGCGGCAGCCATTGTTTTATATCTTATTCTGCTTCATTTGCCGCATCATATTCGGTCTTCCAGCCGTCTACGAATGCTGTTACCACATTATCCCACTTGCCTGTTCCCTGCGCATACTCAAGAAGTGCGCTGCCCAGACCGTTCTTCCACTCTTCGGAAGGCATGGTTGTGAAGTTCCATGATACAGGTGTTTTTCCGGCCTTTGTATATTCATCATTGGCAAGAATCAGCGGATTCGTTGACTGATAGCCATCTGCAAAGGTCTTGAAAGGAGTAACAAAGCCCATCTTGTTGGCAAGAGCGTCACGTCCTTCGTCGCTGGTTACTACCCAGTTCAGGAAATCAAGAGTTGCCTGGATATCTTCCGGAGCAGCGTTCTTATTTACACACCAGTAGTTTTCAGAACCTGTGCAGAGTCCCTGGTTCTCTTCGCCTTCCGCACCAATATAGATAGGAAGCATTCCCAGATCCTCATCCGCTACTTCATTGTCTTTGATATCATTGTAAGCCCAGGTACCATTCTGATAAAATACTGCTTCGCCCAGTGCGAATTCAGAAGCGGCGTCTTCTCCGGTCTTTCCGGAAAGAAGGCTGGGTTCGCAGGTTGCATCTGTTATATAAAGGTCAAAAATCTGTTTGTAGTTGTCCAGATAAGTTCCTTTGATTGCAGGTGAGGAGGTAATTCCGTCAGCCTTGTATTCATAATAAACAGGAAGGTTTGCAAGGTGGGTCTTGAATCTCCAGTCGGAAGAAGCATCAAAGCCTGCGGATGTAAATGCGCCTTCTACTCCAAGATCATCCTTATGGGCCTGAATTCCGTCTGCAACCTTTTTCAGTGCGTCAAAGTTATTCAGTTCATCGATGGAGGTAATTTCCGCGTCGGGAAGTGCGAAATAATCATTCAGCAGTGCCTTGTTGTAAATAATACCGTAAGTCTCGATAACGTATGCCATACCAAGAACGGAATCGCCTTCCTTCAAAACATAGTCATCGCTTTCGATATTCTTGTAAACATCGCTGTCCTTCAGGTCATAGCAGTAATCCTTCCAGGAAGCGAGGCCTACAGGTCCGTTAACCTGGAACAGTGTAGGTGCTTCTGATTTGGCCATTTCAGACTTCAGTGTGGATTCATAGGTTCCGGATGCTGCGGTAACTACTGTTACCGGTACTCCTGTCTGTTCCGTATATACTGCGGCCAGATCCACCCAGTCCTCAGCCTGCTCCGGTTTGAAGTTCAAATAATAAACCTTGCCTTCGCCGCTTGCTGCGGGAGTCTCCGCCACGCTTTCTGCCGGTTCGGATGGCTCTGCTTCAGAACCTGCCTCCGCCTGCGTATCCGCAGGTGCCGGTGTGCTTTCCGGCTCTGCCTTCGATCCGCAGCCTGCCAGAAGAGCTGAAACCATAGCTACACTCAGTAATGCACTGATCAGTTTCTTTTTCATAATAATCTCTCCTTTTCCTTGAAAAGTGTATTTCCGGAAACGTTGTCGGTAACGTTTCCAATTGCTATGGTTGTATATTACCACATAGTTTTTCTAATTGCAATACGTTTTTGTATATTTACTATATTTATTTTTATTTTTACAATTTCAAATATACACTTTGTATAATTATGAGTTTTTTTCACACTTTTCTCTCGTTTTTTACAACTTATTTTCTGCATTTTTTCATCGGAAATATAACTGATATTTATAATTCTAAACATTTTTACCCGGATTATACAATTAAAAAACGCATAAAAATTCATTTCGCTTTACCGGATATTATATGGCAGAAAAATGGCGCCCGATAAAGCCTCTGTCTTCTCCTTAATTCCCGCAAAAAAAGAAGCCCCCGCTCAGGACTTCTTCTTTCGTTCTTACAGCATATACTTTTCCATGATTATTGCGGCCCCGTCATGGTCGCAGTCATCCGTTATTTCCTTCGCCAGCGCCTTAACCGCAGGAACCGCATTTCCCACCGCCACCGGCAGGCCCGCGGCCCGCAGCATTTCCACGTCGTTACTGTTGTCCCCGACTGCAATCACTGACTCCATGGGGAGCTTCAGGTGTCTGCACAAAAGCTTGAGGCCTTCCCCCTTATTTGCCTCCCGGGCGTTGATTTCCAGATTTCCTGCAAGAGAACTTGCCAGGGAAAGGGGAAGCCGGGAAATCTTCTCCAGAGTCCTGCGGCGGCTGCCGTCATCCCTGAAAAACAGATTTATTTTTTCCACCTCCAGCGGCTTCTCTCTGTAGAAAGAAAACAGGCTGTCCACCCTTACCACGCTCTGCCGGAACACCCTGTCAAACTCTCCGAGGCCGAACTCACCAAGGCGCTGCATATAGCCGCTGTCCATAAAGGGACGGTTTCCCATGAAAAATGAGGTCAGGATATCCTCTCCTTCCACACATTCCATTACCTCAAGCACCTGTCCGGGCGGAAGAGGTATCCTTGCAATATGTTCCTTTTTCCGCAGATCGTAAACACATGCACCGCTTTCGCACACCAGATACTGCATGGACGGAAAGGCATCCAGATAAGCTTCCATTTCCCCGATGCATCTTCCCGTGGAAAAAACCACCTGTTTCCCCTGCCGCAGTATTTCTTCGATGGCCCTGCGGGCCCTGGGCGTTATTTCCTGCCTGGAATTCAGCAGTGTTCCGTCCATATCCAATGCAATCAGCATATACTCCTGTTTATTCATTCATAATCTCCCATCCTGCCGTAATACCTATTGATAGTTTACAATATTTCCGGCTGTTTGTCCCGTGTTTTTTTATGGCAGGGCTGGCGATATGAAAAAAGGAAGGGAATTCTCTTTCTCCCCTTCCTTTGGACCATCATATTCATTATTCCTTTTTATTTTCAAAATAAACTCCGCCGACAACACCGACCACAATAATCACTATCGCCAGAACTGACCAAATATCCCACATCTTCAGCTACCTCCTGTCCGCTATTTGTTTCTTAAGCAATACGATAGCATGACAGGCAGAAAAATACGATATTCTGGAAGGTTCTTTAGCATTTTATGAACGTGGCGTTAGCGGCATCTTAGCAAATGCCCTTTTAAGTACAAGACAGCGTCTGGTAACCGACAGATGCACCAGCTGGTTTTTATCAAATAATACATCATAGCCGTTAAAGGTTCCCCTGATTTCATTAAGCTCCACAGGGACTCCCGCCTCGGCGAGGCGATCTGCATATGCATTTCCTTCATCTCTGAGACAATCAATCTCCTGTGTTTCCACATAAGCGGGAGGAAGGTTCTCCAGGGACGGAGCGCACATGGGAGCGGCATACTGCGGCTTGCCGAAAACGCCCGAACGCAGGTACAGATCCCACATCTGCCTGTTCAAATTGGCATTCCAACCGGGCGAATCCACAAACTGACGCATGGACCAGTAGCTCATGCTTCTGTCCGTAACCGGGTTTATCAGCATTTGGAAACAGATGGACGGCCCATTCTTATCCCTTGCCAGCAATGTAACAGCAGCAGCCAGGGCACCCCCTGCGCTGTCTCCCACTACTGCAATCCTGTCCTTATCTATTCCCAGCTTTTCCGCATTATGGGCCACCCAGACCAAAGCCCTGTAGCAGTCCTTCACCGGTATGGGGTAAGGCTCCCCCAGACGGTAGTGTACGATAACCACCTTGCACCTTATACTTTCTGCATAAACCTGGGCCAGCCGGTGTGTGGAAGGCCTGTCCCTTAATACAAACGCGCCTCCATGGTAATAAACCATACAAGGGGCATTTTTACTTATATTGACAGGCTCATATATGGTTACCCATACCTTGCCGCCGTCCGCCGATTTTATACATTTCCTTTTCCTGCGCATCCCTTTGGCAGGCCGCTGCAGGAAACAGCCGGCCTGGAACCATTTGTTGGCAAGCCATATTTTTTTTGGCGTTATAATGTAATCCCTGAAATCGACGCGGCTCCAGAGACCACCTACATCTTTCAAATCCTTATCCAATGCATATTTTGAAAACATGTATCCCTTGTGCATAACGATTCCCTCTTTACAAATAACACGCTACACTACATTACCGTAATAATATATCATACCTGCGGTTGTAAAATCTACCCTTTTTGCAAATTTCACCTTTTTACACCCAAATTGGACTTTTTATTGTAACCTTCCTACAAAGGAATATTTTTAGCATAATTTGGATATACTTTTTGTACAAAAAAAATGGCAAAAAACCGTCTTTGTGTCTTTCGGTTAATGGAGGAAATATGTTCGGAAAAAAAATAAAATTTGAAATTTGGGGCTTTATATTTACTGCCGTTTTGGGCACACTTCTGCATTTTCTGTATGAATGGACAGGTAAGATGCCTGCAGCAGCCCTCTTTTCCCCTGTTAACGAATCCGTATGGGAGCATCTTAAACTTTTGTTCTTTCCCTTCGTCCTGTTTACCCTGTGGGAGCTTCTGCGTACCTTTCCCGCCCCCGCCTGCTTTCTTCCGGCAAGGACTTTGGGCTTAAGTGCAGGATTGTTTTCCATCCCTTTCCTTTTTTATTGTTATACCTCCATCCTGGGAACCAACTATCTGGCTCTGGATATCCTTGTTTTTTTGCTGAGTATCCTGATCGCCTTTTCTGTAAGCGGATTTATTGAAAAGAAAGCGGCCCGCTCCGCCAGGGAATCCGGCCTGCTGTGCCGGATCCTGCTTTATCTGTCAATTGTGGTATTGCTTCTTTTACTGGCTCTCTTTCTTTTCTTTACCTTTAATCCACCTCATATGCCTTTATTTCGCGATCCGGTGAATGGAGGCTATGGGATTTGAGTTCTTCAGCCAGCCTTTTGTCTTTCCGCAGCATTGTTTTCTTCTCTTTTTTAATAATAATAACCAGTAACCAATGCCTTCCTTTATAATTTTTCCGGATGGATATTTGCTTTTAGTCGGTTACCCGAGTATAATCAATATAAAGATCCAACAGTAACCCAGGTGCTGAACCTGATAATAAAAGGAGGCTTTTTACAAATGAGGAAAAAAATCATAGCTTTATTGACCGCGGCGTTATTATTCAGCGCTGCAATACCCACAACAGTAAATGCTGCAGGCTTTGTGCAGGATACTGCCGGTGTAAAATACCAGAATGATGACGGGACTTACACGACAGATTCCTGGGTGCAGGTCGGTGCAAATATCTATCATGTGGATGTTAACGGTATTGTCCAGACCGGATGGATACAGGTGGGCGGACTCTGGTATTTTCTTGATGATACAGGTATCTGCACCAATCCGGAAGGAACTGTTACCCCTCCGGCCCAACAGGCTGCTGAAGCTGTCCCTCAGGCAAACCCTTTCGCTGCGGCAGGCTGGAGCGTATATACTCCCACAGATCCTGCTTCCTTGCAGAATGGTGTTGCAGCAGGGCTTATAGGCTTTGATGGAGCACAGTATTGGGCTGCTCCGGGATTTGTATCTGCCCCGGCTCCGGCTGTCAATCCCCAGGAAAAAATAGTTTACGTAACAAATACAGGGAGCAAATATCACAGAGACGGCTGCCGTTATCTCAGAGAAAGTAAAATACCTATGAATTATAGTGACGCCATTAAATCATATACTCCCTGCAGCGTATGTAAACCATGATATAAACAAAAATACCGATGTGTCAGCACTGCAATTAAAAGAGCGGATAACTCAGATTAATACCGAGTTATCCGCTATTTGTACTGAAGCACGGGGGATTCGAACCCATTATAATAGGAAGGAACACATCCCGTATTTACTGTAAATACCGCAAATACGGGATAATAGTTTGTAATCCATTGCAATATATCGCATTTATATGCACCTTATTATAGTTAATTGCAATGTAATGCAACACAAAATGCAACTTGAATTTTACCATTATTATATATCCGTACGCTCCTTTTCCCTTAGAAAAAGATACCAATACTTCAATGAATAATTGTCATTTACCTGCTTAAGTAATACATCGATGATAGATTTTATTTCAGTTTTATATTCTTCGTTTGACATCTCTTCTGTAGTATCATAGTTTGCACCCATAATATGTACCTCCTATATATCGAACGTATGTTTGCTTTCATTTTACTTCATTTACCTATTTAGTACAATACTAAACTTATAAACTTTAAATCTTAATTACTTGCAAGTATCTGTATAAAAGCACAATATCACATTAAATTAACCAACACAACCCCCTATAATTCGGCACTTATCGACAATTTACTCGTTAAATTTTGCTTTATCTCACCAACAATTTTAAGGCAAAACCTCCTGTATCAGATCCCGTACACTTGATGGGTATCGGGCCTAAAATTTTAAATCAAATAAATTGCAGTTTAATGACCATAAAACTTAAATGTTAACATTTTGTGAACAATAGCTTCTAAAGCATTTCAAAGCATACTCAGACCAATACTTTATTTCGTTCATTAATTCTTATAAACCCATTATACCTAAATTCTCGTAAAATGCATTGGAATAGATTACCAATTGATACACTATTTACCGCTTGTTTTGGTTATATTGTTTATCGTAAAATCGTATCGTGCGCCAAATGCATTTTGAGTGTATCCAAATTTCATTTCTGTAATATTTATCGTAATATTTGTAAATATTTCGTAACAATCTTTGGTTATATTTTATGCTCGCGCAAGACAAAAATATGGAGGTTTAATAAATAAAATGGACAATATAGCTATTGTAGACGATGATGAAATGTTTGTAGAGATAGTATCAGAAAAGATATCAATGTTTTATGTAGATATTATTTCCTATCCCAGTAAAATAAATACTTTTACTTCATCCCTTGAATTTTTTAAAAAATTAAAGGAAGGTGAAAAATACGATATCTGCTTTCTTGACATTGAAATGCCTGGGATGAGTGGCGTAAACTTAGCTGCTGAAATACGTAAATACTATCAGTCTACATACATAATATTTATAACCTCACACCCTGACTACGCGTTATCTGGTTATAAGCTTAAAATATTTGATTATGTTCTTAAATCTTCATTGCTTTTGTCATTATATCCTATATTAAGAGATATACATGACGAAAGAATGAGGGATATGGGCAGATACTTGGAAATAGACAACGAATACAAAATAGAGGTTGTAGATTTTGAAGATATTATGTACATATATAGAGAAGATAGATACTCAGTATTTGTGCTTCAGAATGGCAAGAAAGTGACCAGCAGAGAATCTCTTGATAAAATCCATAATAAATTAAATTCCGATGAATTTGTAATTATTGCTAAAGGTTATATATTAAATATAAAATATTTCCGCTGTTTGAGATATAATAAAGAAATCACGCTAAAAGATGGAACCGTACTTGAATTGGGTAAAACTTATACGGATCAATTACGTTATGCGGTACACTGTTATTATCGCGACCGGATACATTAAAATAAAAAAACGGCCTGCAGGTATCACTACCACAGGCTGTTATAAATCACATTTATTTTTTTACAAAACACTCACAATTGCAAAATTTTCATCTTTTGAAACATATGTCTCTCCTAATTCTCTTCCTTCAAAATCATCTTTCCATTCTCTAACATCAAGGGCAGCTTGCTCTCCGAATTTTTTACAAATCCATTTTATCATTTTTTCTTTCTTTTCAAAAAATTTCAAAGGATGATTTCCATATTTTACAGAATAATTTTTTATCATATTTTATTTATGGAGGGGATTTATTCCCCTCTTATTTTTTTCAACGTCGCACATTATTCCAATATTTTTACCTTCCGGAGTACTGTATGCATTCCGTTCTGAGTCAGCATCTGCCCGAAACTGGATGCATCCGCCCAAGTATAAGACAGGCCGGCTATATTGGCCCACAGGCTGCCGTCCGGTTCCTGAACTCCGTCGAACCGGGTAAGGTTCCAGCGCTCCACCACTGCACAGAGCTTATTTACATAATCCTTTGACGTCGCATAGTCCCCGGCCTTGATAATCTCAAATGCCCGCCGGTAATCACTGCAGCCGACAACGCCGGCATACCGCAGACCGTCCCCTGCCCTGGCTCCGGCCAGATACGCGGAGTGATCGGCCAGATAGGCAGCCACGGATGAGTAAGCTCGGAAGGCCGCTGTCACGGTGTAATAGCTGCCGTCCTCCCGCTGCTCCGCAGTATCCTTGATATACGTCCGGCCGTCCCAGGCAGAGGCCCAAGTATTACCAGATAACTCCGCTTTCATACCGCCCAGGTTTAGCGCTTGCAGAGCCAGCTCCGATTTGCCGTAGCCTGACTCAAGGATACTTTGTGCTGCCGTAACGCTTGCCAGAATACCGGATGTCTGCATGTCCACAGCTGCCAGCCGTCCGATATACTCCACGAACTCCTGCTGACTCATTGCCGCCAGCCGCGCCGCATCCGCTGTGGTATCCGCAGCCTGTCCGGTTATTCCGGCCACGATTGCCGCTGCCATCCTGTCTGCATTATATATTGCAATATCCTCCGGATCGTCCACAAAGCAGCACTCAACCAGTAATGCCGGTGCCTTGGTATGTTTGAGCACATATAATCCCGGGCGCTCCTTTATTCCTCGGTTGCGGTATCCCAGCGCAGAAATACTATCCACGATCTGCTGCGCCCAAGGCACTGACTTAGATGTCTTGCTATACACCAGGACTTCCGTTCCCGTGGTCTGCCCATCAGCACCCGGCTGGCCGCCGGCATTGAAATGGATGGACACGTCCAGATCCACCTCATGAGCATTGCAGGCTACCACAATACGCTTAAGTACGTCCTGCTGGCTGGTGCCGCTGTTGCAAGTACAGTCATGCACTGTATGCCCCATAGACACTAATTTTTCTATAATCTTATCTTTTACCGACCTCGCTTCTGTGGACTCCCGAATGAGACCCACAGCACCGCAGGCGGTCATTCCGTCCGGGTTATGTCCGGCATGTATATTAATTCTCATTACTGTTCCTCCATCAAAAAGAAAGGAGAGGGATTACTCCCCCTCCGTCTCCTGCGCCTTCGTTTCCGGAAGCTCCGGCAGGCCTGCCACCGATGTAGCCAATGACAGGATACCGGCCAGCGCCGAAGCAGACAGCACCATCGGCCAATTGACCTCCCCCAAAACTGCCGCGGTCCCAATCGTTGCAATAAAGGTCTGCGCTACAGTTTTAACCGCTCTCATTCCTGCTCTTTTAATCCATTCTTTCCAGTCTCTGTTTTTCATACCTTATTCCTTCCTTTCATTTAAAAATTCATCAATCCTTTTGTGTGCGGATTTAGTGGATTGTTCAACCACCACCATCCGCTCTGTTAGGTTCTTCACATCGTTTTTAACTGCTGATATATCGTACTTAATATCCTTTACGTCATTTCCTATTGTGTCGAGTTTTACATTAATTGTAGCGGATTCTATAGCCTTCGCTTCAATATCCGTCCTATCCCCCCTTTTTGTATTTTTTAACCCGACATATATAGAAATGGCTAAAGAAAACACTGAGATTAATATGGTTACTTCTACTGCCACTGCTGCCTCCTATATAAGTTTGTAATGTGGCCTTTCCCTTGCTTGTAATCCGGGAAAGAATCTATGGAAACATTTATAAAAAAGATACCGGATCCAGTCATCCAGAATTATCCCGGCGGCCGAAATCGGTATCCATAATAAAAAGTAGTACAGGCATATCTGGCCCAGCAAATTAAAAGGCAGGTCGGAGTAGTCCCAAACCTGCCAGCCAAGCCATAAATTAACGATGTAGCCCACAATAAATTCCAGGGCCGTTATTATACAGGCACTTATGACGGCCTGCTGCAACAGCGGCATATCCCAAGGGAGGAAATGCTCATTGAGTAAGCCCATGATCACAAAGCATCCCCCACCCAAGTAAAACATGGTCCAGTGCGTCCAGCCTCGCCAGATAATCTCTATCCAGGTGTACAGCCTTCCTCCTATTAAAAAAAGTAGCACTTCCATATTATTCCCCCGACTGCGCCGCAATCATAACCTTAAGCGGCTCTGACTGGTATGCCTCCGGCAGCTCCATGCCATAGGCCACAGCAGTAACTTCTTCTTTCGTCTCCAGGCTCCTAATATAGATCCGCAGGTCCCGGAAGTATGTAACATGCCAGGTCACCCAGGCCATAGCTTGCGTGATAATCAGCCCCATATCGGCATTGCTGTAAAACTTACAATGCTCTCCCTCATTACTGGTATGCCAAGGGATGCTTTCTTCACCGGCTGCTACCTGGCTCTGCAGGCCTACAAGACTTGTCTGGTCATGCTCCGTCAACGTGAAATGCTCCACGGTACCATCTGTCAGCGTGACATTAACCCCGGACTGTATCACGGCCTGCTGCAGCGCATTCATCTCCTGAACTTTTGCCTCTTTTACCTCTTCCAGCGTTGGTTCCGGGGCGGGTTCGGGTTCCGGCGCCGGTTCCGGGGGAGTCCACACGCTGCCATCATTACTCAGCTGATACCCGTTGTATGCCGCCGTCACCTCATCGTTGCGGTAGATGGTTGTATATCCCATGTAATCATCCCCGCCGATATCCAGATCGCCCGCCGCGTCCAAGTACAGGTGGAAGCCCTTTGTACTAATTACCGGTGATATGCCTTCTGGAAATTTAATAGTCACAATGTTTCCGGATGGAATCACGGAACACTTTATAAAATCTTTTGATTGCAAAAAATTAAGGTACGCCATATGCATACCTCCTTTCTTTTTACGATATTTTGTTAATGGTTTTATTACTTTACTGCTGTTAAATAGCGATTATTTGTGTTTATTCGTTTACTACAATTTTGCCAATTGTTTTACATACTACAGTGATATATACTTTTCTTACAGGCAGACTATAAGCCGAGTAATATAAGGAGGGGTTACCAATGAATATGATACCTGTAGCATCATCAAACCTTAGCGCCGTTGGCTATGAAGGAAGTACTTTGTATGTTCGTTTTCACTCTGGATCTACCTACGAGTATTACAACGTACCTTCATCCGTGTACAACGGTCTTATGTCGGCATCTTCCAAAGGTACATACCATTCTGATTTTATCAAAAACAGATATAGATACCGCAGAATTGGCTAATCGGTGATGATGAGAACAATGGCGGGGCCATTGACCGTGATTTCTTTATTCTGGTATGGCTCCGCACATTGGCAGGTAACGCCTTCTCTCTCTTTGATTTCTTTCACTAATTCACACGTTTTATATTTTTTTATCTCATTCATATTTTCTCTCTTTCTCCATTCTAATGCTGCCAACATTTTAATGTTTTTAATTTTGATTCCATGGTATCTTTTTTCCGTCCATATTCTATTCCGTTTAAATAGCGATTTAGCCGGGTACCAATTCCGTGTAAACAACGGAGTCCCAGAATACAAGGCAGGTGCGGATGCAGTATGGGTCCCATTTAGGCAAGATCCAAAACTAATAGCATCTTACAATGGCAGCATAGAATATGGGACCATAACAAAGACATATACAGCTGCTGCTGCAGAAGTAATTATTGCTATTGCAATGGGCGTAACGGGTAATGATTATGGCTCGGCAGCTTATGCTCCATCAACATCTGCAAATATAACAGGAAGTGGTTCAATATCTATTGCTTTTAATAAAAAGATATATGGTAACAATACTAATCTTAGCCGTCCTGGAATGGGGATACTGTCAACATATATTTGTACTTTAAAGAGTGGTGATATGCTTACAGTATCTATAACACCTTTCGAATCTCAATTCCGATCGGGGTATAGTATTGTATTTTTGCAGAGTTAATGCGGGTTTTAAGGCGTGTAGGTCAAAGTTACCGATACGTTGCCACCCCCAGCACCGTTATCATAGCCAGGATAGTATCGTAAACTATTATAGGTGTTTAGGGCAGATGCAATGTCTATTGTCGTACTGCCTGCCCAATACTGATCCCCAACTTGCTTGCAATTTAGAAACTTTCTGGCACCACAATTTCCGGATGTTATCTTTATATCCATCGTTTTATAAAAAGGAATAAGTGGCATGTCCACCCAGGAGCAAGTACCATTTTTTAGAATCATATAGCTGATAATTAATGGTTCTACACGATTAAAAGGGATCACTGTATCAGCACCTGGTTCCTTCCATCCAGGGAGGCCATCATCTGTTACTCCAAAACGGTTCCCTCCTAAATCGCTATTTACCTTCTTAAGTGCCAGTGCCCCTGCCATATACCCTGCCTGCGTATTTGCCGCAATATCGTCGATATTATCTATAATCTTCGATGCATCGGCAATCCCGCCAGCGGGTATTGTAGGCCTTTCTGTCAGGTCGGAATACTTTCCAGAAAATGCTACTGTCTTTAAATCAGCAAACCACTTCATCAGTTTTCCCAAGGAGAGGGAGAGTTTTTCGCCCGATGTTAAATTTGCCCGGGTTCCTGCCTGAGAAAATTTATTTACAACATTGCTGGCATCCCCTGTCTTATCCAGCTTTTTGACAACCTCTGCATCCAGCACATCCATATTATCGTTTAAGTCCTGTACATCAACAGGGGTGGTTCCGTCCGGTTTCCGAAGCCGGTAATTAGGTGTTAATTGCATATTCTCTTTGCCTCCTCTATTTCTTTAACTTTATTCCAGCTATATGCTGCCAAGCTGTTCCAGGTATATCCCTCTTCCTTCAGACCATTCCATGATACATACGGGGTTATCTCATCTATCCTCAAGCCATCCCATGTATACGGCCGCAGATCATTCCAAGTTTTCGGCTTCAAATCATCCCAAATTATATATTTGTAAGAGAACGTATACCACAGGTGAGCCGGTTTAATATCTTCCAGCATAGATATGAACGCCTGCATATTGCGGGGGATGCCGTAAATGCCTATAAACCGGACGATAAAGTGGTAATTGGAATTATCCTCAATAACTTCCACTTCGCCACCAGAAAAGGCTTCTGCGACACCCTTAATCATTTCTGCCGTAGTAGTTCCCTGGCCCCTGATTTTAGCCATAATAATTTCCCGGCGTTGCTCATAACTCAAGGACATGTTCGTTGCTACGCCGAAAACCTCTTCCCACCTGAGCAAGCCCCAGGTTGCGGAACTGACAAAGCACTGCTCCACCAAGTCCTCCAGGTTATGCCGGGCAAGCCCTATCTCATACCCTTGAGCTGTGTATATGACGTCCATCTCGGCTTTTTCCGACACGAAAGGCGGCACATACTGCTTAAGGTCGATATAATAATCTGCCTGTCCGCTGTCGGGAGTGGAGTCCCTAGCGTACTGTGTCAGACCATATTGATTTTTTCCATACATAATCAAATCCCTTTCAGGTCATTCCAAGTTATGGCGCCCTTTTTAAGATAAGTGCCATCATGGTTATGATTTTTTGCTGCAGCGTCTGTTATCCCATACCCGGCCAGCGTTGTAGGATTAGTGCCTCCGGTAACATGGCCCTGCGCATTCACGGTAACGCTTTTGTAGGTGCCTGCCGTTACCCCGCTATTCGGATGGGTATAGCCGGATTCTGGTTCACCCCATGCTGCCGTTCCGTCTGCATTCCATTTCAGCACCTGGCCGCTGCTCCCGCCAGAAGGGATATGTTTATATCCGGGTGTCATAGGATGCACATACTTATTTGCCCCCTCTGCAATTCCTGAAAGCTTGTTTTTTTCTGCCGTTGTATAGTCATTTGCGGATAATCCTTTTCCGGATATTTTATCAACTTTGTTTGATACTGTATTCCATGTGTCCAGAAGAGCCTGTGTCAATTTGTCCAGCACGGATTTATTGCTGTGGGAATGCTTTTTTGCATTTGCATCCGCAACAATTGCCTTTTCACTGTCAGAATAATCATTGCTGGTCAACTGCTTCCCGGTCTCTTTATCAACCTTTCCTGCCAACAGATTCATTATTGTTGTAGCAAAATTAGGATCGTTCCCCAGTGCATCCGCAATTTCTTTAAATGTATCCAGGGTATCCGGCGCCGTACCAATTAAATCCTCTATCTTCTGTAAAACTTCCTCTTTTGTAAATACCTGAGATTTTGTATAACGAACGGCCAGTTCACGATTAACGTCCGATGTATTGGCCTTCTTTTCATCCAGGGCTGTATCAGCTGCTTTCAACGCCTGCACTTCGCCGGTTACCGCTGTAATGTGAGCGTCTATGCTTCCCTGCAGTTCCTCTTCCCTGGCTACTGCCCGGGAAACCTCTGTGGTCAGATTGTCAGTCAAGGCTTTTTCTGCAGCGACCGCCCTGTTTTTTTCGACGGTAATATTGTCCGCATTTACCTTTTCGGCGGCCTTCGCCCTGCTTATTTCCCCGGACAGGTTATCGGCCAGGGTTTTTTCTGCACTGGCGGCCCGTTCTGCTTCCGCATCCAGCCGGACGAATAAGACATTTTCAGCATCCTGCGCCCTGCCGGCTTCGGTGTCGATCCGACCGTCCAGACGCTGCTCTTCTCCCACGGCTCGGTCAGATTCCGCCTGCAGGCCACGCGCCAGCTCCACTTCTGCCGAAGAAGCCCTGGCTTCCTCCGCATTAACGCCGCCCTGCGTAACCAGTATTGCTTCCTGTACGATGTTTATATCCTGTGCCTCCACGGTATCCCCATCTGTCTCATAGCTTATGTACACTGTCGGCTTGTCTGTCTGGATCCGGATAATCCTTTTCCAGGGCATAAGGCTGGGAGTAGAAAGGGCATAGGTCTGTATCTGCTCACCTGTCAAAGTGGGGCCAGTATATACCGCAAGGGTGTTGTCTACAATGTTGTCATGCCGCAGTTCTGCCTCATATACTCCGCCGGCCGGCATCTGGATTTCTTCTTCTATGACATATACTTTTCCGTCCACCTTATTTAATTTGTCATGAAATACGGACAAATCCATCATCCCATCACCTCCAGTGTTACGGTCCCAATGACCGCTATCTGCTCATCCGTCAGCTCTATATTATGGTCATAGCCGTTTATGGTAAGGTCTGCATAGTCTTCCACGCCGGCAGTCTCCAGGAGAATGTTTCCGACACGGGCGTAACCCACATATGAGATGTCGAAAGCATTATCTTTTAGGAAAGCATCGAAAGCCATCCGGAAGGAAGTCTGAGCAGTGCCAAGGTTAATCCCGTTTTTAAGCTTTATCCGCCCCATAACATTAACCGGCAGCTCTTCTGCCGATGCCACTGTAACCGTGGCGCCGATGGGCCGCATTTCTTCAATATAATCTCTAACCGTTTTAAGCAAGGCCGGAGTGGCCGCCGTCTTATCCTCATCAGCTACTACTACCTTTACGGTTCCGGGGCCATAAGCCAGGGGAAATATTTTGGCAGCCCCTACCCCTTTACAGGCCATAGCCCAATTGTAATAATCGTAGATGTTGCCGCTGGTGGATGGTTTCCTGAGTATGGTAAGGTATCGCTCCCGGAAAGCTTCCGTTTCTTCTTCATCATTACCCGGCGTAATCAGTTCTGTCAGCTCCGCAGTTTCCAGCCCTGCCACATAATTAATGGGTATCAGTTTGCCCTGGCAGCCATTGCCAATGCTTCCTGCTGTCTCACAGGTAAGCTCATAAACTCCATCATCAAATTTTCCTGTTACTGCAAGGTTCATGCTGTCGCAGTTAAACCTGGTACCGTTTCCCACTTCCAGAGTTTTCGGCATAAACGATGCTTTCCAGACCGCTGCCGTGGCAGGGTGCGGAATGATGTTTCTTTCCTCTGCGCGTTTCACCAAATATTCTCTGGATGCCTTATCCGTAAAGACTTCCCGAAGGAAGGTGTCAAGGTCTATGTAAAGCAGCTGGTGTTCTATGGCAGTTGGAGCCAGTGCGTCATGGATAATAGATCCTTCCCGCTTATCCATACTGTCAGGAACCTCATTCATCATCCGTTTAAGGATAACTTCTTCGGTTATGTTTTCATACATTAAATGTTCACCGCCTTTTCTGTTACAACATCCCCATAAATAGTGTGGACTGTAAAAGAAGCTATTACTGTCCCGCGCTGTGATGTGGTATCAAAAGAGAAGTCCGAGACTTCCTTAATTCGCTTATCCCACGTCAACGCTTCTGTAATTCGCCTTTCCAGCTCCGGACAGACATAGGTAACCGGCATTCCGAAAAGGTCCTGAAATTCACTTCCATAATTCCAGCTATACACCAGATACTGATACCTCTCTGTATTCAGGATTTTAAAGATTGCCTGCTTCATGGCTTCCAGGCCTTCTACATTCCCAATTACCCGTTCATTTTCAAAATCCATCTGATAAGTCTTTGTTGGCTGCTGTCTGATTTCGAAATTTTCATCCCGGAGGATAATACTGCTTTTGGGTATCATCCTATTTTGTCCAGTACAACAAATTTCTGACCACCCTGAACGCGCAGAAGAATAACCTCATCCCCAACCGCCAACTGATTGTGGATGATAACTCCTGTTTTTTCCCCTGCTCTCTCCCGGGAAGAAGTATCGGTCTCAAAGTCTGTTACATTCCGGGTCGTTACAATCTGCTTTGCAGTAATAGGTAGTTTCTGGTCCACCAATATTGCCAGCGGAGCAGCACCGGTGACTTTACCAAAACATAAAGCGACAGGCTTACTGGCCTCCACAGCCTCAGCCGCCGCTTTCTTTATACTCTTTATAAAATCTTTAGAGTCACGCATCAAAACCTCCACCTCTCAACGTTAAATCCATCCAGTGTTCACTCTCATTAAAGGTATGCTTGCACTTTTCCACTAACATCAGATTATCCACCTTCGTATCTGCCAACTGAAGGCTGGTTATCAGCATACAGCCGGCACGGATGTTCACATCCCCGAAGGCCTTGGATATCGATAGATTTCTTGTTTCCTTATTATAGAGGGACAGCAAAGCTTCCGCCTTCGCTGCCCCATTCTCTCCTTCTTTCAGAGTGTCATAATACTGCAGAACACCCCATTTGTTTATGTTTTCTGTGTGTTTTGTAATATACGCCTCACGCTTACCGGTTTTATCATTATCGTATACCAATTTGACCTGGTTATATGTGTTGGAATCTATGCTGCAGGTATAGCTGTAATCTTCCGCGCTGGTATCGTCAATGAGAAGGTTATAAGCCATTCCCGATATATTCCGCAGGGCCAGTTTTCCGAAGTCATCATACAGGACATACATCTGCTTTGCATTGGTCAGTGTCAGGTCAAGGGCATTCTGCACAATGTCAAACAGGGTTTCCCCGTCCTCTATTCTGGATTCAATCTTGTATCCAGTATCCTCTATATTCCCAGGCTCCAGGTTAAAGTCCGCACATATCATCTGTAGGAGTTCCCCTGCTGTCTTATTTGCATAGACGTAAGTTTCCTTGTTTTTGAAGTACCTCAGCTGATCGTAAGCTTTTATATCAACAGTACTGTCTTTTTTGGGCTTGTACTGAAAGATAAAACCATAAAACAACGGTGTACCATCTACCAGAAGCTGAATACTGTCTCCATTCTGAAATTGTAATACGCTGTCATTAATGACAGTACAATTCAGCTCCCCAGGGCTGCCGTAGCGGTCCGTCTGCCATGTCAAGCCATCCAGTACCGCAGGATAATACAGAGTACCATCATGCTCTATTATTAACTCTATGGTCACTCTCTCACCTCCTATGGCATGGTCAGCACCTGTCCTGGATAAATCAGGTTGGGATTGCTTATTTTATCCTTGTTAAGCTCATAAATTTTTGAATAGTCAGAGCCATTGTCATAATACTGTTTAGCAATCTTCCAGAGACAGTCCCCCTTTTTAACCGTATAGGTACTTCCGGTCTGCGGGGCATTGTCAGCTTCCCGGCTTTCCGCCAGTACCGCCATGCCATCTTTTGCTATGGAGCAGGTCTTTGTTCCATAATCCTTATACTGCTTTAATTTTATGGATACTTTTACATCCGGTCCCTCGTTTTTAGCGTCCTCTTTGATTGTATAATTTTCCAAGGACACTTTAATGTTGGTAGAAAAAAGCCCCTTTCCAGAAGGAAGAGAACGGGAAACAATGAACTGGAATCCTTTCTGGCTGGCCTTAAGCTGTTCCAGGACGCTGAGATAGTACCCCGCCGTCTGCGCCCCGCCATTAGAGAAGGGGTAACTTACATTCGGCAATAAGGCATCAAAAGCCACTTCTGTCAGGCCCGGCTGTTTCAGCAGATTGATTTCCCCTTCATTAATAAGAGTCATCGTCTTGTTATTGCCGTTAATCTTTACCTGAAGAGTCCCCGGCGTCACAGGGAGCATTACGCTCCCTAGATAAAATACATAGGCCATTACTTATGCTCCCCTTCCGCTGCCTGCTCCATTGCTGTATCGATCTCGGTCACCAAATAATCCACTATTCCATCCAGGTCCATGTTGGAGCTTACATTGTTATGGTTTACCATTTCTACCTGGATTTTCGCGGTTGTAAAGCGGTTGATAACATCACGTTCAGCAAGGTCATGCAGATACTTCAACTGTTCGTCGGAGATGTCCACGGTATCCTTGGTGTTTTTGGCAATATCCTCTACTCCACCAGGAACATCATTAAACTGACTGTAATCTATCCCAAAACCATCCAGCCCCTGACCAAAGAAGCCACCGATTTTATCCTCTAAACCTTCACCGAAGGTGTATCCTGATTCGAATGCTTTATCAGGATCTATTCCTTGGAATTGATAATCTTCGGCGTCAAGTTTTTCCATGACCACAGTCTGCTCGCCAATCATATCGCTTACTTTATCACTTACCATATCTCGGAATCCGGCTACAGCCCCAGACATGTCAGTTCCAAGTACAGTATCTATCGCTTTTGCCGCCGTTTGAACCACTCCAAGGATAAAGTCAAATAATCCGGCGAACAAATTTACAATTGCTCCCACCGGATCGTTAAATACATTGGCAAAAAAGTTCGCAAACACTGCAATTAAATTATAGATTTCTACCCCGCAGCCGATTATAAAGTTTACTATACCTATAAAAAGATTTGCGATATCAGCACCTGCCCGGAATAGGCAACCCATTATGAATCCAGTGGCACTATACGTAGAGCCGGTGACTTTATTAATAGCTGCTATGATTGCATAAATAGCCGCAATTATTGCTATTATGGCTACTACAATCCAGGTTATAGGACAGGCAAGCAAAGCAGCATTAAATCCATGTTGAGCAGCTGTTGCCTTAAATGTTTCACCAGTCTGGAACATAAGAGCAGCTGCATGTACCGCCTCTGTTATTGCAGTCGCCGCATTGATTCCTTTATAAACGCCCAATGCTACAGCATATATTCCGATAGCGGCCGCAACCCCTAAAATAATGGGTTCTAATATACCCCAATTTTGGGCCATCCAATTAATTGTTTCCAAGACTGGCTGCGAAGCATACAATAATTGATTCATAGCCCCTGTCCATACCTGTTGCCATGTCATCGGCATATTCTCAAACTGCTTATTTATATCCCCAGCCGCTGAAAGCATAGCATTTTTAACAATAGAAGCTGTAATTTGTCCTTCAGAGGCCATATCACGGATCGCTCCAATATCTACCTCCAGATAATCGGCAATCGTTTGGATAATATTGGGTGCTGCTTCAAATACTGCATTCAGTTCTTCACCACGTAACACCCCGGATCCAAGAGCCTGCGTAAGTTGCAGAGAAGCTGAGTTCATTTCTTCCTGCGATGCACCAGCAATAACAAACGATTTATTAAGGGTTTCCGCAAACGCAATTGTTTCTTCATTGGAATCCCATACACTCCCCGCCCGTAAGGCCAGTTTTGCGACTACATCTGCAGTTTGCATATAGGCTGCTCGTGAGTTTTGAGCAGAAACAAATATTTTATCTTGAAGAACAGCAGTGTCCTGTAGCCCATCATTTATCATGTTAAGGCGAGCAGCTGTCTGAGTATATTCATCAGATAAATTCACCAGTTTTCCAATTGATTGAATTCCAACATAAGCAGAAACCATACCAGTAATTTTATCTGCCATAGAATCTACTGCCACAGTCCCCTTCTGAACATTGTTGTTGAATTCCTGCTGGGCCTGCGCATTTTGATGAATTGAGTCATACATTTCATGTACTTCGGTATTCACCAAATCTATTGCTCGCCTTGTACTGTCTATACTCTCACTATCAAATCCTTGAGATGCCGCTATGTCAACATTTGCCATAGTATCTATCATCATGTCCATAGCACTGATAATAGAGAAGATAGGCCCTGACATCCTATCCGCAACATTAAGGGTTGTTGAAATTCCTGCCATAAACCTACCTCCTCTTTTTTCCGTTTTTCCTTAGCTTTTTTCTTTCTTTTTCGTCGTTTTTTTGTTTCTTTTGAATAGAAGCAATTATGAACGCTTTTTCAAAATCATCCATAGCTGCGTAGTCTGAAGGCCTTATATGAAATTGATGGAGGCAGTAATATGCATAGGATGCATCACTATCACCATCTCCATTAATTAGTTTTTTGCTTCGTCTACTTTATCTTCCATATTTGTAAAGCCATTAAACTTTTGAACAAATGCGGTAAAATCACCATATTCACCCGGATCGTCAACCATTTCCTTCAACAGTTCTTCCGGAGTCATAGCCCCGTATGAATCCTGTAAATCCTTATCATGAAGATTTGGCTCCACTACAGAAGTTGCTAATAATTTTGCAATATATTTAGATGATTGCAATTTAGGTCTATACATTCCCGGTTTTCCAGGTATTTGAACATCAATCATACATTCGTCACGTAAAGTATCATTTTCGGATGTGGAAACTGGACGAATAGTCCAGAGTAATGGCTTTCCCTCCTCATCCGCTAACGACCTTGTAACAGGAAATGTTGTATTCTCCTTAATCTTTTTATTTTTCTTAAGAAAACGTGTTAAATCTGACATCTTAATTCTCCTTTTTCTCCATAATAAAAGCACCTGGCTTTTAACCAAGTGCTCTGTAAATTATACTCAAATATTATAGTTCATCGGCTGTTGATTCAAAGCCGCCACCGTTTCTTGCATTTGTCTCACCTTTGGAGTTTCAGAAGTTGTACCCCAAAAATCTAAATGGCTTGCATTTCCTTCCTTATCTATGTAATTGATTACATAATAATGTTTTGGAATAGATTTACATTTTGTAGTTGTAATATTCACTCCTTTATATTTAGACATATATTCATTTTCGTAGATATAGATTTCTATATTAGTTATGCGATTTTTATCCAGATTAACCTCAACATAAGGATTTATTTTAGTAATTCTTAAAGTAGACGGCTGTAACAAAATCTGGCATGGATAATTACTTACAAATCCTGGCAAGCTTCCCTCATAAAATTGAACCCGTATTCCCTCAGGAATTTTATTTTTCGTTCCAAACAATCCCATAAATTCCACCCCTTTACTTTTTTCTTATTGTACCATTTCAAGAGGTGGAATTCCATAATTATTTACAGCATTCCGTTCAGAAGTGAAAACCGCTCTGGCATTTTGAAATCTTCGAACGTGAAGTCCATGTCCTCATCCAGATACTCCCCGTCTGCATCAAATTTTGCCAACGTCCCACCGTCAATATTACATCCCATAAAAACCACGGTCTGCCGCCCTGCCTTGGATGTCGGATCCTCATTTGTCACCTGGATTTCAAAGTAGGTATCTTCGCCGGTATCTTTATACTGCTGCATCAGTTCCCGGAAGATGCTGGTATTATAGTGGAATGTAGCGGAACCGCTTCCCTTCCATCCGGTACTTTTATTGCCGCTTCCAGTCTTCCCTAAAATAGGTATCTCTGTTTTTGTCTTCTCAAAACTCGCTTCCAAATTAATCGCCTGCATGAAATTATACCGGTTATTTCCTATAGTCACATAGCACTCTGCCATCTTCGCAGACAAGGAATCGGAAGCATTCATTTTTACATTATTTAACATTTTACCTCCTTATGCCACCTTTACGGCCATGTACAGCTGCGTCATTGTGTTGGTGACTGTAACAACATTACCAACCAGAACCGATTTTTTACTATCCCCCTGCTCTACCGTAATATCATTTTCCGAAAAGTTCTCTATGGCACGTATCTTTTCAAGGTCCTCATGGTGTTTTACAATATCAGCCCACAAACTGATACGGCCACTTGCATCGTTAGGTATAACCCCCAGATATTTTTCGTTAAATAGTAGTGCGATGTCATTGGCTATCTGATCGATAACGCGGATCGTCTGATTGTCCTGGAATATTTCACCCTTGATATCCGTCAGCGTTACAAGGGAATTGGTATCATTCAGAACCCGAACAGCCTGCCCCACTTTATGGAAGGTAAACTCTCCTGCCCTTATGGACGCTTCCAGCTGTGCCTGCGTAAAGTCCACAGCCGGCTCATACTCGCCATCATATACCCGATTAAGGACTGACCTGTTCACGGCACATGCCGCCTCTGCCCCCGTCACCCAATACACAAGGGATGACTTCGGTGCCCCTTCGTCTGCCACTTCATTCTTCACGTTGATCACGCCTTCGTAGTCTGCAGCCTTCCCTTGCAGAACAAGCTGGAACTTTGCCCCGACTTCATCCCGCATCCTCTTCGTAAAGTTGATATACAGGGACTTTATCTTATCATCATCTGTTACCGCACCCAGAATGTTAAATGGATACCCCTCTATTTTATCCAGAAATTCCTGGTGCGCAGCTCCATCAACAGTACTGTTTGTACCTCCCTGCAGCGCTTCCCCCGCCGTTGCCGCCAGCGTTGCATCCTTTTTCCAGATAACAAAATCATTATCCACCAGTTCCGCTGCCGTCGTGACCGTCTGTGTCTCAAGGCGGGAATTATCCAGATACAATGACACATCAAACTTGGTGCTATCGTCTACGTTGGCCTGGATGATCACATTTATGGCATTCCCCCGCGTCCCCGGATATTTTGCTGTGGCAAACGTGTTTGTGGCCCTTTCCCCGCCCCCATTAAGCCGGTAGGCATATAGTGTCTGGGCATTCAAAAACAAGTCCCTTAAGCCCCTCAAAGCGTCATTGGTATAATCATACCCGAAAATCTTCCGGGAATCTTTCTGGAATTCTTCATTCGTCACCGTGAACACAGCGCCTGCAGGCCCCCAGTTAAGTTCCAGCGGCATGGCAGCATATCCACGGTCTGACAATGCAGCTGCCGCCCTGGCGGCCGATACAAAGTTTATGTAACATCCAGGCAGGACTTTATTCTGCACAAGGTATGTGCCTCCTCCTAATGCCATATCAATTCACCTTTCCTTTCATAAATTCATTCATCTTCCTTGTCACCTGGGCTTCCGTATAGGTTTTTCCGTCTTCCAACAGTACGCCCAGAAGGTCGCGCCTGGCAGCATATTTCTTCGATGCCAAAAGTTGCTCCTTTGTATATGCAGCCTCAATTAAGGTCTTTTTCACCATTTACCTCCATTTCCAGTTTGTATCCGTCCATCTTTTCCTCAGTGTTTGGACGGAATAAAAACATATCGTATTCCGCCATAAAGTGCATCACATTCCCATCCCTTTCCGCATGCATACCGGTACCACGTACCATGTTTCCATCCACAGAAATGTATTCCAGGCATTCCGTTAAAGCAGAGAATACAGCATTGCATTCAGCGGCTTTTTCCGGCCCCTTCGGGAAGTAATGGATACAAAAGGGTATCTCTTCATGATACCGGCGTCCCAGAAACTGCTCAAAAGATGGATTGATACACTCAATCAAAAAGCAAGGTTCAGTCAAGCCCTGCTCCACATTTTCTGTATATATTTCATAGCCTTCGCCATACACAGAGGATATTGCCCGGACAATGCCGTCCACTATTTTATTTACCATTCATACATCCCTCCAGCCACTTCTTTAGTTTCTTTTCAAGAATCCTCGGCGCCGCTGCCTGAATTTCCTTCTCAGATATAGTCATCATAAATTTACCGGGAACCCATCCCTGGTGGTCTCTGGTGCGGTGCCCGTATTCCACGTAGCTGGCGTATTCAATAGGATTGATAACTTCTATCACATAAGTGTCACCATAATGGTATACTTTCATAGTATCGGCATACTGTTTCGCGCTCCCGGTTTTCAACCCTTCAGATCCGCTGCCGGATTGCTGTGTAGTCCATCCCCGTTTTAAAGCACCGGTATCCTTCGGTGTCCTTCTGATAGCCAGGGCCAGCAGCCGAGCCGCCAGTTCCTTTACACAGGATTCCACAAAAGCTGATTCTTCTTTTTCAATTTTAGACAAGTTGTCTCGCAGTTTCTTGACTTGCCTATAGTCAAAGCCACCGTTCCGCCCCATTATGCGTACCCTATGAAGGATTCCAGATTGATTTCCTGGTGGGTAGCAAACACCGCCGGAATACCGCTCCGCGTATAATCCGCAGTTACTCCGTTCTGGCTTACTGTAATCTTTGAACCTGGCTTGACATGTACTTCTGGAGCAATCAGCAAAACTGTTCCCTGATTAATGGATGCAGCCGGTTCTGGAACGGAAGCGGCGGATACCGTCTTATATATCATAAGGCATGGCTGTTCTTCCAGCACTTTCACTTCCTCAAACCCAGTGCTGCCGTTTGGCTTCTTGACCTTCTGCTGTTCAGTCACCGTGCATGTACTTGTATAAGTCTGCTCTATCACAGTTCTGTGCATAGCCTGCGCCTGCCGAATAGCATTTATAATCATATTACCACCTCAGCTTCCGGTACCGGTTAAGCTGTCCCTTATAGTCTGCCAATACGCCACCCTGAAGGGCATCAGCCGCACTGGAAAAGCTGGTTGATGTATTTCCCTCTGTGATGGAGGATACTTTTACTGGTCCATCTGCTTCCCCAGGTCTGTCATACCGGTATAAATCAAGTGCCATCCGGTATGCTGTGTTAATCAGGTCGGATGGCAGTTCATCTACATTGCAATAATTTATTATGGATTCCTGGACATCATCCATGACAAACTGCAGGGGAACATCCTGGGAAGTATCATCTTCCGGAATTCCCAGCAGAGCTTTTAACTTCCCAAGTTCCATGCGTCCTCCTTAAGATGCTGCTACCTGACTGATGATACGGGCAATCGTAATAGCCTTGGAATCAATATATTTCGCAGCCCCGTCTGTCTTGTCATTTACCAGCATCCAATTGGTTCCATTCTTCAGTTCAGCATTGGTAGGGGAAAGACTGGCCTGTGCTTTCTTTTCATAAGACAGTCCGTAAGCTGCAAGAGCTTTCCTCTGTCTCATCCACAGCATATCCACGCCGCCTTTGGTCTTGGGGTCGCGGCTCATTTCATAAGGCACTTTCACTCCCACGTCAACCAGGGTCATCGCCCCGGTTCCCAACAGGTACGTCGTGAACTTATTGCCGTTTACAGGCATGCTGTCATCTATCAGCACCAGGCGGCCATTGATGGTACCCAGAGCCAGGTCTTTCTGGATTCCACTTGCATCTGTAAACTTCATGTACTGCAGCAGCTGGAGGTTCTCATAATCCGTTGCTACAGCACTGTGCATGATTGCCAGGGAAAACTTGGACTTATTGTCCCCACAGGCCCTTTGCATGGCTGTATTAATGGTAGTTGCTCCCACAGTAGGCGTCTTGGAAGCACTGATATCCATTGTATGGGAGGTCACAAACTTTGCGCCCTCTGTATCAGACATAGAAAAAATACCCTCCAGCGCCGCCAGAAGGATCCCCTGATCCAGTGCCTGCTTATAATCAGATACCTGCCCCGCAATATTCCCCATAAAATCCTGTCCACCGGTAATATCATAGGAAAAATCTTGCTCCTCCCATCCCTTGGAACGTCCCACAACAATAACCCCCTGTTCGTAGGTCGTTGTACTGGAGGTATCAATATCCGTCTTACCGTCGTAGTTATTGGCTTCCCCGTCAATTATACCCTTCATTGCCAGGCGGGAATAATGTGTTCCGTCCTGCCGGAAGGATGCGGAAATATCCTCATCACTGGTGACGATTGCCTGGGACTTAACCAGCTCATTTCTTTTCAGGTTAGGTGCATGACCTACCTTGTACTTAAATGCTTCCGCATTAAAACTTTTAGAATCAAATCTACCTGCCATTATTATTTATCCTCTCTTTCTTTATGCCATTGCACCGGATGCTTTAAAAGCATCAATCAACGCCTGTATTGCTGTTGCACAGGTTTCCGTCGTCGCTCCATCTACGGTAAATGTAACGGCGGCTGCCTGTTTTACACCTCCATTTTTACTGCCGGTTGCTGCGGGAAGGGAATAAGGCGTCCCTGCACCAATTGCCGTTCTCGCTGCCCCCGCATCCGCTGCCTTCATTACAGCTTTTCCTATTTCCGTGGCCCCGCCTAAAGTATCCACAGATACCGCTTCACCGGTTCCTCCGGACTCCGGCAGGTTATCCGCCATATACTGGATAATCCCTTCCATATCCCTGGGGACATCCAATGCAGATGCACCTGTCATTTTCATTGCAAGAGCTTTTAATGATTCTTCAAATCCTGTCACTAGGTTTCTCCTTTCTTTATTCCAGGGCCGTTCCCGGATTTGTTTCCATGTAAGCACACAGTTCTTCATAGGTCATCTCAGACGGCTTTTTGTCTGATGGAGGTGTCCCTGCCCCTTCTGCAGGTTTTCCTCCTTTAATAACCACCCCCGGTTTTTCCTCCTTAAACAGGAAAGCCTTATCCTTCCTGATAGCCTTCACCTGTTCTTCCAGACCTGATACTGTACCATCTTCATTCAGCACCAGTTTGCCCTTATCAACCAGCCCTGCTACCAGTTCTACATCATGAGCATTGTCACCGACTGCAAGTTTAATAGCCGTTGTCAGTTTCAGTTCCTTCATGTCCGCTTCATATTTTTCTTTGGCAGCTTTATTCTCTGCCTGAAGGTTTGTAATCTGTTCCTGCAGCGCTTCATTGTCCCCACTAGATTTTCTGAGGGTTTCCAACTGCTTATCCCTCTCCTGAATCTGCGTATTGACCGTATCCAGCTGCTGTTTCAAGGTCTCGTAGTCTGCTTTCGCGGCATTCACATCATTACCATTCTCAGCCATGATTTTGTCAATAGCATCCTTCTCAAGCCCCAGATCCTCTAAAAATTTCCGTTTCATCTTATCTCTCCTCTACGATTTTTATACGTGGTATCGCCCACATGATTCCAAGTTAAGCCGACCGTTTTACGCCTGATCAGCTGGCAAAAAGGTGAAAAAATAACACCCAGGATAATCCTGCGTGTTTCAAACATCAATAAATTCGGTTATTTCACTGAGACCGACAACGTCCCTCTTTCTAAAAGCAGACATACAGCCATCTGGAAGTTTCACCCGGATGAACATATCTGGCTTTATAAAATCATCCTCCAGGATGGAAAGCACGCATTCAAACGTCATTGCCGTCTGGAGGCAGAAGTTGCCTTTCATATAAATTTCTACCATTTTATTCATCCCAATCCGAATCACGGTCTATAGGCTCATGGTCCTTCCATACAAACACTGTGTCAGCAGGATAATCCTCAGCCGTCTTACCCTCTGGTATGTCCTCAATATAAACTTTATTCTCATGGGGTAAATTCGTCTTTTCCATAGTCCAGCCCATACCTTTCTGCAAACCGCTTGTTTGTTTCATCCACTCTCCGGCAAAAACGTTCCACTTTTGTTAACTTCCCTGCATTATATAATACCTGGCACTCCGCTTTTACCTCGGCATCAATGCTTTTATAGGCTTCTATGATTTTATCAGGGCTATTTATTTTCTACGGCCACTCTGCCGGCGAACGCATAAAATACACTCCTGATGCTGTCGAGGCTCTTACCTCTGCAGCCCGGCTTTTTTGTAACAAAACAATATCCTGGGAAGATAAGGAAGCACCTGCGGGATGATTGTGGGAAACAACGCCGCCTTTTAGCCGCTTAAACTCAGACATTGTGAATGAGACTTCATTCCCCGTTCCTCTCTTTTGGAACAGATACCGACCATCAGGTCCGTATACAACAGCTGTCTCTTTTTCCCGAACTGATAGCGCCTCTTCATCCATTAAAAGCTCTCTTCTTGCTCCCTCCGACCATTTATCAGTTGTTTCATTCAGTTTACCACCAAAAGCCTGGCTTTTCCAGTCCTCATAATTAAGACGGCCATCCACATATACGGTTTTTCCAGTTTCTGAATCCCTTGCGGCTCTTTCATCGCGGATTCCAAATTCTTCCCAATCATCGAAGAAAGGAACAGTACAGCATCGGCAGCGCGGATGGATGGGCGGTGCCGTAACACCTACTTCATATTCAGACATCTTGAAATCCATCTGGTCCATACCGCCGCATACATCGCAGGTTTTTCCATCCAGAGTAGCGTCAAACTGATAACGCTCCACATCCAGCTCGCTGAAGCACTCTTTCTGTGCCGCAGAAGATATGGCTGCTGATTCCGTCAGGATAAGGTTTCCGGCCTGATTCCGGCTGACATTCATTTCCCTTGCCAGCCTACCGATTGCTTTCTGCGGCGCTTCCCCACGGATAATACACTGGGAAAGCTCCCTATGCAGGTTGGTCACCAGTTTTTCTTTATTGGTCCATATCCTGTCTGAAAAGTTTTTCCCGTCCTGCGCCCAGGGTCTTTTAATAAGGGCATCAATCTTCCTGGTATCTATCCGAGCCAGATTGCTTCCTACCCCCATCCCGTTTGCCATTTCCCATGCAGTCCGATAATATTGTTCCGAAAATGACCTATGCAAAAAATCTGTTATACCGCCTTCGAACTCGGCTGATAATAATTCTGCATATTGCCGGGCCTGCATCTTCATGGCAGTCAAATAGTCAATGTGGTGCCTGGAGGAAGCATTCTCCAATTCCTTCATCCAGCGCTGGTCAATGGCATTCTCTTGACCGGCCTTTATGTACCGCTCCACTGTCCACCGGAATTCCTCAAGTTCTGATTCCCTCAGAAACTTTTTTGCAGAGGCGTAACTAATACCGTTATTATCTGCAAGTCGCTGATACCATCTCTCTATATCCATCTGCAGGCTGTTTGAAGCCTGTCTGAACTGTTCCTGAACATCTTTATAATATGCCGTGCTGCGCTGATATTGCTCATCTTCCAGCACTTCCATACGCTTTTTCCAATAATCCTTACTCTTTGCCGTTGACTCTCCCTCCCTTCGTTGTATTTTCCTTTATCCCGCCTTATAATATACACACAGGCGCTGGCACGCTGAGTAATTGAAAGGGGGAAAATGTATGTCTCCTTATGAGCAAAACCTGGCCCATATTTGTTATGAGCACTATAAAACATCAGGGTCAAGAGAATTTACATATCAGGCGCAGAATGGAAATGATATGGTCCATGCGTCCAATGCAATTTCATCAATGGAAGAAGAAGGATTCCTATCAGAAGTTACTGATCATGGATTTTCTTATTCCTTTATCATTGAAGATTCTTTAATTCGCTATATGGAACAAGAGGAATTTTAAAAGAAATGTTAAAACAGCCATCGTATGGTGTACACCTCATTTCTGCAAGGTACGGTTCTAAATCTGTACCTTGCATTTCTTTTATCGTTTTCAGGAATCCCTCACATAGCCTTACTCGTGTCTCATGATAATCTTCACATTCAGGATGTAACTGGCATATTTCATCTAACATTTTGCAGAATGCACTCTTATTTTCACTCAATTCTTCGTCCCCTTTTCTTTTTCATCACCTATTTCACTGCTTTCTGGATGTACGCGCTGAAATGCTTCCTGATATGGATCCATCTGCTGAAGCTTCTTCTGCTCTTCTTCCTCAAGCTCCTTCATAGCTTCCTCCACATCTTTCACCCAGGGATGTTTCTGCAAAACAAGCTTCGTAGGTAGCAGACCTACAGATTTTGTACAGTTATCAATCAGCTCTGTCTCATTGACAAGAATATTCCGGTTGAAGGTAATCTCCACTTCAATCTGCTCATAATCTCCTTGTCCAGTATTTGCCAGATGCTGGTCTACAAACCATAATAAGTCTTCAATGGCTGCCTGGTATTCTGTCTCCATGTCCTGCGCATCCAGCTCGATATCCTGATAGATGGTCTGTATGTGCATCTGATTAGCATCGCCTGTCAGCCGGGCGTCCTTGGCATCATAGGTTTTACAGTTCTCAATCAGGGCCTGCTTAAATATTTCCAGTATGATTCTGTAATTTTCCGCATTGACTTCCACCGTCAGAGAGCGGACATCGCCGCCGGCGCCGCTGCCATCATTGCGAACCTTCACTGCGCCATACTGACTAAGATTCTTCCGGAACTCTCCCAGATTGGTACCATCATAATTGACAATAATCAGAATAGTGTTCCGAGCATCTTCACACATGTTATTTTCAAAGGTCGATACCATAAGGTTAATACCGTCCTGCAGGCTCTTACAGCACTTAATCAGCGGTATCTCATAAGCGTTACGTTTGAAGGCTATAAGAGGCACCCTGTCCCAGTTATAAGGGACTTCCATGTGCTTTCCGTCTGGATCATGCTGCTCTACCAGGTAATGGGCGCCGGAAGGGTGCAGCACATCCGGAATCAAATGACTGTCATCTAGCTGATAACGTTCTACTCCATCGCGGGAATACAGTTCAAAGAACTCAAATATCTTTTCTGTTTCCCCTTCATACCCTTCAATCTGATACAGCCGCCCGAAACAATCCAGTTCCGTGTGTTCTTCATCAGCCCAAAAAGGGATAATTTCATAATTGCTGAACCGTTTGAATTGCAGCTGCCCCTCGCTACTGTAATACGGATACAGATAACCAATACCACCGTTGATTGAGTCACCGGCTATACGCTTTAACGTCCGCAGAAACCGCTTATCCAGAACATACTTCAATGCCTCCGTGTAACTATCGTCCTTGCTGGTAATGGTAATAGGTTTTGACAGGAGATAGTTCTTCTTCTGATCTACAGCCTTCTGATACTGGTTATCTACAATGCGGTTGTCCGGCAGATTCTTTACCGGTGCCAGCTCCCCGTTCTCATTAATAGCAGTTCTGGGAGTGTGCAGAATATCATGGTCACCACGGTAATATCGTTCTGCCAGAATCATGTTTTTGCGGACAGGGGATGCTTTCCACTTCTGGATTTCCTTTTCCAGGAACCTGGTATCTCCCATCATTGTTCTGGCTCCTGCATTTACTATGGCATTTATGCGCCGGGTCTCACTGCCGTATTCTATCATCAATCTTTATCACCTCCTTATTCAAAACTGAATGCCTCACCGGCGCCAACTTTTTCGGCCACGCCTGTTGTCGCGTCTGGCCCGTCATCATGCTTGTTTTTCCCTTCCCGCTGATACTTAATCATAGCATCGTAGTATTCCGGCCAACGGTTGCGCCAGTCCTCCGGAAGATAAAAATGCTGCATCACCCAGGCAGAGTTGGAATAGATTCTGGCCTGTTTGTTCTTATTCTGGCTGAACCACCGCACTACTGTGTGGTTGCTCCCCAGCACCTCCCGCAGTATCCGTTCCACACTGCGGGCAAAGCCCCGACCGCCGTTGTTGGACTCAATGTCAGCCACATTTACAGAACCTGCCAGCAGCATCCTGGCTACAGCCGGCTCTGTAACTTCCATCGGATCCTTGGTGTACAACACATCCAGCACATAAGCCTCATTGGCAAAGGTCACGCCGTAATTGATGCTGCACAGATAATCCTCACCGGTATCGGCCGTATCTGTGTAGTTGCGTATCTCCTTAAATTGAGGCAGCTGCCCGGAATATGTTTTGAAACTGGTGTACAGCCGGCCTTTCAGATCGATAGGCTCCTGCTGGTAATTGGCCGATGCAATATCGGCTCCCATAGCCCTTATTTTTCTCTGGTAGGATTTATAAGATAATACCTCCGGGCAAAGCATTTCATGTGTCTCTGGATTCAATAATGCTTTCATGGAAATATGTCTGATTTTGGCACCGGCTTCCCTGAAATGTTCCAACGCACGGCCCGCAAGGTCATCACTGGCCCATCTGGTCATAATTATGATAATCTTCCCACCTTCTTCCAGACGGGACAGCATCGTATCTGTAAACCATGTCCAGTGCTTTTCCTTTGTCAGCTCATTGTTGGCTTCTTCAGCATTTTTTATCAGATCGTCAATAATCAGCAGGGAAGCGCCGAACCCTGTGGCCGTACCGGTTGGTGACGTGGCAAGATAATTATTGTACCCGCCTTCCAGGCTCCATAAGTTCATGGCGCCGTCACCGCGCTTAATGGCTACCCCAGGAAAGATATCAGAAAACACAATCCTGTTCTCATCTGCTTTCTCCTCCTGGATGTCATTACGGACATTCTTGGAGAACATGGTGGAAAGAGTCTCATTATAGGAACCGGTCATAATCTTCTGCGTCTGGTCATTTCCCAGAACCCACTCAACAAGCAGACCCGCCGTCCGGCTCTTGCCATGCCTGGGCGGCTCATTGACCACCATAACTTCATCATCCGATTGGATGAAATCCTGAAACTCATTGCAGAGGTCAACCAGATACTGCCGTTCCTCTTTATAGAAAGCCGGAGCCTTTAAATGACAATAAAAAAAGAACTCACGCCGTGCAAGTTCTATCTCTGCCCCTCTGATTATTAATTCTCTATCCACCATGTATCAGCTTCTTTAATTCTTCGGTCGTCAGTCCAGCATAGGGATTACGGGTCTTTATCTCTCCGGATAGTTCCATATTTTGCTTATCCCGCCATTCATTTGGCTTGCGATTCTTAAGCCAGAATATCTGAGCGGTAGTATCCGGCACAACTTCCTTTGTTACCTTCTTTGTGACGCGCAGCTCCATTTCTCCTGTTTCTGTATTCTCGCATACTTCTTGAGTCACTTCTGTATATTCATAACCTAATGCCCTTTTGAGAAGAGCATTCTCTACCTGGATATCAATAACTTCTTTTCCCTTTTTTAGGGCGTCAGAAATGTCAGAATATTTGTTCTTCCATTGATATAGTGTTTCTCTGGATATTCCGATATTAGCCGCTATCTGCTCATCTATCAATCCATCTCTGGCCCATGCCTCCAGTTTAAGCAAGCCTTCTGGCGTCAGCCAATATTCATATTTTCCTTTTGCCATCAGGTTTACCTCTCATTCTGATTTTTTTATAATAGAAAAGAGGCGAAAATAATATCGCCTCTACTCATACCTATAAATTTCTTTCACAATTGTTTACATAATACTTATTGATGATCGCGTCCATCTTATTAATACTTTTTAATACTCCTTCTTCTTTTACAAATTTAAAGTAATTCTCTCTTTGTTTCATATATTCAGCTTTTACAGGGATGTTCTCAAGCTCACCCCATACTAAACAAGGCTCCCATTCTACAGACTTTATTTCTGGACCACTCTCTCCATCTACTGCATCAACTGTAATTGTAAATCCAGGGCGTTGAACACTATAAAGTTCAAATACTGATTTCTCATGCTTTAATACATTATCAATATATTTTATACCTGACATAAAAAATTTATCGTCATCAGTAACTTGAGTCTTTTTAATTCTATCATATAAAAACACTATCCATGTGATTACTTCTCTTAGAGCTGCAAATGCTTCTGCATTTTCAGATAAAACAATTGCGCTTTTGTCATTGCAAAGTTTTATATATGTATCATGTTCAATTAAGAACCTTCCTTTTGCTTTGTTGTACGAATTTATTGCTAAATCAATATTATTAATCATAGCTAAAGCCTCCACATATATTTTTTACCATTATACACCAAATACCGACAAAAAGAAACACCCTGAGTTACCCAGGATGCTTCTTCTGAAAATATATTGGGAGGGATGCTATTATGGGAGGGCAAATGGTTTGTACCATTCAACCTGCTTATACTATAGCATATGTATACTATCGCATTCTATCTCATCTTAAACCATGAAATTTTTCAAGCCTCTTGCATGGATTTTATGCACATGCTGCCAACTAAATCCTAATTCTACAGCAATATCTTCCCACTTCATCAGCTTTATGTACCGGTAAAAGAGAACGTCCTTCTCATCCTCATTTTCAAGACGCTCAATTTTATCGGAAATCTCCTGGCACCTCTTAATACGCAGGTATCTGGCCTTTCGGTATTTCTGTTCCTCATCATCCAGCATTGCGGCATAACCTGATAAATCGGATCCTCCTGAAGCATGCGGCATCCCGTCAGCAATAACAGCGGGGCATATCCGGTTTATCCGTATTTCCCGGATCCGCTCCTCACTGCGCTTCATTTCCCGGATAGCCCGTTCATATCCCTTGAGATACCACTTCTTTTCTTCATTTTCTTTCATCTGTTCTTCTGTCACTCCCAGACCCTCCCTGTCTCCTTGTCTTTTAAGGTAACCCGCCCCACAATCTCCATACCAGCCAAACTGGTAATAAGATGCAGGATAT
>ERZ791934.462-NODE-462-length-55209-cov-6.053704_pt1 | contig 55209 bp, 58 predicted proteins | sample MGYA00510125_ERZ791934 | MGnify/ENA primary metagenome ERZ791934 (study PRJEB30046, sample SAMN00993240) | human gut metagenome | study: EMG produced TPA metagenomics assembly of the A metagenome-wide association study of gut microbiota in type 2...
TTTTCTGCGCAAATGTTAATTTATTGTAAATAATATGGCGGCATGATATAATTTTATTAAATTAAATAATTAAATAATTAAAGGAGGTTTTCAAGATGAACTACAAAAAACGATTACTGTCAGTTGTCCTTTCAGCTGCCCTGACGGCTGCCTGTGCACCGTTGGTACTTGCTGCCGAGAAATCCTTCACGGATGTACCCGCAGACAGTGCCTGCAGTGAAGCCGTAAGCTACATGACCGAAAACAGTCTTATCTCAGGAACTGATGAAACTACTTTCGGCGCAGACACTCCGGTTTCCCGTGCAGAAGCCATTATGGTTCTTTACCGTATGGCAGGCTCAGCCGACACAGAGTTTAAAGGCGTATTTTCTGACGTAGCAGAGGACGCAGCCTATGCAAAAGCCGTTGAATGGGCATCAGCAAACGGTATTGTTTCCGGATACGGCGATACTACATTTGCTCCTGACGAAGAAATTACAAAGCAGGACCTTATTTCTTTCCTCTATCGTTATGCAGTATACGATGATGCTTATGTAACCGTTGACGAAAGTGCTGACCTTAAGGCATTCAGCGACGCTGACAAAGCTGCTGATTACGCTTCAGACGCTCTTATATGGGCAGCCGACAGCGGCATTGTAGCAAGCGAAGACGGAAAGCTTAATCCTGACAAAACCGTAACTCGTTCCGAACTTGCCGTTATCGATTATAACTATATCAAATCTTTACCGACAGTTCAGTCTGTTTCTGTAGCTTCTACAACACGTAAAGATGCGCAGATTCCGGCTTATGTGACTCTTCCCTCCGACTACAGCGCTGAAAAAACATATCCTATGGTTATTTTATGCCACGGACACGGCGGAAATCACAATGAATGGGGCGGATTTGACGTAATAACAAACGGTCTTGCCGATAAGGGTATTATATCCGTAACCCTTGACTATCCCGGATGTGACGCAAGCAAAGAAAGCTTCCAGCTTAACACAATGACAAATATGAAAGCCGATACACTTGATGTTATCAACTATATGCTTTCAACTTATAAAGTTGACAAAACTAAGGTTGGTATCTTCGGATACTCCATGGGAGGACGTATAACTCTTGAGCTTCTCTCCAATAAAGCCTTTGATTTTGCAGCAGTTGAACTTGTAGCTCCCGCAGAAGACGTTACCGACCTTAAAAACCTTTTTGGCGGTCCTGAAGCATGGGAAAAGATGAAAGCTGAAGCCAACGAAAAAGGATACACTGTATATACAACTATCTATGGACAGGTTCAGGAACTCAGCAAAGAATGGTTTGCAGACTTAGAAGCAGTACCCGACGGACTTGCTGAAGCAGCTGCTACAAACTACAAAGGAAAGAGCCTTGTAATATATGCGGTAGACGATGAAGCAGTTTCTCCTGAAGTTTCAAAAACAACAGCAGAAATCCTCGGCTCTGAAGTTGCTGTTACTCCCGCTGACGGACACAGCTACAGCTTCTACGGCACAAATCCCGAAACCATAAGCATAACAAATGATGGTTCAGTTGATTTCTTCGCTAAAGAATTACTTAAATAAAAAATAAAAAGCCGCCCCTTGAGGGCGGTTTTTTTATTAAAGAAATTTTGCATCTATTTGGGATAAGGACCTTATAAACCGCTCTTGGGCTGTATAGGGCATAATCTATTAATCCTGTATGAAAATGCTGCTGAGTATTTTGTTTCTTATTATGATTACAGTCAGCCGGTATTTTTCGTAACAAAGAAGGTATAAAAAAAGAATCTTTCACTGGAAAGATTCTAAAAATCATCTCAAATCGGCATCGAACTGTTCAGTATTATCATACTGGATTTTAAGTTCTGTGCGTCTGCCAGCTAAATCACATAAAAACTCAATACACCGTAAAGAATACGCTATAAAATATAATCTGTTAATATCATTAAATAACTCTCAATAAAAACGAAATTATCTATCACATTCTGGAACATAACCTTATCGCTTTTATATTAATATATAATTTGCAAAAATAAAGCGGCATATGTATATATACCGCTAAAAATATATTACTCTTTATTTTTCTCTATAACAACAGCATTTCCATTAGCAGTTACTCCAAAAACATATGGCTGATATGTCGTACCACCAACAATATTTGCTGTTTGCGGATCAAGTGTCAAATAGTCAAAGTCAACACCAATAACAGCATTACAGCCTAATGCATAAGCAGCCTCTTTCAGCTCCCTTAATGCGTTTCTTCTGATTGTAACTAGTGATTCCATAAGTTTGTCTTTTACTTTACCATCTTCAAAAAAGATATTTAATCCTCTATCGACTGCTACAGCATCATCTCCTGAAATATAACCAGAATATTTTGTAATCGTATATCCATCAAAATTAAATCCAGATGTAATCAGCATTTCTGACATAGCTTTTTTCTTTCTTCTATCTTCAACTTCTTGTTCTAATTTTTTTTTAGACTGTTCTTCTAGATCATATTTATATAACTCAACAATCTTCTTAACATTTTCGTCATCAACAATGACTTCACCAAATAAAGTTTCTTTATATGGCAAATTATTTTTTTTAATGAATTTTTCTAACTCAAACCACTTTATACCATATTTTTTATCAATTTCTTTAATATTCACTTTATTTCCTCCATTCAGACTGCTCATAGATACTTTAGTGCTTCTACATTATCCGGATCAATGTCAAGAATTAAGTTTGCGTACCTTCTTGCATTTTCACTATCATTTTTGCATTTTAGAAGAAGTGCCTCAATATCATTTTCAAGCGAAATACTAGAATTTGATTTCACCTTGATATGTGCATTTAATTTTGCTCGCTCACTATCAGAAATCAAAAATTTAGACCTACAGTATTCGCAGAACAAATACCCATCTTTTAGTATTAATCCTGGCGCCCCACAATTTTCACAAATTAATGCCTTCAGATTAATCACCTACTTTTAATAAAAACGTAACACTCTAACAATTAAAATCTGTCTTCATTTTAGAGTTTATAACTCTAATTGTCAATATGTTGTTTTTTATTTTTTAAACTCTAAAAGAGGTGTATATATGTATTATTACGAAAGAATACGAGCTTTAAGAGAGGATTCTGATTATACACAGCAAAATATTGCCGACTTACTACATATTGGACAGCGCACATACTCTGATTATGAAAGCGGAAAAACAAGGATTCCTATCGACAGCATATTAATCCTGGCAAGGTTTTATGACGTATCAGTTGACTATATAACCGGGGCAAGTAATATTAAAAATGAATATCCAAAAAAATAGAGCTGCTTATCTATATTAGATAAGCAGCTTTTATTTAAATAAAAAAGTGCCCAGAACCGGAATCGAACCAGTGACACGAGGATTTTCAGTCCTCTGCTCTACCGACTGAGCTATCTGGGCTTAGCATTTTCACGCAAGAAATATTATACTTCAAAAAGGATGATTTGTCAACAAAAAATAAATATAATATTAAATATTGTTTATGGGATAAAATAAAAGCACATATTTGAAATATGTGCTTTAGTTATGCCGTCAATTCTCGTTGAAAACAAGGTCTGAACCAAAACCGTCAGAAAAATACATATTGCCGTCGTGGTCTATGAATATGGCTTCAACGCCGTCATAGCTGTTAATGAGTTCAAGGCCTTTATCCTTTCCAAGAACAAAGCAGGTTGTGCTTAAGGCATCGCCCACAACGGAGCTGTCAGAAATTATAGTTACGGAACTGAGTCCGCTTTCTGCGGGATATCCGGTCTTAGGGTCGAGAATGTGATGATATCGTTTGCCGTCCTGCATAAAGTATCTTTGATAGTCTCCGGATGTAACCAGAGATTTATCTGAAAGCTGAAGATATCCAAGAATGCTGCCGTCCTCTGCCTGGGGGTCCTGAACACCGAGATTAAAGGGTCTCTTTTCCTCGGCATTTTCACCTATGGCATAGATGTTGCCTCCAAGAGAAATTATGGCTGATGTCACTCCGTTGTCCTTTAAAAATTCGGCTAATTTATCGGCTATATATCCCTTTGCTATGGCCCCTAAGTCTATGGCTTCCACGGGTGCTTCAAGGGTTACCGTGTTTCCGTCTATTTTTATTTTGGTGTAGTCTACCTTTTCTAAAAGCTCCTGTATTTCATTATCTGGAGGAACAGAAGGATTTTCGCCTTCAAAATCCCACCTTATTGAGAGGGGAGCAGTAGTTATGTCAAAGGCACCGTCGGATAATTCGCTGAAATATTTTGCGGTTTCAAGTATTTCTATGGTATCGTCTGATACTGTCACAGGTGCTCCGCCGGAGTTGTTTATGTTGTATATATCACTGCCTTCAATGGTACGGCTGAATGTATCTTCATAGGTCTGGCATAAATCAAAGGCCTCATTTACAAGGTCTTCAGACGTTTTGTCTTTGTTTTCTTCCGAATATACGGTTATACTGCAAATTGTGTTAAGCATAAATCTCGTATCTTCCGCACTTTTAGGGGCACAGGAAGTCATTAAAAGACTGCATAGTCCCAATAAAAATAATTTTTTCATTTTCTTTCTCCTTAAAAAGTGTATAATATATTATGTACTATTTTATTCACATTTTCAATAGAAATCAGAGAGAGGATAATATGAAAAAATTTGACGTTATAATAATTATTATAGTTATTGCTGCCGCAGCCGTACTGTATTTCAGCGGTATATTTTCTCCCAAGGACGAAGGCAGATATGCCGTTATTTATACCGATAATGAAGAATATGCCAGACTGCCGCTTGATGAAGATACAACCTTAAGGGTAGAGACTGAATTGGGATATAATGAAATTGTTATAAAGGACGGATATGCCGACTGTGTTGAGGCTGACTGTCGAGACGGTGTATGTGTAAAGCATAAGGAAATCAGTATGAAGGATGAGGCAATAGTCTGCCTTCCTCATAAGTTAATAATAGAAATAGAATAAAATTTTGGAGGAATTATGAGCAGAAAGGTAGCTTTTTACGGAATATTTGCTGCTTTAGCAATATTAATGGGATATGTCGAAGCGATGCTTCCGTCCCCCGTACCCATACAGGGAGTAAAACTTGGTCTTGCCAATGTCATCGTGCTTATAGCCATGTATTTTATGGGTGAAAGGGCGGCAATCGGCATAAATGTTATAAGAGTTGTAATATCAGCACTGCTGTTTAACGGATTTGCAGGATTTTTATATAGTATGGCGGGCGCCGGAGCGAGCTTTATAGTTATGGTGCTGGCTAAAAAAATAAAATCATCAGGAATTATAGGTGTAAGCGTGCTTGGCGGAATTACACATAACATAGCACAGATAGGAGTAGCCGCAGCGGTGCTTAATACACCGGGACTTATGTATTATATACCCGTACTTCTTATATCCGGAACAATAATGGGTGTCATAACAGGTATGGTGGCAAAATACTGCCTTGTCCATATTGAAAAAGCCGGATTCAAATATTGAAAAAACGAAGATTGTCCTTAACTGCCGTATAAATTCCCTCTTTTTGCATATATTGTTTATGTATGAAGTAATATGCAAAGGGAGGCATCTTTATGAGACGAAATAAGGATACAGAAATGATAATGGAAAGAAAGGCGATTATTGAAGCCATTGAAAGGATAAAAATTGAGCTGAAATCGGCAAGGCATAACTTTGAGATGGCTACAGACGAAGCGCTTATAGACAGTTATATATATGAGATATCTGCCCTTAACAGTAAATATCAATATTTCTTAAAAAAGGCCAAAGGATTCGGACTTACGGCTGACGGATTTAAGGAGATTACTGCTTAAGGGGGATTTTGTTATGGACGCAAATATTTTTATAACTGCCATGATATTGATATGTGTGGGAATGGCATCGCTTATGCTGTTTTCAAAACCCATAAAGGCCATTGTAAGATTTGTGATAGGAGCTGCAGCCGGAATGGCTGCGGTTTATGTCATAAATATGTTTTTCCCCTCTGTGAATGTGGGGATAAATTTATTTACGGCGCTTATTACGGGTTTTTTGGGAGTGCCGGGAATAGCAGTTTTGGTAGTTGCCGGTTTGGTGCTGTAATATGCAATCTTGACAAAAACATATAGGTTAATTATAATTAAATGATAGCATAGTTTACAAAATATATCTCGTAATGCAAGCAAACACAATACATATGGAACTATTTTGAAAAATGCGTTTATGTTTTTGCCTTATTTGAGACTTAGATTATGCAGTTTGACCAGAGACTGTATAAAATTTTTTAGCAGCTGAAAGACTGTTTGGAGTTGAAGTTTTTGTTTGACGTATTTTTGAAAAAAATGGCCGTTGAGCTGTCAAAAAGCCATTTCAGGCTCATAAGCAGCGGAAGTTATGACCATCTTGCCGTATATACAAAGTCCGAGATGCCTATTATGTATATAGTTTCGGTAATTGACTTTGATAACGTGGATATGGATAAATACCAGAATGTAATATTTAACCTTTCCAATAAAATTTTGGCAGATAATGAAAATTTTTTAAAAAATATCGTCTGTGTAAACATACTATACTCCGAAGGTGAAGAAGCAAAGACTTTTGCCGACGGGGCAGAGCTTTTGAGGCAGAATGGAGTACATAATATCTGGTGGTCCACTGACGGAAAGGAACTTTTTATAGACAGAAACCAGCCTGATAAAATATACGGCATAGAAAAATGCGTACTTTCGGCCATTGGTACCGGCGAAAGCATTAAAGAAAAAAACATACGGGATATAAGCCAAAAAGTTTATGAAGACAGTCTGCTTAAAACTTCGGATAAATTTTCTGTATTTACGATGGCCATAATAAGCGCCAATGTATTTATATTTTTGATACAGGTAATTTTTGGAGGAACATACAGCTTTATAGAGCAGTATGGAATAAACAGAGATTTGGTATTTAACCAGGGACAGTATTTCAGACTGTTTACATATATGTTTATACACGGCGGGATAGAGCACATATTATCTAATATGATATTTGTCTTTATCTACGGCGTAAGATTTGAGAAATACTGCGGAATTAAAAATACCGCACTTATATATTTTGTATCGGGAATCCTGGGAGCGCTGCTTTCATTGGCGGCTGACGGAAGCGGATTTTCGGTGGGTGCATCGGGAGCTATTTTCGGACTTCTTGGAGCGTTTTTAGTAGTTGCGAAAAAAACAAAACAGAATCTGGGCGGCATAGGATATATTACTATCCTGGCGGTCGTAGTTATGGGAATAGGTATGGGAATGCTTGATTCCGCGGTAGATAACTACGGACATATAGGCGGGCTGCTGTCAGGAATAATAATTCAGTATTTGATTTACAGGCCTAAAAAGAATAACGGTGGGAATAATTAAGTATATTAATAAAAATTAATATACGGAGTTGATATAAATGACCGCTGATTATTGTGACCTTACTGAAGCCTACAATAAGATAGTAACAGAATGTTATCCTGCCCAGGAAGCAGAAATAAAAATAAGATGCAGTAAATATTTCAGTGAATACTGCAAAAAGAAAAAATCGATGATGGCCTTTGGAAGCACCGAGTTTTTCAGCAGATATTTTATGAAATGGCTGCCTAATAAGGTATGCCTTGAGAAGAAAGAAATAATAGAGTCCTTTTATTCGTCTGCGGATGAATACGTGAGGCTTACCGATATGCTTACGGGTATGTCGGAATATGAAAATTTCAGAAAGATAGACCCGAAGGTAAGATATGAGACAATAAGGCTTATGATGCTTAAAAGAAGCATAATGGAGTATAACAACAGCTTTATTATTTCAAAAATACCGTGTATAATAGATTTTGATAAATATAAATTAAAAAGATACAGGCAGGAAAATGCTGAGCACGACCGTGGGATTTTTGCCGTAGAGAGCATATTTTCAAAAAACTCGGTGGTGCTTGCCAGACAGGGTTTTGAGCATTATTATATAAGACTGTTTTTTGATGACGAAATAACTGAGCTTATAAGAGAAGGCGACCTGTTTGACATCAGTATAGTTAAAAAAGGCATCGAAAAATGGAAACTTGACGATATAAATGCCTGCTATTCAAAAGATGAAAAGGATAGTTTATGGATAAAGAATTGAATGATTTTAAAGCTGACCTCATATCTTTGGCGAAGGTAAAATTCCCTGAGAGGAATATTGTTATGGGAGAAGGAAGCATTCACTCAAAGATAATGCTTATCGGAGAGGCTCCCGGCGGAGATGAGGAAAAGCTTGGCAGGCCCTTTGTCGGCAAGGCAGGAAAAAATCTGACATATTTTTTGGAATCTGTGGGAATAGACAGAAAAAGCTTGTATATAACAAATGTGGTCAAGGTAAGGCCGTACAAGCTTAGCGAAAAAACAGGAAGAAAGAGCAACCGTCCTCCAAACAGAGAGGAGCTTGAATTTTTTATTCCGTTTTTAGACAGAGAAATAGAGGCGGTAAAGCCTGAGCTTATAGTAACTCTGGGCAATACGCCGCTGAGAGCTGTTACAAAAGATAAAACAGCCAATATCGGAGACTATCATGGCCAGCTTATATATGCAGGTGAATACAGGCTTTTCCCTTTATATCACCCGGCCGCCATTATATATAATAATAAACTTGAAGAAGTATATAACGAAGATATATGGAAACTTAAAAGGTTTTTTTAAATTTTGGGGGAAGTGACGATATGGTTAAAACTAACGTAATGCTGTCCGAAAAAGTTGCGGACCAGATTTTGAAAATGATAACAATAGAAAAGAAGTTTAATATCGGAGATAAGCTTCCGAATGAAAACGAGCTTTCCAGTGAACTTGGCGTAAGCAGGACTACACTTAGAGAGGCAGTAAAATTTCTTATCGCTCATAACGTCCTTGAGATAAAAAGAGGAAAGGGAACCTTTGTAGCTGATAACAAAGAGCTTAATGAAGACTATGGATTCAGCGAGCTGGACAACTTTGTTATGGACGCCATGGATTTCTTTGAAACAAGGGTAATGCTTGAGCCTACCATGGCAAACTATGCTGCACAGAGAGCCACAGCGGAAGACGTGGAAGAGCTTATCGAGCTGGACAGAATAATAAATCAGAATATAGATGATGCGGACCTGCGTACTGAATATGACCAGGAATTCCACTATGCCATATCAAGGGCAACAAAAAATGAGTTTGTAATAAAGATACTTCCCATAATATATTCAGGAATGAATATGAGCAGCATATTCAAGCTTGTCAGTGACGAAGTAAAGGACTACACCATAAACGACCATAAACTTATACTGGAGTTTATCAAAAAAGGAGACGCGGCAGGTGCAGAGGCTGCCATGAGAATGCACATACTTCACGCATATAATCTTGCTAAGGGAATTAAATAAAAACAGCCGGAGACATTCCGGCTGTTTTTATTTTGTTGGCTTATGGTTAATGGGAGAAAATACTTTTAACCATATCCATAAATGTATGCTTTTTCTCTTCGGGTGCGGCAATGACGGGAGGATTATCGATATAATACCTCTGGGCGTCTATGAGCTTGTAGCCTTCTTTTACTAAGGGCTTTACATAGCTGCCGTCGGGAAGAAGTATTCTTGACTTTACATTGTCGTTTATTAAAAGGTTCACATAGCTGGATATGAAGTCCTTTATATCCTGGTCATATACGGGACAGCCTATTTCCACACGATGGGACTGGTTCCTTGTCATTATATCGGCTGAGGAAATATACATACTTGATGTTTCTCCGCTTCCGAAAATGTATATTCTTGAATGTTCAAGAAATCTACCTACAATGCTTGTTACGGTTATGTTTTCTGTCTTTCCCTTTATGCCGGGTACAAGACAGCATATACCCCTTATTATGAGATGTATTTTAACACCCTTTTGAGAAGCCTCCGAAAGCTTATCAATAAGGGTTCTTTCAGTTATGGAGTTGGCTTTTATTATTATGCGTCCGTTTTCGCCCCTTGAAGCCTCAGCATCGATGAGACGGATTATGGAAGAGCGCATTGAGGAGGGAGCAACTATGAGCTCCGAATAATTGCCGTAAAGTTCTCCTATAAGCATATTTTTAAAGAATAAAGCCGCATCGGCCGCAATCTCCCTGTTGGCTGTCATAAGGGAAAAGTCGGTATACATGGATGATGTTTTTTCGTTGTAATTTCCTGTGCCTATCTGGGTTATATATGAATAAGAATTTTTGTTTTTCATGGTTATAAGACAGATTTTTGAATGGCACTTGAAATTTTCTATGCCGTATATGACATTGCATCCTGCTTCTTCCAGCTGTTTTGCCCATTCGATATTATTCTTTTCATCAAATCTTGCCCTCAGCTCCACAAGGACCGTAACTTCCTTGCCGTTTTCCGCAGCCTTGCACAGACTTCTTGCAACGGCTGAATTTGACGCAAGTCGGTATATGGTCATTTTTATGGAAACAACATTGGGATTAACTGCCGCTTCCTTGAGCAGGTCTATAAAGGTCTGCATTGTGTGATACGGGTAGAATAAAAGTACGTCCTTTGCCTGTATCTGAGAAATGAGTGAACGGTTTTCTGCAAGATATGACGGATATGCCGGTGTAAATTCATCATAATAAAGGGACTTGTCAAAACCGTTAAGTCCGAATATATAGTTTGTCTTTAAAGGACAGTTTGAATAGAATATCTGGCTTTCGGACAGTCCAAGCCTTGAGGCCAGAAGCTCCGCAAGACTGCTCTTTGTTCCCTGCATTTCAAGTCTTACGGGAGCAAGACGGTCTCTCTTTTTCAGGATAGATGACATATAAGAGCGGTAGTCATAGCTGTCTTCGTCAAAGTTTTCCTCGTCTATGGTCAGGTCCGCATTTCTCGTTACGGATATGGTTGCGTGGCATTCGGGCTTAAAGGTGCCGAAATAGTCATTGATATGGGCTGAAATTATTTCTTCTGCCCTTATATATTTTCCGCTGTTTTCTATTTTAAGTATGGGCTCTACGGTATCGGGTACTCCTATGATGCCGAGAAGTTCTTTATGACCGCTCTTAAGCAGGACGGCGGTATAAAGAGCTTTGTTTTTCAGATGGGGGAAAGGATGGCTCTTATCTATTATCTGAGGTGACAGGATAGGGGCGATATACATACGATAGTAGTTTTCCACATATTTTTTCTCGCTCTTGGAAAGGTCGGAATATTTTGAGTCTATTATTCCGTAGGGAGATAATTCATGGCAGAGATTAGAATAAACTTCATCTCTAAACTTAATAAGAGGCTTAACCTCATCAAATATATCCTGAAGCTGTTCAGCAGGCGTTTTTCCGCTCTTATTGTCGATTTCTCCGGGTGCCATAAGTGAAAGGTCAAAAAGACTTCCCACCCTTACCATAAAAAATTCATCCAGGTTGTTTGAAAAAATCGCGAGAAATTTCAGTCTCTCCATAAGGGGGACTGTTTTATCGGTTGCCTCCTCCAAAACTCTTTTATTAAATTTAAGCCAGCTGAGCTCTCTGTTTTGTGTGTAGCTAAGGTCATATTTCAAATTATTTTTTGACACAAATATCCCTCTCTTACTCCGTTTCTGCTTATGATTATTTTGTCAGCTTTGAGTTTCTTGATTATTTCGTTTGTTATGAGCATTCCAGGTATTATTGTATGGATTCGGTCAGGACAGTTTTTAAGAATAAGTTTCTTAGATACATCATCTTTTTTGAGTATCACTTTTTTCAGCTTTTTAAATTCAGCCGATGTAATTGTCCTGTTGTCCTGGGGCTTTTTAAAATATGCATTGGCCAGGGAAAGCAATGCTCTGTTGGTACCGCCTATGCCGCATATGGTATTGCATGATATGTCAGGTACGGCAGGGGAAAGTACTGCTTTTGCCCTTTCTTTTATATTTTTAATCTCTGATTTTGAAGGCCATATATTCTTTACAAAGGCCGTAAAAAGGTTCAGTGAGCCTATTTCATAACTGTCTGCGGTAATTATGGATTTACCGTCAAATCTGACGATTTCTGTACTGCCGCCGCCGATGTCAAATATTATTCCGCTGTTAAGGGCTGTTTCCGAAATGGCACCGTAATAGCCAAGCTCGGCTTCCTCTTTTCCGGATACTATATTTATGCTTTCGCCGGTTTTTTCTTTTATATATGCCAGGGCTTCGTCTCTGTTGGATATGTTTCTCAAAGAGGCTGTGGCAAAAATATTAAGCTCCGATATATCAAACTGCGCCATAAGACGCTTGAAATCGTTTATCACATCGCAGGCTTTATCAAAGCCTTCAACGGACATATGCTTATCTGTAATATAGTTTACAAGACCTGCTGTTTCCTTTTCGGAAAAGAGCAGTGAGAAACTGCCGTCTTCAAAAACCTGATAAACAGAAAGTCTTACAGTATTTGAACCTAAATCTACTAGTGCTTTTTTCATTTTATTTCTCTCCTTAAATTTCGACAGAAAAATTATATAATATAAATGTTAAATTGGTATGTAAAGTAATGTTAAATCTATGTAAGAATAGTATGAACCTAAATACAAAAACATAATCAGATGCCCGGAAAATAAGCAAAAAACAAACAGCGCCTTAAGGTTTTTCTTAAAGCGCTGTTTTATATTGGTTTTAAATCGTTCTATATTAGTTTATGGATTTAAGATATTTGTCGATGGCTGCGGCAGCCTTTTTACCTGCACCCATGGCAAGGATAACTGTTGCTGCACCTGTAACGGCGTCTCCGCCTGCGTAAATGCCTTCTCTGCTTGTCTGCATAGTCTCTTCGTTTACTACAAGACAGCCGTGGCGGTTTACTTCTATACCGGGAGTAGTTGTTCTGATAAGAGGGTTGGGAGATGTTCCGAGAGCCATAATTACTGTGTCTACCTCAAGCTCAAATTCGCTTCCCTTTATCTCTATGGGTCTGCGTCTTCCTGAAGCGTCGGGCTCGCCAAGTTCCATCTTAATACATTCCATTGCCCTTACTGCACCGCTGCCGTCATCAAGTATTTTTACGGGGTTGTTAAGGAGAAGGAATTCAATGCCCTCTTCTTTAGCATGATGTATTTCTTCTTTTCTTGCAGGCATTTCTTCTTCAGAACGTCTGTAAACGATATATACGTTGTCAGCGCCAAGACGTTTTGCACATCTTGCAGCGTCCATAGCAACGTTTCCGCCGCCTACAACGGCTACGTTTCTGCTCTTTTTAACGGGTGTATCGTAATCTTCTCTGTAAGCCTTCATAAGGTTTATTCTTGTAAGATACTCGTTTGCTGAGTAAACGCCTGAAAGAGCTTCGCCTTCGATTCCCATAAATGAAGGAAGTCCTGCACCTGTACCGATGAATACGGCTTTGTTGCCCATTTCAAAGAGTTCATCTATTGTAAGAATTCTTCCGATAACCATATCAGTCTTTACATCAACACCGTGGGCGATGAGGCCTTCAACTTCGTGCTGAACTATTTTTTTAGGAAGTCTGAATTCGGGAATACCGTATACAAGAACGCCGCCTGCTGTATGGAAAGCTTCATAAACCGTTACGTCATATCCTGCTTTGGCAAGGTCGCTGGCACATGTAAGGCTTGAAGGGCCTGAACCTACAACGGCTACTTTTATTCCGTTTGATTCGGGTTTAACTACTTCTTCCTTAACGTTTGCTCTATACCAGTCAGCTACGAAACGCTCAAGACGTCCGATGGCTACGGGTTCGCCTTTAATGCCTCTTACGCAGTGCATTTCACACTGTGTTTCCTGGGGACATACACGTCCGCTGATGGCAGGAAGGGCGTTTGTATCGGCGATTACTTTGTATGCGCCTAAGAAGTCGCCTTCTGCTACCTTTGAAATGAATGCGGGAATATGTATATTTACGGGACATCCCTGAACGCAGGGCATATTTTTGCAGTTAAGGCAGCGTTTTGCTTCGTTAACTGCCATTTCTTCAGTATATCCAAGAGTTACCTCTTCAAAGTTTTTGTTTCTTATATCCGGTGCCTGTTCGGGCATCGGAGTTTTTTCCATTGCCATATTTGCCACTGTGATGTCCTCCTTACTTAATAAGCTCGTTAGCAAGAGCTTCCATTCTGCATATATGAGTCTGTTTTGTTTCTGTTTCCTGTGCTTTATAAGCTGCGTTTCTGTTCATAAGCTCATCGTAGTCCACAAGGTGACCGTCAAAGTCGGGACCGTCTACACAGGCAAATTTTATTTCTCCGCCTACAGTAACACGGCAGCCGCCGCACATTCCTGTACCGTCAACCATAATGGGGTTAAGGCTTACGATAGTTTTGATGCCGTAGGGTTTTGTTGTGAGAGAAACAAACTTCATCATAGGGATGGGGCCTATGGCAATTACTGCGTCGTATTTGTTTCCTGCCTTGATAAGCTCTTTAAGTTTGTCAGTTACAAAGCCCTTTTCGCCGTAGGAGCCATCATCTGTCATAATATAGTAGTTTGTGCTGTTTGCACGCATTTCGTCCTCAAGGATAACAAGGTCCTTTGTTCTGAAACCTGCTATAACGTCTACTTCACGTCCGTCAGTAAAAAGTGTTTTAGCCTGGGGGAAAGCGATGGCACAGCCAACACCGCCGCCTACAACGGCTACTTTTTTAAGACCTTCAAGCTCAGTGGGAGCTCCAAGGGGTCCTACAAAGTCAAGAATGTATTCTCCCTCGTTCTTTTTTGCTAAAAGTTCAGTAGAAAGTCCTACCTTCTGGAATATGATTGTTACCGCTCCGGTTTTTTTGTTTGTGTCAGCGATAGTAAGGGGGATTCTTTCGCCCTCTTCGTCAACACGGAAAATTATAAACTGTCCGGCCTTAGCCTTATTTGCAATGAGAGGAGCTTCGATGTCCATCAGTGTAACTGAAGGATTGAGTTCCTTTTTTCTTAAAATTTTAAACATAGCAAAACCTTCCTATCACTTAATTTATAAAACAAGTCAATTTAAATAATTATACTATAAGAATTTTATGATATCAATTGTTAAGAAAATAAAATTTATGTTATTATTATGAAGAAAGAGGTGGTATTTATGGACGGAGATTTCAAAAGGCTTTTAGACATAACATCTGTTTTAAGAGGCGAAAACGGCTGCCCCTGGGATAAAAAGCAGACTCCCGAAAGTATGAAAAAGTATATTATTGAGGAAGCCTATGAAACGATACAGGCTATAGATGACAAAGATAAGACAGAACTTTGCGAAGAACTGGGAGACCTTCTTTTTCAGGTTGTATTTCAGGCCCAGATGGCTAAGGAAGAAGGGCTCTTTGATATAAATGATGTCATAAAGGGCATAAGCGATAAAATGATAATGAGACATCCGCATATATTCGGCGGAAAGGGTGCTGAAGACTTCAAAAATGTATCGGCGACATCGTCGGACGCCTTCCTTGGAAAGTGGGAAGACCATAAAAAAGAGGAAAAAGGGTATACTACTCAAAGTGAAGTTTTAAGAGCCATACCTCCTGCGCTGCCTGCTCTCATCAGGGCTGAAAAAGTGCTGTTTAAAGCCGAAAATGCGGGACTGGATATGGCCGATATAGACCCGTCATACGCCGACTTTGACGCCCTTGCGGAGGATATAAAAGAACTTTCATCGGCTGAAAAGGATTCTCTGGAGGAAAAATTTGGAGAAGTAATGCTCAAAATGGTTAACTTTTCAAGGAAAATGCAAATAAATACAGAGTTTTCCTTGACAAAAGCCACAGAACAGTTTATAAATAAATTTGAATATATTGAGTCATCAGCTGAAAAAGATAATTTACAACTGAAGGTAATGTCGGCGGGGCTGAAAAAGAGCCTTTGGAAACCGGATGGGCAATCAGCTGCAGATGAAAATAAATATATATAATTTTTCGAGTTACATTGAGGAGGACAAAAAATGAATAAGACTGAATTAGTTGCTGCAATAGCTGAAAAGGCTGAATTAAGCAAAAAGGACGCTGAAAAGGCTTTAAAGGCATTTGAGGATGTTGTTACAGAAGAACTTACAAAGAACGGAAAAGTTCAGCTTGTAGGTTTCGGAACATTTGATGTTGCTGAAAGAGCTGCTCGCGAAGGCCGCAACCCTCAGACAGGCGAACCCATGCCTATAGCTGCTTCAAAAGCACCTAGATTTAAGGCTGGTAAAGCGTTAAAAGACGCTATCAACGCTTAATTTTTTGACTTTTAATAAGGAAAGCCGTCCTGTTTATGAGGACGGCTTTTTTGCTGAGAGGTGAAAGTTATGAGACTTGATAAATATCTCAAGGTTTCAAGAATAATAAAAAGAAGAACCGTTGCCAATGAAGCCTGTGACGCAGGCAGAGTTACCGTCAACGGCAAAGTAGCCAAAGCCGGAACGGAAGTTAAAATCGGAGACATTATAGAAATAAAATTCGGTAACAACACTACAAAGGTAGAAGTACTGGACATAAGCGAGACTCAGAAAAAGGAAGCTGCCGCATCCATGTATAAAAGTGTTGAATAAGCCCGGTTTAAATGGTAATATACGACGCCCTAAGCCTATATATTTATTATATACGGCTTCAGGGCGTTTTTTAAATTTATAACCGGAGGAAATGATATGGCTAATGAAATGAACAAAACAGATGCAAGACATAAAGTCGTGCTGGAGGAAAGATGCAGACTGTCCATAAGCGGGGTAATTGATGTGGCGGCCTTTGATGATGAAAGCATAACGGCCGATACGGATATGGGAATGATAGTCATAAGGGGAGAGGACCTTCATATAAGCAGGCTGAATCTTGACGAGGGCATACTTCAGGTGGAAGGGTCCGTGGACAGCATTGACTATTCGGACGGAGCGGAAAATTCAAAAGGCGGATTCCTTTTAGGAAAAATATTTAAGTAAGGGGCGGGTATTTTGATACTGTCTATCAGCGAACAGGCAGAGCTGTTCTTTTGTGTGTTTGCCGCCGGCTGTGCCGCCGGTGTTTTTTACGATATCATAGAAGTTTTCAGAATGAATTTTCCGCACAAAAAGACCCTGGTATGTATAGAAGACCTTATATACTGGATGTCGGTAATAATACTGCTGTTTTTATTTATGCTCGAAAAAAATTATGCGGAGATACGTCTTTTTGACATAATAGGATTTTTTCTGGGAATGCTTGTTTACGGTTTTTTAATAAGCCCGACTGTCATAAAAATTCTTATGACATTTTCCGGCGCGGTAAAGGCGCTCATTAAACTTATCATAGAGATAATTCTGACTCCCATAAGGCTTATATGGATTCCTTTGTCCTATCCTGTGAAAAAAAGTGCATCCGTTGTTGAGGAATGTTTTAAAAAAGTATTGCATTTAAGTGAGGTTTATGCAAAAATTAAGCTGAGAAGGATTGAAGATCAGATTCGTTTTATAAAACGAAAGAAAAAGTAAAACGAGGTTTTGAATATGTCCAAAGATAAAATAAGCAATAAACCAAAAAGAAAAAAATTCGGCACTACGAAATTTGTCGGTATAATACTGCTGGGATTAAGCGTATGTGTTGTTGTTAATGTGGCCATCCAGCTCAATACTTATGTTGCACTCAAGGCCCAGAAAGAGGACCTCGAAAAGCAGATTGAGGAAGAAACCGAGAAAAAAGAAGAATATAACAACCAGATGGAGTACTATAGTACAGATGAATATATTGAGAAAATAGCAAGGGAACAGCTGGGTCTTGTTATGCCGGATGAAATCGTCTTTAAAGTCGATAATAAATAATTTTTAAAAAAAAGTAAAATTTTTGTTGACAGACGATGAAAATGTGTGTATAATAACGCTTGTGTCAGTGATGTGGCGGAGTAGCTCAGTTGGCTAGAGCACACGGTTCATACCCGTGGTGTCGAGGGTTCGAATCCCCCCTCCGCTATTTTTTTGGCCGGTTGGTCAAGCGGTTAAGACGCGGCCCTCTCACGGCTGAAACAAGGGTTCGATTCCCTTACCGGTCATAATATTCATACATGTAAATTTGGGAGTTTAGCTCAGCTGGGAGAGCATCTGCCTTACAAGCAGAGGGTCACAGGTTCGAGCCCTGTAACTCCCATTTTTAATATCCAGTGAAATTTCCGGAAGCCATCTGAATAAAATGGCTTCTATTTTTTTTTCAAAAATTTCTTTGAAGGAGTTGGCATAAATGGTTATAATGGTAGTAGACGGACAGGGCGGCGGAATAGGACGAGCTCTTATAGAAAAGTTAAAAAGTGAATTTGGTGCGGAACATGAAATAATGGCCGTAGGCATAAACGCCATGGCTACCATGGGAATGATGAAGGGCGGCGCTAAAAACATCGCTACAGGGGAAAATGCGGTTGTATTTAACGCTAAAAGAGCCGACATTATCGTGGGAAGCATCGGTATTGTTGCCGCAAATTCAATGTTTGGCGAGCTCACACCCGTTATGGCCAATGCCATAAGCGAAAGTCCGGCTATAAAAGTTCTTATTCCTTTAAATAAATGCGGACTCAGGGTGGCAGGCGTGTCAGGAGATTCTCTCCCTGTAATTATGGACGACGCAGTCAAACTTGTGGCGCAGATAATCGAAAAGAAGAATACGGATGGTATATGCGGTTAAAAGGGGCTTTCGCATATGCTTTGCAGATAAGATAAATTAGGGGAAATCGGCAGCTGTTTATTTTCGGGAGGTAATAATAATGGAGTTTATTCTTACTTTTGACGATAAGGTAATACGATTTATTAATGACAATATGAGAAGCCGGTTTCTTGATAAAGCCATGAAGCTGGTCTCAGCCTCAGGCAATTACGGAATTGTATGGATAGCGGCGGCATTCAGTCTCATTGCCATGGGCGGCGAAAAGAGAAGGGCAGGACTGCTTATGATAGCGTCTCTGATGGTTGAAGCCTCTGCCTGCAATCTTATAATTAAGCCTTCGGTAAAGAGGGTAAGGCCCAATGACGCCCACGGCCTTGTTATTTCCATTGACAGGCCCAAGGACTACTCATTCCCTTCGGGACATACGGCAGCGGCATTTGCGGCCGCATACAGCCTTTATCTCTCTAATAAGAGGTCCGGAATATGGATGCTTTATTCGGCAGCCGTAATGGGATTTTCAAGGGTATATCTCCTTGTGCATTACCCCATGGACGTTGTGGCAGGTGCTGCTATAGGTATGCTTTCAGCCGGATTTGTCCATAGAAAAAGCTCAAAATAAGCAATAATAATTAAAAACAGCATAAAAACCCGGGCGAGGTCCGACAACATTGTCATAAAACCTTTGTTTCGGGCTTTTTTTATATTTTGAACCTTTAAATATGTATAATTGAAAATTAAAATTGTTGCAATAGTTGTATAAAAATGCTATTATAGATATAGCTTGTATAAAAAGCTGTGTGGAAATGATATACAATGATACAGTGATTTAGTAAGGAGGAAGACACTTATGGCAAATTTTAGTTTTAAATATGGCGATGGACATATGGATTTCTCATTCCCTGATGAAGATATCCTTAAGGTCATCGAACCCGCACACATCGAGGTTCCCGAGGCTACAGAAATCGAAAGAGTAGCTGAAGCTATCGACAACCCTCTTGGAACACCCAAACTTGAAGAAATGATCAAGCCTACAGACACAGTTTGTATCCTTGTTCCCGATATGACAAGACAGTGGGGAAGACCTGCAGAAATTCTTTCTGTTCTCGTTCCCAAACTTGAGGCAATTGGCGTAAAAGATGAAAATATGCTCATCGTTTCCGCTACAGGTACACATAAAGACCAGACTCCCGAAGAGCATGCTCTTATCGTAGGTCAGGACATTTATGACAGAATCAAGGTTGTTGACCATAACTGTGACCATAACCTTCAGCTCGTTGGAACATCTTTCAGAGGAAACGAGATCTGGGTAAACAAGACTGTTATGGAATATGACAAGAAGATTATCGTTGGTTCAACAGTATTCCACTTCCTTGCAGGATTCGGCGGATCAAGAAAATACGTTCTTCCCGGAATCGCAGGAAGAGATACAATCATGAGCAACCATTCACAGTACTTTGCTGAAGGCGGAGTAGGAAGCGGACAGAACCCTCTTGTTGCTCCCGGTAGATATGAAGACAACCCTATCAACAAAGAAATGTTCCAGGCTGCTGAATTTGCAGGAATCGACTTCAATATCACAGGCGTTATCGGACCTGACAAGAAGATCAACTTCTGTTATGCCGGAGATATCCACCTCAGCCATGAGGCAGCTGTAGAAAAATGCCGTCTCTTCGACGGAGCTATCGTTGACGAGCCCGGCGATATGGTTATCGCTTGTGGTATGGGATATCCTAAGGATATCAACCTTTACCAGACAGCTGCTAAACCTATGAACAACTCTGTTGGTGTTCTTAAGAAAGACCCTAACTCAGTTATGATCGTTGTATCAGAGTGCCGTGAAGGTGTAGGAAGCGCTGACACAGACAGAATGCTCCATGACTTTGACAATGCTCATGACCGCGAAGTATACACAAGAGAGAACTACACAATAGGTCTTAACGTAGCTTACTTCCTTACACAGTATGCTGAAGACTTCCATGTAATTCTTGTTTCATCACTCGATGCTGATCTCTTCAAGAAGACAAAGATCCACACAGCTAAAGATGTAGATGAAGCTATCGCTCTTGCAAAGAAACTTTCCGGCAAAGAGCATCCTAAGACATACATCATGCCTTACGCTGCAAACACATGCGCTTCAGTTAAAATCTGATAATAAACTGGATGCCAAACCGGATACCCTTTATGGGTATCCGGTTTTTGATTTTAACAGTATATGGCAGAGAAGAGAATATTAGATAATTTTTGGCATTTTCTGAATAATAGATGCATAAATATGTGATGGGCTTCAACAATATGCAGCACCATAATTTATTGACAAATAAAATTAGAAAATGTATTATATATATAAAACGCTGAAAATGTCTTGAATTAGTACAAAGCATACAAAAAGGAGGACAAATTAAATGGCAAAGTATACATTTAAGTACGGCAACGGAACAGTTGATTTCGAATATCCCGAAGAGGACGTAATCAAGGTTCTTGAGCCCGCTGAACTTGAAAAATCAACAAAGACAGAGGAAGAAATCATCAGAGAAGCTATTGAGAATCCTATTGGCACACCCAAGCTTGAAGAAATAATTAAGCCTGGCCAGTCTGTATGTATCGTAGTTCCCGATGTTACAAGACTTTGGGCAAGACCTTCAGTTATCGTACATATCCTTGTTGAAAAACTTGAGAAAATCGGTGTTAAAGATGAAGACATCCTTTTCATCTCAGGTGTAGGAACACATAGACTTCAGGAAGAAGAAGACTTTGAAAACCTTATCGGCAAAGACTTCTGCGCTAGATTCAAACATCAGAACCATTACTGTGACAGCGATGACTTCGTTACAGTAGGAACAACATCAAGAGGAAACGTTGTTGAAATAAACAAATTCGCTATGGAATGTGACCACAGAATCCTTGTAGGCGGTATCGTATTCCATTTCCTTGCTGGTTTCGGCGGCGGAAGAAAGATGGTTCTTCCCGGAATCTCAAGCAGAAACACAATCAACACAAACCACAAATACTACTTCAAGCCCGGTCCGGCAGGAAGCGGAGCTGTTGACACTTGTGCAAACGGTATCACAGACGGAAACCCTTGCCACGAAGATATGCTTGAATCAGCTAAACTTGCAAATATATCATTCATCGTTAACTCAGTTGTTGACCGTACAAACACAGTAGCAAAATGTTTTGCCGGCGACCTTGAGCTTGCTCATAAAGCAGGATACGAATTCGTTAAGAAGCTTGACGGTGTTAAAATTGATGAGAAGGCTGACCTTGTTATCGCATCAGCTTGCGGATATCCTAAGGACATCAACTTCTATCAGACAGGTGCTAAACCTTTATTCAATGCCATCGGCGCAGCTAAACCCGGCGAAGGCGTAGTTATAATCGTATCACAGTGCTCAGAGGGCTGGGGAAATCCTGATACAGAGAAGTTTGCTACAGAGTTTGATAACATGCTCGACAGAGAAGTATTTTTGAGAGACAACTTCGGTATCGGAAGATACGTTGGATACAGAATCTTTGAGGCAGCTACACAGGTACACTTCATAATCGTTTCAGATATGGACCCTGCAGGATTCTCAAAGACAGATGTTATAGCTTGCAGAACAATCGAAGAAGCTATCGCAAAGGCTCACGAAATAACAGGCAAAGAAAAAATGTCAACATACATTATGCCTTTCGCAGCAAACACAATGGCAAGTACAGACTTATAAGATACAAAAAAACAGAGCGGAAAATTCCGCTCTGTTTTTTTAATTTTCGGGGGACAACGTTTGTTCATTAACGGAAAAGAGAAGCAGAAAATCTTCAACATTTCCGTTTTCATATAAATCTTTCGCTCCGGAATATTTTGTCATATCCGGGTTATTTGAAAGATATGTATAGGATACGCCATCTTCTGATGAATTAAAAAGATAGTCGTATTCAAACTGCATATAATCTTCATATTCGCCTTTATACTTATCCCTTGATATGTCCATTGTATATGTGAATTTATCTCCGTCATAGTAGAGATAACCGTATATGGGGTCACCCTCGGCTGTGAAATTCACAATGGTTATATCATCGGAAATACCATTGTCGGTATTTTTGGCAAACTGGTCATAAAGGTCCTGCCCGCTGACAGCCTCGCCTCCTGAAATAACATAGCATCCGCTTTGAAGGACGCTTTCATAATCGGAAGGGTAAGCCGCAAGAAGTTCTTTTATTTCTTCAAAGGACTTATATGTAGAGGGCATTTCCGTTATCCATTCATTTCCTATACTGCTCAGTTCTTCGCAGGGGTCGTGCTTTGCAACGTATTTTACTCCGTCAATGATTATCTGAGGGTTATAGGCATTAATCTTTATTTGTGAACCGTCGGTTTTATTAATTGTAAATGTAACTGACTGGCCCGCATACTCTTTTTCGTCTTCTTCATATATAACTACTTTATTCAATGCTTTTACAAGACTTTCTATTTTTTCCTTATCTTCTGTCTGGACAGTTTTGTCAGGCGGCATACAGTTCACACTGACAGAACTTATATCTTCGGCTTTTAATTCCGAAAAAGGTTTTGTGCCTGATTTTGAGCAGGCAGCAACAATAAAACACAGCAGAGCCGCTGTGATAAATACAACGATTTTTTTCATAATATCCCCACCTTGAACCTAAACGGTTTAAAAAAATAACTGGCATCATAGTGCCTTCCGACTGTTAAAAATATCATATCACAAAATAGAATTTGTTTTCTTAAGAATAAATTGCGATTTTATTACAATAACTGCAATCAGAATAAATTAAAGCTTATTATCTGGGGATAAAATACAAAAGAGTATAAAAATAACGGCTTCCGGAGCTGTACAGGTGATTTCACACCCTAAAAGATCTCGGAAGCCGTTTAAAATTCAGTTTATTTTATTATTGTTATATAATCGCTTTTTCTGGGAAGGCCTTCCTTAGGCTCAGAAGCCGCATATCCTAAAATGCAGTTTCCAATGCCGATATAATTGCCGTTAATACCCCATTTTTTAAGAAGGGCTTTTCCGTCTTCTCTTTCAAAGGTTTCCTTTGCTCTGTGTATCCAGCAGGCGCCTACACCGATACTTGCGGCAGCATTAAGAAGATTTCCCATAACAAGACTTCCGTCATATACTGCTGTAGGTCTCTCAGCATCAGCAAGTACAACAACTACAGTGGGAGCACCGTAAAAAAGCGGAGCGCCGGGCTTTCCGAATATTTCGGCGTTTATTCTTTCAAGCTCTGCGATGTCTTCCTTGTTCTGGACAGCTATCATTATGGGACTCTGTTTTCCCATTCCTGTGGGCGCCCATGTTCCGGCGTCAAGTATAGCCTCAAGCTCTTCGTCTTTTATCTGTTCGGGCTTATAGTCCTTGCAGCTTCTTCTGTTTTTTAATGTTGTTAAAGTATCGTTTGTTATCATTTTAAGCACCTCCGGATTATTCGGCCAGTTTTACACCGGGTCTTATGGCTCCCTTGTCGCAGCGGTTACCCCAGGAGTCAATAAGAACACCGTCTCTGTATACACAGATTATCTCACAATTGTTTGGACATCTGCCGCAGTTAACGTCCCTTGTCTTAAATTCCATATCCTCAACGGAGAAATCAAAGACTTTTCTCTTATTGCTTCTGCCGGCAAGAATGGCAGCACCGAAGGCTCCCATAAGATGTCCGTTTTCATCTACTATTATATCACAGCCGAGGGCATCCTTAAATGCCTGTGTAACACCAATGTTTTTACTTACGCCGCCCTGGAATACAACGGGAGGAACGATACGCTTGCCTTTTCCTACGTTGTTAAGGTAGTTTGAAGCAACGGCCTTGCAGAGGCCTGCAATTATATCTTCCTTGGGATGTCCCATCTGTATTTTATGTACAAGGTCTGACTCGGCAAAAACGGTACATCTTGCGGCTATCTGAGTGGGATGCTTTGAAGAAAGGGCGATTTCTCCAAACTGCTCTACCTCAACGCCAAGACGTTTTGCCTGGCTTGAAAGGAATGAGCCTGTACCTGCCGCACAGAGGGTGTTCATGGCATAGTCAACGGCAACACCGTTTTCAACAAGTATTATTTTGGAATCCTGTCCGCCTATCTCAAGGATGGTTCTTACATTGGGATAGAGTGTAGTAGTTCCTACGGCGTGGGCTGTTATTTCGTTTTTAATCATAGTTGCGCCAACCATGGCACCTACAAGGTTTCTGGCACTTCCTGTTGTGCCTGTAGCTACTATTTTATAGTTTTCTTTGTCAAACTGCTCTTCAAGTATGGCAAGCAGTTTTTTTGCTGAGCCCAAGGGATTTCCTTCTGTCCATATATATGAACTTGCGAGAATATTATTTTTCTCGTCTATTATAACTCCTTTTGTTGATATGGAACCGATGTCGATTCCAAGATAAGCTTCTTTCATCAGATGACCTTCTTTCTCATACTAATCATATCGTAAAAGGCTTCAAGCCTTGTATCAAGTCCCGTATCACTGGTCTGTGAATCATAAGTAAGGTACAGTACGGGTATTTTGTAGTCTGCACTTATATTCTGAAGAACAGGCATAATGTCTATTTCGGGAGTACATCCGGCGGATTTTATATGTATGATGCCGTCAAAGCCCTTTTCGGCATAGTGCTTTGCACTCCATATATTTGCTGTGGATGTGGGTCCCATTTCATACTTGCAGTATTCGGATGTTTCAACAGCAAGGTTTTTGCCTTTATATCTGATAAGCCTGTTTGTGATATTCATATATCTGTGTATTTCAACACCCATATCAGCAAGCTTCTGCTCCACATTAAGATTGGAGAAAGGGTCCATTACCGTGAAAAATTCTCCGATAACTCCTACCCTTAAGGGAGAAGCGGGCTTTTTAACGGGTATTTCAGCCGCATACTTTTTGAAAGTATTGTATGCTGTATCTATATCACGTCTTGATGTCGCCGTTTCCATGGCAGCAAGGAATCTTTTATGCAGTTTCTTATAGCTGCCCTTATTTACTTCAAAGCCGCAGTTTTTATAGTAGATACTTTCGGCATCATCAAGATATTCCAGCATCTTGATGGAGTCAGCCGTGGCCTTTGTAACCTTAGCCAGTGACAGCTTAGGATTGATGCGCTTAAGAGCCTTTATATAATCTCTTTTCTTGCCTGTGCTGTATTCTGATAAATTGATGAAATCGAATTCATATCCTAAGTCATGGAGTATCTGCTCCTGAAGCTCGCCGTAATATCCGAGACGGCAAAGTCCGAATGTCATAATAAGAGTGTCCGCTCCCGCTTCAAGGGCGTCCATCATATTTCCCAAAGTACTCTTAAAGGGAGTACATACAAAGTCGGGACTGTTTTTGGCACCCCTGTCCATGGTCCTTACGGTCATGGGAGGAGCCATTACATACTCGGCGTCAAGTCCCTGCTCGATAAAATATTTAAAAACATAGTTGTAATGATTATATTCAGGAAATGTAACTTTTTTATTTGAATGCATTAAAGTTCGCCTCCCTTGAATTTAAGAATATCTATAAAGCTTTCAAGTCGTGTTTCAAGGCCGGCGGTACCGTCCTGGTCGTCAAGGACTATATTAAGTATGGGTATGCCTTTGAACTTTCTTATTATCATTTCGTTAACCATTGAATCGGGTCCGCAGGGGAAAGCTGACATAAGTATTATTCCGTCTATCCTGTTTTTGTTAAGGGCTATGCCGCCTACCGCCTCACGGCTGAATTCCCATTTAAGGGTAGGAGAAACTTTAACACTCTGTTTAATGCAGTCCTTTCTGTCGAAAAGGTCGGCATAAACAGGGATGGCGCCCATCTTTTTCAGATAGCTGGTAACGGGCTTTCCGATATAGGGGTCCATCTCCACATAGCTGTGGGATACGATAAGTATTTTCAGACCGTCCTTCTTAAACATGGACTCCTGGAGTTTAATCTGGTTTTTCAAATAGTCGCTTTCCGCTTTTTTTGCGGCTTTGTATGAAGCGATGACCTGTTTTCTTGGAAATCCAAGTTCTTCACCAAGGGAAACGAAGGCTTTTTCTTCCGTAAGATTTTTAAGATAATCTATGTTATACGAAATAAAACGCTGGCCGCTCTGTCTGAAAGCATTTGAGGCAATATCGTAAAGCGCTTCAAATTTAGTACACATATTTCTCTTTAGTCCAAAATTGCTCACTCGCGGTATTAGTATGTAGTCACATTTTCCGATAAGAGATTTTACGTGGCCCATAAATATTTTTGTGGAAAGACAGGCTTCGTCTATGGATACGGCTGTTCCTTCCTTAATAATCTCTTTATTTGTCTGAGGGCTTATGACGCATTTTACGCCAAGGGCCGAGAAAAAGTTTTTCCATAATATCTCATATCGGTAATAAAGCATTGCCCTGGGTATGCCCACTGTGACAGCGGGAGCCAGAGGTCTGTCTGTTACTGTTTTTCTCATAGGAATTACCTCTTTTTTGTAATAATTGCATTTTTTATAAAAAATATTATAGCATAGGGTTTATTGGTGTGACAAATTAAATAAATCTAATGGTTTTTTAATAAAAGCCAGCAAAATAAAAACGGTATCACAGAAATAATGTTTTCTGTAATACCTGAAAAGTCTGACTATTGAAGCTCAAGAATTATGCCGCAGCGTTTGAAAAATTTTTGTATGGTTTCGTCCCAGGTCTGCTCGAGGGTCTTATCCAGGGAGAAAACCTTCTGAGAGCATCCGCCGGTTATATAAAGCATATTGTTTTCAAAAAGTATGTTGATAAACAGGGCAGCCGCATTTTTATGTATCTGCTCTGCAGCATCGGGAGCAGCAGAAAGAACTATTTTCATATATCCCGGAAGTCTTTTGCCCTTTATGAGATTAAAAACTATCGGCCTCATATCTGCCCAGGAGGAGTATTTTTCCAGGTTTTCTGCCTCCTCGCTGTCAAACCAGTCTTTATTTAAAGTACAGTCTATATCGTATGTTACGGATGTACGCAGAGAAATGCTTCTTACAAGGAACTTATCAAAGGTATCGTCCTTAAGAAGCATTGACATAAACTGTTTTTTGTTTTCCACCGATGCGGATATCATAATGTTCACCACTGACAATAAAATCTATCTTTACCTATAATACAACAGAATTATTTTAACACATTCATAAAAGCATAACAAGGTTGCGTTTCGGTATTTTATAAACTATAATCTATAACAAATGATTATTTAAGAGGTTAAATATGTTATTCAATTCTTTTGATTTCCTTGTATTTTTTGCCATAGTATTTATAGGCTATTTCATAATACCATATAAAATCAGATGGATACTTCTGCTGGCGGCAAGCTGTATTTTTTATATGGCTTGGAATCCGTACCTTATTCTTCTGATAGTATTCATCATAGCCGTAAACTATACTGCGGCGTACATAATAGACATAAACAAAAACAGGCGGATAAAAAAGAAGGCCCTTATTCTGGCCATGATAATAAATTTCGGCCTGCTGTTTGTGTTCAAATATCTTGGATTTATGAACAGCACCATGCTAACCATATTTGGCGAAGCCTGGCCCGTTAAAACCATAGATATAATACTTCCTATGGGAATATCCTTTTATACGTTTCAGGCGGCGGCCTATACCATTGACGTATACAGAGGCACCATAAAAGCGGAAAAACACTTTGGCATATTTATGCTGTTTGTTATGTTTTTCCCCCAGCTTGTGGCCGGCCCCATAGAAAGAAGCGAAAACCTTCTTCCCCAGTTTTACGAAAAACATAGGTTTGACCTTGAAAGGGCCGTAAGCGGCATAAGAATAATGCTCTGGGGATTTTTCAAGAAGATTGTTATAGCCGACAGGGTTGCCATAGCTGTAAATACGGTATTCAATTCAGCCCACAGCTACAGCGGACTGTATCTTGTAATAGCGTCCATACTGTTCACATTTCAGATATACTGCGATTTCAGCGGATACTCGGATATTGCCAAGGGCTGTGCCAGGGTGCTTGGATTCAGGCTTATGGATAACTTCAGAAATCCTTTCCTGGCAAAAAGCATAAAGGAATTTTGGAGAAGATGGCATATATCCCTTTCCACCTGGTTTATGGATTATATCTATATACCCTTAGGAGGAAACCGAGAGGGAAATGCGAAAAAATACAGAAACCTTCTTATAACTTTCCTTGTTAGCGGCCTGTGGCACGGCGCTAACTGGACCTTTGTGGTATGGGGAGCGTTGCACGGAATATACCAGATAATCGGCCAGACCACATACGGTTTCAGAAGAAAAATAAAAAGAGCGGTGCATATTGAGGGAACAGCCATAATGAAACTGATTTCCGTTATAATTACATTTGCTCTTGTATGTTTCGGATTTATATTCTTCAGAGCCAATACCATTTCGGACGCCTTATATATAACCGGAAATCTTACGACAGGATTTACCGGCTGGTTTAATGCCCAGTATATATATGAAGTAATTACCGGAATGGGACTTAATATGTTTGAAATGGCCGTATGTGCGGCAGCCATATTGTTCCTTGTTATCGCGGAGGTTTCCTGCGGCGAAAAGGCCGTATATGATGTTATCGAAAGAAAAAATATGTTTGTAAGAATAGCATTTTATTTAATAACGGCAGTATTCATACTGTCAGCGGGGGTGTATTATGAAGCGGGAGCGTTCATCTACTTCCAGTTTTAAACTGATAATCGAAATAATTATATTTATTGCGCTGTTTATTGCCGCATATAAATTTGTTGAAAATAAATACGCTGAGGCAGCGTCAAAAAATACGGTAAATGTATGGACAAAGAGCAGATATGATGAGTTTTATGCCCTTGAAGAAAATACCGTTGATATGGTATTCATAGGCTCTTCCCACGCATACTGCACCTTTGACCCCGAAAATTTTGACAGTGTTTTCGGCACCCTTTCATGGCAGCTGGGTACGCCCCTTCAAAATTATGATACTTCATATTTTGTGCTTAAGGAGGTCTATAAAACTCAGAAACCAAAACTTGTGGTGCTGGAGCTTTACTGGGACGTTATGGATGACGAATTTGATATGAAGCAGGCAAATTCATTCTTTGAGGCCGTAAATGACGAAAGCGTGAAAGAGGAGTACATCAAAACCGTATTTCCCCTCAATGAAAAGGTAAAATATAAACTTCTGCCCATAAGATACCAGCAGGACTATTTTGCCTATGAGGCGGCGGATATGGAAAAATACGCCCAGGAAAAATACGGCGTACAGGAGGAAGTCCAGGAAACCAACGGTACTGAATACTATCTTGCTAAGGGCTATACATACTGCGATACGGTTATTCCCGAAAGTGAGTTTGACGAAACCAACCAGTATAAGGGCCTTGACGGAGAAGAATGGGAGCCCAATGAGACTCAGGTGGAATATATAATGAAATTCGCCGAGCTGTGCAGGGAAAACGGCACAGAGCTTGTTTTTGTGACGGCACCCATAGCCAATGTGTCCATGGACTGGATAGAAAATTATGACTCCATACATGACAAGCTGGCAGCCATAGCCGATGAGGCAGGGGTTAAATATCTGGATTTCAACATAGTAAACAGGGAAGAAAACCTTCTTGAAATAGAAAATTTCAGAGATGACGCCCATCTTAATGACAGCGGTGTCAAGATTGTGGACGCTTACTTTGCGGACTGGCTTGTGAATAATACAGAAACTTTTGGAAATAATAACTAAGGAAAGGCTGTCCGCTATTGCAAAAGAAGCGGAAATAGTGTAGATTATAATATTATGATGATAAAATAATGATACGGAGGGGCATTAAATGTCAGAGGAAAACTTAACCGGCGCAGACGTAAACGAAAACGGTCTGAGCAGCACTGGAAACTTTATACATAGCTTTATTCAGGACGACCTTGAAGGAAAACTTAATAAACTTCATACACGTTTTCCTCCCGAGCCAAACGGATACCTTCACATAGGACATGCAAAGAGTATCTGCCTTAACTTCGGGCTGGCTAAACTTTACGGCGGAAAATGCAACCTGCGTTTTGACGATACAAACCCTTCAAAGGAAGACGTTGAATATGTTGAAAGCATAGAGCAGGATGTAAAATGGCTTGGTTTTGACTGGGACGACAGACTTTACTTTGCTTCATCTTACTTTGATAAATTTTATGAGATAGCAGTTAAACTCATCAAGGAAGGCAAGGCATACGTATGTGACCTCAATGCTGAACAGATGAGAGAATACAGAGGTACTTTAAGTACTCCCGGCAAGGAAAGTCCCTACAGAAACAGAAGCGTAGAGGAAAACCTTGACCTGTTTGAAAGAATGAAAAACGGTGAGTTCCCTGACGGAAGCAGAACTCTCAGAGCTAAGATTGATATGGCATCACCCAACATCAATATGAGAGACCCTGTAATTTACCGTATCGCCCATGCGAGCCATCACAGAACAGGAGATAAATGGTGCATATATCCCATGTATGACTTTGCGCATCCCCTTGAGGACGCCATAGAAGGAATTACACATTCCATCTGTACAATGGAGTTTGAGGACCACAGACCTCTTTACGACTGGGTTGTAAGGGAAGCTGGATACACAGTAAATCCTCCCAGACAGATTGAGTTTGCAAGACTTAATCTTACAAACACTGTAATGAGCAAAAGAAAGCTCAGAGCCCTTGTTGAAAACGGACTTGTTGACGGCTGGGACGACCCCAGAATGCCTACAGTAAGCGGTCTTAGAAGAAGAGGCTATACACCCGAAGCCATAAGAGATTTCTGTGAGAGAATAGGTGTGTCAAAGGCAAACAGCTGTGTTGACAGTGCGCTTCTTGACTACTGCCTCAGAGAGGACCTTAAGACAAAGGCAAAGGTAGTAATGGCAGTTCTTGACCCTGTTAAAGTTGTCATAACAAACTATCCTGAAGGACAGATAGAATTTATAGAGATTGAAAACAATCCCGAAAATCCCGAACTCGGAAAAAGAACGGTTCCCTTCGGAAGGGAAGTATATATTGAAAGAGAAGACTTTATGGAAGAACCCGTAAAGAAATTCTTCAGACTTGCTCCCGGCAAGGAAGTACGTCTTAAGGGTGCATACTTTGTTACATGCACAGATTTTGTCAAGGACGAAAACGGTGAAATAACAGAGATCCACTGTACTTATGACCCTGAATCAAGGGGAGGAAACAGCCCTGACGGAAGAAAGGTAAAGGGAACACTCCACTGGGTATGCGCAGATGACTGCACAACAGCCGAGGCAAGACTTTATGACTATATGATGCTGGATAATCCTGATGATCCAAACGGTGAGATGATAATGAATCCCGAATCCATAATAGTGATGAAGGACTGCAAGATCGAACCTTCATTAAGAGAAGCTGCAAAGGGAGAAAGATTCCAGTTTATGAGAAACGGATATTTCTGCGTTGATACAAAGGATACGACTGATGACAAACTGGTATTTAACAGAATAGTTCCGCTTAAGAGTTCATTCAAAATCAGTAAATAATATGTTGAAAAAAGGCGGATAAAATATTTATCTGCCTTTATGTTTAAATATGACAGGAGTTAAGATAGACATGAATATTCATGACAGATTTAAGGACTATAAAACAATCGTTATTAAGGTAGGAACATCGACCATAACATACCCTAACGGAAAGCTCAACCTCAGAATGATAGAGAGGCTGTGCTGGATGATAGCTGACCTTAAAAACAGGGACAAAAATGTTGTACTTGTTTCCTCAGGTGCCATCGGCGTAGGCTCAAAAAGCCTTGGATTTACCGAAAGACCTCAGAAAACAAGGGAAAAACAGGCGGCTGCGGCTGTGGGCCAGGCAATACTGATGCAGATATATCAGAATTTTTTCAATATGTATACCCACACCATTGCCCAGATACTGCTTACAAGAACTGACTTTGAGGACGAAAACAGAAGACAGAATACTGAAAATACCTTTGACGAACTTCTCCAGAGAGGAATAGTTCCTATCGTAAATGCCAACGATACAACATCTACATACGAAATCGAATTCAGTGACAACGACCGTCTTGCGGCAAATGTTGCGGTGCTTCTTAAGGCTGACCTTCTCATACTGCTTACGGATATTGATGCCCTTTATGACAGTGACCCCAGGGTCAATCCGGATGCAAAGAGGATAAAGATAGTTGAAGAAGTAACGGAAGAAGTAGAAAAAATGGCAGGAACAGCCGGTTCCAAATTCTCGGTTGGCGGAATGGCTACAAAAATATCAGCAGCAAAGCTCTGTGCGGACAACGGCATAGATATGGTAATAGCCGACGGAAGCGATGCCGAAATAATTGAAAAAGTAATCGATGGAGATGACGTAGGTACATTATTCATCGGTAAATAAAGGAGGACTGTCCATGGAAGAGAATAATAACAATACGGCATTAGAGAAAGTGCAGCCGGACAACGGCTCTTATTATGAGAAAAAATACGATTATTATGAAAATAAAGCCTATGACACCTATGACTATATGGAAGAGGCAAAGAGGATAAACACAAAGGAAGAGCCTTCAACGGCGGCTAAAGTGGCACTTATTCTTATTGCAGTTTACTTCAATGTAATAGGCGCCATAATCGGCATAATTGCCGGAGGCATATATGTCAATAAAAACGGCGCAGGATACAAAAGCTTTGGAAAAATGCTGCTCATTGTAAGTATTGTTTTTCTTGTTATTGATATAGTGTTATGGCTTATGGTATTTGCGGCTATAGGCAACTACTTAGCAATGTTCTATATGTATTGACAGGAGGAAAGCCCTTGAAAAATGAGATGCGCAGACAATGGATAGCGGAGAGAAAAAATATCCCTGACGATATTAAGAAAGAAAACGGACAGGTGATATTTGAAAAGTTCATATCTCAAAGGGAATATGCCGACAGTGATTCCATATTTATTTATGTCAGTATGAAAAACGAAGTTCCCACCACCGATATAATAAACAGGGCGCTTAAAGACGGAAAGACTGTGGCTGTGCCCGTATCGCTTAAAGACAGGAAAATGTTTTTTGTAAAAATAGAAAGCCTTGATAATCTGGTAAAAAACAGTCTGGGCGTATATGAGCCGGCATGCGGTATTGATAAGGAAATAACTCCGTCAGAAAAAACTCTGCTGGTTGTTCCGGGAGTGGCCTTTGACATATACGGCGGAAGAATGGGATACGGCGGCGGCTACTATGACACATATATAGAAAAGTACAAAGTGGAAAACAGGACTGCCCTTGCCTTTGACATTCAGATAAAGGACAGGGTGCCAAGGGAACCCCACGACAAACTTATGAAAAAAATAATTACCGAAAAAAGAATAATAACCGTACTATAAACAGGAGGGGAAATATATGAGCAGACTCATTGAAATGGGACAGGCGGCAAAGGACGCATCTGTAGTGCTGGCCACCCTTAAGACACAGGAAAAAAACAGAGCCTTAACAGCTTCGGCTGAGGCCCTTGAAAAAAATATAGACAGAGTTTTGGAAGCAAACAAAAAAGATGTGGACGCCGCTGTTGCAAACGGCATTAAGGGAGCGTTTATCGACAGACTAACACTTACGGAAGCAAGGGTCCTTGAAATGGCTAAGGGATTAAGAGATGTTGCTAAGCTGGATGACCCCATAGGTGAAGTGCTCTATATGAAGACCCTCGATAACGGCCTTATAATCGGCCAGAAAAGAGTTCCCATGGGAGTTATCGGAATAATCTTTGAGGCCAGACCCAATGTAACTGCCGATGCTTTTGGCCTCTGCCTTAAAGCAGGAAGCGCCACAATCCTCAGGGGAGGAAAAGAAGCCTTTAATTCAAATACAACTATAGTTAATATATTCAGAGAAGCCCTTGAAAATATAGGACTTCCCAAGGACTGCGTGCAGATGGTGGAAGATACCAGCAGAGAGACTGCCACAGAGATGATGAGATTAAACGGCTATATAGATGTACTTATCCCCAGAGGCGGGGCGGGACTTATCCAGTCTGTTGTATTAAACAGTACTGTACCCGTAATAGAGACAGGTACAGGAAACTGCCATACATACGTTGACGAAAGCGCAGACTTGGATATGGCTGTAAAAATAGTAATAAACGCAAAGACCCAGAGACCCGGAGTATGTAACGCCTGCGAAAGTCTTCTTGTGCATGAAGCCATAGCCGATAAATTCATACCCATGGTAACAAAGGCTCTCAAGGAGAAAAATGTCGAGATAAGAGGAGACAAAAAATTCATCGATGAGGGCGGAGCGGTGCCTGCAAATGACGACGACTGGGGGACAGAATATAATGACCTTATAATATCCGCCAGAGTTGTAAAGGATATGGACGAAGCCATTGAGCATATAAGAAGATACGGTACAAAACATTCGGAATGTATCGTTACGGAAAACTATAGCAATGCCCAGAGATTTTTAAATGAAGTGGACGCGGCGGCTGTATATGTAAACGCATCAACAAGATTTACCGACGGCGGACAGTTTGGATTTGGTGCGGAAATAGGTATCAGTACCCAGAAACTCCACGCAAGGGGCCCCATGGGACTTAAGGAAATAACCACTACCAAATATATAATTTACGGAAACGGACAGATAAGATAATGAATAAAATCAATTATCAAAAAGAACTTGAAAAGATAATAGAGAAAAACGGAGAAAACAAGCCGAAACTTCTGCTTCATAGCTGCTGCGCACCATGCAGCAGCTATGTGCTTGAATATATCAGCAGATATTTTGATATAACGGTATTTTACTTTAATCCCAATATTTCGCCAAAGGAAGAATATGAAAAAAGGGTAAACGAGGTAAAAAGACTTATCAGCGAGATGCCCTCCTGTACGGAAGTAAAATTTGTTGAAGGCAGATATGAACCTTCGGAATTTTTTGAAGCCGCAAAGGGACTTGAAAATGCACCCGAAGGCGGAGAAAGATGCCTTAAGTGCTTTGAGCTGCGTCTGAATGAGGCCGCAAAATGTGCGGCAGATATAGGGGCAGATTATGTTTGCACCACACTCACCATAAGCCCCCTTAAAAATGCCGATAACCTCAATAGGATTGGCGAAGAGGCCGCTGAAAAGTACGGTGTTAAATGGCTTCCTTCGGATTTTAAAAAGAAAAACGGTTATAAACGCTCCATAGAGCTGTCAAAGGAATATGATTTGTTCAGGCAGAATTACTGTGGATGTGTATTTTCCAAAAGAGATTCAAACGTCTGAATATTTTATTCGGACGTTTTTTATTTTGAAACCTTTTTAAGATTTTTTGTGTATATATATTTGAATTCAAATAAACGGAATGATTTGAATTTAAAATTCCGTTTCGGAGGTATACCAATGAAAGATAAAGACCTGATAAAAGGACTTAAAAATAAAAAAAGAAGTGCCCTTGAAAAGGTGATAGAGACGTATTCAGCATATGTAAGCGTTGTTGTATATAACGTTATAGGCCTAAGCGCTACAAAGGAAGATATGGAGGAAGTCATTTCCGATGTGTTCATATCCCTTTGGAATAACAGTGAATATATACGGGAAGACGGCGAGCTGAGACCATATATAGGAGCTGTGGCAAGGAACAAAGCAAAGAATAAACTCAGGGAAACGGAAAATACCGTTGAGCTGAATGATAAAACAGTATCCGACAGAGGAAATCCCGAAACTGAAGCGTTAAAAGCCGATGAAAGCAGAAGACTTTATGAAGCGGTAATGCTTTTGGGGGAGCCCGACAGTGAAATAATGCTCAGATATTACTATAACGGAGAAAAAATAAGGGAAATATCCAAGGCCATGGATATAAATGCCTCAACAATCAAAACAAAGCTGAAACGCGGCAGGGAAAAACTAAAAAATTATCTTTGCGGAAAGGAGGAACAGTTATGAAAAGCAGACTTGAGAAATTAAGGAATGAAGTAATGCCCGAGTGCAGGGAAGAGATTTCATATATAAGCTCAAAAGACATACTGAATAAGGTTGATGAAAAACTCAACGCTGTTCCTTCGGAAAGGAGAATATATATGAAGCAGAAAGTTTTAAAGGGATTTGCCATAGCATGTATAGTTACGGCGGCCATGGCCTCATCGGTTTTTGCCATGACTAATATTGATTTATTGAAGCAGTTCTTTTCGGGAGACACAACAAGTATGGAAAAATACGTAAAGACTCTCGGAGAATCGGTATCTGACGGCAATATAAGAATATCAATCGATAAGGTAATAACAACCAAGTACAGCATTAAAACCGTGGTAGCGGCGGAGGCTCTTACCCCCGAAGGCGAAAAAATACTTAACAGCGAAGATTTCGAGCTTATAAGGGATACGTATATAAACTATGTAAACGACTATGACGGCCACTATATAGAGGGCTGGGGAGGCCAGGAGCTGTTTGAATATAATACCGACAAAATGAGAGTATGGGAATTTTCCATAGACGCAATGGGTACGGAAAAAGACGGCGAAGAAGTGGCACTGCAGTTTGAATGTATCGATACCGATGATAATGTAATTGTTATTGAATTAAATACGGATGTTGAAACCATAGAATATACCCTTCCTGGACAGCCCTACGGAAATGCGGTATTAAAGCTCAATCCCATGGGAGTGATAATAGAAAAGGAAGTGCCGGCAGATGAAGAATTGGAAATATATGATATGAATACATTCTTTATTATGGATGACGGAAGCGTTAAAACCTATAATCAGCTGTTTGACGTGGATATGATGAGCCTTAGAAAAGAAGGAAAAGAATATGACAGGTGGGAATGTACTGCTGACGCCAGAGAAATACTTGACCTGTCAAAGTTTAAAAAGGTTATAGTTGACGGAATAGAGTATGACCTTGACAATGTCAATAACTATAAAAAGGCCGATGAAAGTAGTCTTCTGAAGCCATTCGAGACTGAGACAAAGGATTTTTATGTGCCCTTTGACGACTTTTTAAAGGGCATAGGAGCCGAAATGACCGAAAACGGCTTTAAATATAACGGAAATACCTATGAGATAACAAACAGCGGCGGCATAATTAAAAACGGTGACATAGAAAACAGCTTTGATAAGAGAATAGTAACAATGGACGGAAAAGAATATATAGCTACGGCAGGAATGAACAGCCTTTTCGGAGTGCAGAATTACGTAAAGAACAGCGAAGCACCCCTTGATGAAAGAATAATGGTTTTAGTTCCTTAAACAGCAGAAATGAATTGCGGGGAGCTCCTTTTTTGGGAGCTCCCTATTTTATTAAAAAAGTTAGTGCAATAGTTATGAATTTAGGTTATTATATATAATGATAAAGTATGCGGACAGATTCGCAGATTAAATGCCCCAAAAGGGCATAGGAGGATAATATGAGTAAAATTACAGTTCCCGATGAGATACTGCTCCAGGTTGAAAAGCCTGCCAGATACACTGGAAACGAACTTAATATGGTAAAAAAAGACCCGGAAAATATAGATATAAGATTTGCATTCTGCTTTCCGGACGTTTATGAGGTCGGAATGTCCTGCCTTGGACTTCAGATACTCTATTTTTTTCTGAACAGAAGAGATGATACCTACTGTGAGAGAGCATTTGCGCCTTGGCCTGATATGGAAAAGGCCATGAGAGAGAATAACATACCTCTCTATTCCCTTGAGACCTATACACCCCTCAAGGAATTTGACTTTGTAGGCTTTACTCTCCAGTATGAAATGTGCTATACAAACCTTTTGAATATGCTGGATATGTCAGGCATACCCATTTATGCAAAGGACAGGGGCGAAGATGACCCCATAATACTCTGCGGAGGCTCCTGCGCTTATAATCCCGAACCCCTTGCGGATTTTGTGGACTTCTTCTATCTTGGCGAAGGCGAAGTAGAGTATGACCATATAATGGAGATGTATAAGGAACATAAGAAAAACGGCGGAACAAGGGATGAGTTTTTGAAAAAGCTCCTTTCCGTAAACGGTATGTATGTTCCTAAATTTTATGATGTAACCTATAAGGAAAACGGTGAGATAGCTTCCTTCGGTCCTAATGTACCCGAAGCTCCGGCGACTATCAAAAAGGTTATAGTTACGGATATGGACAGTGTATACTATCCCCCTAAAATGATAGTTCCCCTCATAGAGACGGTCCATGACAGGGTTACTTTAGAGCTTTTCAGAGGATGTATAAGGGGCTGCCGATTCTGTCAGGCGGGATTTGTATACAGACCCGTAAGGGAGAAAAACTATCAGACCCTTATAAAACAGGCACACTCACTTATTGATGCGTCAGGCGATGACGAGATTTCACTGGTATCATTAAGTACCAGTGACTATACATGTTTCCACGACCTGGCTAACGGTCTTTTAGACGATTTCTCAAAGGACCAGGTAAATCTTTCTCTGCCTTCACTGAGAATAGATTCATTCTCCCTTGACCTTATGCAGAAGATACAGGAGGTAAGAAAGAGCAGTCTTACATTTGCGGCAGAGGCAGGCACCCAGAGACTCAGAAACGTAATCAATAAAAATCTTACGGAAGAAGATATACTTAACGGCTGTGCGCTGGCATTCTCAGGCTCATGGGAGAGGGTTAAGCTTTACTTTATGATAGGACTTCCCACAGAGACGGAGGAAGACCTTATCGGCATAGCTGACCTCAGCGCCAAAATAGTGGATAAATACTATGAGATACCAAGGGAAAAGAAACCCAGACCCGTTACGGTAATTGCCAGCAGTTCATGCTTCGTGCCTAAGCCCTTCACACCATTCCAGTGGGACGCCCAGGACACTTACCAGCAGTTTGCGGAAAAGGCTAAAATCGTAAAATCCCATATAGCAAGAAAACAGATAAAATATAACTACCATGACGCAAAGCTCAGCTCCCTTGAAGGTGTTATGGCAAGGGGAGACAGAAAGGTTTCCGCCGTTATTTATAAGGCGTGGGAAAAGGGATGCCGTTTTGATTCCTGGTCAGAAATATTTGATTTCGGAAAATGGATGGAGGCATTTGAAGAAACAGGCGTTGACGCCGCATTCTATGCCAACAGAAAGAGAAGTTTTGATGAAATACTTCCCTGGGACCATATTTCCGTAGGAGTATCAAAACAGTTTATGATAAATGAAAGAAAGAAGGCTGAAATGGCCATTACAACACCAAACTGCCGTGAGGAATGTTCTCACTGCGGAGCGGCATCTTTCGGAGGGGGTGTATGCTTTGAATCAAGAAAAGAAAATAAGATTTAAGTACAGAATAAAGTATACAAAGGGCCCCGAGCTGAGATTTGTGAGCCATCTTGACCTTATGAGACTTTTTCAGAGGGCTGTAAGAAGAGCGGGCCTTCCCATAGGATATTCCCATGGATTTAACCCCCACCAGCTTATGTCCTTTGGAAATCCCCTTTCACTGGGTATGACCAGCACGGGAGAATACTGCGATTTTGAGTTTGAAAAGGCCATGGACACAAATGAAATAGTGGACAGGCTCAATGCGGTTATGAATGAAGGAGTAACAGTCTTTAGGGCGGCTAGACTTTCTCAGGAGGCAAAGTCAGCCATGGCAGAGCTTGGAGCCTGTGAATATGAGGCTTATCTGCATGAATTAATGCCTGCTGAAGGCCTTGCGGAAAAAATAGCCGGATTTTTGGCGCAGAAAGAAATTATTGTAATGAAGAAAACCAAAAACCACATTAAGGAAACGGATATACGTCCTGATATATATTCCATTGAAGATATATCAAAGGACGGCAAAGCAGCCATAAAGCTTGTGCTTGCGGCAGGAAGCATACAGAGCCTCAGGGCAGACCTTACGGTGGAGACTTTCTGTAAGTATGCAGGAGTGGAATTTAATAAATATAAGGTAAGATATAACAGGACGGAAATGTACCGCGTACTTGACGGAAAATTTGTTCCGCTTGATAAGGAAGTGGCGGAAGGATGAAAAGGATACTTGTGGATTCCGAGGAATACGGTACAAGGATAGGCATTGTAGAAGACGGTGTTTTAGTTGAGCTTGTATATGAGCAGAAAAATTCAATGCCCATTGTAGGCAACATATATGCGGGAAAAATTATGAATGTCCTTCCCGGTATGCAGGCAGCCTTTGTGGATATCGGTCAGGACAAAAATGCTTTTTTGTACTATGGGGATAATAAGGACGAAAAAGGAAACGTCATAAAACCCAAAAGCGGCAGTGAAGTACTGGTGCAGGTTGAAAAGGCCGGCATAGGAAAAAAAGGCTCCGTACTTACAAGGAAAATATCCTTTCCCGGAAAGTTTATTGTGGTAATACCCAATGACAGCAGGATAGGCATATCCAAGAAAATAACGGACCCAGAAGAAAGACAGAGAATAAAAAATGTTGTCAGAGAGGTACTTCCTGAAGGATACGGGGTCATAGTCCGTACCGACGGAGAAGGAAAGAGCGACGAGACCTATAAAGAGGAAATAGAAAGACTTATAAAACGCAGTGAAGACGTTTTAAACAGGTCCAAGTATGCCAAGGCGCCCGCTCTTTTATATACCGATGCCAACGGTGTTGTCAAAGTCGTAAGGGACTTTTTCCACAGGGATATAGATGAAATTGTGGCCAACTCCACAGAGGACTATGAACTTCTTAAAAAACTCTGTCAGGAGCTTGATATACCGGAAAGCAAAATAAAACTGCACGATGACGGTACTTCGTTATTCGGAGCCTACTATGTTGAAGGCCAGGCAAAGGCCGCCTTCAATAAACAGGTATGGCTTAAAAGCGGAGGATTTCTTATAATCGAGCAGACAGAGGCCTGTGTGGTAATAGATGTAAACACGGGTAAATATACAGGCAAGGCGGATTTGGGAAAAACCATACTAAAGACCAATCTTGAAGCCGCTGAGGAGATTGCCCGCCAGCTGAGACTGCGCAACCTTAACGGAATGATAATCGTAGACTTTATAGATATGAAAAGCGAGCAGGACAGACAGGCTGTGCAGAAAAAGCTGGAAGAAGCTGTGTCAAAGGACAGTCTTCAGACCATAGTCGTAGGTATGACTGAGCTGGGACTTATGCAGCTTACCAGAAAGAAAAAAAGAGAATCTCTTATGCACCTTATGACAAGGGCCTGTCCCTGCTGCGGAGGAAGCGGAAGGGTGCCCATATCAAAAGATATAAAGTCAGACGGGAATAACAATCTGTCTTGACATAAACTGCTGTTGGTTATACAATTAAATAGATGTGTTTTCACATTAAGTAGTTTTTATACAATCATTTATGCGCGTTTTTATCTAAATTTATGAACTTTGAAAATTAAACAGGGGGTGGTTGCAATAGAACCAATAACTATTATTGCTGCTGTAGTATGTTTAGTTCTTGGAGCTGTTATTGGTTTCTGCTATAGAAAACAAATTGCTGAAGCTAAAGTAGGTGTCGCTGAAAAAAGAGCGAATGACATAGTTGAAGATGCAAAGAAGGAAGCAGAAGCGAAGAAAAAAGAAATTCTTCTTGAGGCAAAAGAAGAAAGTATCAGAACAAAGAACGAACTTGAAAAAGAAGCAAGAGACAGAAGAAACGAGCTTGCAAGAACCGAAAGACGTCTTGTTCAGAAGGAAGAAACTCTTGACCGTAAGGCCGATGCCTACGAAAAGAAAGAGGAACAGATGACAAGAAAGATTGAGGAACTTGATAAACAGAAAGAAGAAGTGGAAAAAATCCATGAAAAACAGCTTCTTGAGCTTGAAAGAATTTCAGGTTTTACATCTGAAGAAGCTAAAAATTATCTTCTTGCAATGGTAGAAAATGACGTTAAACATGAGTCCATCATAATGATAAAAGAGGCAGAAGCAAAGGCTAAGCATGAGGCTGACCGTAAGAGCCGTGATATCATTGCCAATGCCATTCAGCGCTGTGCCGTAGACCATGTTGCGGAAACAACGGTTTCTGTTGTCCAGCTTCCTAATGATGAGATGAAAGGCCGTATTATCGGTCGTGAAGGAAGAAATATCCGCGCCCTTGAAACACTTACCGGAATCGATCTTATTATCGACGATACTCCGGAAGCGGTTATTCTTTCGGGATTTGATCCCATAAGAAGGGAGATTGCAAGAATCGCCCTTGAAAAACTTATTGTTGACGGTCGTGTTCATCCGTCAAGAATTGAGGAAATGGTTGAAAAAGCCAAAAAAGAAGTTGAGGTTATCATAAGAGACGAAGGTGAGGCTGCTACACTTGAGACAGGTGTAAACGGACTCCATCCTGAACTTATGCGTCTCCTCGGTAAACTTAAATACAGAACCAGTTACGGACAGAATGTTCTTAAACATTCTATCGAGGTGGCTCAGCTCACAGGTCTTATGGCTGCTGAACTTGGTGTGGACGTTACCATTGCCAAGAGAGCCGGACTTCTCCACGATATAGGAAAGAGCGTTGACCACGAAATGGAAGGTTCACATGTAAGCATAGGTGTCGGGCTGTGCAGAAAATATAAAGAATCTTCAATTGTAATAAATGCTGTTGAGGCACACCATGGTGACGTGGAGCCCCAGAGTATAATAGCTGTACTTGTTCAGGCTGCGGATGCTATTTCAGCCGCAAGACCCGGTGCAAGACGTGAAACACTGGAATCTTATGTTAAGAGACTTCAGAAGCTCGAAGAAATCGCAGACGGATTCAAAGGCGTTGAAAAATCCTTTGCTATCCAGGCCGGAAGAGAGCTTCGTATTATGGTTATACCTGAGGATATCAACGATGAAGGACTTACTCTTCTTGCAAGAGAAATAGCAAAGAAGATTGAGGACGAACTTGAATATCCTGGACAGATAAAAGTTAATCTTATCAGGGAAACTAGAGCAACAGAATATGCTAAATGATTGAGAAAAGAACGGCGTATCCCAAAAAGGGATACGCCTTTTTTGTTGTTCAAAAATATGTAAAGACAAGAAATTAAAGCTTTCTTTTATCATTAATAAAAGCACCGCCGAAACTTTTGACGGCGGTGCAGGGTTTATGCCCTATAGGCAGGACTGGTTTAGAGAGCAAAGTTCTTAGAGAGCTTCAAAACTCATACAGTCTGTCTGGCATTTTTCTGTTGCGTTGGCAACGTTTTCACCGATAACGATATCGGTAAGTGTGCAGTGTTTGTCCTTGTCATGATGACGGCAAGATTTAACTGTGCATTTTACTTCCTGAGATTTAGGTCTGTTCATTGTTAACATCTCCTGATTTTTATTATATAATGAGCTTGTATAGCGGTGGCTTAAGCTCAAATGTAGTATGCTCCGCTTTTTTAATAATATACTTAAATCAGAAAAAATTTTCGGAGTTGATTTTTTTGAATACATTTGCCGACTGGCACTGCGACACCGCATCATATATTTTGGAAAATAAAAGAAGCATTTTTGATTCTGACGGACATATAAATCTGAAAAAACTGGAAAAATATGATTCTCCCATTCAGGTCTTTGCCATATGGCTCAGAAAGGAATACTATAAAAATGCCTTTAAGAAGACCATGGAAACGGCGAGATACTTTGAAAAAGAGGCGGAACTTTATGCCGATAAAATGAAAATTATAAGAAACATAAAGGATATAGAAGAAAACAAAGGAAAGCTCAGTGCAATGCTGTCCATTGAAGGCTGTGAAGCCCTGGAGGGAGACTTGGACAAACTTTATGCCCTTTATGATGCGGGCATAAGGCTTGCAACCCTTACATGGAATTATAAAAACTGCGTAGCAACGGGCGTTATGGAAAGGGATTTAGGCGGAGGCCTTACTGATTTTGGGAAAACGGCGGTTAAGGAAATGGAGAGACTGGGCATAATAGTTGATGTTTCCCATCTTTCCGATGAGGGATTTTACGATGTGGCTGAAAATACCGAAAAGCCGTTTATAGCCAGCCATTCCAACTGCAGAAGCATCTGCTCTTTCCCAAGAAACCTGACCGATGACCAGCTCAAAATAATAGGAGAAAGAAAGGGCATAGCAGGACTTAATTTATGTGTGGACTTTTTAAGTGACAGCGGAAAAGCAGGAATAGATGATATACTTAAGCATACGGAACATATGTTAAATATATGCGGTGAGGACTGTATATGTCTTGGATGCGATTTTGACGGCATACCAATTGCTCCCGACGGAGTGGAGGACGTATCAAAAATAGACGCTCTTCTTGATGCAGTGGAGGCTGAATTTGGTAAAAAGACGGCCAAAAAGATAGCAAAAGACAACTTTATGCGGATTATAGGGGAACTCTTGTAATTACTGCTTGCATTTGTAATGGCAATAGTATAAAATTTATCCAGTGAAATATAGAGGAGGAACAAAAATGAATTTATCCGAAAAGGCGCTTGGAATTAAGCCGTCATCTACTTTGTCCATTACAGAAAAGGCAGGACTGCTTAGAAAGGAAGGAAAAAACGTAATCAGCTTCAGTATAGGTGAGCCTGATTTCGATACACCCGAACATATCAAAAAAGCAGCAATCGATGCCATAAACGAAGGATTTACAAGATATACGGCAGCAGCAGGAATTGTTGAACTTAGACAGGCTGTAGCCGATAAGCTTAAAAAAGATAATGGCCTTGACTATGACTATACACAGATAGTTATAAGCAACGGAGCAAAGCATTCACTTATCAATGCCCTTATGGCAGTACTGAACCCCGGAGATGAGGTAATAATCCCTGCACCCTTCTGGCTCAGTTATGCAGAAATGGTAAGAATTGCGGGAGGAACACCCGTTATAGTATACACAAAACAGGAAGAAAACTTCGCTCTTACAAGGGAAGTACTTGAAAGCGGATATTCAGATAAGACAAAGGCAATTATTATAACAACACCCAGCAACCCTACAGGTATGGTAATGGCTGAGGATGAGCTCAGAAAGATAGCTGACTTTGCCGTTGAAAAGGATATAATAGTAATTGCCGACGAAATATATGAAAAGCTCATATATTCAGAGGACAAGAAGCATATAAGCATTGCTTCTTTCGGAAAAGAAATTTATGACAGAACAATAACTGTAAACGGCGTATCAAAAAGCTATGCTATGACAGGATGGAGAATAGGATATACTGCTGCTCCCCTTAAGATAGCAAAGCTTATGTCAAGTATGCAGTCACATATGACATCAAACCCCAACTCAATAGCTCAGAAGGCAGCCCTTGCGGCAATTGCAGGACCTCAGGATTGTGTTGAGGAAATGAGAGTACAGTTTGAAAAACGCCGTGACTATATTTATGACAGAGCGGTAAAAATGCCCTATATCAGCACATTAAAACCTGAAGGTGCATTCTACCTGTTCATAGATTTTTCAGGAACATACGGAAAAACATATAAAGGAATCAAACTTGAGAGTGCAGCTCAGATAGGAGCCCTTCTCCTTGATGAAAAACTTATTGCGGTTGTTCCCTGCGCAGACTTTGGAATGCCCGACCACATAAGATTCTCATACGCAACATCAATTGAAACCATCAAGGCAGGAATGGACAGACTCGAAGAATTCCTTTCAGAGGTTAAATAATTAAATTGGAGGCATTTTCTTATGAAACTTACAAGAGTTAAAGAGCTGTATAAAAACACCGCTGAATTTGCCGACCGTACAGTTGAAGTCGGCGGATGGATAAGAACTCTGCGTTCATCAAAGACATTCGGCTTTATCGAACTCAATGACGGCTCATTTTTCAAGAGTGTTCAGGTCGTTTTTGAGGACGGAAAAATAGATAACTATACTGAAGTATCAAAACTTGGAGTAGGTGCTGCAATAATCGTAAAGGGTACTCTTGTACTCACTCCCGAAGCAAAACAGCCCTTTGAAATAAAGGCTGACGAGGTAGTTATTGAAGGAACAACAACACCTGACTATCCTCTCCAGAAAAAGAGACATTCACTTGAGTTCTTAAGAACTATCGCATATCTCAGACCCAGAACAAATACATTCTCAGCAACATTCAGAGTAAGAAGCCTTGCTGCCTATGCTATTCATAAATTCTTCCAGGAAAGAGGATTTGTATATGTTCATACACCTCTTATCACAGGAAGCGACTGTGAAGGTGCCGGCGAAATGTTCCAGGTAACAACACTTGATATGAGCAACCCTCCTTTAAATGAGGACGGAACAGTTGATTACTCAAAGGACTTCTTCGGAAAGCAGACAAACCTTACTGTAAGCGGACAGCTTTCGGCTGAGACTTATGCCCTTGCTTTCAGAGACGTATATACATTCGGACCCACATTCAGAGCCGAAAACTCAAACACAACACGTCATGCGGCTGAATTCTGGATGATTGAGCCTGAAATGGCATTTGCCGATATCAACGACTATATGGACAATGCCGAAGATATGCTCAAGTACGTTATAAACTATGTGCTTGAAAATGCTCCCGAAGAAATGGAATTCTTCAATAACTTCATCGACAAGGGACTTATTGACAGACTTAATAATATAGTAAACTCTGACTTTGGCCGTATAACATACACAGAAGCCATTGAACTTCTCAAGAAGGCAGGAGACAGATTTGAATATCCCGTTGACTGGGGCTGCGACCTTCAGACAGAGCATGAAAGATATATCACAGAGGAAGTATTTAAGAAACCCGTATTCGTTACTGACTATCCCAAGGATATCAAGGCATTCTATATGCGCTTAAACGATGACGGAAAGACTGTTGCGGCAGCAGACTGTCTTGTTCCCGGAATCGGCGAGATAATCGGAGGAAGCCAGAGAGAAGAAAGACTTGAAGTTCTTGAAAACAGAATGGACGAAATGGGTCTTAAGAGAGAGGACTACTGGTGGTATCTCAACCTCCGCAAATACGGCGGAACACGCCATGCCGGATACGGTCTTGGATTTGAGAGACTTATAATGTATATCACAGGTATGTCAAACATCAGAGACGTTATACCTTATCCCAGAACAGTAAGAAATGCTGAATTCTAAGGGTGAAAGGAGAAGTACATGGATTACAAAGTTGTAAAAAGCGAAAAGGTATTTGAAGGAAAAATACTGAAGGTAATGAGAGACGAGATGACTATGCCTGACGGAGATACCGCCATCAGAGAAATAGTTATAAAAAATAATGCTTCGGCTATTGTTCCCGTTGATAAAGACGGAAATATCATCTTTGTAAGACAGTACAGACATCCGGCCGGCGATATGATACTTGAGATACCGGCGGGTACGTTTGAGCCTCACGAAGACCCCTATGAATGTGCCGTAAGAGAATTGGAAGAGGAAACCGGATGTAAAGCCCAGTCCATAACCTACGTAAACTGGACCTATGCTTCCGTTGGCATATGCACGGAAAGAATATATCTTTATATAGCCGAAAATCTCCAGCCGGGCACACAGAAACTTGATAAAGACGAATTTATCGAAATAGAAAGATATTCTCTTAAGGACGCCCTCGAAATGGTATATGACGGCACCATAAGAGATTCAAAGACCGTTATGGGCATACTTGCCTATAACCAGCTTGTCACAAAAAGAAAAGGACAATAAAGAATACGGCGGCCACCTGCGGCATATATTTTAACAAATATATGGGACGAGGTGGTTGCTTTATGAAAAACAAAAAAACAAGCAGATGGCAGATGGTTTTAATAATTGTTGCTGTCTGCTTTTTTGTTGGAGTACTGACAGGGGCTTCGTCATCGGCGGCCATGAATTCGGACCAGCGGGCAAGGCTTATGGAGTACAGCGCTGATTTTACCGAAAGCAGCGGTTTTACATACAGCTTTATAAAACACGGCAAATATATTTTGGGAATGTGGCTTTCGGGTTTTCTCTGCTCGGGCAGTGCCATAATACTTGTAATAATATTTGGTATAGGAATTTTTTATGGATTTTCGGCATCGTTTTCGGTCGCTGAAAGGGGCATAATTTATGTTGTATCGGATATTCTGCCGCAGAATATAATTCTCATACCGCTTTATATATTTACAGCCGTATGGAGCATACTGTTTGTCTTAAATAAATTCAGCAATAACGGTCCCAAAAGCAGGATAAAAAGGGAAAGAAACAAACATTTAAAAGAGCATTTGATAATACTTGCGCTCTGTCTGGCGCTCAATGCACTGGCCAGTCTTTCGGAAAACTACCTTGTGGGACTAATTTCTGGAATTTTATAGATAAAAACAGGCCTTGGTGGTGGAAAGACGCTTATTTTAAGCTCATTTTAATATAAAAATGGTAAAATATATCGACTTTTTATATAAAAAAGACTATAATTATACTGATTAATGGGGTATTTATTTAAGGAGAAAAATATGGAAGGGCACATCGAAGAATTTGCATCATATCTGGTGGAGACAAGGGGTTCATCAGAGAATACAACGGCCTCTTATAAGAGAGACCTTTGTTCCTTTGTCCGTTTTTTGGAGGAAAGCGGCATTGACGATATAAAAATGGTCAACAAAACAAATGTTATGGCCTATATTTATGATTTGCAGAGACAGGATAAGGCGCCTGCTACAATATCAAGGAATGCTGCATCCATAAGGGCATATTTTGTTTATCTGAATAAAATGAAAATAGTTGAAGGCAATCCCGCAGAGGGACTTGAAACTCCTAAAGTTGAAAAGAAAATGCCTTCGGTCCTCACTCTTGATGAGGTGGAAAAGCTTTTGGACCAGCCTGATATATCGGAGATAAAGGGAATAAGAGATAAGGCCATGCTTGAAGTGCTTTACGCAACGGGTATGAGGGTAACCGAACTTATTTCGCTCAATGTGTCGGATATAAACATAGAGATGGAGTATCTCAGCTGCAGGTCTGCGGACAGGATAAGGATAATACCTCTGGGCTCAAAGGCCCTTGAGGCTGTGGACCTGTATATGCAGAAGGCAAGAATGAGTATGCTCAGAGATGAGGAAGAAAAGGCTTTATTCGTAAACTGTTTCGGACATCCTATGACAAGGCAGGGCTTTTGGAAAATAATAAAGGGATATGCGAAAAAAGCCGGCATCAAGACCGAGATAACACCGCATATGCTCAGACATTCCTTTGCGGTGCATCTTATCGAAAATGGGGCCGATATCCAGTCCGTCCAGGAAATGATGGGACATTCCGATATTTCCACAACTCAGATGTATGCCAGATTCAATAAGAACAGACTGAAAGAAGTATATAACAAGACCCATCCCAGGGCTTGAAAACATTAAAAAATACAAAGCAGAAGCTTCAAAGAATATTGAAACTTCTGCTTTTTTATTGTTATCATAAGGTCTGCGGCAGGCTTGTACTTAATATATTCCGTCAAAAGTAAATTGCATATATATAAAAAACCGCAGACACAAGTCTGCGGTTTTGAGTTTATTAAACAAGTTTAAGTCTGTGGAATGATTTCTTTCCTCTCTGGAGAGTAACAATTCCGTCTTTGAAAAGATCTTCTGTAATCTTAAGCTCGATATTGTCAACTTTTTCGTCGTTGAGTTTTACACCGCCCTGCTGAACGGCACGTCTTGCTTCTGATCTTGAAGGAGTAAGCTTTGTAAGAACAAGGGCGCTGAGGATATCCATATTTTCGAGGTCTTCAGCCTTTACTTCGGTTGTAGGGATTGATCCGCCTGCGTTTCCGCCCATAAAGAGTGCCTTTGCAGCAACGTCAGCCTTCTTAGCTTCTTCTTCACCGTGTACAATCTTTGTAAGTTCGTAAGCAAGAACTTCTTTAGCTTTGTTGATTTCGCTTCCTTCAAGGGCGCCAAGTCTTCTGACTTCGTCCATGGGAAGGAATGTAAGGAGTCTGAGACATTTTTCAACGTCTTTGTCACCAACATTTCTCCAGTACTGGTAGAATTCGTAGGGTGATGTCTTATCAGGGTCAAGCCATACGGCGCCTTTTTCTGTTTTACCCATCTTCTTGCCTTCGCTGTTAGTAAGAAGCTGGAATGTCATACCGTATGCAGGTTTGTTTTCTTTTCTTCTTATGAGGTCTACGCCGCCAAGAATGTTTGACCACTGGTCATTTCCGCCAAGCTGCATTACACAGCCGTAACGTCTGTTGAGCTCAAGGAAGTCGTAGCTCTGCATTATCATATAGTTAAATTCAAGGAATGAAAGTCCCTTTTCCATTCTTGTCTTGAAACATTCAGCTGTAAGCATCTTGTTTACTGAGAATACGGAACCTATCTCTCTTAAAAATTCGATGTAGTTAAGGTTTCTGAGCCAGTCAGCGTTATTTACGATTATGGCCTTGTCATCTGAAAAGTCGATGAATCTTGAAAGCTGTTTTTTAAAGCACTCTACGTTATGGTCTATTTCCTCAACAGTCATCATTCTTCTCATATCTGTTTTTCCTGTGGGGTCTCCAACCATTCCTGTGCCGCCGCCCATAAGACAGATAGGACGGTGTCCGCATCTCTGCATATGGCTCATTGCCATTACTGTAAGGAAATGGCCTACATGAAGACTGTCTGCTGTGGGGTCAAATCCGATATAGAATGTGATTTTTTCTTTGCCGAATAATTCTTCGATTTCTTCGGGATGTGTGAGCTGCTCTATAAAGCCTCTTTCCTTCAATACTTCAAATGCGTTTTCCATCAAATACACTCCTTTAATTTTATTCCGCGGTCCGTACGAACTTAGAAAACCTTGTATATATCAAAAAAAGCTCACATCCTGAAAAGGACGAGAGCTTGTTCGTGGTACCACCTTAATTTGCGTCAATCAACGCCTTTATATGCTGTAACGGGCATAAACCGTGGTTTTCCAAGGCTCTTGAGATGTAGGTGATCCATAACCGTGCTGTGTGCTCGCACCAAACGCACACTCTCTGCGGTTGTAACCGGTAAGGACTGAATTGTCTCCGTCATAGCCAAATATTAAACTGGACATATTCTATCACAGTTTATTTTATAAATCAATACCCAAATGCATAAGCCAATGCAAAGTTACTATCATCCATACTCTTTTTATCAGATATTCAGCGCGTTTTCAGCTATTTTTGTTATAAGCTCAACGGCCTTTTCCATTGATGAAAGGGGTATGAACTCATAGGGGCCATGGAAATTGTGGCCTCCCGTAAATATATTGGGGCAGGGCAGACCCATAAATGAAAGTCTTGCTCCGTCAGTGCCGCCCCTTATGGGCTGTATGATGGGAGTTATGCCCGTATCAGCCATGGATTTTTTGGCCAGGTCGATTATATACATATTCTTTTCGATAACTTCATGCATATTTCTGTACTGGTCACGTATTTCTAACTGAAGTATATTTCCGTATTTAACATTAAGCTTATTTACAGTGTCTTCAATGAAATTCTTTCTGCGCTCAAAATTATCGCTGTCAAAGTCTCTGATTATATAGCATACCTTTGCCTTTGAAACACTGCCGCTTATTTCTGAAAGATGATAAAATCCCTCATATCCCTCTGTTGTGGAAGGAGTTTCGTTTTCGGGCATCATTGATACAAACTCCGAAGCTATAAGGCCTGCATTGAGCATTACACCCTTTGCGGTGCCGGGATGTACGCTTTTTCCCTTTATTGTAATTTCGGCTGAAGCTGCATTAAAGTTTTCGTATTCAAGCTCGCCTATGGTGCCTCCGTCTATGGTGTATCCAAAATCACAGCCAAGTGAAGGTACATCAAGGAAGTCCACACCCTTTCCGATTTCTTCGTCCGGTGTGAAAAGTACGCGTATATTACAGTGGGGCTTATCATATTTTATAATATCTTCTAAAGCTGTCATAATTTCCGCTATGCCTGCTTTATCATCGGCGCCCAGAAGGGTAGTGCCGTCGGAAGATATTATGGTCTCACCGATATAATTATTCAAATCCGGGAACTCTTCAGGACTGAGTACTGCGTCCTTAAGCTGTATTGGTCCTCCGCTGTAGTTTTCTGTTATAACGGGACGCACGTTGAAGCCTGATGCATCGGGACTTGTGTCCATATGGGCTATAAAACATATTGTCGGTGAGTCCTTTTTTACATTAGAGGGGAGATATGCGCTAACATATCCGTATTTATCCTGCTTTACATCCGTAAGTCCTATGGATTTACACTCTTCCGCCAGAGCTTCTCCGAAGGCCAGCTGAAAAGGTGAGCTTGGAAAAGTTTCTGATGATTCATCAGACGTAGTGCATATGTTTGTATATTTCAGGAATCTGTTTAATATATTAACCAATATTTTTACCTCCTATATTTCAGTCTGTAATTTATTATAACATATTATAACACATATGGTGTATGTGGTAATATGACCGAAAGATGATTATACAAGTTAATGTCTACTATACATAATATGTACATATATCATATCCGAATATTATTGTGGATATTCGATAAAAAATTAACGATAAATACTCGAAAAAATATTGCATTATATCTGATTATTGCAATAAAATGAAAATTAACTTGTGTTAATTCACAAAAGGTATTATAATGAAATACGTGAATAAGAGAACCGTTTATGTGTTCTGTGTACTTTGAAAATTCCATACATCAGATGAATAATAGTATCTTTGATGTGAACTGGTATTAAGCTGTAGGCGGTCTTTTCTTTATATTAGAATATATTGAAAAGATAAAATATGCGAATGATAAACCTGTGACTATGTTTGTCGGGGGACTTATTTTACCGGTTTATTGTTCGGTATTCTGGTTTGGCATTATGCGTTTTGGGGAAGACGCGCCGGACTTCAGAAAAACGATACAAATTTATAAGGAGGAATTATTCATGGATATTTTTTTATCAGCGTTGCCGATTTTAGTAGTTCTTGTCGGAATTATCGGTCTTAATAAACCTGCTAAAATTGTAGCACCTATCGCATTTGCTGTTACGTTTGTAATAGGTATGTTCTACTTCGGAGAAGGTCTTGACATACTTTGGACAAATGCTTGGACAGGTATAGTTTCAGGTACAAAAGTAGTTTACATGATCATGGCTGCTTTCTGTATCCTTAACATGCTTATCGAAACTGGAGCTATGGATAAAATCAGAGAGCTTATCATAGCTATCACAGATGACAAACGTAAACACGTTATCATTGTAGCATTTGGTTTCGGTGCTTTCCTTGAAGGTTGCGCCGGTGCCGGAACACCCGCTGCCGTTGCTGCTCCCGCCCTTGTTGGTCTTGGTATCAGCCCTGTATTTGCGGTTCTTTCATCACTTATCGCCAACGGTATCTGGTCATCATGGGGTGCTGCTGGTCTTACATGTTCAGGTGGTTTCGCTGCTATGGTTGCAGAAGGAAGAGGAGCTGTTTACAACTGGCCCGCACTTGACAGCATGACAGTAAGTGAAATTTATAATATGCTTTCAAGAGCTACAGCTAGAGTTAATGCTGTTGGCGCATTCCTTTGCCCTTGGGTTATCACAGCTGTATGTTATGGTAAAAAAGGTTTCAAAGGACTTGTTCCTTTCCTTTTCATAAACAGTGTTGTTGGTGCAGCAGCTATGATTGCTGTTACACATACAATCGGTTTCGAGTTTACATCTATAATTTCAGGTCTTATAATCGTTGCAGTTGACTTTATCTATCTTAAAGCTGCTAACCTTAAGACTCCTGAAGAGTTCGTTGCCGCTCCTCCTGCAGATAAGAGCCCTATCCCTGCATGGAAAGCTGTATTTACATACGCACTCCTTCTTGTTGCTCTTCCTTGCGCTCGTTTTGGTCTTGAAGGATCATGGTTATACGGAAGAGGTTTCGCTGTTTGGATCGGTACAACTATCATCGTGGTTTGCTTCATTGGTTCAATTGTTCTTGGCTATACAAAGAGCTTCCACAAGTGCGTTGCTATATCATTCAAGAGCGTTATCGGAGCTCTCATAGCTATGGCATTCCTTTCAGGTCTTGCAGAAGCTATGAAATCAGCTGGTATGCTTTCAATCCTTGCAAAAGCTCTTGCAGCTGTTGTTGGAAAAGGATACCCCGCTGCTGCTGTATTTATCGGATGTATTGGTTCATTCATGACAGGTACAACACTTGGTTCAAACATCATGTTCCATCCTATGCACATTGAGGCGGCTCAGATTCTTGGAATCAGCCCTGCTTACACAGCGGCTGTTAACTCATCAGGTGGAGCTCTTGGTAATATGATTTGCCCTAACAACGTTATCGCTGTTTGTGCTACTGTTAATTTCCAGAACCAGGAAGGTATTATCATGAGAAAGGTTGTTCCTGCTCTTGTAGTACTTATGATAGCAGAAATGATCGCAGCATTACTTTACGTTCTTGTAATATTCCCTGGATACTACATGTAATTGATTTGTAATTTTGAAAGGAGATATCAGTATGAGCGACGATAATAAAGCTAAAATGAGTGTAATAGACATATTACTGTTTATCTTCACTCTTGCTTGTGCATTTTATTTCTAAGAAAAAACAGAACGGCTCCGCTTTAAGCGGAGCTGTTTTTTTTATCCGAATAGGGCAGAAAAGCCCGGATTTAAGGGAAGATTAAGAACGGATAATAAAAAAATAAAATATTATTAAAAAAGTGTTGACAAAATGAAATTTAACGTGTATTATATCTATTGTTCGCAGCAAATGTGAACAATGTAAAATTAAAGAAAAATTTGTGGAGAGGTGTCCGAGTGGTTTAAGGAGCTGGTCTTGAAAACCAGTGACTCCGAAAGGGGCCGTGGGTTCGAATCCCACCCTCTCCGCCATTTTATTATTTTTTTTCAGAGAGAGCCTTGAGGAGAAGTACCCAAGTGGTTGAAGGGGCTCCCCTGGAAAGGGAGTAGACCGTTAATAGCGGTGCGTGGGTTCAAATCCCACCTTCTCCGTCAAAAAAATAATTTGAAAAAAGTTCTTGACAAGCTTTGGAAAAGATGATATACTAGCCAAGCTGTCATCGAGAACAGCAAAAAAGAAAAAAAGAAATGATCCTTGAAAACTGAACAGTTGATGATAAAAATTAAACCCAAG
>ERZ791934.467-NODE-467-length-54467-cov-4.752646_pt1 | contig 54467 bp, 71 predicted proteins | sample MGYA00510125_ERZ791934 | MGnify/ENA primary metagenome ERZ791934 (study PRJEB30046, sample SAMN00993240) | human gut metagenome | study: EMG produced TPA metagenomics assembly of the A metagenome-wide association study of gut microbiota in type 2...
GACAGACAGACAGACAGACAGACAGACAGACAGACAGACAGACAGACAGACAGTAGGTAAGTCTGCCCTTTCTGCATATACAATTTTATAAATCATGTAAAGGCATAGGAAATTCTTATAATTAGAGTTTCTTATGTCTTTTTGCGTTTTTACGCAGTTTGAAAGATATAAAAATCCTACATATTGGGAGGAAACTATATGAAAAATAAAAAAGTAAAAATTAGTGTTGTAGCTACAGCTGTAGCGCTGAGTATGACAACAGCAGTAAGTGTAGGAGCAGCAGTAAGTGCGCAAGAAAGCACCGGAATACCTAATACAGCAATGGCTGCATCATCGACTCCGACTGCAGATGTGGTGGAAGAAAACGGATTTCAATTTGATAAATCCACAGGAACTATTACCGACTATACAGGCAATGAAACAGGAACACTTACTATTCCAAGCAGTATTGATGGAGTTACAGTAACAAGCATAAAAGCGTATGCATTGGGAAGCGCAAAGATGAAAGAAGTAGTCATTCCAAATACCATTGAAACATTGGGCTTTGGTGTATTTCAAATGTGCTCTTCTCTGGAAAAAGTAACATTTGAATCCGGTTCTAAAGTGACTGAGCTGAAAGATTCTATGTTTTACCAATGTACCAAATTAAAAGAAGTTGTGTTTCCTGAAAACTTAAAATCTATTAAAGTACTTGCGTTTTATAAATGTACCAGCCTAGAAACTGTTACTCTGCCGGAAGGGTTTACGACTTTATACAATGCAGCCTTTTTAGATTGTACCAACTTAAAAACGGTAATTGTGCCGGATAGTTTGAATCATATGGTAATGAATCCGTTTGAAGGATGTACCAATTTGGAGACATTATCGGTTCCTTACCGTTGCTGGCAGTTTGGTATTGTAGCAGCTGAATGGACAGAAACATCAGTCATGCCATTAACAGATGCTGTCAATATGCAGACCTTATACATAGACCAGGTAGAAGGAAAATATGATTGGCATGAAAAAGAATTACCAAAGTCTGCAGCATATGAAACCATGAAAATTTATTTTAGAAAACCAACCATTCAGGTGACCGATGTAACAGTATCTGCGGATAAGCAAGGGTATGATGTAACAGCCGCTTTGGGAATCAATCATACAGACGGCTTTTCCTTTAATGGTACAATAAATACGCCGGATGGAAAAGAAACTCCCGCTACAGGAAATACAGTTGATGTTTCCTTTACTACATCTGAAACAAATTATCAAGTAATTGAGATGTATAAGGGATATGAAGATATGACATGGGATTTACAGATTGATGGTTTTAAAAACACATATGTAAATGCCGCAAATGAAAAAGCAATCGCTTACTTGAACAGCGAAACGAACTACTATCCAACGTTAACTGAATTAGGTTATGAAGATGATGCGAACTTTCTTGGCTGGAGTGAAACAGAAGGGGATACAACAACTGTATACAAACCGGGCGATTTAATTGACAATACTGCCACTGTCCGAGCAAATAATTCTGTAGGAAAGCGCTTGTATGCAGTTTACAATACAGAGCCAACAAATCCGGAACAACCAACAAATCCTGAAAATCCAACCGATCCCACTAATCCTGAAAATCCGACAAACCCGGAACAACCATCTAATTCCATGACACCGACCGATACCAACACACAAACAGGTAACGTTGCAATGGTGACTCCTCAAACAGGTGATGGTACAACAGTTGGTATATGGGCTTCTGTGATGGCAGTATGTGCAGGGGCAGTTGCATTTATCACAGGTAAAAAAATCAAAAGTAAAGTCAAATAAATCTGGTCCGACTGATTTGTCTGCTGTCATAATAGGTTAAATCATTACATGCATGAACAACAAAAAAGTACCGTATATTCATACGGTACTTTTTTCATGAAATATTTTTATTAATGTATTATATTTGTGTTTTTCATTATAGAATATTTAAATATACTTTTAATAACTCTCTTGCTCGTTGCAGATGTTCATGCCTGACGAAAAAGTCAGTTCCGAAAGGAGAGGAACCGCAGACTATTTGCAAATAGTCTCCGCTGCCACGACTTTGCTTTAAAAAGGGAATATGATTTTCCTCCAGAATACCTTCTATCAAACCTATTGTGATATTATCGGTTACGGTAGTCAGAAAAGCTGCTTCAGGCATAGGAGAAACAGGTTCTTTGTCACGAAACATGATGATTTCTTCCCTCCATCAAGAAACGTTTAAGCTTCTTGATTTAATTCATCGATTTTTGCGCGCAGTTTTAAAAAGTCCTCAAAAGCTGCCGGTTTATTGCTTGGATTTCGTAGTAATGCGGCAGGATGCAGAGTGGCCATCATAAGCACTCCGTTTTTTTCAAAAAATATACCGTGTTCTTTTGTGATTTTCATATCGGGTTTGATTAATTTCATGGCTGCAATACGTCCAAGACATACAATAATTTTCGGACGCATAATCATCACTTGATTTCTCAGCCAGTCAATACATGCTTCTTGCTCTTCGAGAAGTGGGTCACGATTTTTTGGAGGTCGGCATTTTACAATATTTGCAATATAAATATTTTTATTTCTGTCTAAATCAATTGCAGCAAGCATTTTATCCAAAAGCTGTCCGCTTCTGCCAACAAAGGGGAGGCCTTCCAAATCCTCATTTTCTCCGGGACCTTCTCCGATAAATAAAATATCTGATTGCGGGTTTCCCATTCCAAATACGACGTGTGTTCGGGTTTGGCAAAGCTCACATTTTTCACATGCTTTGCACGCGGTTTCCAGTTCTGTCCAGTTTGTATACATACATGCAGCCTTTCTTTCTGTGTTTACCTTCAAATTTTTTATATTATAGCATAGAAAAAATTGCAAAGCAATTTTTAACTTTGGAGCGCTAAAACGTTCTGGTTAACAATCAAAATCTTGAACATGGAAAGAGGTCTCTTTTCATATTAGATTTATTGTTTGTTGTAAGGTTGTGATAGCATAGAAACATAGCTATGAAATATCTAACAAATATAAAGTCTATTTTTTAGATATTTCATCTAGTATGTAAGTATTGCAATCTAAAGTAGAATCGGGTAAAATAACGTTATCGAAAATAATGTATGATAATAGGGAGTGTGTTTCATTTGAAAATTCTTGTAGAAACATCAGCACGTCATGTACATATCAGTAAAGAGCATTTGGCAATTTTATTTGGCGCGGATGCAGAATTGACTGTGAAAAAAGAGTTATCTCAACCGGGTCAGTTTGCTTGCAATGAACGTGTAACAATCGTAGGACCAAAAGGAGAAATGGCAAACGTTTCTATTTTAGGACCAACACGTCCGGAAACCCAAGTGGAATTATCACGTACAGATGCAAGAAAAGTTGGTATTGACGCACCAATTCGTGAATCCGGCCAATTGGAAGGTACTCCCGGATGTAAATTAATTGGTCCAAAAGGAGAAGTAGAGCTGACTAAAGGTGTGATTGTGGCAAAACGTCATGCACATATTCCACCTGATGTAGCGGAACAATGGGGTATAAAAGACCAACAAATTGTTTCTCTAAAAGTAGGGGACAACGAACGTTCTTTGATTTTTGGAGACGTAGTTGCACGTGTAAGTGCAAGCGCAGGCTTGGCTGTACATATTGACACAGACGAAGCAAACGCAGCAGGATTAAATGGCGCAGTAGAGGGAGAAATTATTTTATAATTACTTGCTGAGTGGAAGTGTATGGAAAAGATTCTGATACCGTAATAAGGAACATCGGAATCTTTTTCTATGTCAATTTTAATATTGAAAGGTTTGGCATGGTTTTTTCGTAGATTTCCTATTGCCTTTTTGCAATTTATACGTTATAATATAGCAGTTAGCTTATTTATTTTTTAAAAGCAAGGCAGAAATGCGTGCAATAGGATATGCGGGCGAGCGGGCTCTGCGCGATAGAGCATCGTGAACCATGTCAGGCGGGGAACCGAGCAGCATTAAGCGAAGGTCTCTGTGCGATGCAGGTGGTCTGTTCGTTCGCATATCCTAGTGCATAGTTTTTCGCCTTGCTTTTATATTTTTTCAGGCGTTTTTAGAAAAGGTGGTGTTCGTTTGTACCGCGTTTTATATCGAAAATGGCGTCCTAAAACATTTGAAGATGTTACGGGACAACCTCAGGTAACCCAAACATTAAAACAAGAATTGGTTGCAGGGAGAATTGCACATGCTTATTTGTTTACCGGTTCTCGCGGTACAGGCAAAACAACGTGTGCGAAAATATTGGCTAAAGCCATCAACTGTTTGAATCCGATAGACGGTGAGCCTTGCGGTACATGCGAAATTTGTCGCGGTATTGATGAAGGCTCTGTTACAGATGTGGTGGAAATAGATGCTGCCAGCAACAACGGTGTTGATAATATTCGTATGCTGCGGGAAGAAGCGGGTTTTACACCTGCAATGGCAAAGTATCGTGTATATATCATCGACGAAGTACACATGCTTTCCATAGGCGCTTTTAATGCACTTTTGAAGACTCTGGAAGAGCCTCCCGCACATGTTGTGTTTATTTTGGCAACGACAGAAGTGCACAAAATGCCGGCAACGATTTTATCACGTTGTCAAAGATTTGAATTCAAACGGATTTCTCCTGATGACAGTGCTCAGCGGCTGTGCTACATTGCAAGAGAAGAAGGAGCTGATTTGGATGACGAGGCAGCGCTTTTAATTGCACGGTTAGCCGACGGCGCTTTGAGAGATGCCCTTTCTATTTTAGACCAATGTATTGGCGTAAGCAATCATGTTACAACAGAGGTTGTTTGCAGTACAGTGGGAATTGTAGGAAGAGAGCATCTGTATCAGCTGGTAGACGCAGCTGCATCGCAAAATTCGGCAAAGGCTTTGGAATTGATTGACCAATTGTATCGTGGCTCCAAAGATATGGCGCGTTTATGTGAAGAGTTGTCTGTTTATTTCAGAAATATGATGCTAATTAAAACCATGAAAGATGCAAGAGCGTTCATTCCTGTATCGGAAGAGGAGTTTCAGTCTTTGACAAAACAGGCCCTTTCACTGTCGCTGACCGCCATCTTGCACGGATTGGATACTATCCAGGATGCTTTGGAAAAAATATACCGCGGCGCAAACGCAAGAATTACATTTGAAATGACCATGATTCAGCTTTGTACGCCGCAATTGGATACCAGTGCAGAGGCATTGCTCAGAAGAATTAATGCTTTGGAACGCAAAGCAATTGCTCCAACCGCAGCTTCCTCTGTATCGGCGGAAAACGATGGTGTTGCAGCACAGCAAGTAACCGCTCCTGCGGTAAGCAGTGATGTTGCGATACAGCAAGCAGCGGCTTCTGCGGCAAGCAGTAATGTTACGGCACAGCAAGTAACTGTTCCTGAGGTAAGCAATGATGTTGCGGTACAGCAAGTCACGACGTCTTTGGAGACAGCAAGCAGCAGCTCTCAGGAACCAATATCCAAAGTTCCATCGGAAGCAGTTGTTCCAAACACTTTGAAAACAGATGGTATTTCTTCAAGTTCGATTACAAATGTTGAGGAATTGCCTGCGAACATGCAAACAACAACGGCAAAGCGAATTACCATTTCTCAGGAACCTGCTCAGCAGGTATCGGAAGAGACGGTTGTGACACATCCCAAAGTTGGCGGTTCTGCGCATGTATTGGAAGAATGGCCCGAAATTCTACAGATTTTAGGTGGATATTCCAAAGCAATTGCCACCGCATTTACAGGTACCAATGCATTTGTAAGCGGAGATTATGTTTTGATAGATGCACCGTCCGATTCTATGGCTTTTGAATTATTGCGGAAATCATCTCAAAGGGAACAAATGAGAGAGGCAATACGACAGGCTACAGGTAAAGTGTACAAGTTAGGACCGTACAGAAAAAAAGAGGATACTCATACAGTAAATTCAGACCCGTTAAAGCAGCTTGCAGAACAAGCAGAACAAGCGGGAATTGATGTTCAAATAAAATAGAATGAAACAATTTGGAGGAATATAACATGAAAGCAAGATTACCACAAGGATTCAGCAATGGCGGAGGTACAAATTTACAGCAATTGGCACGCCAAGCGCAAAAACTGCAGGAAGAAATGGATGCGGCAAACTCTGAATTGGAACAGAAAGAATATTCTGCAACCGTTGGTGGCAACGCAGTGACAGCAGTGGTAACAGGTAAAATGGAAGTGAAATCTCTTGAAATTAAGCCTGAGGTTGTAGACCCTGAAGACATTGATATGTTGTCTGAATTGGTAATTGCAGCGGTAAATGAAGCAATTCGAGCTGCTTCAACAGAAAAAGCAGAGACTATGGAAAGATTATCCGGTGGTTTAAATATGCCGGGTATGTTCTAATCTATGGCATCTTATCATGTCGCTCCTCTGGCTCGATTGGTGGAGCAGTTTGAGAGTTTGCCGGGAATCGGTCATAAATCAGCCCAGCGTTTGGCTTATTATGTTTTGGGTATGCCGAAGGAAAAGGCAGAGCAATTTGCAAATACAGTACTGGAGGCTCGAAATGCCATTCACTATTGTAACGTATGCTGTAATTTAACCGACCAAGAACTTTGTCCTGTATGCAGGAATGAGGAAAGAGACCGTTCTATTATATGTGTGGTGGAAGACCCAAGAGATGTATTTGCTTTAGAAAGAACAAACGAGTTTCACGCCACATATCATGTGTTGCATGGCGCCATTTCTCCTTTGGCAGGAATTGGCCCTGACCAGCTGTGCATTAAAGAACTACTGGACAGAGTGAAAAATCCTGAAGTAAAAGAAGTAATTATGGCAACAAATCCGACTGTAGAAGGCGAAGCAACTGCCATGTATATTTCCCGTTTATTAAAGCCATTGGGAATCAAAGTAACACGTTTGGCATATGGAATTCCCGTAGGTGGAGATTTGGAATATGCGGATGAAGTTACATTATCACGTGCTTTAGAGGGCAGAAGCGAGTTATGAAAAGACACCAACTGAAAGTCAGTTGGTGTCTTTTATTATTTATTATGCTTTTTTTCTTTTAATTGTTCAAACTCGTGCTTCATCTTAGCGCGTCTTTCTTCTGCTTTCATTTTTCGCTCTTGAGATTTTTTCTCTCTCAACTCTTTTTTTGCTGTTTTTTCAAATTCTTCTTGCAGTACACGCGCTGTTTCAATTTCTTGTTCCAAAATAGCAGCGTCCCATCTGGTGATGGATACATCTTGGAATGTGTTCAGCACATTGTCAAAATACATTGTGTTATCTTCTTGTACAAATGCAATCAACGCAGTGTCTCCATCACACAATATGCAAGATACTCGTTCTATCATAGAATTATTTGTATCAATATCTCCTAAATCTATGGAGCTGCCAATTAAAGTACCGATGCCTCCGCCTAACAGAATACCCAAGGGGCCTCCCAGTATACCGATTAAAGCACCTATCAGTCCTCCGCTTATGGTGTCATCACTGGTTTTCATTCCGGTATCAAACTCATCTTCCAGCTGTACATTGTTACCCATTTTTTTGACAATTGCCATTTGAGAAACCAAATAACCGGACAATTCTGTAGTTCCGTCTTTTATTCTTGAGAACGCTTGATAAGCTTCACTTTCTACCGGAAATACAGCTACTACAACATTTTCCATATCCTGAAACCTCCCTATGATATATCCCTAGTTATTTCATATAAATTTAGTATACTCTCATATGCGATAAAGTCAAGATATACAATGTTACTATTTTATGAATATTTTATAAAGTAAAAAATGGGCATATTTCATAAAAATAAAACTTTTACTTTATACAAGTTGCTTGCTATCTGACAAAGGGGAGGTTATCCAATAAAAATTTGTACCCAATAGCTTACGCCCTGATATTGTACAACACCTACGACCATTCCGATGAATTGAGCACTCAATATATTGGCGCGATGTCCCGGTGAGTTCATCCAAGCATTCATGACTTCCTCTGCATTTTTTTGCCCGCTGGCAATATTTTCTCCAATTGCGTAGTAATTTACAGTTACGGCCGTAAAGCAACTGGAACCGTCCGGGCGCGTATGGGAGAAAGTGGAGATGATTTCGTTGGCTCGAATATTTGCGGCGTCTTGTACATCGTTACGGTACGTAAGTTCGGCAAGACCGTTTTCTTTTCTTCTTTGATTTACCAATTGAAATACCTGACTTCCCTCATTTGTAACGGTTATCGGTGGCGTTTCTTCCACAGGTGGTGTTTCTTCCACCGGTTCGTTGTATTGAGGAGGTGCGACGCTCTGTGTGTTGGATGGGGGAAGGATAGTATTTTCAGGTATGGACTCTTTTGCCGAAGATTCCGAAGATTCTATGATTTGTTGATGATTTTCAGGCGGGGTGCTCTCAGTGCTTGCTTCAGATTGATTGTTTTCCTCCGATGAACTTTCAGATTCCTCGCTTTCCGAAGAGACAATCTCTGATGAATTCAAGTCCAATACATCAGATGATATATGATCTTCATGGACAACGTTATTTTGAGAACAGCCTGTGAATAAAAGTGAAATTAGACACAAAGCAAATAGGATTAACACATTTTGTTTCATAAGACACTCCTTTATGATGGTATTTCCAAAAAATCAGTGATGTGAAAATGGTAACATATCATTATAAAAAATCAATATAGCTTTCCCATAAAAATAAAATCAATTCTTTAAAACGATTTTGAAAGTATCTTCAGTTTTCTCTTCCGCAATTATAATAAAACTTTCTTAAAAAGGTGAGTATGATAATTGAATATATGTTGATTACCATAAAATTTTCCGATATAGCTTGGTATATCTTTGGTTATTTTCATTACTTCTGAGACAACTGTGATGTCAAATGATAACTGTAGGATAAAGTTATGAGAAACGTTGATAAAAAAGATATTGCTACAAACGAGAGAACAGAACCATACACAAATAAAGAGTCCTGAGTATCGAGGTTCTCAATTAGAAGGATATCGTTATCTAGCGTTATTCATCTAATTTAGTGCTAAACGTGAATCCCTATACGAAAACAAATATAGAGACTAGACCAATGATAATTTTGGTGGAGCAACACAGACAAAAATATTTTACTTTGCAGGTAAATTTCCAATGACAATATGATTCTACTAACCGACTATGGTTCACAAATAAATTTGTTAAAAAGAATTCATGTATTCCATAAATTTTTTGTAATCATTCGTTAACCTATTAATTAAAATTTACGTATAACATTATGTAACTATATAAATACTTTTTTGCTATTTCTTTAGCGTCATCCCATCCTATCAGTATTTCTGACTTAGAGTTCTCAATTAAGTTAGAGAGGTTCTCTATTTTATCAATAACATTATCTAAGGCAAAATAAATTGTTTCAGTGAATTTATCATTTATAAATTCTTCGTTGTCCTTTCCAAATGGTTTATAATGTACTGCTTTATTACGGGCGCTGTTTACCTGCTTAATCCAACTTTGAAGTTTCTTATCAAAATCTACATTTTATACATCCATGTAATTTTATCAACTAAGGTGGAAGAATTGATAGAATGTTCAATATCATTTTTTGTCATTCTGTATTTAAAATCTAACACTTGTATGTAATATTCATTTAACAAATGTTCAATATAGGTTCCTACAAGAATAATAGCGGTTTCATTTCTATTGTTTTTTATCTCAGATTTAATTCCATCCTTTAGTTCATCGTAATAAGTCACCGAATAACGCAACCTATCTACTATTTCTTCAAGATTTTCTGCAACTACTTGTCTTATAAAGTCTACATCATCAAATTTAGTAATTTTATGTTTTATTAAACAATAATGAATAATGTGTGGAGAAGCTAGCTTTAGTAATTCTTTTTCAAAATCTATCATAATTTACCTCCATTTAAACTTAATATAACATATTAAGTTTAAATGCCCAATTACCTATAATTATTTTGAAAAAGAATAAATTCGAACCCATTACCAATCGGAAACGAATTCGAATTTCTTTGTTGTGGATTTATGCTGTAAAAAATATCCGCTGCAAACGCGAGTGAAAAGGCAAAAAAATGAGTCCGGAATGCGACTTGCGTCCAGACTCAGTCTTGTGGTGGAACATTGAGCGCAGTGTACGAACACCTTTCCTAAAGTTTCAGCATCGTTGATTTCGGCAAGAGTAACGGTGTTCTTATCTCCAGAATAATTAAAGGTTCCGATAATTTTATCATCATATACGAAGATTGCATTCACAAAAGTGTCTATCAAGCGTTTACAACACTCTCTATCCTCAATATCCTCATTGCGAAAGCAGCAAAGAAAAAATAGAATTTGGTCTCTTGTTAATTGTAGAGATTTTGCATGTTCTAAATCTGCAATTTCTGTGCTAATCTCTGTTCGCTGGGTGTCAAGCTCATCTAGTCGCTGTTTTGTGATATCATTGATTATTCCGGACTCAATAGCTTTCATAACATTTGAAATGGCTTGATTTACTTGTGACAGCTTTTTGTTAAGACTTTCTAAGTAATTGTTTTCTTTATTCTGTTCAATGTAATAAGCATATACACTATCAGCGATGAAACTCAGCAGTTCATCATCTTGAAGAATCATATGTACGTGGGAAATGACTAAGTCTTCAATGTATCGCTGTTTCACAGCTTTTTTGTTACATGTCTGTTGCCTTTTCTTCTTGGTGCACACGTAGTAGTTATGTTTCTTTCCAGTTTTACTTGTGCCGCTTTCACCGACCATTTTAGATCCACATTTTCCACAAAATATTTTGTCTGTCAGTATATAATCTGATTTACTCCATTTATGTGCTGGTGCTCTCTTATTTATCTTTAGCATATCCTGTACTTTATAAAAAGTGTCCTTATCCACAATGGCAGGAACTCCATTTTCAATTCGGATTTCATTTTTGTATTTATATACGCCTATGTATTTTTCATTTTTCAGTATCGAGCGCAAGCTATTTTTATTAAATTTTCCTCCTCGTAGAGTTCGTAACCCTTTTTCATTTAAAAATTTTGTGATTTCTGTACAAGTGTTTCCTTTAGCGTACATATCGAAAATCAACCGAACAGTTGGGGCTGTGTCGGGATCAATAATAAACTTTTTGTCAGCTCCGGTAAGGTAACCTAATGGACGATTTCCTCCTGTGCTTTGGCATTTCTCCGCGCTTGCTCGTTGTCCTCTCAAGATGTTTTGAGATAACTGCAAGCTATAATACTCTGCCATACCTTCTAAGACACTCTCTAAAATCACACCTTCTGGACTGTCGGGTATACTTTCAGCAACGTATACGACTTTAACACCGTTCTTTTTGCAGCGGTATTTATTGAAAGCAATTTCTTCTCTGTTGCGACCAAATCTGTCTATTTTCCAAAGAATGATAGTCCCGAATTGATTTTTAGAGGTATCTTTTAACATTTCTTGAAAGGCAGTACGATTATCGTTTCGCCCAGTTGCGGCACGGTCAACATACTCGCGAATAATAGTAAGTCCGTTTGCCGTTGCGTAATCACGCGCAGCAGCGAGTTGTCCCTCGATACTTTGTTCTCCTTGTCTATGACTTGAATAACGGGCATAAACCACCGCTAATTTATGCTTGCTCACAAATATACCTCCGTTTTAGGCGTTTTTTTATTTTGTAATGTATTCGTGAAACTCTTTAATCCATTCAGGATGTTCAGAACCTTTTAAAATTAATTCTCCATTTTTGTACTCGGCGATTTCTGCAAAGCCGTTGTCGTTATCAAAAAAGACAGCTTCGTCACAATAGGGGAGAATAGCCTTTAGAGATTCGAATCTATTTTGAAATCTGCGCATAACATCTTCTTTAGGAATATCATGCCCGCCTTTTTCAACACGGTTTTGGATTCTTTTTAAACTCTCTGTGGCTGTGTCTAAGCCTACATAATATAATCTAATGTAATATCCATGCTCTTTTGCCTTTTTCGCTGTAGAAACAGTTCTTGCACCTGAAAGAGTAGTTTCTTGTGTAAATGATAAACCGTGCTCAATGCAATGGTTTATTTTTTTTATCGCTTCTTTACCACCGGATATTTTATCACCTAGAGTGGCGTTTAGCTTATCCACATCAATAATAGTGCCTAAGTCTTTGCGTTCTGCCTTAATTGCACCGGTAAGACTGGATTTTCCGGAGCCATTTACGCCGCCTATAATAGTGTATATTTTCATGTTTTCGCCTCCTAAAAAGGGTACAAAAAAGCAACCCTTGTTTTTATGTGGTTATAGTTCGATTGTTAGTTTATGAGATTAGCGCATATTTTTTTTTCAGAGGGGATTCTTTCCAAAATAAATCATCTTCGATATCATTTAAAGATTTAATATTAATTCCTTTTTCACGTTGTTTATTTAAGGATAGTATTACAATTTCATTGAGCGGGGTTCCGTTTAGATACTGATTTATCTCGTATTTTAAACTTTCAAATCTATACTTTATAACAGTCTCAGTCACATTAAAATATGACGAAAAATTGCGTCTGATTTTTCGAATGCCAAACGACGTGTTTAAGTTTTCTTTATTTTGCTCCAAAAGCGGAAGTAGTAATTTATAAGGAACTAATAGTTCAGCAGCGCCTTCGTTGGCCTCCCACTCTAAAAATTTGTTTTGTTTTGGTTTTACTTTATCAAAACAGTTAAAAAATCTTGTTGGCCCCTCGCGATGTAAATTTAAATGCATCAACTCGTGGCAGCAAATGAAATTTTTTTCAACGGGAAGTTGATTGCTGTTAAGAATTATAACATCTTTCTCCTTTAGATTTCCTATGCAAGACATACCTTTAAGCCCAATGGTGTTAAAGGATATGTAACCTATCTGGAGATTTGGGATTTGTTTACAAATTTTAATAGTATCTATGCAATGTTCATGTTTTGGGATTCCTAAGTTTTGTTTTAGAGCTGTAACTTTATTATATAAATTTTCTTTGGTGAGAAAATGATACATTTTAACCTCCAGACAATTTAATTATTTCTCAATCGCTTTATCATCTCTATTGCGTCTTTGATATCCCTGGGGTCTATTTCGTTTTCCTGCGCCTCTTTGGCGAAATTAAAATAAATGCGTTCAAGAGATTCATTTGCTTTTGCCTCTGCTCCATCGGCAGGAACTTTTTTTATGCCTTTTTTTAAAGTTGTTATCCAGTTCCCTTCACTATCTATGGATACCGACATTACCGTCGCGTCTATAAGGTTTATTAGACGTGAGATATCCATATCCTCAGTGTCAGCAGGTATACCCCAAACCATTTGCAAAGCTTCCTCACTTATTCCTAAATTCGTAAGAAAAGTTTTACGGTTAGTATCAATTTGTTCCCAAAAGTCAAACGGTGGTGTACCTAATAGAAAGTTTATCGGAACTTTAAAATAATTAGCAATTTTAGTAAGTGTATCTGTCGAGAGGTTTTTCTTTCTCCCCATTTTCAAGTCCGTTATAATTCCACGGCTTAGATTTATATCTTTACACATTTGACCAGCACTAATTTTTCTATTGTCACATAAGGTAGTGATTCTTTTGTACAAATCTGACATGGATTATCCTCCTAAATATGTGCAAGTATACAATATACTTTAAAAAGTACAAAATACACTTGATTTGTACTCGAATAAGTACTATCATTTAGGTGAAGAAGTACTCTATCAAGTATTTATTACCTTGCGATATTATAATAATACTTTTTTAAGTACTTGTCAATAACTATATAGGGGGTGGTGATTGTGAGTGAATCAAATTTTGGAGTAGCTGTAAGAATCAAGTTACTAAAAATAGGAAAAACGCAGGATTGGTTAATAGAAGAATGTAGATCCAAAACGGGTCTGTATCTTGACACTGGGTACATGTGGCGTATTCTAAGTGGTCGGCGTAAAAGTCCTAAGATACGACACGCAATTTGTGAAATTTTGGATTTAAACGAGTCGGATTTCGACCAAGAGCGTGATGGAAGTCAAATTGAAAGAGGTGTGCAGTATGACAGAAATGCAAATAATTGAACAAAGAGAAGTTTTGGGGAAAGATTTTAAAATTTATGGCGATTATGAGAATCCTTTATTTTTGGCGAAAGATGTTGCGGAATGGATTGAGCATAGTAATGCAAGAATGATGTTACAAAGCGTAGATGATGATGAAAAGGTTGTAAAGAATGCTTACACCCTTGGAGGAAACCAAGAACAATGGTTCCTTACTGAAAATGGTCTATATGAAGTATTAATGCAATCAAGAAAACCGATAGCTAAAGAATTTAAGAAACAGGTCAAAGAAATTCTAAAATCTATCCGAAAGCATGGTGCATATATGACACCAGAAACACTGGAAGCGGCAATACTTAATCCAGATACGATTATTAAGATTGCAACCGCATTGAAAGAAGAGAAAGAGAAAAATCAACTATTACAAATGGTGAATTCAAATTTAAAAATTGAAAATGCCATTATGACACCAAAGGCAGAGTATTTTGATGATTTAGTAGATCGCAATCTATTGACTAACTTTAGAGAAACAGCAAAACAACTACAAGTGAAAGAAAGGGATTTTATAAAATTTCTACTTGAAAAGAAATACTTATATCGAGACAAACGCGCAAAATTAATGCCCTATGCAAAACATGTTGAACAAGGTTTATTCGTAATAAAAGAGTGTTTCAATGATAAATCCAGCTGGAGTGGAACACAGACTTTGGTTACACCAAAAGGTAGAGAAACTTTTAGATTGCTCTGCATTAAAAAGTAATTACGAAAATCAAGTAAATGTGAAAATAATCACGAAACGAGGCGAGGATATTGAGTGAAACCACTAAGATCAAAATACAGGAAAAACCAGACGGCGTTGTGCTTAAAAATTTATGTAGTACATTTCTTGAGTCAATTTTTCGTTTTTATGAAGACCCGAAAAATCAGAAAAGATTTAAGGAATGGATGTGTGAAAGGAGGTGATTAAATGAACAAAATATTTGATTGGGTATTCATTGTGTTAACTTTCGCTTTAACCATGTCCGCGCTTGGTGTGGTCGGGAGTTTTGAGCAGGGCAACATCGACTTTACAGGCTTCTTTATAGGACAAGCTGTATGTATAGCCGGTATTGCAGCATTAGCAATATTAAATCATTTTTTAAGTAAAAAGAAAAAGTTCCGTAAGAGTTGCAGCTCAAACGGAACAAAGAAAAAAATTAACCGATTTCAGTATACCAAATAAGGGGAGGGCGTGTCAATGTACATAGAATATTCATGTAAAGACGAGGATATATGTGACACATGCTGTCCCAATAAAGATTGTATCTACCATAAAACAAATATAAAAGGAGAACTTACAAATGATACCAACAACAATAACGCTAACTCTGGACGACAAAGCAATTGAAACGATAAACCGGTTGATTTCAGCTTTAGAAAAAGTAAGCCCCACAACAGTTGCACCGGTGCAACCTATCGCTCAGGTAACTCCCGCAGTGGCGGCACCAAGTACACCTTTAGTTGTAGAATCTACCCAGCCTGTAGTTTCTACTGCTGCTCCTGTACCGACTGCGCAAGCACCTGTGCAACAGCCTATTGCACAAACTCCTGTAGCGCAATCTGTTGCAGAGGTTCAACAGCCGGCGGCTATTCCTACCAGCCATGTAGCACAATCATACACTGTCGAGCAGCTGCAAATGGCAATGGCTCCGCTGGTTGACGCAGGCAAAATGGAAGAAATCAGGGGACTGCTTAACAGTTTTGGCGTGCCAAGCATTATGGACCTGCAGCCCGACCAGTACGGTGCTTTAGCTACAGCACTCAGGGGTATGGGGGCACAGATATGAGTAAGACGACAGTAAGTGCTCCGAAGGCTCACGCATTGCTTGGGGCGAGTTCTTCAGCAAGATGGCTTGCGTGCTCACCGTCTGCTCGTATGTGTGAGGATATACCGGAAGCAGAAAGTCCGTATGCCGCAGAGGGAACACTAGCGCATGAAATTTGTGAATTGAAGCTAACAAAGGCGTATACATTGGCTCTTGGTCCAAAAGCTTTTACGACTCGTCTTAATAAACTGAAAAAGCATGAACTGTATCAAGATGAGATGTTGAAGTGTGCAGATGTCTATTTGGACTACATTGATTCTATTATGCTAAGTTATCCGTCAACACCTCACATTGCAATTGAGCGCAGGGTTGACTACAGTACATATGTTCCGGAAGGATTTGGCACAGCCGACTGCATCATCGTATACGGAGATACTTTACATGTCGTTGACTATAAGCACGGCAAAGGTGTTCCGGTTTCTGCGGACCATAACCCCCAGATGATGTTATATGCGTTAGGAGCTTTAAATGCATATCAGTTGTTATACAGCATTCACACTATCAAGATGTCGATAGTACAGCCTCGTCTTGACTCGATATCCGAGTGGGAAATTGGGTCAGAGGAACTGATCAAGTGGGGCAATGAGTTTGTAAAGCCCCGCGCGGAAAAAGCCTTTAAAGGTGAAGGCGATTGTGTGCCCGGTGAACATTGTAGATTCTGTAGGGCAAAAGCGGTTTGTAGAGCCCGCGCGGTTGCTAATCTGGATTTAGCAAAGTACGCCTTTGTTGAGCCTGCCACGCTGTCCAATACAGAAATTGGAGAGATACTACAGCAGGCGCAAGACCTTGAGAAGTGGGCAAAAGACGTAAAGGAATATGCACTTGATGAGGTACTAAAAGGAAACGCGGTCCCAGGGTGGAAAGCCGTAGAAGGACGTTCAACAAGGTCGTTTGTAGACACAGACAAGGCCTTTACCACTTTAACTGAAAATGGTATTGATGAAAGTCTACTTTATGAGCGTACACCACTGACGCTATCTAAAATTGAAACCATGCTAGGTAAAAGTAAGTTTGCCGAGCTGCTAACAGACCAAGTGGTTAAGAGTCCCGGCAAGCCCACAATTGTTCCGGAATCAGATAAGAGACAGCCGTTTCATATGACGAATGCGCAACACGTATTTTCAAATAAATAATATAGAAATGAAAGAGGTATTTTAATTATGGCACAAGTAGTAACAGGCAAAGTAAGATTCAGCTATTTAAACGCGTTTGAGCCACGATCAAACAACGGAGGGGAACCAAAGTATTCTGTAACTTTACTTATTCCAAAAACCGATGTAGCCACAAAGCAAGCAATCGACGCTGCTATTCAACAGACCTTACAAGATGGAATGATTTCTGTGTTTGCGGGTCAGATGCCTGCCAGACCAGCTATCCCGCTGTATGACGGTGATGGTGTGAGACCAAGCGGTGAGGAGTTTGGAGAAGAGGCAAAAGGTCACTGGGTGATTACAGCATCTAGCAAGCAACAACCCGGTATGGTAGACGCTTCTTTACAGCCAATTATTAATCCAAACGCATTATATAGTGGGTGCTATGGTCGTGCAGACATTAACTTTTTCGCTTACAATGCGGCAGGTAAAAAGGGTGTAGGCTGTGGACTTAATAACTTACAAAAACTAGAAGACGGAGAACCTCTATCCGGACGTAAGAGTGCACAAGAAGTGTTTGGATCGGCTCCTGTTGCACAGCAACCGGTTTCTTATCAACAGCCGGTACAAGTCTCACCAGTCATGCAGCAACCTGCTCAGGCACCGCAGTACACTCATCCTACTCCAGTTACACAGCAGCCAGTGCAATACATACAAGGTGAGATAGACCCAATTACAGGTCAACCAATTGTAATTGATCCGGTTACTGGACAGCGTGTGATGTAGTATGAAATACTTATCTATCGATATAGAGACGTACTCATCGGTGGATATTAGCAAAGCAGGACTGTACAAGTACGTGCAGTCCTTTGATTTTGCCATATTACTCTTCGCCTATTCCGTTGACGGAGGACCAGTACAGCTTGTGGATTTGGCACAAGGCGAAGAAATTCCACCTGATATCATAGCGGCTTTAGGAGATATCAACGTTACCAAGTACGCATACAATGCTTCTTTTGAGCAGTATTGCTTATCGAAGTATTACACAACCCCTGTTTATCAGTGGCGCTGTACCATGGCGCAAGGCTTGTACTGTGGATATCCTGCGGGGCTTTCCGCAGTTGGTGAAGCTTTGGGGCTAAGTGAAGATAAGCGAAAGCTTACCACCGGTAAAGCACTCATACGATACTTTTGTGTACCGTGCAAACCTACAAAAACAAACGGCGGTCGAACACGTAATCTCCCACATCACGAGCCTGAAAAATGGGAGCTTTTTAAGGAGTATTGTAAGCAGGACGTTGTGACCGAAATGGCGGTAAAAAACCATCTGCACCATGAGCTTCCTATATCAGAGCAAATGCTTTGGATAATCGACCAGCATATTAACTCCGGTGGTGTAAGAGTAGATGTAGACCTGATACAAGGTGCTTTGTCCATAGATGAAGAAATCACAACAGAGCTTACAGACAGAGCAAGAGCCATTACGGGACTTGATAACCCAAACAGCATACCACAGCTTAAGCAGTGGGTGGAAGAGCAGACGGGAACGCCCGTTGACTCACTTAATAAAGCGGATTTACAGCAGATTATTGATACATGTGGCGACCCTGCTGTTGCTTCTGTACTAAAGATACGTCAAGAACTTGGTAAAACAAGCGTAGCTAAGTACCGTACTATGAACACTGCTGTGTGTACAGACGGTCGAGTACGAGGACTATTACAGTTTTATGGAGCCAACCGCACCGGTAGATGGGCTGGTCGATTGGTACAAGTGCAAAATCTGCCGCGTAACTATTTAGAGACTTTAGATATTGCTCGTGATTTAGTCAAAACAGGTAACACCGAGGGTGTCAAGATGTTATACGGCAACGTACCGGATACCATATCGCAGCTAATCCGTACAGCGTTTATACCAGAGGACAATCATCATTTTTTGGTTGCTGACTTTTCAGCGATTGAAGCAAGGGTAATTGCATGGTTGGCGCAAGAAGACTGGGTTTTAGATGTGTTCCGTACAACGGGTAAAATCTACGAGGCTACAGCATCTCAATTATACGGTGTTCCTGTAGACCGTATTAAAAAAGGCAATCCCGAGTATGCGCTGCGCCAATATGGAAAAGCAGCCACGCTTGCACTGGGTTATCAGGGAGGTTCTGTTGCATTAATTACAGCCGGTCATTTGCCAAAAGATACTCCGTTGGAGCAGCTGGATGATATTAAAATCCGATGGAGAAAATCAAATAAACGTATCGTTGATATGTGGTATACGCTGGAAAATATGGCTCTTCGCTGTATAGAGTACGGAGAAAGCAATGCCCTGCCAAGTGGGATTGCTATGACAAGAGACGAAAAAACATTAACGGTTACTTTGCCAAGCGGCAGACAGCTCTTTTACATAGAGCCAAGAGTCGTAATAGGTGATAACGGCCGTAAACAGATATGGTACTACGGTACCAATCAAAACACACGTAAATGGGAGCTTATCCAGACATACGGAGGAAAGCTCACTGAAAATATCGTGCAAGCTGTAGCAAGAGACTGCTTGGCTTACAGTATGCACAGTTTATATAAAGCAGGGTACAAAATGGTAATGCATATCCACGACGAAGTGGTGATTGAAGCTCCGCTTGCAGACCCGACTCATACTTTGGATAATGCAATCAGCATTATGTGTACGCCTGCACCATGGGCTAAAGGACTTCCTTTAAATGCCGATGGATTTACAACCAATTATTATAAAAAAGATTAGGAGTAGCGGATATGACCAACGACAAAATCATCATTATATCTACGGGTCAAAGCCGCAAAGCGACACATTGGTATCCTCAAACGCTGCTGTGGAGCGATTTTGTGCAAAAGCTTTCTGTACCGGTAAAAACAAGTGAAAGCTATGACGACTATATTCATCTGCCAAAGTCACAGCAAGATGACCTGAAAGACGTAGGCGGTTTTGTAGGAGGAACTCTTAAGGATAACCGACGTAGTAGCACTTCTGTTATCGACCGCCATATTGTAACGCTGGACGCAGACAGTATCCCGGCGGGAGAAACACAAACTGTCATCAACAAGGTGGCGTCATTAGGATGTGCTTTTGCGATTTACTCAACCAGAAAACACTCAAGTGCTACCCCTAGGCTGCGTATTATTTTACCGTTAGACCGACCTGCGTCGGCAGACGAGTATGAGCCGGTTGCACGAAAACTTGCAGGGTATATCGGATTAGACTACATGGACCCTACCACGTTTCAAGCGTCACGCTTGATGTACTGGCCCAGTATCTCGCAAGACGGGGAGTATGTGCATACCTATGAGGATAAGCCGTGGTGCAGCGTTGATGGTATCCTCGGTCAGTACTCAGACTGGCATGACCAAACACAGTGGCCACAGGTACCGGGAGAAGCTGCCATTCCAACAAAGTCAGCTAAAAAGCAAGGTGACCCACTGCAAAAGACAGGCATCGTTGGTGCTTTCTGCAAGACGTATAACATCGAGCAGGCAATCGCTGTGTTCTTAGACGATGTGTACACACCTTGTGTCAATGGTAGATATACCTACACAGAAGGTTCAACCGTTGGTGGCGCAGTTCTGTATCAAGATGGAAATTTCTTGTACAGTAACCACGCTACGGACCCGTGCAGTGGCAAGCTCGTTAACTCTTTTGACCTTGTAAGACTACATAAGTTCGGAGAACTGGACTATGACGCAGCGCCAGGTACGCCTACTGTGTCGCTGCCTTCATACAAGCAGATGATCGAGTTTGCTACATCTGACCCCGACGTTACAACACTTCTTACCAGAGAAAAGTACGAGACTGCGGCGGCGTCTTTTGATGCAGTACCTGTTTTTGATTTAGATGCATCAGGCGACTGGCTCGGCAAAATCAAAGTTAACGGAAAGGGAGAACCCCTCCGTACAATCGACAACATCTTACTTATCCTTAACAACGACCCAAAACTTGCAGGAAAAATTGTATTTGATAAGTTCGCAAACCGTGTGGCCATTACAGGTAATTTACCGTGGCGCGAATGCAAAAGCAAGCGCTTTAGCGATACCTGCTGGCGTGATACGGATGACTCAGGACTGAGGTACTACTTAGAGTGTACATATGGTATTACAGGCAAGGATAAGATTTTCGACGGCTTTGCACTTTGTGCAGAAGCACACTCCATACACAGAGTAAAGAACTACCTGCAGTCTTTATGCTGGGATGGTGTAAAGCGTATCGATTCTTTGCTCATAGACTATCTGGGCGCACAGGATAGCCTGTATACACGAGAAGCATGTCGCAAGACACTAATTGCCGCCGTGGCTCGCATCATGCAGCCTGGAGTGAAGTTCGATAACATTTTGATTCTGGCAGGTAAGCAAGGGGCTGGTAAGTCCACATTCGCAAAGGTTCTTGGCGGCGAGTGGCATAACGACTCTTTACATGATTTTAGAGGGAAAGAAGCCTGCGAACAGATACAAGGATATTGGATCGTCGAACTGGGAGAGCTTACGGGTTTTAGCAAGGCTGAATCTAATGAAATTAAGCAGTTTGTTAGCCGACAAGAAGATGTATACAGAGAGCCTTATGGCAGACGTACAGGCTCTTTTCCAAGACAGTGCATTTTTATTGGTACGACTAATGACAATCACTTTCTAAGAGACTTGACGGGAAACAGGCGTTTCTGGCCGGTTGATATTGGTATCGTAGAGCCTACAAAAGATATATTCACACAGCTTGTCCTTGAACGGGACCAGATATGGGCAGAGGCAGTTGCCGCATATATGTTGGGAGAATCGCTATGCTTAAGCAAAGTGGCAAATTCAGAAGCAGTAGATGCACAAGAAAGTCACTCAGAGATTAATCCAAAAGTAGGTGTCATAGCCGAGTTTCTGGAACGGAAGATACCGTCAGACTGGTATAGCCGTGATTTGGCTGCCCGGCGGGCTTATTGGGGCATGGGTGCCAAGAGCTCAGAGGGCTTGATGGAGCGAGACCGTATATGTGCAGCAGAGATATGGTGTGAGTGCTTTTTAGGAGATATCAAAGCAATGAAACGTTCAGATTCTATGGAGATTAATAGCATTTTATCGGCGATTCCAGGATGGCAGAGAAACTCAAAACCCTTTGATTTTAAGGCCAGTTACGGCAGACAACGATGTTTTATAAAACAACAAAGTCCATTATGATGTGTACAAAATATGCGTTTGTGAAAAATTTAACGAACAAACGTAACAAAGATGTAACAAAGAAAACAACACTTTGTTCACTGAAAAAGCACGCATCTACGTCGTTTAACGGGTATTGTAACAAAAGTAACAAACTTTTTATATAAATATATATAAAATAAGAGAAATACACGTATATACTCTATAAACTCTATAATCGCGTATATTTAAAGGAAAACTTTGTGTTTTTTGTTACTTTGTACACCTGTTATTTTGAAGGAGGTTTAAATGTGTTAGAAAAAGAGATTGAAAAAAAGTTGATTAGTCAAGCCAAGCAAAGATTTGGTAAGGCGTATAAGTTTGTGTCGCCGGGGAATAGCGGAGTACCAGACAGGATCATAGTTCTTCCGGGAGGGAAGATTGGTTTTTGTGAGCTCAAGAGACCTGGGGGCAAAACATCTAAGCTGCAAGACGTCCAGATTAAAAAATTGAAAAGTCTGGGTTGTTTTGTCAGAGTGGTTGACAGCTACGAGGGTGTGTCCGGCTTTTTAGACGACTTAGAGAGGCAGGATTTAAATGCAGACATTCACACCACATAACTATCAAAAGTACTGCATTCAAAGAGCTGTAACTGATGACAAGCTGGGGTTGCTGCTTGACATGGGACTGGGAAAAACGGTTATTACGCTTACAGCCGTAAAAGAGTTAAGATACAACCGTTTTGAGATTGGTAAAACGCTGGTCATTGCCCCTAAAAAGGTGGCAGAGGATACGTGGGCAAAGGAACGAGACAAGTGGGAACACACACGTCTAATAAGGGTTTCCATTTGCTTGGGGACGGCACAAAAGCGGATTAAGGCCCTGAACACCCCGGCAGACATATATGTCATCAATCGGGAAAATGTGCCTTGGTTGGTAGAGTACTATCGCAATGCATGGCCTTTTGACATGGTGGTCATAGATGAGCTGAGCAGCTTTAAAAATCCACAGTCAAAACGGCTTAAAGCTTTAAAAAAGATACGGCCGCGTATCAAACGCATTATAGGGCTAACTGGTACGCCATCGCCTAACGGACTTCTTGACTTATGGGCACAGGTGTATCTATTGGACCAAGGTGAAAGGCTCGGAAAAACAATCACCGAGTACCGCGAGAGATATTTTGTGCCGGACAAGCGTAGTGCTGAAAGAGTTTTTACATATCGCCTGAAAGACGGAGCAGAGGACGAGATAAAAAGTAGAATTTCTGATATCTGTATTAGCTTACAGGCAAAAGACTATTTGGAACTTCCACCGCGCATAGATGATATACGGTATGTGAAGCTGGATAGTAAAGCACAGAAGCAGTACGACCAGATGGAAAAAGATATGCTGTTGCAGGTAGACGAAGATATGATTGACGCGCAGTCAGCAGCAGTCTTATATGGAAAGTTGTTGCAAATGTGTAACGGTGCCATTTACGGAGAAAACAGAAAAATCATAGAGCTGCACGACTGTAAGTTGGAGGCGTTCAGTGAACTTGTTGACGCATTAAATGGCAAATCGATGCTGGTGTTTTACAACTTTCAGCATGATCGTGACAGAATTAAAACACTATTGGCGAAAGATAAATTACGAGTAGGTGATTTGAAAACGCCAGACGATATAACGCGGTGGAATAACAAAGAACTCGACGTGTTATTGGCGCATCCTGCATCTGCAGCATATGGACTTAACTTACAAGCGGGTGGTAGCCATGTTGTGTGGTTCGGTCTTAATTGGAGCCTAGAGCTATACCAACAAGCTAATGCCAGATTGCACCGACAAGGACAAACAGAACCAGTTTATATACACCACTTAGTTGTAGACGGTGGCATGGACCAAACGGTTATGGCGGCACTTGAAGCAAAAGCGGATGTACAAGATACATTATTACAAGCACTGAAAGCTAAAATATCAAAATACAAAGGAGGAAATACAATAGGTGGAACTTCTTGAGAAAACAGTGGAACAAACAAATAGGAAAATAGAAAAGTGGACTGCATTATATAAATCGTGTCGGGCTGATAGCTGCGGAGAGATATATGCAAAACAAAAAGTTGAGCAGTACAACCTTATTTTGAAAGCCTTAATGCAATTTAAACAGGAGGAGACGTTAAATGACTGTGGAAGAAAGAGATAAAACCATACGTATAACGATTGACAAGTGTATGCGAGTTTTAAAAGAAAAAGCAGAGGGATACTCAACGGATGAGGACGTGCTACATAACTTTAGAGTAGCGGCAGGACTACAGGGGTGTAGCGTGACACAGGCTCTTGCAGGGATGATGACGAAACATACAGTTAGTGTATACGACATGATTAATAGCGGGCAAAGCTATGCACCGGCTGTCTGGGATGAAAAGATTGGAGACCTTATAAACTACTTACTGCTACTAAGAGTTGCAGTTAAAGGGTGCGGTTTAGAAGAGTAAAGGAGAGCATAAGCATGACAGTAGAACAAGAACTAAGAGCACTAAGAAATTTTTATAACATGACACTTCCGGAACTTGCTGATAAGTCAGGCGTATCTGCTAATACCATTCGCAAAATGGAAAGAGGCGAAAGGGTAAAGCTAGATGTGTTGGAGCTTATCGCAGAAGCACTTGGAAAGAGAATAAAAGTGACATTGGAGTAAAAAGATGATTTTATCAGGAAAAGAAATAGAGAAAGAGGTCAGGAATGGCAATATCAAAATAGAGCCGTTTGATAGAAGTAAAATAAATCCTAATAGCTATAACTTAACTCTAAGTGATGAGCTGGTTGTTTACAAAAATAAAACTTTAGACATGAAAGAAAATAATCCAACAGCCCGACTGATCATACCGAAAGAAGGTTTGTTGCTGCAGCCGGGACGAGTATATCTTGCCAGAACTGTTGAGAGGACTTTTACAGATAAATATGTTCCTATGTTAGAAGGGCGTTCTTCTGTTGGTAGACTGGGAATATCGGTGCATGTCACTGCAGGTTTTGGTGATATCGGGTTTAATGGACATTGGACACTAGAAATCACGGTGGAGCAGCCAACAGCGATTTATCCAGATGTAGAAATATGCCAAATTTACTACCACACCATAAAAGGCGACTATGATTTATATAGCAGTGGGAAGTATCAGAATAATACGGGGATTCAATCGAGCTTGATGTACAAGGATTTTAGGAGGATAAACAAATGCTAATTGAAACTAAGCGAGTAAAAAATTATTGTTCTACATACAAAACCATAATCTTGATTGATAAAGATCCGTTTTGTGTTTGTAACAGTAATAGAAGTGCACATGAAGTAATAAAGCGACTATTAGGTGGAGAAATTGAACTGAAAGATAAAAAGATAAAAAAATTAATTGAACGGAGGAATGGAAGTGGAGACAAAAAGAGATTTAGTGAAGCTTAAGGACTGCCCTGTTGGTTTTTTCATTTACAAAGGAACGCTTTGTTTTAAAACGGAGTATGGAGAAACGATTGATAACATTGTTCGTCATGATGTGTATGTCTGCGAATCGGGTGAATTTTTTTGGGGTGGCGTAAAAACTGTAGAAGAAAGAGAAAGCTTATTAGTAAAACCTGTTGATACTCAAATTGTAAAGAATGGTAAGTGGATAGAAGTACATCGTAAAAATATTTGGGAAAATAACACCTTAGTATTTGAGTGTTCTGCTTGTGGTAAGTATGCCGTGGATAACAAAGGCATTACGATAAAGTCAAGATATTGCCCCAACTGCGGAGCAAAAATGGATTTGGAGGCGTTAAACAATGACTGATAGAGAAGAAATGGAACTGCTTGTTCTAAAAGCAGAGTTAAAAAACTATAAGCGGTGGTATTTTGACTGCGTCGAGAAACTGGAGCAAATCAAGAGAGAACGCGATGCGGCGATGAAGTTTATCCCGCACGACTGTGAAACATGCGCATATTGGAAACCTAAAGAAGAAAATATTTGTGATGCGCCAAAAGGGATACCGTGCCATTGGAACACACGTGAAGCGTGGAAATGGTGTGGTGTGAAGGAGGAATGAAAATGTTACATGAGTTAAAGATATACCCAATGTGTTTTAATGACATTTTGGAAAATAACAAAAATTTTGAGATTAGAAAAGATGACCGACTGTATGAAGTGGGGGACTACCTGTATTTAAGAGAGTACTTACCTATTGACGAGTACACGGGAAAAGAGATTTTAGCAAAGGTGCTATATGTCTATAGAGGTGAGCTTTATTTAAAAGACCACTGTATCATGGCTATAGAAGTTTTGGATTGGTGGAAGGTGAGATAAAATGACACGCAAAAGATTTATAAAGCTGCTTATGAGCGAAGGTGTGGAATTTGAGAGCTCAACAAATCAATCTTAAACATCAAATCGATCTTAAGTGTCCGATTTGTGGAGGAAAAGATATTTACTGCGAAGGAGGCATAATGACGAAATCGCGAATCGTATGTACAGAATGCGGTACAGAAATTTTAATCGGAGATAAAAAACAAGTTGAAAAAATCATAACCGAGATTAAAAAATTGATATGATTTTTAGAGGAGTGAAAATGCAAGTGGAGATTTTAAGATACCCAAGTGATGCTGACTGGCTACGCTGCAAGAAGCTAGCACTAGGCACAGTGGGAAAAGACTCAGATACTCTTCCCACAGATGAGTGGAAAGAAAAGATTTTAAAGTCAGAACATAGTCCGATTAGAACGCTGATGTTCACAATAAAAATGCAGATTCCTTACTATGTATCAGTACACCTAGCAAGGCATAAGCATGGCGTTGAGCACTATGTAAAGTCGCAAAGAAATGACCGCCAGAAAGACTATGACAGATGTGCAGCAAGACAAGATGAAATAGTAATGCACATTATGGACATTAACGCACAGGCAGACATGAAAACCAGAAAAGTAATGGAGCTGATAAAGGATGAAGTTATCAAGGTGTGTCCGTACTTAAAAGATTTATTAGTTCCAAAGTGTGTATATCGTGGCGGGCTATGCGATGAGGTCAAAAGCTGCGGATATAACAAAATTTATAAAGTGGTGTAAAGTATGAAAGCAAGGATACCAGCCAAACAAATATTAACAAAACAAATGCAAAATTCTATTAAGGAAATTGTAAGCAAAGAAAGAGAAAAGCAGAGCAAAGAGTTAATAGCGCAGATACTTAAAGTGTCACTCATTAATCTAAATAGAAATTTTGGTTTCGGACAGCAGCGCTTAATAAAGTTTCTTGATACAGTAACGGAGATGTTCAGGGAGCATATGCATGACGAACTTTACTGGTATCATGTGGATAAAATCTTAAAAGAAGAACTAAAAATCGATTTAGGAGGAAAAACCGATGGAAACTAAAAGCATTGTAACCCTTTTCTGCGTTATAGTTTCTATCATTTTCCTAGTAACGACAATTATCTTAGCTGTAAACTTGCCGTTTATCACGGTTTTGCAGCATTGGTGGGCTTTTTTAACAGGTGCAGTTATATCAGGCACGGTGTTAGTGTTCTGTGTTATTTCAGTTATAGCAGATATTGCAGAAAGGAAAAGAAGAAAATGACATATCAAGAAAAAGTAAAGTTTTTGAAAAGGTATAAACAAATAGATAAAGAAATTACTCAACTTCTACGTGAGAAAAGCGAGATATTTTCTCTTGGAACTAAGATAACTCCTACATACAGCGACATGCCAAAAGGTACGAATGAAAGCGATAAAGTGCAGTCAACTGTAGAAAAGCTGGAAGAATATGAAAGAAAGATCGGTATAAGAATTGATGACTGGTGCGAGGCAAAGTTAGACATTGAAAAAGCGATCCATACGGTGGAGAGTGATGCACTTAGACTGTTATTAAGATATCGGTACATAAATGGGTGGACGTTTGAACAAATTGCGGTACAAATGAATTATACTTGGAGACAAATTAATCGGCTTCATAAGAAAGCGATAAATGTCATAGAATGTCATATAGATAGTGTGGTATAGTCAAGGTGGGCGAAGTCCACCAGAAAGGATAATCGAAATGTCATATGTTGATGCTTTAAATGATAATATTAAAACTGGACAACTAAACGGTATGACTGTATACTATCCACTTTGCCATGTGTGCGGAGAACCGATGTTAACATATTCTTATAGACCGAACTTAACATTCACATGTAAAGGGTGCAAACTGGATAAATATTTATCAGATAAAGAAAATAGAGTTATAGCAACCCATGAATTAAAAGAAAGAAAATTTCAAAATGCTGTTAGCAGATTTAAAAAAGTTAAAAAGAATATTAAGTGTTATACTACGGCGTTTGAAAAAATACACAACAAATTGTTTACAGATGGTTGGTTTGATAGTACAGAAGAAATTATGGTTGCTATTGAGCTTGTTAAAAACAATATTAAAGCTAGACATCAGGTTAAATTAGGGCGTTATAAAGCTGATTTTGTTTTGCCTGATGAAAAAATAGTGTTGGAAGTCGATGGAGTGTTATATCACAATAAAAATACTGAACAAAAAGAGCAAATACGAGATAATTTAATTTGTCTAGCTTTGGGAAGTGAGTGGGATGTAATACGAATATCTGATGAATTAATTAATACAAATATCACAAGGTTGGTACCAGCATTTAGAAAAGTAAAAGAAAATAGAAATTTAATAAGACAACAACATGGTGGTGTTATACCGGATTGGTATAGCAAAAAAGCAATTTAATTATTTTTTCGCCTGTGTGCCGCGGTATTCCACGGAAACACACATAAAATATCCGTGCTGGCGACACGGAATATACATAGCTGGTTATATCGCAGTAGTGGTATCAAGCAAGGGCATGACCTTGCCAGCTAGTCCAAATATAAGGCTGTGCAGAAGCACGGTCTTATTGTTTTTTACTATTATATATCGAGGTGGTGAGGTGTCTAAATTAACAGAAAAACAGAAAAAATTTGTGGATGAATATCTTATAGATTTGAACGCTACGCAAGCAGCTATCCGAGCAGGATACAGCGAAAAAACAGCGCGTTCTATTGGACAGAGATTGTTGACAAATGTTGACATTCAAAAATACATGCAAAAAGAGCAAAAAGAATTGCAAGAAAGAACGAGCATTCGTCAAGAGGATGTCCTAAGAGAGCTTGCAACCATAGGGTTTGCTAAAATAACAGACTTTGTAGGTGTCTATAATGGATATGTTATCCCGAAAGATACCGCAGATATACCAAGGGATAAAATAGGAGCTGTTGCAAGTATCGAAGCCGGAAAAGACGGTGTAAAGATACGGCTTAACAGTAAGTTAGACGCATTGGAAAAGATAGGACGGCACTTGGGGATGTTCGATAGTAATCGGGCGCAGGAAACCGCTGAAAACAACTTGATTGAAAAAATGAAGGACAGTGTACAGCTTATGGAAGGGATAGACGAAGATGAAGTATGCGGTGTTTAGTCCGAGGTCATTGCTGACAATGACATGGTGGCAGACAGAAAGGTATAAGGATAAGGACGCAATTATATGCGATGGTTCTATACGTTCCAGTAAAACGGTGTCTATGTCAATTGGTTTTATTTTGTGGTCCTGTAGTTGCTTTAACGGAAAGACCTTTGCCATATGTGGAAAAACAATTGAAAGTTTGCGGCGAAATGTTATAACGCAGTTGCCTACTTTATTTGAGGGGCTATGTAAAATCACAGAGAGAAAAAGTGAAAATTTAATGGTGGTTTCTCTTGATGGCAGAGTAAATAAATATTATTTGTTTGGTGGTAAAGATGAAGGTTCGGCAGCTTTGATACAAGGTATGACCTTAGCAGGGGTTATGTTTGATGAAGTTGCTTTGATGCCGCGCTCTTTTGTAGAACAAGCTTTGGCAAGATGTTCTGTGGAAGGGTCAAAATTTTGGTTCAACTGCAACCCCGACAGCCCAGAACACTGGTTCTATAAGGAGTGGATACAAAAGCATAAGAAGAAAAACGCTTTATATCTACATTTCACTATGGAAGACAACAAAAGTTTATCTGAGAAGGTAAAAAAACGTTATGAAAATATGTATTCCGGTGTTTTCTATGATAGGTTTATCCGTGGGCTATGGGTGGTAGCAGAAGGGCTTGTATATTCGGTGTTTGACAAAGTTAAGCATGTTGTTCCGACAATTCATAGAGTGTATGACAGGTATATGGTATCTATAGACTATGGCACTTGTAATCCGACTTCTATGGGATTGTGGGGGCGAAGCTTGGGAGTATGGTACAGAGTGAAAGAAAGCTATTATGATGGCAGAAAAATGAAATATCAACGTACCGATGAGGAGCACTACGAGGAATTGGAAAGGTTGGTTCAAAAGGAAGAAGGAAAAGGTTATTTACCGATATCAAAGGTAATAGTGGATCCGTCAGCAGCTTCGTTTATCGCATGCATTCGTAAGCATGGGAGATTCCAAGTTGAAAAAGCAAACAATGCAGTTATAGATGGAATCAGAGAAGTAGCAACAGTACTGAAACAAGAGAAAATAAAAATAAATGATTGTTGTGCGGATTGCATTAGAGAATTCGGGTTGTATTGCTGGGATGAAAAGAAGACAGCAGACGCAGTGTTAAAAGAAAACGACCATACTATGGATGATTTAAGGTACTTTGTGAGAGCGGCTTTTAAATCAAGCACATTTAGCTTTGATTAAAAAGGGGTGAGAAAAATAATATTTAATCTAATATCGGGCGAAACAGAAACGACCAGAATTAATCACATCATAGAAACAGGCGCCAAAAATCGCTTGACTGATCTGCAATTTTTGCAACGTGAGATTTTAGAGTGGCGCAATTCGGTAGAACGTCAATGGCAGATAACCGGAGAGCGGTATTATGGTGGGGATCACGACATCATATTGCGTAAGAGAACCACCATAGATGAGGACGGCAATTTAAGAGAGGTTAAGAATCTTCCAAATAATCGAATCGTAGATAATCAATACGCAAGAATGGTAAACCAAAAGGTCAATTACTCTTTTGCAAAGCCTTTTAGCTTCGATACGAAAAATAAGACCTATGCAAAGATACTCAGAAAACTATTCAATAGCCGGTGGGACATTACCCTAAAAAATATTGCAGAAGATAGCTTTAACGGTGGAATAGGATGGCTTTATGTCTACTACAACCAGGCAGGAGAATTGAATTTTAAGCGTTTTGAAAGTTATGAAATCCGGCCGTTATGGCAAGATTCAGAACATACAAGACTTGATGCAGTTCTTAGATTATATGAAGTCGTTTTATATGACGGAAACTCACCGTCTATTCAGGAACATGTAGAAGTGTACACAAAAGAAGGAAAATATAATTATTTACTTAAAAGTGGGATACTAACACCGGAAGAAGTTGCCTTCGAACCGTATTTAACAGTAGGAGACAAAAACTTTACATGGAGTACAATTCCAATTATTCCTTTTAAGCGAAATAGTAAAGAGCAGCCGCTTATTAAAGCAGTAAAATCACTGCAAGACGGAATTAATTTAATGCATTCCACATTTGAAAACAACTTAGAGGAGGACCCTCGAAACAGCATCATGGTTCTGGTTAACTATGACGGAGAGAACCTTGGAGAGTTTCGGCAAAAACTTGCGACATATGGAGCTGTAAAGGTTGTAAACACAGATGACAGACCGGGTGGAGATGTTAGAACTCTATCTGTTGACGTTAACTGCGAGAATTACAAAGCTATTGTTGACATTTTTAAGAAAGCCTTGATTGAAAATGCTCAAGGGTATGACGCCAAAGACGATAGAATGTCAGGAAATCCGAATCAGATGAATATTATGTCAATGTATTCTGACATCGATATAGATGCAACGGGCATTGAGTCGGAGTTCAGAGCAAGCATGGAACAACTTCTATGGTTTATAAATGCACATTTGAAAAATTCGGGGCAGGGCGATTATTCTCATGAAGATATTCGCATTATTTTTAACCGAAATGTTCTAATGAATAACGCGGAGCTTATTGACCAGTGTCAAAAATCCGAAGGGCAAATCAGTCGAAAAACAATTCTTTCCAAGCACCCGTTTGTTGAAGATGTGGACGCAGAATTGGAGCAGCTTAAGAAGGAACAACAAGAAGTACAAGAAGATCTGTATAGCAACGCCTTTGCAAAGCAATCTGAGCATGAGGGTTTAACTGATGAGCAATAGTGAGTATTGGAGAAAACGGTTTGAGCAAGTCACAGAATCAGAACTGAAAAAGGCTGATATGTATCAGAAAATATTAGAAAGAGAGTATCAAAAAGCTATCGTTCAGATTCAAAAGGATATTGATACTTGGTATAACCGCTTTGCGAAAGATAACAAAGTTACTTATGCAGAGTCCAAACGCATGCTCAATAGCAAAGAGCTACAAGAGTTAAAGTGGACCCTAGACGACTATATCAAGCATGGCGAGGAAAATAATATAAACGGCAAATGGGTACAGCAATTAAAAAATGCTAGTGCGAGGGTACATATTAGTCGCTTAGAGTCACTGCAAATTCAACTACAACAACACGCCGAAGTTGTGTTTGGAAATCAGCTTGATGACCTTGATGATGTACTACGTGATATCTACGAGAGCGGATACTATCACTCTATTTTTGAAATACAAAAAGGTCTTGGTTTGGGAAGTAGTTTTACAAAGTTAGACACAGCCCGTATCAACAAAGTGCTATCAAAGCCGTGGGCAGACGACGGTCGTGATTTTAGCAAACGAATTTGGAGTAATAGAACAAAGCTGGTAAATGAGCTGCATACTGGCCTTACACAAGCTTTGATACGTGGTGAGCCTGTTGAAAAACTTGCTAAACGGTTTTCAGAACGATTTGACGTAAGTAAAAATAGGGCAGTCGCATTGGTTCAAACAGAATCTGCTTATTTTGCTAATGCGGCTCAGCAAGACAGCTTTAAAGAAATAGGTGTTGATAAGCTGGAAATTGTCGGAACTCTTGACGGACACACTTGTAGTACTTGTGGGGCGATGGACGGCAAGGTGATAGACGGGAGCGATGCAAAACCTGGAATTACTACGCCGCCGTATCACACACGGTGTCGCTGCTGTACCGCTCCTGCTGTTGACGAAAAGATTGGAGAAAGAGTTGCAAAAGATGCAGGTGGTACAAACTACGGAGTGCCTGCGGATATGACATTCGAGCAGTGGTATGAGAAGTACGTTAAAGGCAAAGGGGCAAGTAATGTTGAAGGTAATAATAAAAAATCATCTAAAAAAATAGGTGTTCTAGATTATTCAGATAAAAAAGCGATAATGAAAAAGATAAGAGAATTCGAGAGCAGCGTGTTAGATTTAGATTATGAGCGTAATATTTCTATATGTAAGGACGGCTCTGTTTGGGTAACAGAAGGTGACAGCGCTAATGTATTCCCTGGTCTGATTGAAACGATGACAGAAGGAACTACGCTAAAAGGCTCTTACTCTTACCACAATCATCCAAAAAATGAAACATATTTTTCTTTCAGCGCGGATGATGTTGCTTTTTTTATTTCTTACGGAGAGCACTTTGCAATGGCTTCTGACCATATGTATGAATACTTTATGCAACGGCTTGACGATACAATAGAGATGGCGTATGATGATGTTAAATACCTGTTTAAAGATATCCAAACTACGCATACAAGAGAATTGACTTTTAATGGAAAAATAGACCCTGACATGGATGAATACCATGCAACGATGGAAGAGGTGCAGCAAAGGTTGCATTTTAAATATTGGAGGGTAAAGAAATGATGAAAGAATCTGCAAAAGGTACACCTGAGTATGAGCAATATAAGAAAGAATTCATAGCCTTATGTGAGACTTATGACCGATTAGAAGAAGAGTGGTATAAGGAAAATCCGAATCCTAATGCTCATCTCAAAGGTAAAGACGAACCAACACCGCGCCATATAAAAATGGAATGTAACCAAAAAATAAAAGAGCTGCAAAAAAAATATCATATGTTATTTGAGTAGAAACCGCCTGTAAACACAGAGCGGATTTTTTATACCCAATTGTCCTGGACATGACATTAAAAGGTCTTATTTTTATGTAAAAAATTAGCCGTTGCGCGCGGAGAGAAAGAAAGCGCACCGCAGGATTGGTACAGGCCAAGTAAAAATAACGGCGGTAGAAAGGATTTTATATGTTAGAGTGGTTAAAAACAATTTTAGGTGATATGTACACAGAGGATATTGACAGACAAGTATCAACTGAAATTGGGAAAAACTTTGTCTCTAAAACAGATTTTTCTGTTGTAAAGGAAGCAAAAAAGCAGTTAGAGGAAACAGTAAAAGAAAGAGATGCTCAGCTGGATAAACTTTCTAAAATTGACACGGAAAGCCTACAAGCAACCATTGAAACTCTAAAAAACGAAAATCAGGCAGCAAAAGAAAAGTATGAAGCTCAGTTAAAACAGCAAAAAATTGAACATGCGGTAACAATGGCGCTTACGTCGGCAAAAGCGAAAAATCTAAAGGCTGTAAAAGCTTTGCTCGATTTAGAAAACGCAGAGATTCAGGAAGATGGTACTGTAAAAGGACTGCTAGAGAACATTGAAACTCTAAAAGGTGCAGAGGACAGCAAGTTTCTATTCGAAACAAACGAGGCACCAAAATTCACAGGCATTGAGCCGGTGCAAGGAAGAGATGGTCTTCCGTTATCTAATATCACTGCAGAAACGTCTTACGATGATATTTGTGCAATGATGGAAAATAAAATTTAAAGCGAGGTTTAGTAAATGGCAAAATTCGATTCAAAAACATTTAATCCGGTGGCTTTTGGTAAATACATGAAAGCGATCGAAAATCCAAAGTTAAACAGACTGAGACAGTCAAGAGCGGTCGCAAGAGACAGCCGACTAGTTGAAACATTTAAGACAGACAGTCAAACCGGAACGGTATACGCAACGCTTCCATATTTCGGCTTGATTGGTGGGGCGCCTCAGAACTATGACGGTGCTACTACACTAACCAAAGAAAGAACCACCTCTTTTGAGCAAGGTGTGTTTACTTTTGGTCGTATGAAGGCATGGACAGAAGGTGACTTTAGCTATGATATTACCGGCGGTGTTGATTTTATGGCTAATGTCCGCAGTCAAATCATGGACTACTGGAATGAAGCTGATCAAGACACAATGCTGGCTATCTTAGAAGGTATTTTCTCAATGAAAGATACTAACTATAACAAAGCAAATCAAAATTTTGTAGCAAATCACACACTGGACATTTCTGCTTCCGGTGACACCGCAACTACGGATGACATGCTGATTAGTGCAACTTCATTAAACTCTGCTATCCAAAAAGCATGTGGTGACCATAAGTCTAAATTTAGCTTAGCGCTTATGCATAGTGCAGTAGCGACCAATTTGGAAAACCTGAACCTGCTACAACATTTGAAGTATACTGATGAAAACGGCGTTCAAAGAGACCTTGAACTTGCAACATGGAATGGTAAACTCGTTGTTATTGATGACGCAATGCCTACCAAAGAGGAAGGCTCCGCGAATAAGCATACGCTGTACACCACATACATTCTCGGTGACGGTGCTTTTGGCTGGGAAGATGTTGGTGCAAAAGTACCGTATGAAATGGTGCGCGACGCCTTTACAAATGGCGGTGAAGACTCTCTGGTAAGCAGACGTCGCACAGCTGTGTCTGTCGCAGGTATTTCATACAAAAAAGCATCTCAAGCAAGCAATAGTCCCACAAACGCCGAATTGAAGAAACCTGAAAACTGGGAACTTGTAAATGACGGTACAAATGCTATTAATGACAAAGTAATTCCAATGGCCAGAATCATTTCCAGAGGGTAAGGAAAGGTTGATAACGATGGCGGCATTAGAACTGATGGAATCTGTAAGAAAAAAACTAGCGTTATATGGCTATAAGGATGTTGATTCTTATAGCCTTGAAAGTAGTATTGATGCTGCGATACAAGCAATCTTTAATTTTTGTAATATTAAGGAGCTTCCTCCCGAACTGAACTACGCGGTGGTTAATATGGCGTGCGGGGAAGTAATGTATGGGTTGAGTTTCTCTAATGGCGATACAGATAGCGAGAGCGCTCAAAGTGTAGCATCCATAAAAGAAGGAGATACACAAGTTAATTTTGTGGCGGAAGCCACCCCCACACAGAAAAAAGATATCCTGATTCAATCTCTTAGAACTCTGCCGTATGATGACCTAATTGCTTTTAGGAGGTTAAGATGGTGACAGCTAGACAAGCGATAGAGTACTTATACAGAGGTTCGTGCGATATCTTTGTTAGGGTATACGAAACTGACGAAATTACACACATATCATCCTCAGAAGAAAAAAAGATCGTTACGGGACAACCTTGTAGAATATCTTATAAAAGCATACCAGCTACCAGTGGTGATAATGTAGCCTCAATCACACAGTCTGTAAAACTTTTTCTTGCACCGGAAATAAAAGTTCCGGAAGGTTCTAAAATCGTCGTTACGCAATGCGGTGGAACAACAGAGTATAAAAGTTCAGGTAAGCCGGCATTGTATCCAACTCATCAGGAAATAGAGCTTTCTCTATTCGACAAGTGGGCGTAAAGTATGAGTAGATGGGGTAATGTTGATTTTGAAGCTTTATTAAAGTTACAAAAAAATCTAGAGAAAGTGGCTGCGAGTGTAGATGACCTGTGTGTTCGATGTACGCAGAAGCTTGCGGCACAGCTAATAAATACGGTTATTAAGAGGACGCCGGTGAAGTCGGGTGCTTTACGGCGGGGATGGATGGCGGGTAAGTCTTCAATGAGTAGTGGAAAAGCTGCGACTAAGACCACTATGCAGGTTTCAAGAAAAGGAACATCGTATGAAATAGTTGTGTTTAATAGTGTAAATTATGCTTCTTATGTTGAATATGGTCATAGACAAGAGCCAGGGCGGTATGTGCCCGCGATAGGTAAGCGGTTAAAAAATTCTTGGGTGAAAGGACAGTTTATGCTGAAAATTTCAGAGCAAGAGCTTGAGGCAGCTGCTCCTAGAATCATTAATAGGCTTTTAAAACCGTATATGGAGGATATATTTAAAGTATGATAAATGAAATTGTGGATTCAATTGCCATTTCTCTTTTTCAAGAGTTTGGAGAGGAATACAGTATATATACAGATACGGTAGAACAAGGCTTACAGGAGCCTTGCTTTTTTATTGCAGACCTTACAACGAATACAGACAACTATTTAGGTTCAAGAAAAAACAACCTGTGTGCATTTGACGTGCACTATTTCAGCAAACTAAAAACGCAGAGAGATATACTTGATGTATCAATGAGGTTGCTAGAATGCTTAAAGCTAATCACTTCTGCTGACGGTAACCGCTTTTTAGGAACAAGCATGCATACAGAAAATGCAGACGGTGTTTTGCATTGCTTTGTGAATTATAATTTTGTGACCTACGAGAGTGAAAAGCTGGATAATGCCATGTCAGATGTCAAAATAAAGCAAGGAGTTGATGGCGAAAATGGCCGTAGTTAAAACGAAAGAAAAACAAGTGGATGATATTCGCTATACGAAAGAACAGCTTTTGAAAGCGAAACGATTTAGAGATAATGTAGACATTCTAAACGTTGTTTTAGATGAATATAGCGTTTATACAGTGAAAGAAACAGAAAAATTGATTATTAATTTTTTGAGAGGTAAGGTGAGATAATGGCACTAGGTGGAGGAAACTGGACAACTCAGAATAAAGTACTCCCAGGTACTTATATTAACTTTGTTAGTTCTGCATCCGTCAGCTCCGCTGTCAGCGACAGAGGTGTTGTGGCAATGCCTCTTACAATGGAGTGGGGCGTGGATGGCGATGTTTTTGAGGTAACATCAGAAATGCTTCAAAATGAATCGTTGAAAATCTTTGGGTACCCATACAACCATGCAAAATTGAAAGGCATCAGAGATTTGTTTTTGCATGCAAAATCTGCATATTTTTATAAGCTAAACAAAGGGGTGGCAGCTACTAATAAATACGGAACTGCAAAATGCACCGGTGCTTTAGGTAATAAGATCCGTATTTCTGTAGCAACCAACGTGGATGAACCTTCAAAGTTTGACGTAAAAACAGTCTTTGATAATGTAGTAGTAGATGAGCAAATTGCAATTACAAAAGCAGAAATCAAAGATAATGACTTTGTGAAATTTTCACCCGGTTTAAATTTAGAGGCAGATGCTGGCACACCAATGTCCGGTGGTACCAATGGCGGCGAGGTAACAGGTACTGAATATCAAAGCTTTTTAGATAAAATTGAATCCTACAGCTTCAATATTCTTGCTTGTCCAGCTACAACAACAGAAATTAAAAAGCTGTTTGCTGCGTTTACAAAGCGCTTACGAGATGAAGTGGGCGTGAAGTTTCAAACGGTTTTACATCAGTATAACACTGCAGACTATGAAGGTATCATAAGTGTTGAAAATGACGTTGCGGATTCAGACGCACAAGTATCTGATTTGGTGTACTGGGTAGCTGGCTTACAAGCAGGATGTTCTGTAAATAAATCTACAACAAATGAAATTTACGATGGCGAGTGTAGTGTGAAAATGGATTACACTCAAAAACAATTGGAAGACGCATTGCAAAACGGAAAATATATTTTGCACCGAGTAGGTAATGGTGGAAGAGTGCTTGATGATATTAATACCCTGGTTACTCACACAAATGAAAAAGGAAAAGATTTTTCTCGAAATCAAGTCATCCGAGTATTAGACCAAATTGCAGTTGATACAGCTCTTATTTTTAACAATAGATTTTTAGGTAAGATTCAAAATAACGAAAGTGGTCGTACAAGTTTTTGGAGTGCTCTGGTAGATCACCATAAAGAACTGGAAAGATTACAAGCTATTGATACTTTTGATACCAGCAATCTTGTGGTGGCACAAGGAGATAGCAGACAGTCCATCGTTGTAACTGATATGGTAAAGCCTATCGACGCCATGACTCACTTATACATGACAGTGACAGTAAACTAAAAGGAGGACAAAAAGAATGGCAAGAAATGTTATGCATGCAAAAGATACCGTTAGCGCGTCATTGGCAGAGTGTTATGTAACTCTGGAAGGAAAGCGCTATAACTTAATGCAAGCCATTAACCTTGAGGCTAACTTTGAGAAAAATAAGACGGAAGTACCAATCTTAGGAAAAACCGGAAAAGGTAACAAAGCGACAGGTTGGACCGGTACAGGTTCCGCAACATTCCACTATAATACCAGTGTTTTTCGTATGCTTATGTATCGATATAAAGAGACTGGGGAAGATGTTTACTTTGATATTCAAGTGACAAACGAGGACCCAACCAGTGCGGTAGGAAGACAAACTGTAATTTTAAAAGATTGCAACGTTGACGGTGGTATTCTTGCAAAATTTGATGCAGATGCAGAGTACCTGGATGAAGACATGGACTTCACATTTGAAGATTTTGAAATTCCTGAACAATTTAAGTTGTTACAAGGTATGGAACAATAGAAAGGTTGATGAAATAAATGGAAAATACATTAACAGCGTTTTTAGCGCAAAACGTAGCACAAGATGAATTATTTGAGTTTATACCTTCAAATCGTTTTCTGGACAGCAAAGGCAATCCAATCACTTGGAAATTAAAAACAATCTCTGCTGATGAAGACGAACAATTACGAATCAGTTGTACAAAAAAAGTACCTGTATTAGGTAAAAAGGGCACATATCAACAAGAGTTAAACACAAACCAATATGTTGGAAAAATGGCGTCTATGTGTGTGGTATATCCTGATCTAACTGATGCAGAACTACAAAATAGCTACGGAGTAATGGGTGATGACAACTTATTAAAGAAAATGCTAAAGTCTGGGGAGTATGCCGCATTACTAAACAAAGTGCAGGAGATTAATGGATTTGATATTACAACGCAGGATTTGGTTGATGAAGCAAAAAACTAATCAATGGAGACGATCCTGAGTCAGTAATTGCTTATTATTGTCTCCACAAATTACATTGGGAGCCCTCCAAGTTTTTAACATTGTCAAAGCGAGAACAAGCTTTTGTAATCGCTGCCATTGAGATAAAAGCGGTACAAGACAAAAAGGACAAAGCTAAAATCAAGTCTAAGCACAAATAATTGCTTATCTTCCGATTTTGTTATATAATGTAAAATATCATATTTAAAGGGAGAAAGAATTATGAAAAAAGCATTTTTAATTTTAGCTGCTTGTGCTGTAGTATCCGCCGCATTAGTGGGTTGTGGGAGTGAGAAAAATACATCTCAAGAGAACAACAGCGCTGCCGAGGTCGGAAATGCAGTACCTTCCGATAAAACATCAGAAGGAACACTCAAAGTAGGAAGTACTGGTACATTAGGCGATTGGGAAATCACTCTTGAAAAGTTTGAGTTTTTAGAAACAATACCAAATACATACGGTAGTTTTTCTCCGGAAGATGGAAATCAGTATGGTGTAGTAACATTGACTGTTAAGAATAACGGAAAAAGTGCCGATGAATTTTTACCGATGGTTGTATATGGTGACAAAACATCTGCAAAAATAATATATGATGGTCAATATGAATATTCTGCAACATACTTGCTTGGATATGATAATGATTTGCATAACAAAAGCCTAAATCCGCTATCATCTGCAACAGGCAATGTGGCGTTTGATGTACCAATGTCAGTTGTAGACGGTTCACAACCCAAAATACTACAAATTACATCGGGCACAAAGAAATTAGAATTCACTCTTAACTAGGCATATATAATATAAATACTTAGAAGCACTGTGTATTTCTGCACAGTGCTTTTTTATATCTTATTTAAGAAAGGAGGTACTATTATGGCCACGATACAAACGGCAATTAGATTGCAGGACCAAATGACAGCTCCCCTGCGTAATATGCTTAAAACAATGGATATTGTTATCAATAGTTTTGAGCGTATGCAGAAAGTATCGGGATCAGCAATAGATATATCTGGTATACAGCAAGCCAGACAAAGTTTGAGCCAAGTGGCCGAATCAATAAATAAAACAGAAGAAAATATACGGCGGGCCACCAATGAGCAGCGCAATTTTAATCATGAAATTAGTAATGGGAGTGGCGCAGCATCAGGATTGGCTGGTAAAATATCAGGGATAGTGACTGCTTATGCAGGTTTTAGAGGATTGAAAGCAGTATTAAGTATGTCGGACACGGTTGCGACAACAAACGCTCGTCTTGACATGATGAATGACGAATTACAAACTACGGAGAGTTTACAAAATAAGATTTTTGCATCTGCACAAAGAGCAAGGACGGATTATACGACGACTGCCGATGTAGTTTCAAAACTGGGGATTAGAGCAAAAGACGCATTTACTTCAAATGATGAAATAATAGCCTTTGTAGAGCAATTGAATAAGCAATTTATTATTGCGGGTGCGTCTCAGGAGGAAATAAATTCGGCATCGTTGCAATTAACCCAAGCATTAGGTTCTGGAGTATTAAGAGGTGAGGAACTTAATGCTGTGTTTGAGGCAGCGCCCAATATTATTCAATCTATAGCTGACTATATGGGTAAACCAATTGGACAGATCAGAGAAATGGCTTCTCAAGGTCAAATCAGTGCAAATGTGGTTAAAAATGCCATGTTTGATGCAGCAAAAGAAACCAACGCCGCATTCGATAGAATGCCAAAAACATTTGCGCAATTGTGGGTTTCCGCATTAAATAAGGTAAAAAAAGCTTTTGAACCTTTATTGAAAAAATTCAACGATTTGGCAAACAGCCCTAAGTTTGAAACCTTTATTGACAATATAGTTATCAGTCTAGCGTACCTTGCTAATATTGCACTGTATTTATTTGATACAATCGTAAGTATTTATAATTTTTTTGCGGATAACTGGTCCTTGATAGGTCCTATTGTGTGGACAATAGTAGGTGCTTTTATTGCTTATAAAGTAGCAGTTCTTGCGGCAAAAGGAGCTATGGCTTTATATATTGGGCAAGGACTATTTGCTATTGCTACAGGTACTGCTACAACGGCGCAACGGGGGCTTAATACAGCAATGTATGCGTGTCCATTAACATGGATTGTGTTAATGATAGTGGCAGTGATATTAGCAGTATACGGAGCTGTTGCGGCTTTTAATAAATTTGCGGGCACATCTGTGTCAGCAACGGGTATTATTGCGGGGGCTATTATGTTCGCGCTGTATTCCATTTACAATATTTTTGGTGCTGTCTGGAATTTTATTATTGACCTAGTGGTTATTGTTTGGAATTTAATTGCAGCTTTTGCCAATTTTTTTGGAAATGTTTTTGATGATCCCGTAGAAGCAATTGCACGTTTATTCGTAAATTTAGTTAATTTTGTCCTAGGTTTACTCAAATCACTTGCAAGTGTGATTGACTTTCTGTTTGGTTCTCATCTTGCGGATGGAGTACAAGGTTGGATGGACGGTTTAAACTCCAAAGTAGATGAGATTTTTGGAGAAGAAGTTGAGCACATGTTCAAAATAAACGCTGAAGATTATAAGCTAAACAGAGCCGATCCTTTTGAAGGATGGGATAAAGGTTATGAATGGGGGAAAGGTTTAGAAGATTCCATTTCGAATTTTAATCCGGAGGATTTATTTTCTGGCTTGGGCGGCTTAGAAAAATCGCTCAATGACTTATCGGAAGCAAATGTCCCTGCAGATATAGGCAATACTGCTGAAAACACCCAAGCCATCAAAGATAGTCTTGATATATCGTCAGAAGATTTAAAATATTTGCGCGATCTAGCAGAGCAGGAAGTAATCAATAGATTTACCACAGCTGAACTTAAAATTGATTTTACAGCCAATAACAATGTTAACTCAGATACAGATATTGATGGAATTGTAGATGCCTTAGCGAATAGGGTGCAGGAAGCGCTAGTATCAACAGCAGAGGGGGTTCATTAATGGCATATCACGTATATTTAGGTGATACGGAGATACCTATACCACCTGAAAAAATAGATTTGAAAATCTCAGGGAACAATAAAACGCTTACTCTCATAAATGACGGAGAGATTAATATTTTAAAAAATCCCGGTCTGACAGAATTAAGTTTTGAGATACTATTGCCACAGGTGCAATACCCATTTGCATATTATCCGAATGGCTTTCAGAAAGCACAGTATTATCTGGATGTTTTGGAAAAATACATGGTAGGGAGCAAACCGTTTCAGTTTATTGTATCTCGAGTAATGCCAAATGGAATTCCACTGTATGATACAAACTTGAAAGTATCGCTAGAAAAATATGATATAAAAGAAGATGTAAAAAATGGGTTTGATATTGTTGCATCAGTCAAAATGAAACAGTATCGTGACTATGCAACCAAAGTGATTGAAGTAGTGGAAAATCAAACAGCCCATATCAGTAGTGACCGTGCAGGTGCACCGTCATATCAAAGCTATACTGTAGTATCAGGTGATACTTTATGGGATATTGCACGCCGTTGTCTAGGAAATGGAGCTCGGTGGAAAGAAATATATGACTTAAATGCGGATGTTATAGAGTCTACCGCACGCAGTCGTGGACTTGGCAGCTCCAGCACAGGGCATTGGATTTTTCCCGGCACTGTTTTGAATATACCGTAATAAGGAGGGAGTTAACATGAGTGAATATGTTTGGCCTTGTCCCAACTATACTATGGTTTCATCTCCTTTTGGCTATAGAAATGGGGTGTTTACTCCGGGAGCAGAGTTTCACAAAGGTGTTGACTTAGCTGCGGCTACCGGTGCTCCAATTCTCGCCACAAAGGCAGGTACTGTGTTAACTGCAGGGTGGTCAAACTCGTTTGGCAACTGGGTTCATCTTGACCACGGTAACGGAATTACCTCCCGCTACGGTCATGCAAGCAGCTTACTGGTATCGGCAGGGCAAACCGTTAGTGCAGGTCAGAAAATAGCAACGGTTGGGTCAACCGGTTGGTCAACAGGCCCACATTTGCATTTTGAGATTATTGTTAACGGCTCCGTGCAGAATCCGCTTGATTTTGTAAGCGATAAAGATACTGCAGTGACTTCGAAGCCGTCGAATCAGGCAAGCAGTCAGCATACGTGGGAATCTCCAAAAGTAGATACCCTTGCGTATCTGGGAGCGCTGTCACAGCTGGAAATGTCCAGTGTTTCTATTGATTTTAGCAGCGTAAAGAAAAAAGCAATTGAAGATATTCAAGTACAGCTATATATTCAAAATGGTAATACCATTTACGAGCCGGTTGTCTTAGATGAAATCAGTTGGACTACAGAGTGGAAAGGTACACCGGGACAACTACAGTTTAGTATAAAAGCTGATAGAGAAGTTAAATTTGCGGAAGGTAATGCGGTGAGACTTACCGTAGACGGAGTAAATCTGTTCTACGGATTTATTTTTACCCAAAAGAGAGATAAAGCGGGAACTATAGAAATTACGGCTTTTGACCAACTGCGATATTTAAAGAATAAAGATTCGTATATTTACGAAAACAAAACTGCGGGACAGTTGGTGCGGATGATAGCAAAAGATTTTAACTTACAGTGTGGCGATATTGCGGACACAGGTTTTGTAATTGAATCAAGAATTGAAGATAACGCTACTCTTTTTGATACGATTCAAACTGCATTAGACCTCACGCTAATTAATAAGAAAAAATTGTATGTTCTATATGATGATTTCGGAAAACTTACCCTGAAAAATATAGAGGATATGAGGCTTGATATTTTGGTAGACAACGAAACGGCTGAAAATTACAACTATACAACCACAATTGACTCTGATACTTATAACAAAATAAAACTTGCGTATGATAACGATGATACGGGAACACGTGAGGTGTATATCGCTCAAGATACAGGAAACATCAATGAGTGGGGTGTTTTACAGTATCATGAGAAGCTGCAAAAAGGGGAAAATGGCGCAGAAAAAGCGAACGCCTATCTTGCGCTTTACAACAAAAAGAAACGAAATTTAAAAATAGAAAAAGTATTGGGCGATAAACGTGTGCGTGCAGGCTCGAGTATCGCGATATTACTTAATTTAGGAGATATGGTAGTACAAAACTATATGGTTGTGCAACACGTAAAGCATACATTTACCAACCATCAGCATCTAATGGATTTAACTTTAATGGGAGGTGATTTTGTTGTCTAGTAATCAGCTACTGCAAATGATTAAATTGGCTGCAATAGAGGCTGTAGAAGCTACAAAGCCTTGTGCGGCGGTTTATGGTACGGTCAAAAGCAAGGCGCCATTAACGATTAACATAGATCAAAAAATCACCTTGACTTCTTCTTTTTTGGTGGTTACCAATACCGTAAAAGACATTCTCAGTGTTGGGGATACCGTGGTGATGTTAAGGATTCAGGGTGGACAGCAATTTCTTGTTTTAGATAAGGTGGTGGAAGCATGACGCCAAACGTAGGAAATCAACTGAAAGCAGACTGGACGATTCAAACACAGCCTAGCAAAACATATAGGTTAAATGTAGATACTCAAACCATTGTAGGCTATTGCGACGATAGAAAAGCAATAGAACAAGCCATCTACTTGATTTTAAATACAGAACGCTTCGAGTGGGTTATATACAGTTGGAACTATGGTTCAGAATTACAAAGTTTATTTGGCAAACCTATACCATATGTAGTATCTGAGCTGCAGCGTCGTATTAAAGAAGCTCTGCTGCAAGATGACCGTATCAATAATGTAGAAAATTTTAGGGTATCTCGCTCTGGCAATAAGGTTCTTGTGGAATTTGACGTGTCAACGATTAAGGGCGTCATTCCTGTTAACAAGGAGGTGGTTGTTTAATGTATGAATCTCAAACATTTGATGTAATTTTAAAGCGCATGTTAGACAGAGTTTCAAACAGCTTAGATAAGCGAGAAGGGTCCATAATTTATGATGCCGCAGCTCCTGCGGCAAACGAGTTGCAAAACGCTTATATCAATCTGGATATTATGATAAATGAGGCGTATGCGGATACTGCGTCCAGATATTATCTAATTAAGCGCGCCGCTGAGAGAGGATTACTTCCTTATTCTGCAACAAAGGCAATCGTAAAAGGTGAGTTCAACATGAACGTGCCAATTGGGGCGAGATTTTCTCTGGAGGATTTAAACTACATCGTTCGAGAAAAAATAAGCGAACATGTTTTTAAGTTAGAGTGTGAGCAGGAAGGGGCAAAACCAAACAGTTATTTAGGAACGCTAATTCCTATCGAGTATATTGAAGGTTTAACCAAAGCAGAAATTACGGAACTGCTCATCCCCGGCGAAGATGAAGAGGACACAGAACACTTTAGACAAAGATATTTTGATAGTTTGGATAGTCAAGCGTTCGGAGGAAATCAGCGTGATTATAAGGAAAAAACAGAAGCAATTCCAGGTGTCGGGTCTGTGAAGGTATATCCTGTTTGGAACGGTGGGGGGACTGTAAAACTAGTTATCACCAACAGTGAAAACAAAAAGCCTTCTCCCACTTTGGTGGAACAGGTGCAAACTGCCATTGACCCAGTGCAGAATCAGGGGAAAGGTTTGGGTATTGCTCCCATCGGGCATGTGGTAACCGTTCAAGGTGTCACAGAAACTGCTGTAAACATTACAACAAAAATTACATATCAAGATGATTGGAACTGGTCCGCAATTGAAGGGTACGTTAACAGTACGATAGATGCTTATTTTTCGCAATTAAACGCGAACTGGGCAGACAATGAAAACATCGTTGTTCGTATCAGCCAGATAGAGTCCGCTTTACTTGGAGTGACAGGTGTGCTTGATATCACAGGCACAACGCTGAATGGTGCGGAACAAAACCTTGTAATAAATGCCGATAGCATACCCAAAAGGGGGACTGTCAGTGCAAGCTAAACAAATTGATATGATGAGCAAAGTGCCCGATGTTCTGAAAGATGTCAGAGAAATCAAAGCGCTAATCAATACGGAAAACAGCGAGATGAATCTGCTCAGCGCCGCATTGGCGTTGTATCTGAACAACACGTTTGTAGATTCGGCAGACGAGTACGGTATTGGTCGCTGGGAATCCATATTGCACATTCTGCCAAAGCTGACCGACACCCTTGACGAAAGACGATTTCGCGTATTGTCCAGAATCAACGAGCAGCTTCCCTTTACATTACGTTCGTTGGAGCAACAGCTTTCTACCTTATGCGGACCTGAGGGTTATACGGTTGAGCTGTTCCACGAACAATATTTACTTAAAGTTCGAGTGGAACTGACGGCAAAATCAAAATTGGAGGACGTACGTGCTTTGCTCAACCGCATTGTACCTGCCAACATGGTGATTGATTTGGATTTACTGTACAATCAGCACAGCGATTTTGAGGGATTGACACATGAAGAACTGTCTGTTTATACACATCAACAACTGAGAGATGAGGTGATCAGTCATGGATAATACACCAAATATAAACTTAAAAAAACCAAAGCCGGAGGATTACTATAACATAAAGGATCATAATGACAACTCTGATATTTTGGATACGAAAATTAAAGAGCTGGATGCCGGCAAAATTGGCAAAGATATGATAGGTCAAAACAACGGCGTTGCGGGAGTATCGGCTCAGGGGAAAATTACTCCCATGCCAAGCGCTGCCGATATAGGGGCTGTACCTACTTCCAGAACCATTAATACAAAGCCTTTATCTGCCGATATTACCTTAAAAGCAAGCGATGTGGGCGCAGTGGATGCAACACTGGTAAATGTTCCAAACGGTGTTGCGGGTATCGGTTCCGACGGTAAGCTCCATCAAGTTCCCTCAGCTGAAAAATTAAGCGGCGAGCTTTTTATCATTTCCGCAACGCAGCCTCCCGTACAGGAGGGAAAAATATGGTTGAAACCAATTACTTAGGAGGCGCTTTATGGGCAGCTGGTTAGCAACAACATCTATGGGTGAGAATCCTGTTATAAATGTAGAAATATGGAATGACGGAACCACTCGTAATGGAACAAGCATTACTGCACATGTAGGTTTATGTTTAAAAGCAATTAACGGGTATAATTGGTGGGGATATGGCGTTAACGTTAGCTGGGGCTGGTATGATGCCTCAGGGAGATGGGTTCAAGGTCAGGATGTGATTATGAAGTCCAACTCTGAAACACAATGGGAAGATACCCGGTACTGGGTGGATTTTACCGTTGACACAGGCAACTATGACGCAGGAGCTCTCAACGCTTCGTTTTGTGTGTACCCAAACTCAGGTGCATGGGGGAATGGTGCTGAAGCAAAGTTTTGGTATGATTCGGGATACATAGCTCCTTCACGAGGAAACGTTTCAGCTGAGGTTCCGCTTCCCAATATAGATGTTTGGTTTGAAACGATTAACATCAACTGGGACTCTTTTAATGGAGGCACTTCGGGAATTTCTTACTATGGTATTTTTAAGCAGGAAGGAGACACATATGATGGCAGCTTTGGGGCATCCTCCGGTATTGAACAAGTATGGACTTCGGAGAATAACGGTTCGTTCCAGTGGAACGGAATGTCCAAACATCCAATGTACTACCTGAAAAATGTGAAAACAGGAAAATATATGGATGTCAATGATGGAGAGCTAGTCAATAACCAACCCGTGAATACATATCCGTTTAATGGAAGCCAAGCGCAGAGATGGAGTTTTGAGAGTATTTCGGGCGAAAGCAACACCTACTTTTTGCACCCTGATGACGCTTACAATGCTCTGATGGAAATTTCCAATGGAGAAGCATATGACGGCAAATCGGTGCAGCTGTATGAACACCACGGATATGATCATCAAAAATTTATCTTGGTTCCTTCCGGTTTACCCAACAATTCATATTATATTGTGCCGAAGCACGCACAGGAATTTTGTTTGGACGTTGATGACGGAAATCTGACCACTTTGCAGCTGTGGACCAGAAATCAATCTGAAAATCAGCAATGGATACTGGAAGATGCTTCCGACGCTTGGCGTGGCAGGTGGTTTCAATTTAACGTAGTGGCGGTTGCAAATGACGGAAATAAATCAGACCAAAGCACTTTTATAGGCTCATGGCGTAAAAATCAACGTCCCACACCTGCATTGAATCCGTCAGCAACGCCAAACCCTGTTAATTTGGGTCAACCCATCAACCTTACTTGGGGTGAAAGCACAGATAGTGATTTTAGAGCAAACAATAAGTATGAGATAGAGTTAGAACGTAGCAGAAATGGCGATAATTATGTAAAAGTAGGTGACTCTTTTTACAGCAATACCAATTCACTTTCCACTTATACAGGATATTCGCCTTATGCTATGCCGGGTGATCTGTTTCGATTTCGTGTCAGAGGATATGACTTTTTTGACATCTCTTCTGCCTGGTCCGTATACGGGACATTTGAGATACAAAAGTCAGGTATTAACTACCCAGTGGGAGAGCAGTGGAAAGGTCACTATGTACATGTTGTACTAGATGGGACATGGACCATATGTCAGGTATTCATTGTTCAGAAAAACCAATGGGAACAATGTATAATGCAATAAAGAAAAGAGGAGTAAACATGCAACTATCAGTAATCGATGTAAGCGAACATCAAAGAAATATTAACTGGGAAAAAGTAAAGAACGCGGGCGTGGTCGGTGCCATGATACGTACAGGCTATGGCATCAAAGACCCAAACCAAATCGATAAGTACTTTTATAACAATCTATCAGGTTGTCAAAATGTTGGAATGCCTTATGGATTCTATCATTATTCCTACGCTATGGATGTAGCAGGTGCGGAGCAGGAAGCAGACTTTTGTCTTGAACTTATCGCAGGAAGTAATCCGCAGTATCCTGTAGCGTTTGACATGGAAGAAAAAAGTCAAGCGGCATTAGGTAAAGCGGTATGTACCGATATGGCAATTGCGTTTTGCAACAAAATTCGTGCAGCAGGTTATCAACCTATGCTATATACCAATTTAAACTGGGCGACTAATTATATTGATATGGCACGCATTGACGCGGCAGGCATAGACGTATGGTTGGCACAATACAACACGCAGTGCGACTACAAAGGCGCATATACCATGTGGCAGTATTCATCTAAAGAGGTTATTGACGGTATTACAGCCAACACCGCAGACATGAACTGGTGCTATAAAGATTACACCAACGGAGCCGCTCCCACACCTGCACCAGAGCCGAGTTACGACACATATACAGTTATGGCAGGGGATACATTAAGCGGTATTGCTGCAAAGTTTGGCACTACTTATCAAGAACTGGCAGCAATTAACGGTATTGCAGACCCGAACGTAATTCATGTAGGACAAATTATCAAGCTTAAAAGAGATACGACAAGCACACCGCAAAGCGGTGACACCTACACAGTACAAGCAGGAGACACATTAAGTGGAATCGCTGCAAAGTACGGTACTACCTATCAGGAGCTGGCTGCTTTAAATGGTATCGCAGACCCAAATGTCATTTATGTGGGACAAGTATTGAAAGTCACAGGTAGCGCAGTCGGTCGCACTTACACAGTGCAGTCTGGTGATAGCTTGTGGCAAATCGCACAATCACAGCTTGGTAATGGCGCACGATACCAAGAAATAAAAGCGTTAAACGGCTTATCTGATGATACTATCTACCCCGGTCAAGTGCTACAGCTGCCATAAACGGAGGTAGCTATGAGTGTAAATCTGGACATAATTTTATACATATGCGGGGTTATAACCTCGACATCAGCGGCGGTCGCTATCGTCATCAAGCTGATAAATAAAAAGATAACAAAAACCATTGAAAATAACAAAATGTTCAAAAATGTCAATGCCGCTTTGGTATCACAGATACGTTATCAGATAGATACCGCTTTAAGACGGGCGAAAGCAGAAGGGCACGTCAGCAACTACTCGATGTCCGCTTTAGAGGCTTTATTTGAAGTCTATAAGGCTATGGGCGGCAACGGCTTTGTTGAAAGTGAAATGGAAGAGATAAGAAAGATAAATCAAAATGGAGGGAATTAGCATGGACTTTACAGAATATATTAAGCCAGAATTATTAATCTTAGTACCAGTTTTATATGTGATTGGTATGGCAGTAAAGAAAACAGCCTTGATTGCTGATAAGCTCATTCCGTTGGTAGTGGGTGCAATTGGTATTTTGCTGTCAGTCATTTATGTATTGGCTACCAGTGACCTAGGTAGTCCGCAAGCTGTAGCTATGGCAATCTTTACAGCACTGACACAAGGTGTGCTGGTAAGTGGTGCAAGTGTATATGCGAACCAAATTTTCAAACAGTTTAAAAGCAACAGCTCAAAAGATGGTGGTACAGATACAGAACAAAAATAAGTAAAAAAAGAGGGTAGCGGTTTAACAGCCGTTACCCTCTTTTTTTTATGCAAAAAATCACTTAGTGATTTTAAATATTAGCGCAAACACATTTTTGAACACCGCAACGGTAATTTGGGGTTCGTATGTGCGCATTATGGTGGAGGCGAGGGGAATCGAACCCCTGTCCGAAAATCACTTGCCAAAGCTTTCTACGAGTGTATCCAATTATTTAACATTCCCGCATCTTACCGCTAATTGGAAAGCTGAAAGAATTGGTAGCCTTTGAGTCATGATCAAGTGAAAGGCGTCGCTTGATTCACGTGCACCACTCATCGACATCTCAATTCAGGCCGTGGTACTCCTAAATGAGACGGCAGCCTTAATTAGGCTGCGTACGCAACTTGTTTGTTGTCGTTTAATTTTAAAAATACGGCGTTTTCAGTGGGTCCGCACCACTACTCGCTTACTAAGGTTCACAATCCCCGTCGAAACCTTTACGCCCCCATATGAGGGACTTACATTATAAACGAGTTTTGGCGGGTTGTCAAACATTTATAAAGGACATGCCGCCGGCAGACGGCGATTTCTATGAAAATGGCGCGGATTAGTCCCCGGGTACAACATTTAAAAGAACGGCGTTGTCCCATTCAATCCCCGTCTTCATCAAATTCGTCACTAAACGGGCATGCGCGAATACAGGCGCCGCAAGGCTCGCACTTTTCGATATCGGGAACAGGAAAATCCAAACCGCCCTTTTTCATGACGATATTACCTATGGACAACATAAAACGCATCTGCCGCAGCCGGTGCAACGCATCGAGGCAACCATTTCGGCAACACTCTTCAAGAGTATATCCTCCTTATCTTGTTGGAAGCTTCGAGGCCTGTCAAATCCAAAAGCTGTTCAGCCTTTTGCGGCCGACAAGCCGAAAAGATCCGGTATATCCTCTTCGCTGTATACAGCGATGCCATGACGGCGCAGCAGACGGACGGCTAGGCCTTCGCCCGGAATCAAACGGCCGGTGAAAGAGCCGTCGTACCGCATACGAACGCCGCAGGAAGGGCTTTTCTCCTTAAAAACAGCTTTTCGGATATCCTGGCGCAGACAGATCTCCAAAACACGGCTGGCCCCTTGCCGGAAGGCATCGGTCCGGTCACATCCCCGGCGGTCGTAGACACGGCCGTCCGGCGCGATCTCACATGGAAGCCGCGGGACCGGCAGCCCACCCAGACATTCCGGGCAAACACAAATCGCCGCGCCCGAACGGACGAGCTCTGAAAGGATAGAAAAACCATAGGCCTGCCCGTCGTATCGGACGGGCTCCCCACACAGGCAGGCGCTGATGACCCATTCCGGCCGGGCAGACTTTCCCGTACCCTTCATTTAAAAATACCGAAGGAGGGAGACGACCTTGCCGAGGATGACGACCTCCTTGACGATAATCGGTTCAAAGGCGTCGTTCTCAGGCTGCAGACGGATATGGTCCTTTTCGACGAATAGGCGTTTGACGGTGGCTTCGTCTCCAATCAGGGCGACGACGATGTCACCGTTTTCGGCCACCGGCGTTTTTTTGACGATAACCACATCGTGATCCAGGATCCCGGCGTTGATCATACTGGTGCCGGAGACGCGCAGCGCGAACAGCTCCCCCGGCTGATACCCGCCGCCGGAATAGGGGACGTATTCCTCGACTTCTTCCACTGCTAAGATCGGCTGGCCGGCCGTCACCTTGCCCAACAGAGGAACCCGGGCAACGCTTTCGCCTGGAAGACGGATGGCGCGGTTGAGGCCGCTTTGTCGGTTGATGTAGCCTTCTTCTTCCAGCACCTTGAGATAGGCGTGCACGGTGGAAGTCGATTTGATACCGGCAGCCGCGCAGATCTCCCGCACGGTGGGGGGGAGGCCATCCTGCGCCCGTTCTTTCAAGAAAGTCAGGATTTTCTGCTGCTTTTCGTTCAGACTTTTCATAACCACAACATCCTTTCTCCACTCAGAAGACGAATATATCGTCCATTACACCTTAATAAAAGCACATGCCGGAAGGCTCCCATGACGCTTTGATACTGAGGCCCCCCTTTTTTTATATAGTATAGCACGTTTTTCGGAAATTGCAAACATTTGTTTGCGATTTCCGCCGGATTCACACGGAATTTCCTATGAAAAGATAAAGATTATTCATATTTCATTCACACAAAAGACGAAACCGTCGATTATAATAAAGCTGTACTCGGAAGCGGAATGGAGCCGCACCGGACCGCTTCCATTCAGCGAGTACGTTCTACCCTCCTCAAAACACCCCTCTAACTTAGTAAAAACCCCGCCTCCGCAGGCGGGGTTTTTACTGTCTTCAGGTTTTTATAGTATGAAAATATTGCCGCATTAAGCAGCAATCCCCTGTTTGCCGCGTCCGGTTTTGCATATGCTAATCTTGCCGTTTCAAGCGGGAACGGAGGAAGCTGTGAACAAATGGCGCAAAAGGCTGATGCTTCTGCCTTTTTTGACCGCAGGGCTGTTGCTGCCCATACAGGGAGAAACCATGCCCTCGGCCAATGTCGGAGACGTCGTCATCAGCGGTACCATAGAAGAAATAGAGCTTCCCCGCGTCCGATTTACCGGTTCCACACCGCAAATAACCGCCATGCCTGATGCTGCGGCGGAAAGGCGCCTGAACAGGTGGATGCGGGAAATGGAACAAGCGGCTCTTGCCCGAGCCAAAGCGGCTGTGCTGGCACTGTCACCCGACGACGGGTCGGGGCGTGCTGTTGAAGGGGTGTTTGGCTATGAGGTGAAACGAAATGGGCGCGGCTTGGTTAGCCTCCTATTTCATGATTATTTGTACAGCGGCGGGGCCAACGGCCGTACAGTCGTGACCGGATTGACCTTTTCGTCCAGAGACGGACAGGTTTATCGCCTGCAGGATCTGTTTAAAAATGAAGAAACCTATGGAGCGGTCCTGGATGAACACATCCGCCGCCAGCTTAGAGACAGGGGGCTGGAATCCCAGCTTTTGAAATCGTTTTCCGGCATCACCAAAGACGCCTGTTTTTATCTGACCGCTACCGACCTGGTGATTGTCATACAGGAGCTCGACTGGTTTCCTCATTCCATGGGGTCGGTGGAATTCCCCATCCCTCTTTCGGAACTGTCCATGTACACGCAGGATGTGCTCAAATAATCGTTCGTATCACGCGGCTTGAAACGGCGCAGGACAAGAGGCG
>ERZ791934.474-NODE-474-length-54290-cov-6.269457_pt1 | contig 54290 bp, 59 predicted proteins | sample MGYA00510125_ERZ791934 | MGnify/ENA primary metagenome ERZ791934 (study PRJEB30046, sample SAMN00993240) | human gut metagenome | study: EMG produced TPA metagenomics assembly of the A metagenome-wide association study of gut microbiota in type 2...
TTTTTGAAGTCCGCCCTTAACTGCTTCCACTGGTGCTGATATTGCGGATTTAATTCCTTCCGTAAACGTAGTAAGGATTTTTTTTCCTGATTCTCTAAACCATGAAAGACTATCCGTAATTACGTTCTTTACATTCTGTATTCCTTGAGAAAATCGATCCCGAATTTCTGATAACTTTCCCCCTGTTAAATTGTCTATAAAAGTAAATCCGGCGGTATAATACCCCTTTACTCCTTCGATTGCTGCGGCTGTAACTCCCTGTATGCCTCCACCGTGTGCCTCATATGCTGCTTTCATATTACCGAGCTTTTCTGAAACAGTCGCGCTCGCTGCTTCCATAACTGTTCCTATTACGTTACCGATACCATGAAATACCGTTTTGGCTACTTCTAAGGCTGCCCCTAATTTTTCTCCAACTGCACTGACGATATTATCAACTAAATTTCGAAACCATTCGCATTTATTGTAAAGTAAAACAATGCCTGCGATTAAAGCAACAATACCGATAACAACCCACGTGATTGGATTCGCAAGGAGCGCCGCCGTGAAGCTCCATACGCTCGTTATAAGTGGCCCGAGGGCTGTCGATGCTGTTGTGAGCGCCTGTTTTGCCATTCCGATGAGTCCGGTCACCATGCTCTTTAAGGCGTTGACTCCGCTAATTGCGGCGGTCTTTGCCATGCTTGTAATATTAAGTGCAACATTTTTGACGCTGTTGATTGCCCCGGCTCCGGCGTTTGTAATGAGTGAAAAGCCCTTTTTGACGCCGTCCCCGGCATACATGCCATATATTCGAACGGTGTCAAGCAACCCGGGAAGCTTTTTTATCGTTCCTATAAATCCGGTTACGCCCCCCGCCGTCTTTGTGAACACAAGGCCCACACCTCCGACGACTGCGATCACTGACCCGGCAACTGTAAGGAATCCGCCCAGGCAGAGAACAACGAGCATAATGACCCGGACGAGCTCCTGATGGTTCTGAACCCACTCGGCCCCCTTTGCGATAAACTCCCCGACCTTTCCCATAACTACATTGACAGTGGGAAGGAGGCTGTTTCCGAGGTCTTCCGTGACGTTGTGTATCTGTTGTTGGAGCCGCTGGAACTTCTCCGGCTCCGTTTCGTTGATTGCCATCGCCATCTCAGTGGCGACGCCTATCCCTCCGCCCATTGAATCATAGAGGGAGAGGATATTGTTCTGAAGGTCGCCCGTTTTGTTATACATGAGATCAATAAGCGCGACGGCCTCCGTGTCCCCGAACGCCTTTTGCAGCTCCATTTTTTCGGCGGCGTCCATCGTTTCGCCGAACTTGCCCCGGAGCTGCTCGAGTATCTCGGGCATACTTAGGAGCTGATTGTTCGCGTCGGTGAAGCTCAGGCCTAGGGCCTCGCCTCCCTTTGTTGCCGATCGGAGGAACGCCTTGTATTTTGTGCCCGCTTCCGCGCCCGACATGGTTGCCTGAAGCATTCCGAGGACAGAGAGCTGTTCTTCAAGGGGAACCTGTGCCGTTGTTGCCGATGCCCCGAGCGTCTTGATTGCACCCGCCATTTGTGAGCCGTCTGTCTTGAACTGCTTGACAGAAGTCGCGATCCCTGCCGAGAACATCTCGCCGAACTCCATGTCCGAGAGGTCTCCGTAGAAGTCCTTATAAATTCCGTAGCCTGTCGCGAAAAGGTCTGTCATCTGCCCGATGGTCGACTTCGTTGCCTTTGCCGTGACGCCCGCGAGCTCCGTATACTGTGCGACGCCCTCGTCCGAGAGGGACGCGATGCCGCTCTTGATGTCATAGGCCGCGCTGATGAAGTCCGCCTTCGATGTTCCGGCCCATTGGTCGGAGAAGCTGCGCGCGGCGTCTTCCAGCGCCCCGAGGTCTTTCACGCCGAGGGAGGAGAGCTCCCCGAGCGCCCTCCGGGTCTCGAATGTCGCCTCGACCGGGGCGAGGGCTGCGTCTGTGATCTGCATACCGACGCCCGCCATGACTGCGCCGCCTTTTGTCATGCCTCCGAGGGTCTGTTCCATGCTTTGTAATTTGCTAATTGAGCCCCCCGCTGCCGACGAGACCCTCGACATCGGCTCGGTGAGGTTGTCAATCATGTTCATAATGAGGCTCAATTTGAATACCGATTCGAGGCTCATGCTTTAAATCACTCCTTTCCCGTGTTATAATGGGAGCGAGGAGGTGGTGAGGATGGTCTTTTTTTCTTTCATGCTGAAGATTCTCGTCTTTGCTCTGTGCGTCGGCGTTGGCCTTGCTGTCCTCGTCTTCGTGCCGTTGACCCTGTATGTTATCCCCTATGCACTATGGATAGGGGCCCAAAACACACGGGGCCGACATCTGGACAAGAAGAAGGAGAGCGTCTTCAGGGCCGCGAAGAACGCGACAAAACTTTATAGCGCATGGATTCATCGACGGGGGCCGACCTTTTGAGGGGTCGGCTTTTTCATTCCTCCCCGAAGGCTTCCGTGACGCCCCGCTGAATGATCGCTGCCTCTACCTCCTGAATATAACGCGCCTTCGCGAGCAGCTCGAGGAACTCCTCGGACTCAAGCCTGTCGACGTCTATCCCCTCTAAGAGAGCAGGAGGCACGAACCGATGAATCTCGAGCGTCCCCGCGTCGAAAATGTTCGCCCGTATCTCCCGGAGCTTCTCGCTTAGAGTTTCTTCAAATTTGACAAATCAGTGAAGCCCATCATCGAGAGCAGTTTCTCGCCGACGCTGATTGCAAGAGCCGGATATTCCTCGAGGTCTTCCTCGAGTTTTGCCTTGCTTTCCTCGATGACCGCATCAAACATGAACGTCTTGAGCGCGCCCGTCATATCTTTCGAGGCGGTCTTGACATAGCGGTTATAACTCGGATTCCCGGGCCGCTTGAAGAAATAGCGGACGGGAACCTCCGTCTCGTCGTCCGGGTGCAAAGTCATCGCGATTTTGTAGACCTTCTCGCCGCTGTACTTCGCCTTGATTTTCTTTTCCTCAGTGAGAGCGTTGTCCTCCGCCTTCGGTGTGTTGTTGTCTCTGATCTCTTCCATGATCGTTACCTCCATTTGTCATTTATTTTGATTAGACCGCCTTCACGCCGTCGCGGGTGATCCCATTGACGATGATGAAGTCCATGTCGACCTTGAGGCTCTTGTCGCCCTGCGCTGCCTTCTGGTCGGTCTTTGTGAATGTGACCGTGCTGAGAATGTCCGTTCTCGTCCGGCTCCCCGGATTCGCATAGGAAACCGCGATCTTCGGGATGACGAGCTTATAGAGTTTGATGTCCCGCCGCTTGCAATAGTCAAGCAGTTCGTCATAATCGTCGCGGAGGAGGCTGATCTTGCCCTCCGACTTATAGTTTCCCTCGCCGTAGCCCCGGGGCCTCTGGCCTACCCCGTAGACAACCTCCTTCTCAAGCTCGTCGTTATAGCTGATTTCCTGAACCTCAATGTTGAGACCGGGTATCTGGAAGTCAACGTCGCCCCAATCGTAGGCCCTGCCGTTTACTCTTAACATCTGTTTTCACCCCTTTACACTGTGACGTTGGCCCGCCCGATGTCGACGTGAATCGTGCGGATATAGCCCCGGGACACATAGCGGACGACGACGTCCATCCGTTCGTTCCTGATGATGTCCTGACCCTCCGGGACGGTGATCTGCGCGGAGGAGATTTCCTTGTTCCGAACCATATCGTCGAGCGGGGCTTCCATGTATTTCGCCCGGCGCTCGAGCTCGCCCTGTGTGTCCTCGACGTCGATGTCCTCCTGAAGGAGCGGGAGCCCGGCCTTTCGAACTTCCCGGACGATCTTGTTCACGACGCGCACGTCCTCGATATAGCGGAAGTCCGAGCCGTCCGGGGACATGACCCGGGCATTTGTGACATAGAAGTCCTCAAGGCCGTCGTACTCCCGGAACGTGATATATTTCGCGTCATCGAGAAGCTCGAGATATTCCTTGATTCCTGCCGGGCGGAGCTCGATCATTTTGTCTTTCGAGATTCCCATGCCCGCCGCTTCCGATGTCCGTCCGATGGACTGCTGCACATTGGTCTTTGCCATAAGGCCGCACACAATCCCGGCGTTGTTGATCTCGACTGTCGTGCCGTCCATCTTCGTATAAAGGGAGCGGGCCGCTACAACGGCGATATTCTTGTTCTTGAGCTTCTTTTTTTCGGCCTCGAGCCGAAGGGCGTAGTCGCTGACGTTCTCGTCTTTTCCGATATTTCCGGCCTCCATGATGAAGAGGAGCGGCTTGTGCTTCAGCTCCTCAAGCTCGGCCTGTGCCTCCGAGACTGCTGCCCACATAGCCGGGGTAGATTCCCCGACCACATGGACGAACTCGAAGAACTCGTCGAACTGCCCCAGCTTCCCGATTGCAGCCAGTGCGTCGGCGTTCGTCATCTGCGGGGCTGTAGTCGTGAACGTGAAGGTGTCCCCGATCTGGAAGCTCTCCTCCGGTGTGCTGGAGTCCTGTGTGAACTTCAGCGTCACACCAGTCCCGGGTATCTCATACTCGCCCGTCATGGGGAGCGTACCCTCGTCGGACTTGCTGAAGCCGTTGTCGATGGAGCAGGTGAAAAGCGCCGTATTAAACCCGCCCTTTCCCGTAAACTCCACGATGACCGAATAAGCGTTGTTCGGCTTGCCTTCGGCGGTGCAGTTCCCGGAGCTGTCGCCTGTCTTCTTGATTTCGCTGATTGTGCCCTCAGTTGTTGCTTTGACCGGAATGCAGTAAATCCGGCTTGCCCCATTCTCGACCGAATCCATGACAGAATCCGCGAGAGGGGAGAGGCCGAGGCGCTCCCGGATTTTCGTGACGCCCATGTTCCCTGTAATGATGAGCGGGGTATCCGCCTTAACAGGGGAGACGCCGATCGCGGCGAATATCCCCGTGCCTTTTTCTGTTTCAAACCCGAGGAGGCCGTCGCTGACGGTTGCTGTTACATCTCCGAGCATTTACTCCACCCTCTTTCCCATCGGGGCGAAGCTGAACGCCTTGACTGCTGCGTCATAGTCCGCCTCCGAGATTACCTTGCCCGGCCCCCAATTCTGCACGGTGCATACGCCGCTATAGATCGGGGCGGACGTTTTCTTTTTGGCCTTGAGCTCCTCAATCATAAAGAGTTCCGGCCCTGCTTTATTCGCTTCCGGCTCCTGTACTGCCGGTTCCTGTGTCTTCGACATGTGTGACTGTCTCCTTTCCGATAATGTTCTCGGCGCTGATGCCGAGCTCCTTGCTGCTGACGTCAATATAGTCGGTGTCGCGATAGACACCGCCGTCAAACCTGACCTTAACCTGTACGGCGACCTGAGCCTTTAAGATGCTGTCATCCTTTTCGACCCAATCCGCGCCCTCGATCTCCGCCGCTGTGAAATTCCCGTTGATATACAGACCCCGCTCGACCGTATTAAGGAATCGCTCGTAGATTGCCTCCGCCTTTTCCGCTGTGTATTCGCCGATGATAACGTCGAACGTCATGCTCCGATCGTAGACCTTCCGCCTCTTTTGCTGGTCGCCCCTCTCATTCTTAAAAATACGTTTCGAGCCGCTTCGGACCAGGGTCTCCTGATCGAAGAGTATCGCTCCGACGTGACTGTCGGTGTATAACGCGAGTTTCTTCAGGCTGGTGATCGGGGGTGTGTGGATGCCCGCATCCTTCAGCGCGTCCTTTAGAAATTGCTGACATTTTGTAAACATCTTTTACTCCTCCCCGAGGGCGTCTTCGAGCGTCCCCTTGATTTCCTGAAGGTCGTCGTCTGACAGGCCGAGGAACGGGCGGGCCGGAATCTTGACCCTGACCGTGACCTGTCTCTTGCGAATCCAGCGGTCGCCAATCTTGAAGACGAGCCCCTTCGAGTTCTTCGCCCGGATGGTGATTTTCCGGCCCTTCTCCCCGAGCTGGTGGGTCGAGGCGTAGATCGTATTCGTGCCGACCGTGAACCCCGAGGCGTCCGACTTCGCCCGGATAGAATTTCTCAGGCGCGCCGTGTCGGTGAGCGTCTTTCCGCCCTCCGCCTCCGCCCGGATGGAGGACTTCCACTTCTTGCCCTCCGGGTCTTTCTCCTGTTTGTACCGCTCAAGAGTGGACGTCCTGACCGCCTCCGCCATCGCCGCCGTGATATGCTTCTTGTCAAGGTCGGAGTAGTGCTTCAGGCGTTTCATGAGCTTTCGGACGTCTCCCTCGAGGCGGATGCTGTAGTCCATTACATCCCCCTCAGTTTATCCCGGGAGAAGAGGCGGGGGCTCGAGCTGACGCTGAACCCCGTCCGGGCTGCTTCGGTCGTATCAGATACCCCGATGTCGACCTTCCCCTCGGCGAGCAGTGTGAGGAACTTAATCGCCGCATTGTAGCGGTTGAGGATGTTCTTTTGCTCGCTGCTCTCGTCAATCCCAATCCGGGAAAACAGGTTATAGACTGCGATGTCCTTCGCGAATTTGTTCAGAATCTTCGGAGGCCCGGGTAGGGGAAGGCTGTATCTCTTTGTGAGATAGCCGTCAATCTCGCCGCTTGCGTCCTCGACTGCCTCCGTGACAATCGGGCGGAGCAACTCCTCCCGCCGCTCAGGTTCCTCGATGTAGGCGTCGCCGATCAATGTGTTCAGGGCGTCGTCCTTAATCATTCCCCGGACTTCGTCCTCTGTGCAGTAGGCCATCTCTACCGCCTCCTTTCAGGCCCGGCCCATTATGCGGTCGGGGTCTCGCCGCCCGAGGCCGGAGGCGTCTCCGGGTCGGAGCCGTCCGATCCATAGGCCATCTGCCATAGACCATAGCCCGCATTGTCCCGGCTGTCCGCGCCGTAGACATACTCGGCCCGCATAAAGACATTCTCGTCGGTCTCCCCGGTGAGCTGGTGGAACTGTACTTTTTTGCGTTCCTGAAAAATGAACGGTTTAATCGGGCGCTTCGTACAAAGCAGATACCACGAGTTTTCATTCTTCCCGGCGAGCTGCGTCGCGACCATGAGCTCCGCCGTGCCCTTGTCGGTGTTGGTCGTGCCGTTGATCTCGTCGGCGAGGAGGATTTCCTTCGCGACGTCCTCGTTCGCGGGGGCGACGATCAAAAGGTCGGGCACGAGGTTTAAGCTGTCGCCGTTCTCGTCTACGAGGGACATGATCGCCTTGCGCGCTGCGCGGTAGGCTGCGCGGCTCAGACGGGCGGTTCCCTTGTTGCTGTAGCTCTTTGCCTTCTTGCCGTCCCCGACGACATGGTCAGAGGCGAAGAACGCCTTCCCGTCGTAGCACTTATTCACGAAGCCACCCGGGAGCAGCTTGAAAACGAGCTCGTCAGGGTGCTGCTTCGCGCTCTGGCCGATGCTCTCGACAATCGGTTTATAGAGGCCGATCCGGTCGTCCTCAATGTCGCTGCGAGGCACACTGACCGTGAGCTCAAAATCCTTGTTTTTGATGGTGTAGTCCGACGCGCTGAGGTTCTGAATCTGGCGGTCGCCGATCCATTCCCTCATGTGCGGAATCTTGCCGAGCCATTTGTAATTTTCCTCGCCCGTCTCGGAGGGGACGAGGGTCGCGATTCTCTGCCACAAAGTTTCATTCTGCTCGAACGCCTTTTGAAAGATGACCTTGAAGCTCGTGTAAATGCCCCGGAGGGCCTGCTGATTAACAATCATGTGTGTTTACCTCTCTTTCTCCCGTTATCGGGTCTCAACCGCGACGCCGTCGTCGCTGACCGCGATGACCTTGCCCGCCTTCGAGCTGCCTGTGCTGGTCGCCGTGACGGTGCAGTCGTCCACGATATAGCAATCCTTCAGGACGTGTGCTGCCGTGACGCTGCCGTCGTTATCCCATACGAACACGCCCCGGGCGACCTTAACCGTGATGTCGCCGTCCGCGCCGCCTGTGTTATCTGCGAACCTCTCGGCCCGGCCCGCTGCGGTGAGGCCCGTGCCTTTCGCTGCGGCCTTCGCATAACCGTCCGCGCCGATCGCCACGAGGGAACCCTCGTAAATCTTCACGCCCGCCGCCACGGGAAGGACAAGGAAACGCCCGCCTTCCGCGACTTCCGGGGTCTTTCTGCCTCTTTCAAGTGCCATTATTTATCATCCTTTCCAAATCCGTATTTTTTGAGGTCTTCCTCACTGACGCCGAGCATTTTGCAAATCTTCAGCGTCTCCTCGCTGGTCTGCTGCTGGGCCTTTCTGCCGTCCGGCTCGACGCCGAGCTCGCCCATCGGGACGACCTGCGGGGCCTTCTCGACGAACGCCTTGAAGCCGTTCGGGTCTTTCAGGGCGTACTCGGTCGCCCATTCCTTTTGAGCTGCCGCAATCTTGCCCGCCTTCAGCGCCACGAGGACGGCGTCATCCGCCTCCTTGCGCTCGATTTTCTCCTTCAGCGCGCGGAGCTCCGTCTCCGGGACGAACCCCTTCGGCTGCTTGAGCGCCATAATCGCCGCCGCGACATCATCGGTTTTAGCTCCGGCCTCAAGGCCGAGCAGACCACAAACGACCTTGTTCGCGACGACCTTGCCCTCCTCCTCCTCGGGGGGCTGTTTCTGCCCGGCTGCGTCCCCCCGCTGCTTCGCCTCATTCAGTGCCTCGCCGAGTTTCTGCATGACCTCCTCCTCGGTGGCATCTTCGCCGAGGCCGAGGAGGGCCGCGATCTTTTTGAGCAATTCATTCATAGTGTTGTTTCCTCCTTCTTTGTTGTCGTCGTCCTCATAGTCCTCGAGGCCGACCGAGTTGATAATCGGGAACATCCCGTCGATTGCCGGGGTATTCGTGAGCGCCGCCGAGTGCAACATCGTCGCCCTGTTGTCCTTATTGACGAGTACGACCGGGGAGAGGTAGCGGTATTCCTTATTTTTGAGATACTGCCGGGCGGTTTCCGTCCATTCCACTTTCGCCGCGATTGCCCCGTCCTGAAGCACGAGCTCCTTGATCCAGCCGCCCGCGGGGGCCTGAATGTCTTTGAGGGTCTGGTGCTCATAGTCGATGACGATGTCGACGCCGTGCTGCTGCATCTGTGCTTTCATCGCCTTGAAGCTCTCCTCGTCGACCTCGAAGTCCCCCTTCTTTGTGCTGACATGCCCGAGGGGAAGGAGCTTCACAATCTCAGGGGCCCCCTTGAGCTCCGATTCGCCCCCGCTGAGGGCGAAAAATCCTTTCATTCTATCACTCCATTCCTTACTTGCTTTTAGAATCGCTCTGAACGGCGTTATCACGCGTTAGAACGGCGTTAGAAGATTGACCCCGTCCGTTTATCCCCCGTGCCCCTAAAATCCGTTGTAGGGGCTTCTATAGGCTCATTTACTGCTCCCGGACTTTTGCCGTTTCTGGTATGCCTTCACGAGCGGCTCCGGGTAGCCCTTTAAGTCGGGCTCATATCTGACCTTTGCTGGATTCGCCCCAAAGTGCGGGTCGGGTATGACATGGGTGAAGCGCCTGTCCGGGAGCTCTACCTGAGCGGGAACACTGTCCTCCACCTTGAGCCCCATCTGCTCCACCTGACGCCGTGAGAGTGTCCGCACGGTGCAGCGGCATCGGAACCCGTTCGGCGGGAACCATGTGTCCCATACGGGGGAATCTGCCGGGAAGACGCGCCCGTCCATCGCAAGGTGCGAGGGCCGTGTGCTCCTGTCATTGACGGCGTCATACTGCCAAAAGGGGCGGAGCTTTAAGACGCCCGGGTCTGTCATCTGTTCATAGTGTCCGACCTGATAGGCCGTTTGTGTGTTCGTGCGGAAGATGTTGTCGGCCTGAAACGGTGTTACGCCTTCGTAACCCTTCTCCTCGAGGAAGCTATTCATCCGGCTTCGGAAGCTCTCCATCGTCTCGCCGTCCTCGATGGCTCCGAGGAGCTCGTCGTAGAACTTCTTGAGCACTTGAACGCTCGTATAGCCTGAGACGGTGAAGGCAAGCCCCCGGTATTCCTCCGCGATCTTGTAGAACTGTCCCGGAGTAACCGGGACACGTTTGCCGAAGTAGCGGACGGCCTCCTCGAAGGCGGGCTCCTCGTTCCTTGTGATAATGCTCTCAATGTCATCCATGCTCGACCGCCCTCCCCTCGAGGTCGGCGACAATCATCGCCCTCTGAAGGATCTCCTCAATGTCCCCGGCGTCCATCTCCCGGAGCAGCGCCTCGGCGAGCGCCTCGTCCTCGAGCTGCCTTTTTAAGTCTTCAAGGCTCTCCGCGTTGTCAATTAACTTGAGAACTGGGGAGAAGAGCTTCCCGAATTTTCCCGCGCTGGCCTTGACCGCCGTGTCCGCAATCTTGTCGACGCGCTGCTGTGGGTCTGCCCTCGGAGCCGGGCCCTTCAGGGCGACCTCCCGCCCCGCGTCCCCGTCCCATTTGAAGGGATAGGCCGGAGCCGCTGGCTGCGCTGGCGTTGCGATTTCCTCTCCGCCTTCCGGCTTCGGGATAGAGAACTTCTTGTAAATGTAGCTTGTCGGAACCTTGAGCCCAGTCTTCTCGATCAACGTGCCGAGAATGTTCGCCGTCTGCTCGAGGTCTTCCCCCTCCTCACAATCGAAACGGAGGTAAGGAATCCGACGGTCTTCACCGAAGTTAAAAAGGACGAGAGGACGAATCAGGTCACGCCTCAGTGTAGCCGCGAGCGCCTTGCAATCTGCGACTGTGAGGTCGTGCCGGACTTCGTTATGTGTCTTTGACTGCGCGAAGCTGCCGCCGCCACTGTCCGATGTGAGCGTCTGCCCGAGGACTGCCTTGCTGATCTGCTCGTCGCAATAGCGCGCGAGCCTCTCATATAAGTCGGTCGTCGAGGTCTTGTCGCTGTTCTTGAACTCGATTTCTGTGCCGTCCGGGATAATGCCCGCCGCGTCTGTCCCAATCTGGACAAGAGCCTCCATGAGCGCCTTTTTGTCTGCCTCGCTTGCGCCCTGTGCGTACTTGCCTAGGCGGAGCGGCATCCCGAACACTTCGCAAAAACTGACCCAATCCTTGAGGTCGTAATTTTTGAAGAGGTAGCACCACGCGACGACCCTCAGCACGCCCGCCCGGGCCGGATGCCCGGAGCGCGCCTTGTAGCGGTGGACGATGAATTTACTCTCCGGGAGGAGGATTCCCTCCGGGGCGTCCCTTGTCCTAACCCTGAAATCGTCCTCGTCATCCCAAAAGAAACGCTTTTGATGCCTGCATCGAATGTCGTTGACCATCGTCCTGCCGTCTTCAAACCCCCACATGATCTCAGAGACCGCGATGCCCTTGCCGATCGCATCGAGAAGGTCGAGCATGACGTCCTCAAAGCTCTCGATGCTGTTCAGTTCGCTCTCCACAAACTCGGCGATCTCCTTGTCGCGCTCGTCATCGCTGTCGAAGGGAATGACCTCATAGTCGAGGCCTGTGACTGCGTTCTTTCGTGTCTGAAGCTGTGAGAAAAGGTGGGGGTCTTTCTCCTCCATCTCCTCGAAGAGCTCCGCCTGACGCATGATGTCCCCGGCGTCCGCCTCCTTGAAGATGCTTGCGAGGCGCTGCGGCGTGAGGCCGTTCGATGGATAGCTCGAATATTTGTCTTGTATCTGTGCGACCGCGACCTCGTTGAAGTCCGGCCTCCTGACTGCCAGGGCCGGGGCCTTCAACGCTTGCCGCTGTTGTTTGTTCTTCTTTTTACCCAATACCTCGCCCCCTTAATATCCGCCGTGCCTGAATCTGAGCGCCCGGCTGATGACTGATTTATAATCGACCTTTGTCCCAACTGTCACGCTCCGCGCGAGTTTGACCGCCATCTCGAGGCCGTCCGGCGCGTCGTCGTGTGCGCCCATCGGGTACTCCGACATCTGCTTTAAGAGTTCCTTGTGCCGCTTCGAGAACTTGATATAGCCGTTTTTCACAAAGGGCTGTAAACTCTGAATCCTGACGTCTTTGTTCTGGACGCTCTTAATTTCCTCTATCGGGAGATACTCCCCGGCCTCAGCGGAGCGTTGAACCATGATGTCCTTGAAATATGCCTGAAACTGTACCGTCTCGACGCCGAACTTCGTGAAGGGCTTTTTATACTCCCGCTTGAGCCTCCGGCTCGTTTCGATTGCGTCCTCGATGATAACGTCCGGCTTGCGCCGCTCCACGGAGGCGAGGACAACGTACATATAGCCGCTTTTGGTATCCAGTGCGAGCCCGATGATCGAGCTCGTATCGCTCTTGCGGGTCTTGCCAAGAGAGGGATCGTTTGCGCCAATAAAAAGGAACCGGCTCTCACTGAAGTCAGGCGGAACTTTTCCGTCGTCATCGTAGAAATCAAACCACTCCTCGTTAAACGTGCAATTCTCCGGGTCGATCGGGTCGTTCTGTATCTCCGAATTGAAGGACGCCTCGCCCTCTGATATGCGGATAACCATGAGGTCGTAGTAGGAGAGTTTCGCTTCCCACAAAACTTCAGTCCCTTCGAGCATTTCTTCCCGGTTTGCCTCGAAAAACGACTTTGCGTCCTCCTGCCGATTTTCGTTCGTGAGGTCTGTGTAGATTCGCTCCCATGCGTCCCATAGCTCCGTATTGACCGCGAAGCTGATGACGCCCTTGTACTTGACCGCCTTATAACTCGGATTCCGGGCGACGTTGGCAAGCAGCGCGTCATAGTGGAGCAGCGTCCCGATATAAACGATGTCCGTGTAAGTGTCGCCCGCTTTGCTGACCGCCTTGTAAAACCAGTTGCGGAGCTTTTTCCGCTGCTCGGTCGTGTTGACATTCTCGTCGTTCTCAAGGTCGTCGCAAAGAATCAGGTCGGGCCTCCATTGTTTATGACGGCGTCCTCTGATTTTCTTGCCCGCGCCGAGCGCCTCGATCTTCGTACCGTTAGAGAGGAGGATGACGCCCGTCTTCCAGACGCGCCCCTGAAGGTCTCCGAAGTCCTCCCGGATGGCTCCGTTTTCCTCGATTTCGGTCTTGATGTCCCCGAGGAAGCCTTCGGCCTGTTCCGTGCTGTCCGAGAGTATAATCTCATAGTGTTTGTAGCCATAGACCCCGGCGTGAATCGAATCTTTAAACGTGAAGGTCGTCGACTTCGCGTGACCTCGGGGGGCCTCGATTGCCCTTCGGCATCCCGGGGCCCGGTCGATCGCCTTCGCCTCTCCGAGCGGATTCTTGCCCTTGAGGACGCCCTCCGCCCATATCCGATCGAGCTCCCCGTGAAACTCCGGGGATTCCCGGACGAAGTAGTGCGGAAGATAGGCCCGGCCAAAGTATTCCAGATCGAACGCCCCGAGCTTTTTCCTGAGTCCCTTCTCCCCGGTGAGGGCTGCTCCCTGTTTATAGTCCCGGAGGAGCTGCTCGCGTTCCTTCTGGCGATCGGTTCCCCGGACGACATACTCCTCGAAAAGTGTCTTCTGATATTCCCGGTTTGCGACCGCCTCGCGGTCTTCCGGCTCCTCTAGCTTCTCGAGGTATTCGTTCAGATCAATCGCCATCCTTCAGCACCTTCTCCCTCGCCCGGCTGAGTATCGAGTGCAGCTCCTTCGTAAGCTCCGAGTCTTGCTTAATTGCCGCCATGAGCTCGGCCTCGAGCTGCTCGAACGCAAGCTCGGACTTCTTCTTCATGTCCTGCCGGGAGCGCTGCTCATAGGTCTCTGTCCTCGAGAGGGAAGCAATTAAGCGTCCTGCCTTATCGAGCGGCATCTCCTGAAACTCCTCCTCGGCAGTACTGACCCGTTGCATGAGACCGTCCATAAGTACCATCCGTGACGCTCTGGTATAGTCAAGGTCAGGATTCTTTTCCACGGCTGCGGCGATTGCCTTCGTCTTCTCGAGGGTCTCTACGACCCGCTGCGTCGCCTGATTCGCCCGGATAGCATAGCGCCCGACCGCGCTCTTGCTGATCTCATATCCCTCAGACTTCAGCCATTTCGCGATTTCCTCGTAGGTATTCGATGTGTCGAGGAGCAGCTCGTCAAGCTGTTCTTTGACCTCCTCTGGGAGCTGCGTAATTTTCGAGGAGATTCGCGTGCGTCTCCGCTCCGCCATTAAACATCGACCCCCGGATCGTCGGTTGTACCTTCGACAAGGTCGACCCCTTCCTTCGTGAGTTTGATGACGGCGTCCTTCCTGTAGGCGTTGTAAGCGTTCACGCTCTTGTCGGTGAACGTGATATAGCCGCCGTCTCTCAGATAATCGAGATGCTTCGAGATGTCCGGGGAGACGATCATCCCGTCCGCAATTAGTGAGTTTGTGATCTGCCGGACAAGCAGCGTATTCTGATAGCCCTTGACAAGGGAGCGCATGATATAACCCCGGATTGCTTTGTTCCGGCTGATCTCGACCTCTGTCATCTCGTCCATGATCTATCCCTCCTTTAAGTGATTTTTGCTTGTAGAATCTTATCGAGTTTTCCGTTCATGTCGCTCATTTGCTTGTCGACATTGTTGAGTGTTCGGATGAAGTCCTCGCGGAGGACGTAGACGAGAGGGAGGTCGGACTTGAGCTCGTTGATCTGCGTCTTGAGCTTCTCGACCTCCTCCGTCTGCTTTTTGTCAACTTCCTTGATGTCGGCGGCGTTCTTTTCGTCTGCCTTCTGGTAGCTGTCGAGGGTGCGCTTCATGAAGTAGGCGAGCGCCCCGACAATCAGCGTACTCAGAAACGAAAAGACGGAGCCGATGACCGCGATAATCTGGACGACGCCTATTTCCATATTCGCCGCCCTCCTTACTGACCCGTTTCGGCCTTCAGCTCAAGCACCTTGACCTCAATCAGGTTCGAGAGATATTCGTCGAAGCTGCCGAGGTTCTCCGCGATGACCTTCTGAGCCTCCGGCCCGACCTTGCTCTTGATCTCGCTGAAGGCAATCTTCGAGAGTGAAGTGAGCTCCTCCCGGTTAGTCTTTCCGTCCTTTACGGCCTCCCGGATCGCCTTCGCGGTCGTCTGTTCGATTGCCCCGACCGTGACCCGTGCGAGGTTCTCCACGTCGTCGAGGGCGTCATCGAGCTGCTTCCTGAGTTTCTCGTCCTTGAGCTGCTTTGTTTTCTCGTCAAGCCACAAGCTACCTTTGCGGATATAGAAGAGCCCGAAGGCCCCCAAGAGGGAGATGGCCCCAAGCGCAAGGGAAACAAGTACATGACTCGCCGCTGTCTGAATTTCTACCATGATTTTTTCCTCCTTTTTGGAATAAAAAAATGACTTAGGAGCGTTAGCTCCTAAGTCATAGGATAATACCGAATCTGTGAAGTTTACATAGGAAGCAATTCTAAGAGTTACTTCCGAGCCCCTCGAGGTATTCAATGAGCTCTATCTGCCCGGGTATGTCGTCCCCGCATATCTCCCGAACCCATCGTTCGGTGATGCCATACTTTCGCGCAAGCAGCGCGATGTTATATCCGTTGTACTCCTCTTTGATTTTCTCATAGAGCACGGGCCTCACGAAGCTTTCAGCCTTCGGGATGTAGATGTTCGCCCCACCGACGAGCTCCGCGAGCTTTATGAGATTAGTGACCCCGATTTCTTCGGCGACTGTGCGCCATATGCCATCGGGAATCATTTCAAGCGTGAGTTTCTCGGCGAGTTTGTTCATCCTGTTCCTCCTTGCCTATTTCAGAATCCCGAACATTTTCGCGGCGATTCCCATGAGCTCGCCGACCGTGACCGTCTCATTCATGCGCCCGGCCCAATAGTCCGGATCGGTAATGACCCCGGCCTCTGTGAGGGCCGTGAGGCCCTGCTGCTTCCAATCCGGGACGGGTGTCGGCTCCGGCTCCTTCGGCGGCTCCACGGGCTCGGAAACGGCCTCATAGGAGATATAGGGACACTCGAGCCATTTGAGCCACTTCCGGGCGGAGAGCTTTGTCTGAACGAATCCATCTCCGAACGTCCCGAGCGTACACTCAACAACCTCGCCATTTCCCACATAGACGCCGATGTGCCCCTCCATCCAGACGCACACGCCCGGCCTCTCTGGAATACTCCCGATGTCTCCCTTGACCTTTGCCGCGTTGAGCATCATTCCCGCCGACTTGTCGGTCGCAGCGACATACTTCACATTCCCGACGCCGCCCCAATAATAGGATTTAATCATGCCGACGCAATCGCTCCCGATGTAGCCCTTCCCGACGAGCGTCTTCAGATGTGCCACGCGCTGCGCGCTGTAGTGGCTCGGGTACTGCTTCGCCGCTGCCTCAATGCGGGAGACTGTGATCTCTCTGCCAAACTCGCCCCACATGTAGGCGCTCGGCTTTCCGATTAAGCCCTTGCAATAGTCCGCGAGGCCCTGCCCGGTGAGCTCTGTATCCGGGCAGGGAACCGGGGCCGGGGTGGAAGCTGTGCCGAATCCGTTGAGGCCCTTCTTCCTGATAATGTCCGGGAAGTCATAATAGGCGACGTCGAGGTCGACGTTCCCGGAGATGCCCGGGACGCTGCCCTTGCTTGAGTGCTGCCACATGCCGAAGCTCCCGGAGTAAGTCGGAGCGCTGACTTCCCACTGTGCAAGCCACACGTCGAACCGCCTAATCTTCGCGGCGTCATACTTTGTCGTGAGCCATGAGAGATTAGAGTAGAGGGTGACATAGTAGCCCGCTGTCTCAAGGGCTCCGCAAAACGCGACAATCATGTCCGAGAGGACGGCCTTCCCGAGGCTCGCCTGAGAGCTGTCCTCGAGGTCGAAGGCGACGGGATAGGTGAGCTTTCCCTTGTATGGCTCGATGGCCTTCATGACCCATTCCGCCTCGGCCTTCGCGTCGGCAACGCTGAGGGCGTAGCTGTAGAAGTACACGCCGACCCCGAGGCCCGCCGCGAGCGCTCCCGCGATATTGTCCTTGAATCTGATGTCATAGTCACACGGCCCGCCCTTCAGCTTTCCGCGCCCGAGGCGCATCATGACGAACGAGATGCCCGCGCCCTTGACCTGTGTCCAGTTGATTGTCCCCTGCCATTTGCTGACGTCGATGCCTTTTGCAATTACTTTCATGTTGTCTTTTCCTCCTGTTCTTGTTTTTCCATCCTGCGTCGCTCATTCTCCTCCACTTTACGGGTGAGCTCGAGGAACTCCTCCATCTGCCGGAGGCTGACCGCCTCCTTTGCAAGGTTGAGCTCCTGCGCGAGCTGGTAGGTGTTCATCTTCTCGAAAAGCTGCTGCTCCTCCTTCTTCATTGGTTCCCCGAGTTTTTCGTGAGCCGCTGCGATCTCTCTGATCGCCAGTTCATAAGTTTTCATTTACATCCTCCTTTTATAACTTCAGAATCGGGATCACGACGTTATCGATATAGTCCCCGATCTTATATTCGCTGTGTCCTTCTTCTTCGAGTGCTTTCATATACTTTTGTGTCTCAACCGCAATCTTCAGGAGTTTTAAAACTCCGATCTGTTCCTCCGAAACACGGAGCATATCCTTTGATACCATGCAGCCAATCGCCTCACGAAGGTAACGGGCTGCGGAGATGACATCCATTTCCTCAAACTCGCCCACAACCTCCTGGGCGAATTTCTTCCGATTGAGTCGGGGCTTGTCAGGCGGAAGGATGCCCTTTTTCTGCATTTCTTTTTTAAACCGGAGGTTCTCATCTTTCTCCCGCTGAGTAAGCCGTTTCCTCTTTGTCGTCACTGTCTACCTCCTTTTCCTGTTCGCGTTCGAGTATCTTCTTCAGGGCTTCGATTAATCGGTAGCACTGTGCAACCGTGAGCCATTCAATCCGGCTGACCCTGAACATCTTTAAAATGAACCCGTTGAGCCGGGCCGGATTGTCATTCCAGCCGAGCTCCTCCGTAAGCTTATAGATTTTGCGCCGCTGCGCAACCGTCTGCGGATTGCCCCCCTCGTCTGTCCTTTTCCTCGGTTTCGCAGCCGATCCCTTGACTTGATCCTTCATTTGTTGAAGTATACGGCATATTTTGTTGATCTGCCCTTGAGAAAGTTCTCTCATGTGACTCTTACCCGTTTCCCTTTCTATGAGAGCATAGAGGTCGGTCTCATCAAGAGAAAGCTCCGGGCTTTTTGCAATCGCCCATATCATGCGGATAGAAGAGTGGAGAAAACTTTTATTTGGACTTCCCATATGCATCACCTCTTTTTAAATTTCATCCGGGAGAAGTTCACCGTTGACAAATGCCTGTAATAACGGTGTCATTCCTATTTTGTCTACAGTCACCAGCATACCGTAAGCAATACGCACCATGTCCAGAGGTGATACCTCAATCATTTCCACGTTCATTTCGTTGTGATCGAATTCTGCCGCTACCCCTTTGCTTAATGTCCTTATGGTGCCGTCCTCGTACTCGATCAGAATTTTCTTAGCATCTGCTGTCGGTTCAGCCTTTCTCTGGTGCACTGGGGATTCTGTCTTCGTGATCTGCCGTAAACTGTTTTCGGCTTCTTCTACGGCCTCAAGCAACGCCACAGCATTATCTTCGTCATGCCATTGAATATACTTTTTTGCTGCTTCCTTTAATTTTCCCATGTACATTCCTTTCTGCTTTCTCAGCTAAAGCTTAATTATCCTCTACAAATTCTAAACGCATCTTCAATACTTTTTATAGGCTGTAATACACCGCAGATATAGAAACCACCAATTTCAGTAATATCCTTACCTGTAAAATCTCTTATGAACTGCTCCGGCCAGTCTCCCTCATAAATCTGCCGCTTTCCTTTTTCATCTGCATACAAAAACATAACAAAAGGTATTTTTTCCATGCCTCTCCTTCCGAAAAGATTAATATATCGGTTTTACATTTTTAAAGTGTTTGTGATTTACAGGAGGGAGGGACTCAATCTCTTTTGCCATCCGCAATAAATACTCAAGTGTTATTTCCTGATCCGTCTCATATGAGATATTGACCGCTATACCTATACTGCCGCAACCACTTACCACCTGCATTGGACGTTCAAACCGTGTATCGCATTGTGTGGCAATAAATCGTGCTATCGCCATGTCATCTACCCTCCGAAAATATTAATTTTCTGGTTTAAGAAACTTTCGATTTTTCCATGAAACCAATTCTTTTAAGTCAAGTGCCTCCCCACATTTAGGACAAACTGGAACCATGCTATAGTTATCACCACGGTACATTTTCTCAAGGTCTTTGATAACAACCATGTGAGGCTTATAATTTGCAATCTCTTGCCGTTGTTCCAGTAAAGACTATACTTGATTTTCCAGCCGCTCATAATGTTTTGCAATTTCGTATAAGGCTTCAAATGGCTCAATTACCGCTCCGCAGTCCTCACATGTAACAAGCCTATTTCTATAGTCAATTTCATAATGAGGATTGTGACATTCACACAACTTTCTTTTTCCATATTCGATCCGCATTACATCAATGCGTTTTATTTTGTCTGGTAATTTTTCCATGGCTCTCCTTTATCGTTGCGCTTCAAGCTTCTCATGACTAGCCTCATACCAAAAGGCATCTTCCTGCTTCCAGCGCGCCCCAACTGCGATGACAACATCCTCTCCATGCTGCCGTAGGACGTCCTTATTCACCTTTTCCTCGGTGATAATACAGTCGGTGAGTTTCTTCACCTTCAGGCGGCGGATGATTTCCGCGACAAGCCCCTTGTCCTTCGGAATCACGACCGATGTGCTTTTCCTGAATCCAGTCTCACCAAAGTTGAGCGTCTTTGTCTTTTTCCCTCCGAGCTCGTCACGGTGTTCTGTCACAAACTGCTTGATATCCTTTTCGAGAGAGCTGATCCTGTCATGGTGGGGCTTTGCCTCCTGCGCCGCTGTGATCTTAATACCATTCATCTGCTTGTTCATTTCTCCCTCGATGTCCGCGATCGCGATTTCTTCCTCAGCGACCTCCTTGAGTGCGGCATCTACTTCTTCCCACGTCTTGAAGACGGGAGCCTCTACAATTCGTTTTCTTCCTGCCATACCTTGTAACTCCTTTCTGTCTAAGCGTTTTCATCCTCCATGACGGCCTCCTCCCCGTCATAGAGAACATAATTCTTTGTTACCATCATGTACATCCCGAGGGGAAGGATGATAAGTACCGCGGTCGCGTCCCGTTCTTCTAGCGTCTCTCCAGTGGAGGCCAGAAACAGCAGTAGGACGGAGGTCACGACGAGGGCGAGGCCCATGAGCCGCTGTTTTGTCATTTTCATTGCTTCGGCCTCCTGTCCGTTATAGCATCATCATGTCGGACGCCTGAGCGATCACCTTGAGCGTGATCGTTGTCTCGCCGTCTGCGTTCAGGATGCGGAGAATATTATTCAGCGTACGGTCGAAGAGCCGGAAACATCCCGTCTGGCTGTTACACGCCCGGGCCTTGAGCTCCTCGAGTGCCTCCCTGTCGATGTCGTATCCTTCGAGGTAGCTCTCGACCTCTGCGCCCGAGAGCCCCTTCAGGGAGGCGTAAAAATCGACCCGGTTTGCGAAGCGGTTGAGGTATGTCTTGATCTGCGCTTCAAGGCGGGGCTCCCCGGCGATCACGAGACCGACGTCGGCCTGATCGAATATTCCCCGGAGAATCTCCATCTTCTTCTGTGTATACTTGCTTATGAGTTTGTCAGCCTCGTCGATAATAATGAGATAGCCCTTGTTGACGTTGCAAAACTCCCGGATGCCGTTGACCCGTTTCCAGATTGTGCCGTATGAGGAGGGGATTCCGAGCGCCCGCTCAATCGCCTCCACGAGATCACGGCTGCTCATCGTATCGTCACATTCCACATAGGCGACCCGGGGCATCTTTGCGTAATACTTGAGTGCATAGGTCTTGCCAAATCCGCTCTTTGCGACAACGATGCCGAGTCCGATGTCCTCCTGTGCCGCGCTGCATACTCCGATAACCTTTTTCATATCCCGGCTCTCGAAAATATCCGTCCGTTTCTTCAGGAATTTCCGGGGAGCTTCCCCGGAATCACTGGCGTCGAGTTCTTCTCCGTGCTCCCGAAGAAACTCGGCGAGTTTCCGCTCGAGATCGGTTGTGTCACTGTCGTACTTGCCCGAGAGATAACGGGAGATCGTCGGCCTCGAGTAGTTGGTCTCACGGGCAATTCCCGCGATGCTGCCTTTTGTGGCGGCAAGGTAGTCATTCACGCGATCTGCGATCGTTCTTTCTTCACCTGTATAAACTGCTGCTGTTGCTTCCATCTGTAAAACCTCCTTATCCGATTCCTCTCAGCTTTGAGAGGGCCGCTTCCGCTTTCGCGGTGATAAACTCCGAATCACCTCCGGCCTTCGCGGTTGCCTTCCGCTTTGCCTCGGCCTCTCCCCGGAACTCCTTGTCGTTCGGGAGTGTGATGACCTTCGGCGTCTGGCTGCGCTCCGATCTAATTGTAAGGTCGAGCGCGCCGACCGCCCGGGCCTTGCCGTTCCCCTCCTCAAGCCGGAGCTCGTAGGGGCGGCGGAACTCTTCGAGGGTCTCCCGGACTTCCTTGCGCTGCCGCTTCTGATTGCGGAGATGCTTCTCGAGGGCCTCCTGTGACATCTTCGGGGCAATCATAAGCAGCTCGGCGGAGACCGCCTCACATATCTTCCGCCCGTCCCGGGTGTAGACGTAGAGCTTCGTCACGTCGTCGATGTCCCACTTGATGCCGACCTTCTCGCCGACGTACTTCGCGAGCTCGTAGTCCGTGTAAAGCGTGCCGAATTTCATGATGCCCTGATTCCTGACGAGGGCTGTGTCCGCCTTCATGAGCAGCATCGCCGCATACTCCCGGGGCGGAGCGGCCTTCTCATAGCGCTGCCCGTGTTGGAAGAGCTCGATCGGCGTGATCCATTTCTCCCGGTCTTTCTTGAGGCCGCTATGCTCCCGCTTGTGGTAGACCTCATTCTTCCAGCGCGTCCAAAGGTCGAAGAACTCCTCCATCGTGAGCAGCTCCCCGCGCTCGAGCATCTGCTTCACGTCCTTTTTGCGCTTCGCCGAGGTCTTCGACCCGGTGAGCGTCCCGACGTAGCTGTCCATCCACTTTGTAAACAGGGAGCAGACCGTCCCGAAAAACCTCTCGATCTGACCCTTTCCCCATGGCTGATAGGGGAGTGAACGGCTCCATTCCTCAATTCCGATTGACCGATAGAAACCCCTTGTCTCACTGTCGAACTCGAGTTCCTTGCAAGCTCTTACCTTGCGGCTCTGCCCGAGGTTCGTCTCGGCGGTGTAGTCCTTGCCGTTGTCAATGTGCAAGTGCTTCGGCACGCCGCCCGGCGTTGAGTAGAGCATCTTGACGAGGGATTCCTTCAGCGTTTGCGCGTTCGCGTCGATACACATGACGTCGCCGAGGATGCAGCGTGAACGGGTGTCGAGCCATGCGACGAGCTTCGGCCTGACGGCGGCGATCTTGCCGTTCGAGTGAGTAACCTGAACCCAACAATCGAAGGTGTGCTCGTCACCCTGTACGAACTCCATGACCTGAAGCGCCGAGACGTTCCTCTTGCCCTTAATCATCCGCTGATTCTTCCATTCCCGGGAACCGTTCGCTGCGTAGAACCTCGCGCTCTCACCTCGTAGATCGTTCATGAGGTAAGAGACATACCGGGCGACCGTGGAATAGGAAGGACAACTCGGCCATTCCCTTTCACTGGCGACCGACGTGAATTTCGTGTAAAGCATTTCGACCGTCCCGAGGTTACGGGCAAAACGCTCGTCGAACCATATATTTTCAATGAGTGCCCGTTGTTCATCGGTGACAGATGGGAATGTGTGCGAATCCCTCGGCTTCCTGCAAAGGGAGAGGGGACGGAAATATTCGTAGTTTTTGCCCTCCTCCTTCTCCATCTTTAAGGCCCATGCGTTCGCCTCGAGGAGGCCCTCAGCGTAGCGGTAGAGCGTTCGCTGACTGACCCCGAGCTTCAGGGCCGTTTCGTCGGCGTAAGCTGTGCGCTCTGCCTCATCATGTTCGACAAACTGCTGCACCTGTTTCGCAAGCTCGACCGCCTCGTAATATTGCTTCTTGTGTGTCTCTATGTACCAATTTAGATCAACGTCCACATACCACGGCGTCGTATTTACTCTCTGCTCTATGATTGCATCGCCTCCATCTATCTTCTGTGCGGCCTTGTGTGCTCTTTTCGCCTTCGGCGTGAGAGACGAGACCGCGACCATGACCTGATCTTTTCCGCCGCCCTCGCGGGGTTGCGACTTTACTCTAAAGCCCCCCGGATTTCGTTGAATCCGTTTCTTCATTGTTTCATATACGACGCCCTCGAAAACAGCCGCCTCTTCCAGCGTCACAAAAATCTCCGACAATCTGCGCCCCTCCTTTCTATTATGCTATGTACCGCTCAACGCGGGCCGGGTCTATCCCGAGGACTTCGGTGATCTTCGGGATATACTTCTTCCCGGAGCGGACGCCGAAAAGTATGTAGCTTAGATACTGCGGCGATGTACCGACTTGAGAGGCGAGCTCGGTCTTCGTCATGTCCTTATCTGTGAGCGCCTTCACAACTAGCTTGCCAAATGGTGTGAGATTCGTCATCGGATATCCTCCTTTCTTGCTTTCCGCCACTTCTCCCGGTATAATGTGCGTAGGGCCTATATGCCCGGGAGGGAGGTGTGAATATGTATAACTTTGATATGACCCCTTTTGCCGAAATGATTAAGCGTGATGAACAGTTGTTAATTGCCTTGAATGAATGGGACGGAAAAACCTCATCTTTATACAAAGATAATCTGCCAGCTTTTGAGAAGTTTTTATTTGAGCTTCCCGAATCCTTAACGCTGAATGATGTTGAACATGAGCTTTCTTTCCAGCCCGTGGGCTTGCGCCTGCTGTTTGCCGCCCGGCTTATGGAGTTTTCACAGAGAATAGAAGATTCTGGCACGCTGCCAACCTATAGGAATTTACGTCAATTCCTTTTCCATGAGCTCTATGAGAACCACCCGGAAAAAATCAGCTGGAAGTATCCACACTAGAGCCTCCACTCTTTATCATTTTGATGAGGGCGTCTTTAAACTTTTTTGCCTCCTCTTCGCTTATTTCTCGGTAAGGGATTACTCCAACCAGAACCGCCCTATCCCCGGGTGATTTCTGGTTGACGAGAGGTTTCTCAAGTACATCCGGGGAGACCGCTTTGTATGTCGGTCTCCCCTCCCCAAAGGCGGCGGTAAGTCGATTGACGTCACACTTCGCGCAAACCGCGTCGAGCTCCTCTTGTGTACGCCCGGGTATTCGTTCCTTACACAACGTATCACACACATAGGCAAGCAGCTCCTGTTGGGGCTGCGGCCCCTCCGGGCCGAAGGCGTTCGGAAAAACGAGGCACTCGTCCGCATCCAGAAGGCCCAGCTCGGAGAGGGCAACCTTGAACCCGTAAAGCTCATGTCGGGCCGTGTTCGTATTGACGCCCGGATGGTGTGGGTTCTTGATCTGCTTCTTGAGGGTCTTCGTCCATCTGTCGATCAAAAACTGAGGATCGACCTCCACACGCTCAACGACATCATTCACGACCTCTTCAACAACTGCATAGGTCGAGGGCTGTGCGGTGTAGTCTTCCTCTGCATTGAGACCCCGGGCCATCTCGACAGCTTCCTCAATAGTCTCAATGTCGTCGTACTCCATAGCCCCCCGATCTATTTCGAGTTTGCCAGTGTATATCTCAGCATCAATAATACCAAAATTTCCAAGGCCCATGTCGCCCCATTCCCGGAGCTCCCGGGAGTTAAATTTCACTACTAAAAAACCGTTAATCTTCTTCATCTTTCTCATGCTGCTTCTCCTTCCGATTCTCGTTTATCCAAGTGGAGAGATAACCCTCACTCGATTGCTGTGTTTATGAATAATAACAAGCTCTCCGTTCTGCTTCTGGCGGATGACGAGCCAATTCTCAGGACTGAGGCCCATCTGACCAAGCCTGATTTTTTGTATTCTTGTCGGCTTTTTTCCGTGTCTCAATTCCTCTCCTCCTCTTTCTTTTTATTCTCTTTTGTGATATTCTGAAGTTGATTAAATTTTTAATCTATAACAAGTATATGCAACAAACGAGGAATTGTCAACAGGTATATTCTCATTTGTTTAATTTATTTTCCTCATTTGTTGCCAAATCTTAACGTAATGGAGGTATAACATGGAGTGTGATTTTTCTGGTATTGGAAGAAGAATTAATGAGCGCTTAAAGGAAATGGGGCTCAAGCAAACCGATCTTTGTAGAGTAACAGGGCTTTCAACAACTGCAATAAGTCAATATTGTACAGAAAAGCGAATCCCGGACACAACATCACTTTTCAAAATTTCAAACGTCCTTAATACTTCGATGGAATGGATGTTGATAGGAGATCATTCAACAAACGAGGATTCAACAAACGAGGATTCAAAGTGTGATGGTATTCCGCTTTCTACCGATGAAAATGATTTAATTGCCATGTATCGATTACTCGGCCATCGTGAACGAGAGGACGTTTTTGATTATGTAAATATGAAATATGAAAAAGTGACAGGGGAAAAAGAGTCTATTTACTCAACATATTTCGAAGAAAAAAAGAAACAAACAAAAAGCGGCCCTATTAAGGATAATGAATCCCATACAGAAACCGCTTGATTTTTTACTTTTTTTGATTAAATTTTTAATCATTTTTTGTCCCATTGGTTCATTCTATTTGGAAACTTTAAACAGTCTACAAATCCGCATAAATAAAGCAAAGGGACACATTTTTTTAGTTTTATAAAAATGTCCCTTTGCTTTGTTGTAATTTTGGTATTTAAGCGTGGATTATCAGAAACGCTAGAACGCCTTGAGTAACACTGAATAACGCTTACCATCGCGTCGATCGGAGGCATAACAGCCTATTTATGTACGCTTTTGTACATTTTTCGCACGCTATAACGCTACGTTAGCACGCCAAGCCCTCTCGACATACGGAGGGCGATCTGATATACTACAGTAAAGGGCCGTAAGGCCGTCCTCATGGTTCGCTGCTGTGACTTCCGGGACGCGCCGAGCGGCTCTTTTGCGCCTTGAAAACGACGGTTTGACGCGGTTTTCTGGGTATTACGTGAAAGGCGGTATTGTCCGTTGAACTGCCATCTCAAGAGTGTGGGGCGCAAAAAAAGAGCGTCACCGATTTTCTCGGCGTCGCTCGCATCTTTTTTGTCAAGGCATTCTCGTGTCATCTCCCTAAAACCCGCATAAATACAAGGTTTTCTCGCTGTCTCCCGGGTCGTCCCGTGTTATCTCGGTTTTGTCAAATACGTTGCACAGTCACAACTTCCCTCAAATAGAAGAATCCATGTTTTTCTGCCCCAACGCTCCAACCACTCATACGTTCGTTATTCCTGCGTCCTTCATCCCTCAAAGCTCTCTAAGAATTCCCTTGATTCCACCGCATTTTCCGGTGTGCTGTCCTCGATCGTCATCTGAATATACGGTTTTTCCTTCCGCACAAAATCCATGATCGTATCGTATTTCATGATTCCGGTACCCGGAGCACCGGAAACGATTCTATCCTCTTCCACGACGAAATCTTTCATGTGCAGAACCGCGGTGTACTCTCCCAAATCCTGAATCGCCTGAGTAAAGACAGACTCATAATCCCTGCTATTTTCCACAGAAAGAAGATTGACCGGATCCAGAATGATCTGGAGGTTAGGAGAATTGATCTCCTTCAGAACCCGAAGCGCCTGTTTCGAATCGTAGACAATGTGACTCCAAACCGGTTCGATAGCAAGAATAACGCCAAACTTTTCCGCACACGCTACTACCGGGCGAACATTCGTTATAAATGTCTGAAGCGCCTCTTCCGTATGGCAGGCCGGTTCAAAATGGTAATCCGCGTTGGGAGCCCCCGTCTCTGTTCCCACCACACTGCATCCTAAAATAGAAGCAAACCGAATATGGGCAAAGTACCGTTCCTGTATCTTTCTTAATTCTTCCGGATCCGGATGGGCAAGATTCAAATAGCAGCCCAGCACTGCGATGTCCACATCGTACTTTGCAAACATCTTTCTTAAATATGCAGCATACCCGGGTGTCAGCGCTGAATTGGCAACAGAGTGTTCCGTCACCGTCTTTGCAAGCGCCAGATGGCCACAGGTAAATCCCTGTTCATGTGCTCTCATAACTCTCTGTTCCAGTGTTCCTGGTTCAATATCGTGTAATCGAATTCCTATCTGCAACTTCGTTTCCTCCTTATCATGAACACACTGCGTGCTCTATACCTCTTCAAAATAATCAATATTGCTCATAATAAACGCATCGCCCTTCTGTCCTGTAATGGTTACATTTTTACAGATCAGCGTATCCACATTCATCACGGTAAATCCCTGTCTGGAGCAGGCCTCCACCCCTTCCATCATAGCTGGAACGCCTTCCCTGGCCTGTTCCGCAAAGGAGATCTCCACATTTTCCAGTTCAATCTTACGGATCTTCTGCTCCGGCAGACCGCAGAGGAAAGAAGCCGCCACATGGCAGTCCGATGCTTTAATATCTTTAAAGGACAGGTTTTTAATCTCCGGTGTCCGCTCGTCTACCGGCAGAGCTTCCCTGCACTGCACGTAATCCGTCCTTCCATCCGGATCACAGAAATAGAAGCTGTTGACCACAAATGGAGTCATGACATTCTCCATGATTATATGTTGAAAGGAAATATCAGACAGCACCGAATCCCTTCCCCTTCCGCGCCTGGTTTTCACCCGGAGACCTCTGTCAGTGCACCGGAACAGACAGTCCTTCACCTGCACCGCCTTTACACCGGCTCCGACCTCGCTTCCCACTGTAACCGCACCATGGCCATTTTCCATCAGGCACTGGCGAATCTCAATATTCTCCGAAGGAGTCTTATAGCGGCGCCCCATATAGATTTTCCCTGACTTTATGGCAATGCAGTCATCACCGAGGGAAAAATGCAGCCCTGCAATCTCCACATCTCTGCACGATTCCGGATCCAATCCGTCTGTATTAGGCGAGTCCGCAGGATTCCTAATATCCAGATCCAAGAAACGCAGTCGCTGGCTGAAATACGGATGAAGTACCCAGGTGGGGCTGTTCTTCAGATGAAATCCCTGAAGCGTGATGCTCTTACACCTCTCCAGAAATACCATACGCGGCCGGAAAGCTCCCCGCATTGTTCCCACATCATTCCACCAGTTCTCAAAGGAAGCCTGGCCGTCCACCAGTCCCTCTCCATAGATTACCACATCTTCCACTTCAATTCCATTGATAATTCCAGCAAACATGGGAAGAGGATTTCCCTCCCACGTCCCTAAGTTATAATCCTCTGTCTCATCGCAGCTTTCAATCATACCTGGAAATCTTGGATATCTGAAGCGGTCGGTATCCGCCGCCAAAACAGCTCCGGCTGCCAGCTCCAGCCTGATATGACTTTTTAAAAACAGACTGGTAATCCGGTATACTCCCTTTGGTATCAGCACGCGTCCATTCTTCGGACATGCCAGAATCGCCGCCTGTATAAATCCGGTATCATCCTGTATCCCGTCTCCCTTTGCTCCGACCTCTTTGACATTGAGAGTCACGAATTCATAATCCGTACGGAAAACGGTTCTCGCCTCTTCCCCATCCCGCTTTAAGCATACCTCATACTCCGTATCCGGCCTTAATCCAAACAGACTGAAAATCACCCGGTTTGTCCTCTTATAAAGGCTCCCGTTTATGTAAATCTCTCCCTCAGTATCAAATTCAAAAATCCGGCCCGCCTCTGTCTCCAATGTCGCTGACCGGGCAGTCATACATATCACCTTTAGCTCCATGTTCTTCATCCTCGCATATCAACAGACCATTTTTCCCTGTCTTTTTCAAAGACCAGGTATTGTGCCTTCAGCATATTCCCAAGTCCATCTTCCTGTTCCTGCTGCTCTTCGAAGCGTCTCCAGATCCGGAGTCCAGCCTCTCCATATTTTTCACGGTTTAATATCCCCATGTTGCACGCCTTTAAAACTGCGTAGCCAGCCCAGGCCCTTCCGTTATTCAGTTGCGCTTCCGCACTTTGTACTTCCATACTTTGTACTTCCACGGTTTGTACTTCCGTGTTTTGAACTTCTGCCAGCATTCCCTGGCGGACTGCCTGCTTAAACAAATCACACAACGCCCTGTAGTATTCATAGATTTCCATCGACATCCGATCAATTGTATCAATCAGTGCGGCAGCCTCCTGACCTGACCACGCCTCTTTTCTCTCAAAATACGCCGCGATCTCTCCATAGTGGGCTTTCTTATTAAATAAAGTATCATACTCCGCATAAAAAGGCATGGCCGTCTCACTTATCACTTCTTCCCCACTTACCAGCCGGTTAAACACAAGATCTGCCGCATTCCGGTATTCCTGCTTCCCAGTCTGCCTCAGTGCAAACAGATATGCTCCGGCTTCCCTCCCGGAGAGAAGGTTTTTGCCCGCCGGCAGACCGGTCCTGTTGATTCGTTCCAGAACACGATCCCCATACCCGGCTGCGCCCGTTGCCTGGTACATCTGCATCAAACCGGACAGCTCATAGATATCTTCCATGATTTTACATCTCCTCATCGTTCATTCCCGCGGCATAACAGGGCTCAACTCATATTCTATGCCCAATTATGTAATCGCTTACATCTCTATTTTTTATTTCAATTCAGTAAAATAACTGCATTTTTAGTTTATCATTATTACCAAATGCTGTCAATGTGTAAGCGCTTACGCACGAAAATAAATTACATTTTCCGTTACTGTTCAGAGGCTAACTTGTAAAGAAAGAACCCATAGTGTAGACTGGAGTTAGTCGAAGCCATGGGTTCTTTCTTCTTAAAATACTGCGGATACTTTTTCATATAGGTTGCCATCTTCCTGGCGCATCAAAAATAGCACGCTCATGCTATCACAGAGGAACTCAAGACTTTTGTTACTCCGTAATGACACAGCCTGATTCTGTTTTCGCTTTATGTTTCTTAGCAATCGCTCGGCCAGATTATTCGTTGCAGGTACCCTGCTGTCATGCAGGAACAACAGGTGCGAATCCCGATATTCTTTCAGCCTTGTGGCCAAATTGAATCCGTCTCTGTAGTAATCGGTGCATGGAACATCTGCGTATTCAGCCAGGGCTCTTTCCAGGATCTGATCATATCTGGTCTCATATTCGAGGAGCTTTTCCAGATCCCGCGCTGCACCGGATTCCAATCCGTTCACATAGTGGATCATTTCCTGCAGCAGAGCATGCATATCTTTATTCCACGTCCGCTCCGGTTCGTTTTCCATGCTGCCTTTCAAATAACGCAGTACATGGGCCAGGCATTCCTGATGGGCTGTTCCATATCTGTAAAAGGTTTTCTCATGGTCGTGGATCAGAATTCCCTGATAATCCTCTATGAGTGTTCCTGTAACTCCTGCATGGCCTTTGACCTCACGGGCATAGTACAGCGCTGGTCCGTCTGGTGCTGCACAGACAAACACATATGCGTTCTGTCCATTCACACGGGCATTGGTACAGTCTGTATGCATGACCGGATAAAGGAACAGCTCTGAAGCTGCGGACTTTCGCAGTGGTTCACTTTTTTCTGAGAACTCCTGACTGAGTTTACTAATCATTCCTTTGGAAATATCCAGGTTCCCACCAGTCAGATTTTTAAGGAAATCCCGGCACTTATCGATAGAAACGCAGCAGTCGTTATTCAGCAGGAAAAGGAAGGCTTTGACCGAAGAGCCATAGTTGACCTCATCGACCACGCCATCTGGGAATTGTGCGTGATAGAGTTCTCCTGTCCTGGAGTTGCGATAGGTATCCGCCTGGTATTCAATTACATTCAGACATACCTCTACATTAACCAGCTGCTTCGTAAGTGTCTTGTTTGTTTTTCTGAAATCAGGGTCATCAAGGATTTCCTGTGATGGCTGGAGCAAAACGATCCGGGTAGGTGTCTGTTTTTTTCGCCCATGTCCTGGATGACCGGGCTGCCCGCCGGGCTTTCTGCCTGTGGCTTCCCGATTGTTAGGGATTTTCTTTTTCCTGATGGACCGGGCTGAGGAAGGAAGAGAGGAATTCTCGAAATCTTTGCTGATCTGAGCTATCAGTTTTTGATTCTTTCCTTTTTCTTCTTCCAGTTCTGCAGCAAGCTGATACGTTTCCCTGCGCATTTCCGTTATCTTATCATATGCAGCATCCCGCTGTGCTTCTGCCTTGATGCTCCGCTCATAGAGACGCGCATTTTCAGCCTGAAAAGTACGTATTTGTCGTTCATATCCGGCCTGCATGTCATCCGTGCTTTCAAACCACTGCTGACGGGCATAGAGCTGCTCCAGACGGAGTCTGTGCAGCTCTTCCTGCAGGGATTTGATCTGCCGTTCCAGGCGACGGCATTCTTTCTCATGTTCCTTTTTCATGGTCACAAACTTTTGGCCAGACTGAAATGACGCAAGCTGTCGCTGCGCCGCTTTGAGCTCATACTGTAAAGTTGTAACCCGTTCAAAGGAAATCCTCATACGCTTATTCTCCTGATTCACTCATTCCAAGCACTCTGTCCAGCATTTCTGCCAGCTCCTCGTTCTGCTTGTTTTGAAGGCTGATGGTTTCTTCCTGCATGGAAATAATCTTTGCCTGATATTCATTCTGCTCTCTGAGTCCTCTCAGCAGTTCTTCAAGTGATATCGGTTTCTGAGACTCGTTTTTCTTCATTTTGCGACCTCGCTTTCTTCCTTAAGTATAGCATAAACAGAGATTTTAGGCGAATCGCTGTATTTTCTCAATTGTTAAAAATGCTGGTACATAACTCTTGAAAAACGCACATGAAGCAAAGAAAGATGTAGTGAATTATCCACATGAAATCATCTGACAGGTACGTATGTGGATTCTTCAACATGCATAGAACCCAGCAGAAAAAGATATCCACCTTTTTCTGCTGGGTTCCTAAATGCAGCCACAAAATATGTCATTTCTTAATTTTTAAATTTCGTCACTTTGCCGATAGTGATTTATGGTACCTCTGAACAGTAACCATTTTCCTTTTCCACAGCCGGATCGTCTCGACAGCGGTCCTTGTATACCGGGAAACTTCCTCATCCATTTTCAATCAAAAAGGAGAATCCCCGCCGCCTCCATACACCAAACACCGTGTATCGTCTGCGGGAATTCTCCCAAACCCTTTTACCCGATTCTACTAATCCTACAGTCCGCCGACCGGCAAACCTATGCTCCGCAGATTACCGAACCAGCATTCTGCTGATCTGATACTGATCCTCCGGAATATCCTTGTGCATATTCAGCGCTTCCTGAATATCGAAATCTACGTATTCGCCGTGCTTGTAAGCCACGATACGGTTGCTTTCGCCCTTGCAGAGAAGCTCAACCGCCTTCGCACCCATGATGGAAGCGTAAACTCTGTCCTTGCAGGTAGGCGCGCCGCCACGCTGCATGTGGCCCAGAATCGTTGCTCTCGTCTCAATGCCGGTTGCCGCCTCGATTCTCTTCGCCATGGAAGAAGAATGGCCGATGCCCTCCGCGTTGATGATGATATGATGCTTCTTGCCGCGTTTTCTGTTCTCGATAATGCGGTTAATCAGCGCCTGCTCGTCGCCGTCGTAACGCTCCGGAAGAAGAATATCCTCCGCTCCGTTGGCGAAGCCGCACCACAGGGCAATGTAACCGGCGTTGCGTCCCATAACCTCGATGATACTGCAGCGCTCATGGGAAGTAGATGTATCACGCACCTTGTCGATGGCCTCCATCGCCGTGTTCACAGCAGTATCAAAGCCGATGGTGTAATCGGTACATGCGATATCCAGATCGATGGTTCCCGGAAGTCCTATGGTATTAATTCCAAGTGCGGAAAGCTTTCCCGCTCCGCGGAAGGAACCGTCACCGCCGATTACCACCAGGCCGTCAATCCCATGCTTCTTACAGATATCGGCGCCCTTTTTCTGGCCCTCAGCCGTTGTGAACTCCTGGCATCTGGCTGTATAGAGAATCGTACCGCCGCGGTGAATAATGTCCGACACGCTGGTACTCGTCATATCAACAATTTCTTCCTGCAGAAGGCCCGCGTATCCTCTCATGATGCCCTTTACTTCTAATCCTTTATGGATAGCCGTCCTGACAACCGCACGGATTGCCGCATTCATACCCGGTGCGTCACCGCCGCTGGTTAATACGCCGATAGTCTTTACTTGTTTTGCCATAGTAACTTCCTCCTGTTTCTGAACATCTTTTATTGTAAACTGTCTTCGTTCTTACCAAATCATACAAATTGTATTCTAATTCATTTTCCTTATCTTTTCAACTGTTTTTTCTACAACCTTGACATTTTTTTCACCAAGTTTTTCAGTCAAAACAGAGACAAGTTCATTGGAAGCACTTACATTTCTATTGGCCGGTAAAACCTTTTTCGCCCGCTCCTTTTCCAGATAAATGATCACGGTGTCATTTCCTTCCGACTCTTTCAGTTCTGAAAGGATTTCGGCCTCTCTGGCCATGTAAACGTCTTTGTCGGGGAACTTCAGCCACAGCTCCTTTGGAAGGCTCTGGAAGGGGATTACGCGCTCACAGATGACCTTTCCCACCGGATCGTCACCGATGGAAGCGCGGCCCTGGATAAAGACCTTGGCGTCCTCCACAAACAGCTCCCTTTTGCTCTCATAATCCTTTGGAAATACGATTACCTCCACAGATCCGACTAAATCCTCCAGCGTGAGAAACGCCATCAGCTTGTTGTTTCTTGTCGTCTTCACCGTCTTCCCTGTAATCATGCCGCCGATGGTCACATACGTGCCATCCTGGACACGGGCCGCTTCCGTCTCCTCATCCACTATGAAATCTATGGTAACCGCGGTGATATTATTCCTCCAGGTGGCCTCATAGGCCTCCAGCGGGTGGCCGCTTACGTAGATTCCCAGCGCCTCCTTCTCAAAGGCCAGAAGCTCCTCCTTCGGAAATTCTCCCACATTGGGGAAGGTAATCTGGTACCGTGTCTTCTCTTCCTCGCTGGCAATGTCGAACAGCGTCAGCTGCCCCTCCATGGAGTTCTTCTTCTCCTTGCTCCTCTGGTCCAGAAGCTCCGGCGCCACCAGGACCTTCTGCTTCCTGGTTCCGGGAAGGGTATCCAGCGCACCCGACTTGATGAAGTTCTCCAGCGTCCTCTTGTTGACCTCCTTATTGCTCATGCGGTCCACAAAGTCCTCGATGGAGGTGAAGAGCCCGTTGCTCTCCCGCTCTGAGACGATCAGCTCCACGACGGATTTGCCGACGCTCTTGATCGCCGAGAGTCCGTAGCGGATCGCGCCTCCGGAAACCGAGAAGCCGCTCTCCCCTTCATTGATATCCGGCGGAAGGATGGAGATCCCCATCTGCCGGCAGCTTAAAATGTATTCCGATACCTTGGTCACATTATCCATGACCGAGGTCAGCAGGGCCGCCATATATTCCTGCGGATAGTAGTATTTTAAGAAAGCGGTCTGATAAGAAACCACGGCATAAGCCGCCGCGTGGGACTTATTAAATGCATACTTTGCAAAATCAATCATCTCATCGTAGATATGATTGGCAATCTTCTCATCGATCCCGTTGGCTATACAGCCCATAACGCCCTCTTCCGGATTTCCGTAAACGAAATTCTGGCGTTCCTTTTCCATGACCGATGTCTTCTTTTTCGACATGGCTCTTCGAACCAGGTCACTCCGGCCCATGGTATATCCGGCCAGATCCCGCACGATCTGCATAACCTGTTCCTGGTAGACGATACAGCCGTAGGTCGGGCTTAAGATCGGTTCCATCTGAGGGCAGTCATACGTCGCGGACGAGGGATCATTCTTTCCCTTTAAGTATTTGGGAATGAAATCCATAGGGCCCGGACGATAGAGGGAAATACCGGCAATGATGTCCTCAAGGCTCTGAGGCTTTAACTCCTTCATGAAGCTCTTCATCCCCGAACTCTCCAGCTGGAACACGCCGTCATCCTTTCCTGTTCCGATGGATTCCAGCACCGCCTTGTCGTCGTAATCGATATAATCCATATCGAGCGCCACGCCGCGGTTCTTCTCCACAGCCTTCACTGCATTCTGAATAACGGTCAGCGTCCGGAGTCCCAGGAAATCCATCTTCAGAAGCCCCAGTTCCTCCAGCGTGGTCATGGTGAACTGTGTCGTGATCGTGCCGTCAGCCGCCTTTGAAAGCGGCACATACTCGTCTACCGAGGTACGGCTGATAACGACTCCGGCCGCATGCATGGAGGTATGCCTTGGCAGGCCTTCAAGACGCATGGACATGTCGATTAAATATTTGACCTCCGGGTCCTCATTATAGGCATTTCTTAAATCCGGGCTCTGTTTTAGCGCCTTCTCCAGAGTCATTCCCAGATCACCAGGTATCATCTTCGCAATGGCGTCGCATCTGGCGTAAGGCATGTCCAGAACACGTCCGACGTCGCGCACCACGCCCTTTGCCGCCAGCGTACCGAAGGTGACGATCTGCACAACCTGGTCCTTGCCGTATTTCCTAACCACATAATCGATGACTTCCTGACGCCGCTCGAAGCAGAAGTCCACGTCGATATCGGGCATGGAAACACGCTCCGGGTTCAGAAAACGCTCAAACAGCAGATTATACCGGATAGGATCGATATTGGTAATTCCCAGACAGTACGATACGATGCTTCCGGCCGCGGACCCACGCCCCGGACCCACGATGATGTCCTGGGATCTGGCATAATGGATGAAATCCCATACGATCAGGAAGTAATCCACGTATCCCATGGTATGGATCACGTCCAGCTCATACTCCAGTCTGGCCTTCAGCGTGCCGTCGTCGTCAGGGTAATGCTTCGCCAGTCCGTCGAAACAGAGCTTGTTCAAATATCCCCAGGAGTCGTAGCCCTCCGGCACATCGTACCGGGGCAGCTTCGTCACGCCGAACTCGATCTCCACGTTGCAGCGCTCGGCGATATCGTGTGTGTTGTCGATCGCTTCGGCAGCATAGGAGAAGAGTTTTCTCATCTCCTCCTCGGTCTTGCAGTAGTACTGGCCGCCTTCATACCTCATGCGGTTTTCATCGGTTACCTTCTTACCGGTCTGAATACACAGAAGGATATCGTGCGGTGTGGCATCCTCCGCAAATGTATAATGAATATCATTGGTCGCAACCAGCTTGATGCCGGTCTCCCTGCTCATGCGCAGTAATCCCTGGTTCACCGTGTGCTGCGCCGGGATTCCATGATCCTGCAGTTCCAGGAAAAAATTCCCTTCCCCAAAAATCTGCTGGTAGCGGAGCGCCGCATTCTTTCCCTGCTCGTACATACCGCGCTCGATATAGCGCTGTACCTCGCCGGCCAGACAGGCGCTGAGAGCGATGATGCCCTCATGGTACGTCTCCAGCACTTCATAATCAACACGGGGTTTATAATAAAATCCATCGACGAAGCCCTTGGACACGATCTTCATCAGGTTCTGATAACCCTGGTTGTTCTCGGCCAACAGCACCAGATGATAGTAGCGGTCCTCCCCGTTCGTGGTTTCTCTGTCAAATCTGGAACCGGCCGTCACATATACCTCGCATCCGATGATGGGTTTGATTCCCACCTCTCTGGCCGCCCGGTAGAAATCGATCACGCCGTACATGACGCCATGGTCCGTGATAGCCATGCTGTCCATGCCCAGCTCTTTTGCCCTCGCCGTCAGCTCCTTAATCTTACAGGAGCCGTCTAAAAGGCTGTATTCCGTATGGACGTGTAAATGTGTAAATGCCACGTTTCTAGTCTCCTTTGTTTTATCTCTTATATCTCGTCAAAATTATTTTAACATATCCTATTCGTTTATTATAGCATATTTTTTATTTACGCGCGGGATTTTTCGTTCAGTGGAAATATAACCAAAAACAGACATGAATCTCCGCGGCCTTTTTTCGCGGAATCATTCATGCCTGTTTCCCTTTTCCCATTTGGAGCGTGTGAACACGCTCTAGTTGTTGCTCAAATATTTTTCAATATCGGTAACGGCCTGGTTTTCGTCTGCACCATCAGCAGAAATAGTAACCTGCTCTCCGGCTGCAAGACCCAGGGTCATCATACCCATAATGCTCTTTGCATTTACTTTCTTGGACTCGATCTCCACGTAAATACTGCTTTCATACTGGCTGGCTACCTGTACAAGCATGGCTACCGGCCTGGCCTCTAATCCTGATGCAAGTTCGACGGTGACTGTTTTTTTTACCATAATTATCCTCCTCATTCCTGTGAACGGACCCTATTCCATTCTGCTGCGTTCGCTCCTGTCCCGCAGTTGCTCTGCTATATCGCAGAGTTTCCTAAGTCGGTGGTTTACTCCTGATTTTCCAACAGGAGGGTCCAGAGCTTCCCCAAGCTCTTTTAATGTTGCTTCCGGTCTTTCTACCCGCTCGCGAGCAATTTCTTCCAAATTCTCCGGCAGGTTTTCCAGGCCTATTGTATCTCTGATATATTCTATATCCTCTATCTGCTTCACAGCAGCTGATACCGTTTTGTTGATGTTGGCGGTTTCACAGTTTACCTGACGGTTTACGCTGTTGCGCATGTCCTTCAGAATTCTGATATTCTCCAGCTCCATCAGTGCTACCGGCGCCTCCATCACGTTTAAAATATCGACGATCTGACTGCCTTCCTTGATGTACACGATATAGTAACGTTTTCTCTTAACAATCTTCGCCTCTAAGTCAAAGGCGGCAATGATTCCCTGAAGCTGCTTCGCCTTCTCCTCTGTTGCACATACGATCTCAAAATGATAGAATTTCTCGGGATCACTTAAGGACCCCGATGCCAGAAACGCCCCGCGGATAAATGCGCGCCTGCAGCATGACTGCTGGATCACCACATTCTGAACCACATTTAAATTTTCCCCCACCTCTCCATGCTCGTCAAGGAGCTTTGCGGCATGAAGCACCCGGAGGGCATCCTCATGCTCCCGGATAGTCACCGTGTATGTACGGTTTTTATTTAAATAGGCGTTCCTTCTAATAGAGACATCAGTAACTATATTAAATGTTTTTTTCAATAATGTAAAGTACTTTCTTGCAACTGCCACATTTTCCGTGTGGATTTTAATGGCATAATGGTCCTCTTCCGAGATTATGATCTTTCCACAAAGGCTGATGATCGCTGCAATTTCGGCAATCTGGCAGTGCCTCGCCGGGCTTAACTGCCTGGAAAGTTCGTCTTTTACTTTGGAGGAAAATGACATGGCAGCTCATTCCTTTTTTCTTTTATTATCCTTATCAATGTCACGGTGCTCAATCTTTAAGCCAAATTCCCCGTGGGCTTTCAGCTTCCCGTAGACCGCCTTCGCGATGGTCACCGAGCGGTGCTTCCCTCCGGTACATCCAACCGCAATAACCAGCTGGTTCTTTCCCTCCAATACGTAGCCCGGAATCAGAAATTCCAGCATATCGTAAAGTTTATCCAGGAAAATGGCCGCTGTCCCGTTCTGCATCACGTATTCCCGCACTTCCCTGTCCTCGCCCGTCTTCGGACGCAGTTCGTCCACATAATACGGATTCGGAAGGAATCTGACGTCAAAGACGAGATCTGCATCAGAAGGAATTCCGTATTTGAAGCCAAAGGACAGAATCGTGATGTACAGATTGTTATAGCTTTCATTTGCCATAAAGATCTTTTCCAGCTCTGCCTTCAGTTCCTTTGTCAGCAGCTTGCTGGTATCTATGATATAATCCGCCTCTTCCTTTAAAAATGCCAGTTTGAGGCGTTCCTTCTCGATACCGCTGTCAATCCGGCCCTCTCCCGCAAGGGGATGGATCCGTCTCGACTCCTTATACCGCTTAATCAGTGTCTCACTGCCTGCATCCAGGAAGAGGATCTCATACGGGACCCTGCTCCTGGACCATTCATCAAAGATCCGGTTAAGTGCAGACAGTTCATCCCCGCTGCGGATATCGATCCCCAGCGCGGCATCCTTAATACCGCCCTGATTGCTCAGGGTCAGCTCGGCAAATTTTTCCACCAGAGGAATAGGAAGGTTATCCACACAGTAGAACCCCATGTCCTCCAGCATCTTCAGCGCACTTGTCTTACCGGCGCCTGACATGCCTGTCACAATTACCAGTCTCACAAAAAGTCTCCTCTACGCCGTTTAAAATCGTCCCAGCGTCTTTACTTCCATCTCCAGTTCCACTCCGGAATGTTCTTTTACTCTTCTCTTCACATCCTGACAGAGCGTCATAATATCCGAAGCCGTGGCATGGTCTCTGTTAATCACAAAACCGCAGTGCTTCCCGGAAACCTCCGCGCCGCCCACACGGTATCCTGCAAGGCCCGCCTCTTCGATCAGTTTCCCCGCAAAATTGCCGGCCGGCCGCTTAAATGTGCTCCCGGCACTGGGAAACTCCAAAGGCTGCCTGCTCTTTCGCCTGCCCGCCAGATCATCCATATACGCCTTGATCTCATCCTTGTCGCCTGGCTTTAAGCGATACCGCGCTTCCAGCACAATATAATGGTTTGCAGGAATACAGCTGGTCCGGTAGCCCAGCTCCAGCTCCGGCAGAGAGAGTACCTTTTCCTCGCCTTCCATGGTCATAACCCGGACTGATTCCAGGATCTCCTTCGTTTCGGAACCGTAGGCGCCCGCATTCATCACGACGGCTCCGCCCACCGTACCAGGGATTCCGGCTGCAAATTCAAAGCCTGTGAGCCCGGCCTCCAATGCCGCCTTCCCCACCCGGGAAAGGGATGCTCCCGCACCAGCCGCGATCTCACACCGGTCACTGTCCACACGGCATCCGGAAAATCCGGCTGTCATGGATATGACCACACCATCGAAACCGCCGTCTCCCACAAGCAGATTGCTTCCATTTCCGAGAATGCAGTACGGTACCTCTTCTCTCCGGCACAGCCGGATCACTTCTCCCAGTTCGCGCGCGTCCGCCGGACTTACGTAGTAGGCCGCGGGACCGCCGGCGCGAAAGGTCGTGTGTCTGCTCATTTTCTCTTCCGTCTTCACATGGCTGCTATCTGACACTTCCAGCAGTTTCTCATAAAACATCGTCATGAAACACCTCAATCATCCTGTTTTCTTGACAGGTTTGCCTGGACGCGGTTGTATAATTCCTGTGCCGCGTTGTACCCCATCTTCTTCTGTCTGTAGTTGACAGCCGCCGACTCCACGATGATGGCGAGATTCCGTCCCGGACGGACAGGGATGGAATGGCAGACCACACGGTTTCCCAGGAACTCCGTATACTGGTCTTCCAGTCCCAGTCTGTCGTACTCTTTATCCTTATCCCAGTCCTCCAGCTTGATCACCATGTCGATGGCCTGGGTGTCCTTTACGCTCTCCACACCGAACAGCGTCTTCACATCGATAATACCGATACCTCTCAGCTCGATAAAATGTCTTGTAATTTCCGGAGCGCTTCCGATCAGAGTCTCATCGCTGACCTTTCTGATCTCCACCACGTCATCCGTTACGAGACGATGGCCCCTCTTTATGAGCTCCAGAGCCGCCTCACTCTTACCGATTCCGCTCTCGCCCATAATCAGGACGCCTTCGCCGAATACGTCCACTAAAACGCCATGGATGCTGATGCATGGAGCCAGTTTTACCTTCAGCCACCGGATGATCTCCGCCATCAGATCGGAGGTCGTCTGCTCCGAAACAAGGCAGGGCACGCCGTAATGGTCGCACAGTGCGATCATATCCTCATCAGGATCCTGGTTTCTCGAATAAACCAGACACGGAATCTGACTGGACAGAAGCTTGTCATACATCTCCACCTTGCGGTCATGTTCCATCTGTCGGATGTACTCCTGCTCCACATAGCCGATAATCTGGACCCTCTCATTATCGAAATGGTCAAAAAAACCTGCCAGCTGCAGCGCCGGACGATTGACATCCGGATGGCTCAGCACGATTTTCTCCGCATCGATCTCCGGTGTCATGTTCCGGAGGTTCATTTTTTCAATTAACTCTGTAATCGCAACTCCATGCATGGTCTCATGCTCCTTTTCCATCTGTTTTTCTCATACTAACACAGATTTCGTGTTTTGAAAAGAGATAAGGGGAGGAAATTCCTCAATCCTCATCTAATGAACTGCAATTCTAATGAAAGAAGTCATAGACGCTCTGAGCCGATTTGGCATTCATGCCCGGTGTGGCCGTCAGGGACTCTATGGACGCTTCTTTTATGGCTTCGATATCCTTGAAATGACGCATCAGCGCCTTGCGGCGGGTGGGGCCAATGTCGGGGATATCGTCCAGGATGGAATGGACCTGGCCTTTGCTGCGGAGGCTGCGGTGGTATTCGATGGCAAAGCGGTGGGCCTCATCCTGGACACGGGTGATCAGCTTGAAGCCTTCGGAACGCTTGTCGATGGGAATCTCCACATTGTTGTAGTATAAACCGCGCGTTCTGTGGTTGTCGTCCTTTACCATGCCGCAGACAGGGATGGAAAGCTTCAGCTCATCGAGTACCTCCAGGGCGATATTGACCTGGCCGCGGCCGCCGTCCATCATGAGTAAGTCCGGGAATTTTGTGAAGCTGCCGAACTCCTCGTCCACGCCCTTTTCCTTTAAAGAAGCGGCTTCATCGAGACCGTGGGAAAAGCGGCGCGTAAGGACCTCACGCATGGAGGCGTAGTCGTTGGCGCCTTTGACCCATTTGATCTTGAATTTGCGGTAATCATTCCGCTTGGGCTTGCCATCCTCATAAACAATCATGGAGCCTACCGATTCGAAACCGCTGATATTGGATATATCGAAGGCCTCGATCCTGTGGACTCCGGTTATGCCGAGCCAGCCGCAGACCTCGTTCATGGCGCCGATGGTCCGCAGCTCCTCGCGTTTGATCTTCTCTTTATCCTGGGAAAGGACCAGGGCCGCGTTGCGTTCCGCAAGCTCTACCAGGCGCTCCTTCTCCCCCTTCTGAGGGACGACAAGCTTCACCTTCTGGCCGCGTTTGGCGCTGAGCCACTCTCTGATGATCTCGCTGTCCTCAAGCTCTGTCTGAACCCAGAGCTCCCTTGGGACGAACGGCGTGCCGGCGTAAAACTGCTTGACGAAGCTGGTCAGGATCTGCCTGTCATCCTCTGCCGTGGCAATGGTAACGTGGTAATGCTCCCGGCCGATCAGACGGCCTTCCCTTACGAAGAAGACCTGGACTACCGCGTCCTTGTCGTCCTTCGCCATGGCGATGATATCGCGGTCCTCCATACTGCTGCTGGTGATCTTCTGTTTCTGGGCCACCGCCCTGACGCTGGTCAGCAAATCCCGGTATTCGATGGCTTTTTCGAAATCCATCTCGTCCGACGCCGTCTGCATCTTTTCCTCCAGCATGGAGATGACCGGATCGTATTTGCCGCCCAGAAAATCAAGGGCCTGACTGATGGCCCTTCCGTACTCTTCTTTATTAATGTATCCCTGGCAGGGCGCCGAGCACTGCTTGATGTGGTAATTTAAGCAGGGGCGGTCCTTGCCGATATCCTTCGGCAGATTGCGGTTGCAGGTACGGATCTTGTACAGCTTATGGATCAGATCAATCGTATCCTTAACCGCTCCTGCGCTGGTGTATGGCCCAAAATACTTACTTTTGTCCTTTTTCATGTCCCTGGAAAATAATACCCGGGGGAAATCCTCGTAGACCGTCACCTTGATATACGGATACGTCTTGTCGTCCTTCAGCATCGTATTGTATCTGGGACGATGTTCCTTGATTAAGTTGCACTCCAGAACCAGGGCTTCCAGCTCCGAATCCGTTATGATATACTCGAACCTGGCGATCCGGGAAACCATCTGCTCAATCTTTGACGTCTTATTCCTGCTGCTCTGGAAATACTGCCGGACCCTGTTCTTTAAGCTGATGGCCTTTCCCACATAGATGATCTCATCCCTTTTATCGTGCATGATGTAGACCCCAGGCTGGGCGGGCAGTTTCTTTAGTTCTTCTTCTATATTAAATCCATTGTATCCGGATTGCTCCACGTATTTGTCACCTCAGTCTCGCTCCATCGTATTTCGCCTGCATCTCCAGATAATTGACGGCGGCGCGGTACATGCCTTCCCGTGTACCCGTTCCGCTTCCGATATCCAGGGATTCACAGACAGCCGCAAGCTCCTCCTCGGAAAATATCTCACGGCGTTCTTTTAAAACTTCCAGCTTTTCATAATACGTCTCCGCGTCTAAAAAAGCAAGAAGAATTTTACTGGAAACAGCTGTTTCTTCTTCGGCTTCCTGCGATGCGACGCCTTCGGCTTCCTCAGTCTCCGTCCATGCCGCATGTTCCACGCTCGTTTCTCCTGCCGCCTCTTCTTTAAGTTCCACCCGTTCAAACCGGTATTTCTGCTTCACCTCCGGATATTTCTCATGGTCCACTTCGCTGATGAACATGGACAGCGGCCGCACATACGTCCCAAATGTGCCGTACAGCGCCTGGTAAACCACCATCTTCTCTCCTGTCTCGGAATGTTCGGCTACGGTGATGATCTGATACAGCTTATTCTTAAAATGCCTGTAACATTCTCCTGGTTTTGGTATTCTGCCCATATGCGTTTCCTTTCCTGATTTTCTGTCATGTGCGCAGTACCGCGCTATTCTCCTGCCCCGCCTGTCGTGACGATCACAACATTGGGCTTGCTTCTCTTCTCTCCCTGCGCCGCTGTCTCCGGCTGGGCGGAAGCGGCCCGATCTGTGGCCTCTGTTTCCGGGTCTTCGCTGGTCTGCAGTTCTTCGCTGGCGGATGTCTCATCCACCGGCGCCTCTGTCTCCTCCATCGAGGTTTCTTCAGAAGGCTGTCCCTCCTGCGGAAGCGTCTCCTCGGGTGCCGGTGCCGTTTCCGGCTTCGCCGCTTCTGTCGGCGGCGCTACCGTCGTTTCCGGAGGCAGGGCCGCTCTCGATTCGGCAATCTTCTGATCCTCCTGGCTGGCTTCTTCCGGCGAGAGAAGGCCATCCCACGTATATTTGTTGGATGCGCTCCAAAGGATCCATTCATCGTATCCGGCGTCATAGACAGCCTGAATCTGGGCCCTCACCTCGGCGGGGCCGTATTTGATGTAATGCTGTAAATAGGAAGCGGTGAAATCCTGGAGCCACGGGCGCACGATGGCATGGTCCTCCCCTGCCGCCGTCACAATGGCCAGATCCTGCTTCGATTTCATCAATGCCGCATGGATCGTATCGTAGGGCTGGGTATCCGGATGCTCGATTCCGAAATTACCATCGCCGTAATGGGACGGATAAATCATCGGGCAGATATAGTCTAAATGCCTGGCCATATCATTATACACCTGGCCCACCGCATCCGCGTCAATCTTACTTCCGATAATGGTGCCGAAAACATCAGCCGAAACGAAGATGCCCTCCGCCGACAGCTTGTCGTAGGCATACGTAATAAACTCCGTGATGATGTCCGTCTTGGAGCGTCCCTTCGTATCCGCCTCGTCAAATGCGACCTGCTTCATGGTGCTGTCCGTGGCAAACCGGATATAATCAAACTGTATCTCGTCAAACCCGGCCTTCGCCGCCTGTGTGCCCACTTCCACCAGATAGTCCCAGACCTCCTGGCGGTAGGGATTGACCCAGGCCAGCCCCTTATTGTCGCGGTGAAGGCTGCCATCCGCGTTCTTTAAGCTCCACTCCGGCTTCTTCTCAGCCAGATAAGGATCGCGGAAAGCCACGACCCGGGCGATGGTATAGATGCCCCGGGCCTTTAAATCCGCCATGAGCGCTCCGATATCCCGGATATACCGCTCCGATGCGCCGATCTCATTGACCGTAGGCGCATCATCCATGGAAAATGTAATTCTTCCGTCGTCGTTCTTCACATCGATGACCACCGCGTTAATCTCCGTCTGGCCGATCTTGTCAAGAATCGCCTGAAAGCCTTCTGATCCCGCCATATATCCGGAAATGTAGACGCCCTTCACCCGAACCCGTTCCTTCTGCGGTTCTGCCGGCTCTGTCTCCTGCTGGACTTCCAGCGTCTCCTCCGTGGTTTCTCCGCTCATACTCTCTGTTTCTGTTGTCTCATCCGTTTCCGGCAAGTCGGATACCTGCTTATATTTGCTGCATCCCGTCACCGCCAGCGTACAGACAAGTACTGCCAAAAGCCATTTTTTCATATTATTCCCGTTCACTTTCCTGATGGTTTTATGGTATTCTCCTGTAACATTTATTTAATATTTTACCACATTTTGTAAAATTTACAAACGTGTTTTCGTTTTGCCATCTTAATCATTCATTTTGTAAATTATATTTGACATTTAGTCTTTTTTAGTGTACTATGTAGGTATGAAACGAACATAAAGCAGGAACTGGAGGTGGATTTTTATTGAAGAACAAACGGATGAAAATTGCCCGTGTGGAACACGATTTATCACAGGAGCAGTTAGGGGAACGGGTTGGCGTCACGCGGCAGACCATCAGCATGATCGAATCCGGGAACTATAACCCGACACTGAATCTCTGTATCGCAATCTGTAAAGAACTGGACAGGACACTGGACGAATTATTTTGGGAGGTATCAGAATGAAATCACTGTTTAAGAAACGAATCGTAGATGAACGAATGGAACTTCAAAGTCTCAGGAATGCCAGAAAGAGCTGGAATTTTCTTCTCCTTGCAACCGGTTTCTGCCTTTTGGCGGAACTTCACTTACTCCGATGGGAGCTGAAATACATAGTACCGCAGGCTGTCGTCGTCCTTGCCGCGTCTGTTTATAATTTATTTCTGGATGCCAGAGACGGCAACATTTATACTGCGGAAAATGCGAATCGCAAAAAGCTGTTTCTGCTCTACGCCATCAGCTCCCTGGCAGCGTCACTGATTATCGCCTACAGCTTTTACGTCCGCTATTCCCTCGCGACAGCAGTCATCTCTTTCCTTCTTTTATTCTTTTTCATGTTTGGGCTTATGTATCTGGTGGATTCTCTTTGCTTCCGTATCGGGAAAAAAAGAGCGTTTAAGGACTCCGAAGAGGAAGAAGAGTAACCCGGCATACAGAAGGAGAAGGCAGACGCCTTCTCCTTCTATTTCATAACCGTTCCTCCACCGCCGTTCTGAAAGCTACAGCAGATGCACCGCCACAATCAATCCTGCAAATACAATGGATACCATGGAGGTAAGTTTAATCAGAATATTAATGGATGGCCCTGACGTATCCTTAAACGGATCGCCGACCGTATCTCCCACGACCGCGGCCTTATGCTGGTCGCTTCCTTTTCCGCCGTGGGCTCCGCTCTCAATATATTTCTTCGCATTATCCCATGCTCCGCCGGAGTTGGCCATCATGACCGCCAGGACGAAGCCGGTCACGGTATTGCCGGCCAGCAGGCCTGCGACACCATTCACCCCCAGCAAAAGCCCGACAACGATGGGAATGATCACTGCGATCAGAGCCGGCGCCAGCATCAGCTTCTGTGCCGATTTCGTGCACATATCCACACAGGCGGCGTAATCCGGTTCCGCCTTTCCCTCCATCAGCCCTTTGATCTCCTTAAACTGCCGGCGCACCTCGACCACGATAGACTGAGCGGCCTTTCCCACCGCGTCCATGGTCAGGGCGGCGAATAAAAACGGAAGCATGCCGCCGATGAACAGGCCGATTAGGACCGTCGGATTTGTGATGGTCAGATTCAGCGCAATATCCGGATTCAACTGTTTGACCTTGTCAATATAAGATGCAATCAGCGCCAGTGCCGTCAGCGCAGCTGAGCCGATGGCAAATCCCTTTCCGGTGGCCGCCGTCGTATTTCCCAGAGAATCCAGGGCATCCGTCCGGTTTCTGACCTCAGGAGGCATATGAGTCATCTCCGCGATTCCTCCCGCATTATCGGCAATTGGTCCATACGCGTCGGTTGCCAGCGTGATTCCCAGCGTCGAAAGCATGCCGACCGCAGAGACTCCGACACCGTAAAGTCCCATGTTAAAATCAGCGTTTCCGCCCGAACAGTAATAGCTGATCAGCACCGACACACCGACGATGATCACCGGAGCTACCGTAGAAAGCATGCCGAGAGACAGTCCGCTGATGATCACCGTGGCCGCTCCCGTCTCACTGGACGAGGCCAGATCTCTCGTCGGCCGGTACGAATCCGACGTAAAATATTCCGTGATCGCACCGATCAGAACACCGGCGACAAGACCTGACAGCACCGCCGCATAGATCCCGATATGTTCCGGAAGCAGGAGGCGGATAATCACATAGGCCCCCGCCACCACCAGAACAGCGCTGATATACGTTCCCAGCCGCAGCGCCTTTAAAAGATTCTTCTGTGAAGCATCCTCCTTTGTCTTTACGAAGAAGGTGCCGATAATCGATGCGATGACGCCGAATGCCGCCAGCATCATGGGAACGGCCACGCCCTTCACACCAAAGCCGGCCGCAACCGCCAGCGCTGCGGTAGACACGATCGAGCCTACATACGATTCATACAAATCTGCGCCCATACCAGCCACATCGCCTACGTTGTCGCCTACGTTATCCGCGATAACAGCAGGATTACGGGGATCATCCTCCGGAATACCCGCCTCTACCTTACCAACCAGATCGGCTCCCACATCGGCCGCCTTCGTGAAAATACCGCCGCCCACACGGGCAAACAGCGCCATACTGGAGGCGCCCATTCCGAAGGTCAGCATATTGGCCGTAATCTGTGTGATCCGTTCCGTCTCCGGAAGCGAATGGAACACGGTATTCAGGATAAAATACCAGATCGTCAGATCGAGAAGTCCCAGCCCCACCACGGTAAAGCCCATAACAGAGCCTGCCGAGAAAGCCACTTTGAGGCCCTTGTTCAGGCTGCGGGAAGCCCCCTCCGCCGTCCTGCAGTTTGCCATCGTCGCTGTCCGCATTCCGATAAACCCTGACAAACCGGAGAAAAAGCCGCCCGTTAAAAATGCAAACGGTGTAAAATAACTCAAAAACCCGCCAAACGCCATACACAGCAATATGATGAAAACGACAGCAAAGAAAATGCCGACGCCCAGATACTGCCGTCTTAAATAGGCGCCGGCACCTTTCCTGACCGCAGTAGAGATTTTAATCATCCCAGCGCTGCCCTCCGGCTGTCCCTTCACCCGGACAAACATACAGGCAGCATAAATCAGAGCGGCTATGGAACCAATTGCTACGACATACATAACATTCATGGTACCCCTCCTTGTAATAACATTTTGTTGAAATTGTTTAGTTTCAATTTCATTATAGTTCTTTATATGGGCGGATTCAACAAATATGCATGAATTTTTTCAACACCTTAACGGACAGAAGCCCGGCGGGAAACCGGAGTGGAACTACATCTTCCACATCCTGCTTCCCGCCGGGCTTCTCCCTGCATATGCCGGCTCAAAAAAACTCTTAATAAGTGAGCACCTCCGGCCCCTCTTCCGTGATCAGCACCGTGTACTCCCACTGTGCCGACAGGCTTCCGTCTTCTGTATAGATGGTCCAGCCGTCTTCCTCGTCCTGAACCACATCGGGCCGTCCCGCATTTACCATCGGTTCAATGGTAAAGATCATGCCGGGAACCAGAAGCATATCCGTTCCCCGCTCTCCGATATGGCTGACCCACGGTTCCTCATGGAAATCATTCCCCACGCCGTGGCCGCCGATCTCACGCACTACCGTAAAACCATTTGCATAAATGTACTCGGATATGGCAGCTCCTATGTCGCCCAGATGGCCCCAGGCCCGGGCTTCCTTAAGCGCTAAGTCCACGCTCTCTTTCGTCACGCGTACCAGCTTCTCCGCCTCCGGCGACACGTTTCCGATGCAGTACATTCTGGAGGCGTCTCCGTAATAACCGTCTAAGATCGTCGTCACATCCACGTTGATGATGTCACCCTCCTTCAGGATCCGGTTCGGATCGGGAATGCCGTGGCAGACCACCTCATTGACGGAAGTGCAGACGCTCTTCGGGTAGCCTTCAAAATTAAGGGGAGCCGGGATGCCGCCCATCTTTATCGTATTTTCATGGACCAGGGTGTTGATATCCTCTGTGCTGATGCCCGGACGTATGAACGAATCCACCAGATCGAGGATCTTCGTATTCACCTCGCCGGCCTTTCTGATTCCCTCGATCTCCGCCGGGGTCTTGATCATGTAATGCTCCGGCACCAGATCGCCCATAATACCGTAATTTTCAATCTTTCTGTCGAACGCCAGATGGCAGTTCTTATACTTCTTTCCGCTGCCGCACCAGCAGGCGTCATTTCTTCCTAACTTTAACATCGCTAATTCCTCCATCTTCTCTACAACGTTTTATCACGTTTTCTCTCCGTTGTAAAGAGCGCTCCCGATTATTCTTTTAAGACGGCTTTTACCCGGCCGTTCTTCTCTACATTATCATTATATGGGTCGGAGGCCACGATATCCCCATCTTCCAGTCCGGAAATAATTTCTACCCGGCCTCCCTCTCTTCTTCCGGTTTCCACGGGCTTTAATACCGCTTTCCCATTCTGTATGAGATAGACGGCGCTTCCATTCTCTGCCGGTATTACGGCCGCCGCGGGTACGGAAAAGACCTCCGGGGCGGTCACGACGTGAAAGGATACATCCGCCGTCTGGCCTGCTCCCGCGTGCTCCGGAAGTGCTGCGGGCTTTAACTCTACGGTACACCGGTTCTCTTCCAGGCCGATGGAAGACATCTGTTTCTCGGCGGTCTTTGCAATAAAGCTCACCTCGGCTTCCCCCTCGCTCCCGTCGGCGTAAATGACTTTCGCCTTAAGCCCGGGTGTCAGGGCGGCTGCGTCCTCCGACAGAACGGAGGCGGAAAGCTTCATGCTGTCCGGTCGGTAGATCTTCACCACCGGCTGGTTGGGCGACAGATAGGCGCCTTCCTCCGTGTACACCTCCCACAGGACGCCGTCGTAGGGCATCTTTACCGCACCGGGATTCACGGTATCATCGAGAAGGGCCAGCTGCCTTTCGAAGGAAGCAATCTGCTCCTGGGAATGCGCCTTCTGCTCCTCAGAATTATCTTCCTTCGCCTGTGCGTATTTCTGGTAAGTCAGATCCAGCTGGGTCTTTAAGGAATCCAGGTCCGACTGGGCGATGAAGCCGCCCTGCTGCGCCAGCACCACCCCGTTGTCGTAATTCTTCTTCGCAAGGCGGTACTCGCTTTCCGCCGCCTTAAGGGCCGCCGCTGCCGAACCATTGGAACCGTAGAGACGGTCGTACTCCTGACGGGCCGCGCTTAACTGCTGCTTAAACTGCTCTCTCTGAATGTCCAGCGTCGTCTGGGAGGCAGTATCCGTCTTTAAAAGGATCTCCCCCTCCTTGACCTCCATTCCCGGCAAATACGGGATTTCCGAGACATTGCCCGCGGTAACGGAATTAAGCACCATGCCTGATACGGGTAGAATGGAGGCCGAAACGGTAAACTGACTCTCCAGGTTTCCTTTTACCGCCTGCTCTGCGGAAGCTTCCACGGGTTTTAAGAGCACCGCCGCATACGCGCCGATACTGATCACGGCAATGGCCGCAAGAAATATCCATTTCACTTTTCTTTTCATCCTGCACCTCTATTCCCGTTCCCGCAGAAGATCTGCCGGAACTATTTTTTTCAGTTTTCGAAGCATCATCATGGAGCTGAACCCGACAGAGACGGCGGTCAGCCCAATGGCCTGCAGCAGCGCCTTTCCGTCGATAAAGCTGGGGATTGTATACATATCCGAAGCCATAGAGACCGAGATCAGCTGGCTGGCCCCCATGGACATGGGAATTCCGATGAGCACCGCGCCCGCGGCCAGCAGCCACTGTCCCGTGGAGATCACATCGAGACACTCCTTACTCTTTAATCCCAGCATCATCAGGGTGGACAGCTCCCGCTTCAGTTCCTCGAAGCTGATCAGGGAACTGATATAGATGACCGCAAAGCTGATGATAACGCCCAGCATGGACATGGAGGCCATGATGGCGCTCATGCTCCCCATCATGGACCGGTACTGGGAAAGTCTGTCCTGGCGGCTCTGGATTCCGGACACAGCGGCCGCATCCTCGAGACGTTCCCGCAGCTCCTCCTGAACCGTGAGCGGAGCCTTCAGAAGAACGGTCGTGCACACATTGCGGTAATCGCTGATCCTGCCGGCGCCGTCGAAGGACATATAGGCGGAGCTCCCCATATACTGGGCGATCGTGTCCGTCACTGTGACGCGGCTGATCCGCTCCTTGGGATAGGGAACCTTCACCTCTATGGTGCTCCCCTTCTTCACGCCCATGACGTTCGCCATGTGCTCCGATATCACGATGCCCTCTTCTTCCGGATACGCGCGGCTTCCGTCCTCTTTGTACAGCCTTGTGAGGGAAGCCTCCGGCGAAATGGCCTGGATGGTGCAGTCCGTCTTTCCCCCCGGCCCCGACAGGGTGACCGCAAATTCCATCATCCCCTCCGCGTTTTCCACCTGCGGATGCTTTACCGCCTCCAGGGCATCCTCTAAAAGGACCGGCTGCTCAAACTGAACCATAATGTCCTGTCTCTGGGTCTTCTCCCAGTAATCGAAGATAAAGACGTCAAACAGGGAGTTCATGGACACCAGGGTAGCCGTAATCATATAGGCAAAGGCGATGCCGGCCACCGACATGGCCGTCCGCCGTCTGTTTCTGGAAAGGCTTCGAAGCGCCATGACGCCCGGAACCGTAAAGAGGTTTAAAAACCCCGGAATCCGCTCCAGAAATGACTGTCTGGCCGACTTGGGTGACGGGGGACGCAGCGCCTGGGCGGGCTTCATCTTCCCGATCACACCGGCGATAATCCAGGAGGTGCCGGAGCAGAAGATCCCCGCCAGCAGGATGCCTTCCAGCAGATAGGACACCGAAAGCGGAGCCGTCACATCCGGCAGGTTAAAGTATACCCGGTAATAGCCTGCCATAGGATCCGCCAGGGCATACCCCAGAAGCCCGCCGAACAGCCCGCCGAGCAAACCGGTCACCGCTCCGAAGCCCATGTAATGGAGCCTTATTTTCCTCAATGGGATTCCAATCGCCATCAGGGTTCCGATCTGGGTCCGCTGCTGCTCCACCATACGGCTCTGCGTGATATAGAGAATCACTCCCGCCACGGTCAGGAAGAGAAACGGCACCACGCCGGACATTTTCTCCAGCTGCTTGATCTCCTCGTCAACCATGGAGACGGCCAGCTGGTCCTCCCGGGCATAATGGGATATGAGACCGTAGGGCGTAAGCGCCTGTTCGATCCGGTCCTTCACGGCCTCCCAGTCGCTGCCGGGCTCCAGCTTAAACAAAAAGCTGTTACTATGGCCTTCCTGGCCGAACAGCTGGGCCATGGTCCGATATGAGGTAAATGCCGCGTCGTACACGGCCGGGCTGGGATACAGCTCGTTCATATTGCGGATCATGTAGATGTTTTCCGGCGTCAGGCCGATTCCCGTGATCTCCATGGGGACCCGCTTTCCTTCCACGACGATCTCTACCGTGTCCCCCGGATTTAAATTCCTGGCCTTTGCGATGCCGTCGCCGATAACGATCTCCTTTTTTCCCTCTTCCGGCAGCGTGCCGCGGGATAAGACCGGACGGTTCATCTGGCCCTCCGACCAGGATACGAGATGGAGCTCCACATCCTCTTCGTATCCGTATACCCTCGTGTCCTTCACGAGCCGGGCCTGCACCGTGCCGATTCCGGGAATCATCTTTAAGATTCCCGCCTCGGAGACGGGGGAATCGGTCACCTCGGCAAAGCCGTCGCAGAATTCGGACTGGGAAAAGAACATATCACGGGATTCGGCCAGATTGTCGTAGCACAGCTCCAGCACGGTAAAACCGCAGAAACCGATGGCAACGATCAGGATGCACAGTATGTAAGCCGTCATGGATCGCTTCATGTCGCGAATCATTTTTCTCAATAAAAGTTTCGTCATATCCGTCCCTTTCCGCCGCTACCAGTCCAGTTCTTCCGCCTGGCATGGATGCTCATTGACCGTGATACGCTCCAGCCTTCCGTCCTTCATGTGGAAGACGCGGTCCGCCACACGGGCCATCTCCGCGTTGTGGGTGATGGTCATGACGGGACAGTTTAAGCTTCTGCCCACCTCCAGGAGAAGCTTTACGATGGCCACGCTGTTTTTGCTGTCCAGCGCCCCCGTGGGCTCGTCGCACAAAAGAAGATCCGGCTTTTTTACAATGGCCCTGGCGATGGAGACCCGCTGCTGTTCTCCGCCTGACAGCTGGGCCGGAAAGTGTCTCTCTCTTCCGCCCAGCCCCACCATGGCGAGCACCTCCTTCGGGTCCATGTGCTCCTTCACAATGCTGGCCGCCAGCTCCACATTCTCTACGGCATTTAAGGAGGGGATGAGGTTGAAAAACTGAAATACGAAGCCTACGACATCCTTCCGGTAGTCGGAGAGCTGGTCCGCCGTATATCCCGTCAGTTCTCTGTCCTTGTACCAGATCTCACCGCCTGTGGGCTTATCCATCCCGCCTACGATATTTAGAAGGGTACTTTTCCCGGAGCCGGAGGGCCCCAGTACCACGATAAATTCTCCCTGTTCCACCTCGAAGGTGACATCCTTTAAGGCGTCCACCGCCACGCCCTCCCCTTCATACCGGACGGAGAGATGATCCGCTCTGATTACCGGTTTTCCTGCTGCCATTCTATGCCTCCGTTTTCTGATATTCTTCTTTATAAGCGATCTGCTTCAGCCATTTTTCCCAGACATAGAACTTTTCCATGATTTCCTTTATGGAAATGGACGCGTTGGATTTCCGCTTGTCATGCAGGTATCCCTCCGTCATCCAGACCAGCATCTCGTAGATTTCCATCGGTGGGACATCCGGCTTAAACTTACTGTAGTCCACATTTCTGAAATACTTCCTGAAGGCAGACGAAACCGACTCCATCGTCGCCCGGTTTAAGTCTTCCTTTACGATTCCGTCTTCAGAGTAATATCCCCGCACCATGAAATCAGCCAGATAAGGCGTCTTCTCCAGCACTTTGATCTTGGCCTCCGCCGCCATCTCCAGAAGCTCGAAAAAATCGGTGACTGTCTCCCATCTGGCCGCCTTGCCGCCGGGCTCATTTCCGCCGCTGGCGGGTTCATCTCCGCTGCCGCCGGGCTCATCTCCCATGACCTGGTTAATAATGAGACTGGCGCAGTAATCGAACAGATACAGGTACAGCGACTTTTTATTGTGAAAATAATAGAATAACAGCCCCTTGGATATCCCCGCTTTTCTCGCGATCTCGTCCGTCACCGCATGTCTGTAATCATTTTTTGAAAATACCTCCAGCCCGGCATTGATGATCCGCAGCTGTTTTTCCTGAGGAAGCTCATAAAACTGTTCATTCATCTTCCTGACCCCCTTAACCTGTTTGGTTTAACCGTTCTGGTCAGTTTTATTGTATCGCATTGACTGTATTTTACAACCCCCTGCAAGACCTTTAAACAATCATTTTTTCTCAGAAACGGTTCGTTCTCCTGTCCCGTCCGCGTACCGCAATGCCTGGCGGAGGATTTCAGTGGGCCGTGAACAGCAAAAAAATGAAACAGGATAAACTTGTAAACTTACAGAATTATGAAAAGCTGCTTTCGTCAATTACTTTAGCCGGGATTTCGGGGTTTTCGTTCCGCCAGGGAGCCGGGGCCGGAGCGCTTCCCCCAGTT
>ERZ791934.476-NODE-476-length-54194-cov-3.807163_pt1 | contig 54194 bp, 51 predicted proteins | sample MGYA00510125_ERZ791934 | MGnify/ENA primary metagenome ERZ791934 (study PRJEB30046, sample SAMN00993240) | human gut metagenome | study: EMG produced TPA metagenomics assembly of the A metagenome-wide association study of gut microbiota in type 2...
GGACTCCCGGTTGAACTTTCTCAACCAATGGTTGATTCGGTTGTAAACCGCTGGTTGTAAAGCCTTTTTTCCCTTTTCCAACCCCTTTATCCATTGGCTCTGTTCCCATATTCCTCCGCAAAATCCAGATCATAGCGGGTACCATGGGAAAACAGCACGCCCCGGGTAAGGCGGATGCACAGAATACAGGTGTTTTCATCCTCAAAATCATTATGCCCGTTGTTAATCCAGGAAGCAAATGCCGCCTTTAATTTTTCTGCAATGCTTTTGTTTTCTTCCTTGCAGAACCATCCCAGATTGATTCCCTGACCGTGAGCGGTAAACCAGTCGCCGCATACGGCCACATTGGGGTTCTTGCGAAGCTGGGCTATTTTATTGGACAGACCATAGGTGATGACATAAAAGGCCCCGTCTTCATACCAGGCATTCACGGTACGGACATAGGGCATATCCCCGTCAACGGTAGCCACTGACAACAGCGTATCATGGCCAAAACGTTCCTGCATAATCTCTTTTGCTTCCTGCGGAAAACTGCTTTTCATATACCTCTCCTCCTTTTACGGCCATTGTATCACGCAAAAAAGAAAAGCACAAGCAAAGGAACCATTCCTTCGCCTGTGCTCAAAAATTCAAAAGGGATATCTGAAACTCATTTTTTAACCTCTGACAGAATCAGATTCAAACTGGGAAGATCCAGCGCTATTGCCACCAGAATCCAAATCCAGTCCAGAGACAGAATGCCAACCAGTTTTCCGATCACAAACAGAATCGTAGCCCCCATGGGCACAAAGAAAATCAGAATGCAGCTGACCACCACCAGCCAGATCTCCATGGTCAGAATCCCCTGCACCTTCAAAACGATGCACAGAATCAGTTTGGCAAGCCCCGTCAAGGTCACTTTTAAATCACTGACAAAAGTATCTTTCATATCCGCTCTTCCTTCCCTGTTTTCAATTTCCTCAAGCTTTCCCGTTTTCAAACAATAAAAAAATTCCGGAATACCGACGTACTCCGGAATTTTTTATTTGGCAACAAACGCAATTTACGATACGGGTTGCAAGCGGTTGCAAAGTTGCATTTTGTGCAACCAACAGAAAATCAGAAACAGATTCTTATAAATCTTTCCAAAATTAAAATATGTTGGTCAACAGTGGAATTCGTTCCGGTAGAAAAGCCACCAAATCCGCCGCTGGTACTGTTGTGTCCTAACTCATTAGCATAAGCGAAGACCAATCGCCATCCATCTAATGCATAATCATTTAAAAGTCGAGTTACTTGTGTGGTTGTAAGTCCACCACCATCATCGTCAACCAAACTTAATGTGGTATATTCATAATACCCTTCATAGCCTTTCGATTTTAGTGAATTGATCCGGTTTTCGAAAGCTTGTTTCTGACATTGGATTTGCCGTTCTCTCTCTGCTTGACGTGCGGCTTCCTCCTCTATTCTTTCTTTTCTTTCTCGTTCTTTAGCCTCCAACTCGAGTGCGTTTTCAGGGCGTGATGCGAGTTCGTCTCTTAATATTTTCAATTCCTCTTCCGAGTATAAATCGACCTGGTCTTCCAGAATCAACAATAAATCTTCTGTAGATAATTCTTTGGCTTCATTTTTGAAATTGTCCACAACGATTTCCTCCGTTTTTTATTTGATTATACCATAAACATATTGAATTTTCAATGACAATGATACTATTCTTTGACACGATGAAACTTTTCTCCCACAATGAAACTAATCTCATTCACAATGAAATTATTCTATTGAGAATAGTTTCATTGTGGATTTCCGTTGTGCTGCAATGGATCAAATCATCCCTAAAAAGCACCGAAGGGAGTGCCAGAGAATGGCACAATGAAATTACTCTTTTTCGTCCCGTAGCCGAAAAGCCTTGTAGGACAAGGGTTTTTACAAAAAGAAAAAGAACGAAAGTTGCAATCCCAATGGTATCATAACTTTCGTTCTTATTTGGTGGACACGAGGGGACTCGAACCCATGACCTCTCGCGTGTGAGGCGAGCGCTCTAACCAGCTGAGCTACGCGTCCTTATTTTGAAACCTCCGAGAAATTTCTCGGAGGTTTCTATTGGTGACCCGGACGAGATTCGAACTCGTGAACCCGCCGTGAAAGGGCGGTGTCTTAACCGCTTGACGACCGGGCCATTTGGTAGCGGCAAATGGATTCGAACCATCGACACTTCGGGTATGAACCGAATGCTCTAGCCAACTGAGCTATGCCGCCATAATTGCGCTTCGTTTTCGGTACGGAGCGTTATTGATTATACATGATGCATGTCCCATTTGTCAATAGGAAAACGAAAAATTTTTCAAAAAAATTCTGCCGCAGGGGATTTCCTGCGGCAGAAACTCAATTTTCTCAGAAAGAATAGGAATAGTTGGGGGATTCCTTGGTGATCTGGATGTCGTGGGGATGGCTTTCCTTCAGGCCAGCGCCGGTAATCCGGATGAACTGTGCCTTCTCATGCAGCTCCGGAATGTTGGCGCATCCGGTATAGCCCATACCGGCACGCAGGCCGCCCAGCATCTGATAAATAGTGTCGGCCAGGGGGCCCTTGAAGGGCACGCGGCCTTCCACGCCTTCGGGAACCAGCTTGCGGGCGTCCGCCTGGAAGTACCGGTCGGAGCTGCCCTTGCCCATAGCGGCCAGGCTGCCCATACCACGGTACACCTTGAACTGACGTCCCTGATACAGCTCGTACTCTCCGGGAGACTCCTTGCAGCCTGCAACCAGAGAACCAACCATAACAACGTTTGCACCGGCAGCCAGTGCCTTGACAATGTCGCCGGAATACTTGATGCCGCCATCAGCAATCACCGGGATGCCATACTTGGCAGCCACACAGGCAGCGTCATAAATAGCGGTAATCTGAGGCACACCAATACCAGCCACAATACGGGTGGTGCAGATGGAGCCGGGGCCGATGCCCACTTTGACACAGTCAGCACCTGCGTTAATCAGGGCCTCTGCGCCGGAACCGGTAGCGATATTGCCTGCGATCACGGGCAGGTTGGGATATGCCTTCTTAATCTTGGTAACGGCTTCCAGAACGCCGTTGTTGTGACCATGGGCGGAGTCCAGCGTGACCACGTCCACCTGGGCCTTTACCAGCTCTGCCACACGCTCCAGCACGTCGGGAGTAGCACCCACAGCAGCGCCAGCCAGCAGACGGCCGCCTGCATCTCTTGCGGAGTTGGGGTACTGAACAGCCTTCTCGATATCCTTAATGGTAATCAGGCCCTTCAGGTTGCCCTGCTCGTCCACGATGGGGAGCTTCTCAATGCGGTGCTGGCGCAGGATCTCCTGTGCCTGCTCCAGCGTGGTGCCCACGGGAGCGGTCACCAGATGCTCTTTGGTCATGACAGCGGAAATGGGCTGAGAGAAGTCCTTCTCCGTCATAAACCGCAGGTCGCGGTTGGTGATGATACCCACCAGCTTGCCCTGCTCGTCCACAATGGGCACACCGGAAATCTTGTAGCGGGCCATGATGGCGTTGGCGTCTGCCACCAGATGCTCAGGGGACAGGAAGAACGGGTTGACAATGACGCCGTTTTCAGAGCGCTTGACCCGGTCGATCTGGTCGGCCTGCTTCTCAATGGACATGTTCTTGTGGATAATACCAATGCCGCCTTCCCGGGCGATGGCGATGGCCATGTCGGCTTCCGTAACCGTATCCATGGCGGAGGTCATGATGGGAGTGTTCAGCTTGATGGTCTTGGTCAGCCAGGTAGACAGGTCCACCTGCTTGGGCAGTACGTGGGATTCCGCGGGAATCAGCAGCACGTCGTCAAAGGTGAGGCCTTCTTTTACGAATTTTTCGCTGTAATTGGTGTTTACCATTCCTAATTCTCTCCCTTTCTTTCTGATTTCTTCTGTGAAAAAACGTGGTATATAGTAGTTAATTATACCATGTACTTATGGAGAATACAACCGGGCGCATCGAAAGCCGGCACGAAGTTTTTTCGTTTTTTCGGCGGTTTTTCGGGTATTTTCTTCAAAATCCGCGAACACGGTCGCTTTTTGCGGAAAAACTTGCAATTCTTCCCGTTTTCTTTCGTTTTCTCCTGCTATCTCTTTAACGTGTTGATGTGATAACTCTATGCATTCCAGGGTATCAATCCTGCTGCTCCCGCTGTGTCAGCTCCGCCGAAGCCTCAAAGGCTCTTCCCCGGCTGTTCTCACCGTACAGCAGCACCTGCCCGTCCTTTTCCGCACCAAAAATCCGGATCACTTCTCCCAGCAGGCTCTCGTTGACAAAGTTGATCTGTACCCGGCTGAGCTTTTTTCCCATGATGCCGCCGGGAGCGAAATCATAGAAAATATCCCCGTAAATGGCGTTGTTCAAATGGCCGTTGTAATCCAGATCAGAATACCGGATGACCCGTTCCCCCAGAAAGGGCAGCCCTTCGATTTTGATACGGGAAAGCACATGATCCGTCACGCCGTTTGCGGAAGCGTCCAGCCCATAGGCCGCAAACTTTCTCGGATGCAGAATCCGGTGGGTCTGGGTATTGGCCGCCACACTGCACTGCATCACATAGGCGATGGATTCCTCCCCCACAAAAAACTCATAGTCCCGATAGAACTCCGCACCGCGCACGCCCTGGGGTTTTGTCACCACCCGCAGCTCTTCCGTATGGGCGGGCATTCTTTTAATGGTGCTTTCGCTTTTGGTAATGAGAAAGACCATCCCGTCTTCCTTCAATTTTTCATAGCCTACCCCCAGCGCTGCCAGGTGCTTTTCGCTGGTTTCCTGACAAATGCGCAGCATGGTGGAGAGCTTCATTTCACTCTGGGCATCCACTTCAAAGGTAGCTACCCGCCAGTGGTTTTCATATTGCCGGATATCGGCCATGGCTTTCTCCCCTTTTTTGAAAATGAAAAGCAGGGACGCCCGGAGTATTTCCGGCGTCCCTGTTTGTTTGTACAATCAGCGAATGACGTCAATTCCCATATACGGGCGCAGCACCTCAGGCACAGTCACGCTGCCGTCGGCGTTCTGATACTGCTCTACGATGGCGGGCATCACGCGGCTGGTGGCCAGACCGGAAGCATTCAGGGTGTGGACAAACTGCAGCTTCTTGTCCTCTCCGCGGAACTTCACATTGCCGCGGCGTGCCTGATAGTCCCGTGCATTGGAAGCGGAGCTGACCTCCTTGTAAATGCCCATGCTGGGAATCCACACTTCGATATCATAGGTGCGGGCCATGGAGAAGGAGCAGTCACCGGCTGCCAGCTTGCTCAGGCGGTAATGGAGGCCCAGTTCCTGTACCAGACGCTCTGCCTTCATCACCAGCTCGTCAAAAGCAGCGTCGGACTGGTCGGGGCGGGTGTACTGCACCATTTCCACCTTGTTGAACTGGTGGCCGCGGATCATGCCGCGCTCTTCGGAGCGGTAGCTGCCTGCTTCACGGCGATAGCAGGGGGTGTACGCAATATACTTGCGGGGCAGATCCTCGTCGGTGAGAATCTCATCCCGATGCAGGTTGACCAGTGCGGTTTCAGCAGTGGGCAGCAGGAACTTTTTGTCTGCGCTGGTGGGGTTCTGAATCCAGTAAACCTCTTCGCTGAACTTGGGGAACTGACCGGCCACATAGCCGCATTCATAGTTGAGCATGTGAGGGGGCAGAATCAGCTCATAGCCGTCCTTCAGGTGCTCGTTGATGAAGAAGTTGAGCAGTGCCCACTCCATCCGTGCGCCTGCGCCGCGATAAATCCAGGCGCCGTTGCCGCCCAGCTTTGCGCCGCGCTGATAATCGATCATGCCCAGGCTCTCGCACAGGTCCACATGGTTCTTGGCTTCGAAATCAAACTTGGGCTGCTCGCCGAAATAGTGCAGGGGCACGTTCTGCTCCTTGCCGCCGGCCACCACGTTCTCGTCGGGCATATTGGGCAGAGACAGCATCAGATCCTGCTGCTTCTCTTCCAGCTGTCCCAGCTGTGCGTCGGCTTCCTTAATCTGGTCAGCCAATGCCTTCATTCTGGCCATCAGTTCGGTGGTGTCCTCGCCGGCCTTCTTCATCTGGGGAATTTTCTTGGTGTCGGCGTTGCGCTCGGCCTTCATGGCTTCCACCGTACCGGTGAGCTCGCGGCGCTTGGCGTCGATGTCCAGAATCTCATCCACAATGTGGTCCAGGTTCATTTCTCTCTTCTTGATGTTGGCTTTCACCAGATCAGGATTGGTGCGAATCAGCTTAATGTCCAGCATGTTCCTATTCCTCTCTTTTTGTTAGCGTATATTCTATATTGATCTGAAATACTCAGATTTCATCAGGTTCTTTGAATTCAATAGAAGCCATCAGCCGCTGCAAATCCTCTTCTCCATAGAATTCAATTTGCAGAACGCCTTTTTTCCCATTGCCTGCCACCCGGACTTTCCGGCCCAGATGCTCATGCAGGGAAAGCTCCACTTCATCAAAGTAGGTACACCGGCTGACAACAGGCGTCTCTTTTCCGGAAGACTCCTGAGCGGCCTTTTTGGCCAGCTTTTCCAGCTGACGGACAGAAAGGCCTTCCGCCGCTGCTTTCCGGGCCACTGCCACCATCAGCTCTTCATCGGCAAAGGCCAGCAGCGCTCTGCCGTGACCGGCGGAAAGTTCTCCCCTCTCCACCATGTCCTGAATCTCCTGTGGCAGTCCCAGCAGCCGCATGGCGTTGGTCACCGCCGGGCGGGACTTGCCCACGGTTTTGGCCACTTCTTCCTGTGTCAGTTCATATTTTTCCAACAGGGTCTGATACCCCCTGGCTTCTTCCAGCGGCGTTAAGTCCTCCCGCTGTAAGTTTTCAATCAGCGCCAGCTCCATCACTTCGCCGTCGTTCATTTCCCGAACCATAGCCGGAACTTCCGAAAGCCCCGCCATCCGGGCTGCACGCCAGCGGCGTTCACCGGCGACGATCTGATAGCCGCCGCCGAAAATCGGCCGTACCAGCAGCGGCTGTAACACGCCGTGCTGACTGATGGAGTCTGCCAGCTCTGCCATGGCCTTTTCGTCAAAATCTTTTCGGGGCTGCTCCCGGTTGGGTTCCAGCTCGCTGATCCGAAGCATCACGGCTCCGCTGCCGGACTCCTGGGTGTTCTCCGCGAAGATGGCGTCCAGCCCTCTTCCCAGTCCCCCTTTTTTCACACTCACGCTCGCCCCTCCTTATCGATGATTTTGTTCCACTTCTTTTGCCAGCTCCCGATAGGCCTTTGCGCCCTTGGAAGAACGGTCAAAATAGAGGATGGGCTTTCCAAAGCTGGGGGCTTCCGAAAGCCGGACCGTTCTGGGAATGGTGGTGGCAAATACCTTTCTGGGGAAGTACTTCTTTACTTCCTCCACCACCTGCTGGGTCAGGTTCAGCCGTCCGTCGTACATGGTCAGCAGCACGCCCTCCAGATCCAGCTGCTCATTATACTGACGCTTGACCCGGCGCACACTGTTCATCAGCTGGGACAGTCCCTCCAGCGCGTAATACTCGCACTGAATGGGCACCAGCAGCGTGTCCGCTGCGCACAGCGCGTTGGTGGTGATGATGCCCAGAGACGGCGGACAGTCGATGATGATATAGTCATACACTTCCCGCAGTGTCAGCAGGGCTTTTTTCAAAAGCGCCTCCCGGTGCTCCTGAGAAATCAGTTCCAGCTCCGCCGCCGCCAGATTCATGCTGGAGGGCAGGATATCCAGATTCTGATAATCCGTATGAACCAGAATCTCCTCTACGCCGCATTCTCCGATGAGCAGCTCATACACCGTTTTCCGGCTGTGTTTCCGGTCAATGCCCACGCCGCTGGAGGAGTTTCCCTGGGGGTCGGAATCCACCAGCAGGGTCTTTTTTCCCATCTCTCCCAATGCCGCGGAAAGGTTCACCGCCGTGGTGGTTTTACCCACGCCGCCTTTCTGATTGGCAACCGCAATGATTGTTCCCATGGAAACGCCCCTTTCTTACTGTAAACCATGTGATAACGATTTTCATTATAGCACGTTTCCCCCATAAGAAAAAGGGATTTTTCCCGGAAATTCCCGAAACTCCGCTTTTTTTGCCTGTTTTTTTAGAGGATATCTGGAATGTTTCACGTGAAACGCTCTCTTTCTTCCTTTGCTGTCCCGATGTTTCACGTGAAACATGGAAAAAAGCCAGCCCGGAAGCACTTGGCTTTGCCCGGCTGGCTTTTTCCAACAGGAAATGAATAAGGGAATGTTATGAACTTGTACTCGTTTTCAGCAGCCTGTTTATGCGCCCTTTTGGCCCGGCTGTCGGCCGTCTGGTTCCTTAGGTTTTTTGGGCGCTGCGGTTTTGGGAATGGTGACGGTATACTCGAAATAATCGCCCATATCCCGGCGGTTGGCGCTGGCCTTGATGCCTGCGTTTTTCATGGTCTCAATGGCGTGGTCGATGGTGTTGATAAAAATCCGGATATCCTTTGCAATGAAGGTCCGGCAAGGCCGTTTGGGCTTCTGGGCCTGGGAAAGGAACTCCTCCACCAGCTGTTCTGTCTGGCGCACATTCAGGTTCTTTTCAATGGCCTGTTTCAGAATCTTCTGCCGCGGCTCCGCTTCCGTTACCCGAATCAACGCCCGGGCGTGGCGCTCGGAAAGGCCGCTTTCGGTGATCTGTGCCCGTTCCTCCGGCGTCAGCCGCAGCAGCCGCAGCTTGTTGGCAATGGCCGACTGACTCTTCCCCAAACGGCGGGCAGCCTCCTCCTGGGTCACGCCCCAATCCTCAATCAGGCGGCGAATGCCCTCGGCTTCCTCAAAGATCTGTAAGTCCTGCCGCTGCAAGTTTTCCAGAATGGCCAACACCGCCGACTGTGCGTCGCTGCACTCGTGAACAAGGCAGGGGACCGATTTCAGCCCGGCCAGCATACAGGCACGCCAACGGCGTTCCCCGGCAATGATTTCAAAATCCTCACCGCTTTTCCGTACCGAGATAGGCTGGAGAAGACCGTTCACCGCGATGCTGCGGGCCAGTCCCTCCAGCTCTTCCCGAGAGAAAACCTTGCGGGGCTGATGAGGATTGGGAACCAGCCGGGTTACGGGCAGCTGAATGATCTTTCTCTTTTCCTGCTGTGTAAAAATCAAGGCCTGTCCTCCTCTCGCTGGTTCTGCAAAGAGTATAGCACAGGCCCTGTGTATGATTTTGTTGAAACCCGACGGGTGAAAAATTTTCTTTTCGGGCTTTCTACATGTTGGTTTTAAGGCCTTCCACGTGGAAGGATTCCCCTGAGTCTTACAGCGGTTTTTTGGAAATCTTCGACCCATGACGGGGATAAGCCGCCGGCGTTTCCCGCACCTTCCGAACCACAATAATGCACCGCTGGCTTCCGTCGGGAAGGGTGAAATGAGCTGGCTTTTCCGGCTTGCCGCCCAGCGTCCCGATGCCGCAGGCCGCCTGTTTCAATTCCTCTTCCCCGTCCGGCCCTTTCATGGCCACAAAGGCGCCGCCCTTTTTCACAAAGGGCACACAGTACTCGCTGAGCACATTCATGCCCGCCACTGCTCTGGCTGTGGCAAAATCAAACTGCTCCCGCAGCTCCTTCTGCCGTCCGCCTTCTTCCGCCCGGGCGTGACGGATTTCCGCCGAAATGCCCAGCTCCCGGCAAACTTCCGCCAAAAACACCAGCCGTTTATTCAGGCTGTCCAACAGGGTCAATTTCACATCCGGCCGGGCGATAGCCACCGGAATTCCCGGAAATCCCGCGCCGGTTCCCACATCAATGAGGCTGGCGCCTTCCGGAAGCTCTACCGCTTTCAGCAGCAGCAGGCTGTCATAAAAATGCTTCACCGTCACGCCCTCCGGGTCGGTGATGGCGGTCAGGTTCATTTTCCGGTTCCACTCCACCAGCAGTTCCATATACCGCTGGAATTGGCCGAGCTGTTTTTCGGAAAGGGAAATCCCCTCCTGTTCGCACAGCTGGGACAGCCGATTTTTAATATCCTCCATGAATGGGTTCGCCTCCTTCTTTTGCCAGCCAGATCAGCAGCACGGAAATATCCGCCGGGCTCACGCCGGAAATCCGGCTGGCCTGTCCGATATTGGCCGGACGCACTTTGTTCAGCTTTTCTCTCGCTTCCATCCGCAGCCCTTCAATGGTTTCATAGTCGGTATGCTTGGGCAGCAGCTTCTTTTCCAGCCGCCGCATTTCCGCAATATCCGCCTTTTGCCGCCGGATATACCCCTCATATTTCAGCTCGATTTCCACATTTTCGAACACTGCCGCCGGATAATCGGGACGGTCTTTGTCCACCGGCGCCAAGGCTGCATAGTTCAGCTGGGGACGTTTCAGCAGCTCCGACAAATGCACGCCGCTGGTCACCGGGGATGTTTCACGTGAAACCAACAGGTCGTTCAGCTCCTGGGTGGGGGAAAGCACCAGCTTTTCCACCCGTTTCCGCTCGGCTTCCTTCATGGCCTGCTTTTCACAGAACTTTTCCCACCGGCTTTCGGAAATCAACCCGATTTCGTGACCAATGGGGGTCAGCCGCTCGTCGGCGTTGTCCTGCCGCAATACCAGCCGGTATTCCGAACGGGACGTCATCATCCGATAGGGGTCGCTGATGCCTTTGGTAATCAGGTCATCCACCAGCGTTCCAATATAGGAGCTGGCCCGGTCGAGAATCATGGGCGAAAGGCCCCGCACTTTCCGGGCTGCGTTAATGCCTGCAACCAGACCCTGTGCCGCGGCTTCCTCATAGCCGGAGCTTCCGTTGAACTGTCCCGCGCCGTACAGGCCGGGCAGGTCGGCAAATTCCAGCGTCGCTTCCATCTGGGTGGGGTCTACACAGTCATACTCAATGGCGTAGGCGCTGCGCATAATCTGCACGTTTTCCAGTCCCTTGATGGTGTGGTAAAAAGCAATCTGCACCTCTTCCGGCAAAGAAGAGGACATGCCCTGCAAATACATTTCCTCGGTATTCTCTCCACAGGGCTCAATAAACAGCTGATGGCGGGGCTTATCGGCAAACCGCACCACCTTGTCCTCAATGCTGGGGCAGTACCGGGGACCCACGCCCTCAATCATGCCGCTGTACAGGGGAGAGCGGTGGATATTGTCCATGATGACTTTTTTGGTCCGGTCGTTGGTCCAGCTCACATAACAGACCTCTTTGTTTTGCAGCTCGCCCTCGGTTTCATAGGAGAAAGGCGTCACCCGCCTGTACTTCCAGATCGGTAAAATCAATACTGGAACGCAGCACACGGGCAGGGGTTCCGGTTTTAAAACGCCGGAGCCGCAGGCCCAGTTTGTTCAGCGACTCCGACAGGAACGTTGCCGGGAACAATCCATCCGGGCCGCTCTCATAGGACACTTCCCCGATGAAAATGCGTCCGCCCAAAAAAGTGCCGGTGGCCAGAATCACCGTATCCGCCAGATACTCCGCGTTCATCCGGGTGGTCACTTTCCAGCGGCCGTCGGCGGTCTGCTCCAATCCGGTGACTTCCGCCTGCTTCATTTGCAGATGCTCCTGCAATTCCAGCTTGTGCTTCATAATCTCCGAATACTTCCGCCGGTCAATCTGCGCCCGCAGAGAATGAACCGCCGGACCCTTGCCCAGATTCAGCATCCGGCTCTGCAAAAAGCATTCGTCCGTTGTTTTTCCCATCTCGCCTCCCAGTGCGTCGATTTCCCGCACCAAATGTCCTTTGGCCGTGCCGCCAATACTGGGATTACAAGGGCAGTTGCCCACCGCATCCATGTTAATGGTAAAAATCACCGTTTTACAGCCCAGCCGTGCCGCCGCCAGCGCCGCTTCAATACCCGCATGTCCGGCGCCGATGACCGCCACCTGAAAAGACCCTGCATCATATCCCATAAACAAACCCCCTTTTTGTGGTTTACATAATATATTATCCGTTGTTCAAGCCTGCATCAGGTTTACATAACACAAGTCGAAAATGTTCTGTTTCCGGTGGAAAACCCATTATTTTCCCACACAGAACTGTGCAAACACCGAATCCACCACGGCTTCCGTGGCCCGTTCACCAGTTAACTCCAACAATGCGGAAACCGCACCTTCCACCGAAACCGTCACCGCATCCAGCGTCATGCCCATTTCCATGGCGGAAATCGCCTCCTCCACACAGGAAAGCGCCTGTTTTGCGTCATCCCGCTGACGCTCGGTATAGAGCATTCCCTCGGAAGGATTCAGCGCGCCGGTTTCCAATACCTGGGCGCAGGCCTGCTCCAGCTGTTCCAGCCCTTCCCCGTTTCTGGCGGAAATGGAAACCACCTGGGAAAATACGCGCTGTATATACGCCATATCAATCCGGGACTCCAGATCGGTCTTGTTGACAATGGCCACTGTGGGAATCCCCTCCAGCTCCGCGATTAATTTTTTATCCTCTTCTTCCAGCGGAACCGATGCATCAAACACCGCCAGCACCAGCTGGGCGTTTTGCAGCCGGTTTTTGGCGATAGTCACGCCGATACTCTCCACCGGGTCGTCCGTGGTGCGGATTCCGGCGGTATCCGCCAGCCGCAGCAAAATATCCCCCAGAATCACCGTATCCTCCACCACATCCCGGGTGGTGCCCGCATACTGGGTGACAATAGACCGCTCACAGCCTGCCAGCAGGTTCATCAGCGTGGATTTTCCCACATTGGGACGGCCCACAATGACCGTATCCACCCCTTCCCGGATGGCTCTTCCCGCGTCAAACTGCCGCAGCAGCCGGTCCAGTGCCTGTTTTGCATCCCCCAGTGCCTGAAACAGCTCTTCCTCGTTGACCTGAGGCACGTCATCGTCGGGATAATCTGCCCAGGCCGCCAGATGAGCCGCCGCATCAATGAGACGCTCCCGGATTCCGGCAATCTTTTTCTCCAAAGCGCCTTCTTTTCCGGCCCGTGCCGCCCGGGCAGACTGGGCCCCCTGTGCGGAAATCACCTGCATAACGGCTTCCGCTTCCGTCAGTCCCAGTTTTCCGTTGACAAATGCCCGGCGGGTAAACTCTCCCGGCCCGGCCGGAGCTGCACCGGCCGCCAGCACCGCTTCCAATACCCGGCGCATAATGAATACGCCGCCGTGGCAGGAAAGCTCCACCACGTCCTCTCCGGTAAAGCTGGCCGGGGCGGCAAATACCAGCGCCACCGCTTCGTCCAGCTTTTCCTCCCCGTCAAATACCCAGCCGTACAGGGCCGTGTACCCCGCCGCGTCCGCCACTTTTTTCCCCTTGGGAGAGCGGAATACCCGGTCGGCAACTTCTCTAGCCCCGGGGCCGGAAATCCGCACAATGCCGATTCCGCCCGGCGCCTGCGCCGTGGAAATGGCGGCGATGGTGGACCGGTCTTTTCTTTCCGAAAGAATCATCATTTCACCTTCCATCAATCCATACAAACAAAAAGGCGGCTCTTTCCAGAACCGCCTCAAACTGTCAAACTCTGCTTTTCCGCTTCACAAGCCAACTCCCGGCCTGTCCGCTCAGCCCTTCCGGTCAATCCGGCCGTACAGAGGAGCGTCTCCGCTGTCACGGCGGGGAGCAGTTCCGGCAGGACCCGTGGCTTCATTCCGGGGCTTGCCGCCGTTATGGTTCCGACGGTTTCCGCCCTTCTGGCCGCCGCGGGAACGGTTTCCGCCGCGATAATTGTTGTGGCTGCGGCGCTGGGGACGTTCGCCCTCTTCGGGTCCGATGACCACATGACGGGCCATATCCTCGCCCTCACTCCAGGACTTGGCGCCCTCCACTTCCTGCACCGCCGTATGAATGATCCGGCGCTCATAGGGATTCATGGGCTCCAAAGAGCAGTTCCGCCCGGTTTTCAGGGCCTTAGCCGCCATCTTGCGGCCCAGCACCTCCAGGGTTTCCTTGCGCTTTTCCCGATAATTTCCAATATCCAGGGTAATCCGGTAATAGCTGTTGTCCACATGGTTGGCCACCAGACCGGTCAGATACTGAAGGGCGTCCAGGGTTTCGCCTCTGTGGCCGATAATAAAGCCGATATCTTCACCGGTGAGGGACAGCAGCGCGCCGTTTTCCTCTTCCTGAATGGTCACTTCAATATCCGTCAGGCCCATGGCGCGGACCACGGTTTTCAGATATTCCGCAGCGCTCTCCGCGGGAGAGGAACGGACAAAGGCACGCACCTTTGCCGGGCTGCCGCCGAACAGACCAAAGGTCTTTTTGACCGGCATTTCCAGAATTTCAAACTCTGCTTCATGGGATTCCACACCCAGCTCTGCACAGGCCTTTTCAAAAGCCTGCTCTACGGTATCGCCGGTTGCAATTGCTTCTCTAATCATGACTCCTGCACCTCCAACAAACGCCGCAGGCTGCGGCATTATTTTTTCGTCCCCAAATACGCATCATTGCCGGATTTTCCCTGCTTTTTGGCCTTGGACTTTCCGGATTTTCTGCTCTGCGTCTCCTGCTTGTTCGATTCCACATGGTTCTGGGCAGGAAGCAGCTTTTCCGCCAGCTGCGCCTGTACGCCCGCAGGAAGTTCCTTGGCTGCGCTCTCTTCCTGATACCGCAGCGCCGCACGCCGCGCCTCTCCCTTTGCGGAAAGCTGGGCCGGGCTGTAAAAATGGTTCATGGCCAGCGTGGAAGCAAAGCTCACCAGCGTGGAAATAATCCAGTAGAAGCCGATAGCGCCGGGCATAATATAGGAGAAATACACGCTGATCAGGGGCATACCATACATCATGACCTTCATGCAGCCCTGCTGTTGCTGCATGGTGGGCTGGGTCTTCATCATAATAAACTGGGAAACCCAGGAGGACACCAGACACAGTACGGGAATCAGCCACATCATGGACATGAAGTCGCTGGTCTGAGGGGTCTGCAGCAGGTCCAGTCCGAAGAACTGGAAGCCGTGGGACAGGGATTCAATCTGATTCAGTTCATCTCCGGTAAAAATGCCGGTCAGATGATCCCGCAGCACATCAAAGTGCTTTACAATCTCAATCTCATTATAAAAGCTGTTGGCGGCAAAATTGCTGCCGATACCGGGAACGGTATTCAGCAGATTCAGCGCCTTGTCCACCGCCTCTGCGGGCAGATGCAGCACATTTTTCAGGGGGAAGACAACGGAATAATACAGGCCCAGCATGATGGGGAAAGGAAGCAGCGTCGTCAGACAGCCGCCCATGGGGCTGACGCCTTCCTTTTCATAGAGCTTCTGAAGCTCTTCCTGATATTTCATCTTGTCGTTTGCATATTTGGCCTGCAGTTCCTTCTGCTTGGCTGCCATCTTACTCTGAGCAGCCATGGATTTCTGCTGTTTGATGGACATGGGGAACATCAGCAGCTTCACCACGATGGTGAACAGGATAATGGCGACGCCGTAATTCCGGACGATCATGTAGAAGAACCACAGAATATAGCCGAGCAGACCGCCAAAGAAGTTAAAAATTTGCATCATAAGCCTGGGCACCTCAATTTATCAGTCATTTTTCTTTTTTCTCGGGAACCGGGTCATATCCGCCCCGGCTGAAAGGATTGCACCGGAGAACCCGCCAGACCGCCAGCGCCGTTCCCTTCACCGCGCCGAAACGCTCCAGCGCTTCCAGCGCATACTGGGAACAGGTGGGGATATACTTGCAGCAGGGAGGCTTTCTGGGGGAAATGGCCTGCTGATAAAAGCGGACCAGCCAGATCAGTGCCTTTTTCATAACAGAAGCCCTGCCTTGCCCAACTGCTGCTCCAGCGTCTCCTGCACCTGTGTGCTTTTGACAAAGGGCGTTTTCCCTCTGGCCACCAGGACCAGGTCATAACCATCCCGGATTCGGGGAGCAAGGGCTCTCACTGCTTCCCGGATCACCCTGCGGGAGCGGCTTCGTTTCACCGCGTTTCCCGTCTTTTTGCTGGTGGTAATCCCGACCCGCAGCCCCCGGCCGCGATTTTTCATCACATAGACCACCAGCACCGGCGTCACAAAAGATCTGCCTCTGGCATAGATCCTTCTGAAATCCCGATTTTCACAAATTGGAACAAAGCGATCCATCTGACACCCATCCATAACTGCCGGACTTTTTCCGGCAAAGATTCCTGCACCGTGTGCAGGTCATAACCGTCCCGGAGCCGGTGCGGTTATCATGATAAAAGAAAAGGCCACGCTGAAAGGGAATCCTTCTGACCCCCATTTTCCGGAGCATCAAAACAGGACTCTTCCGGCAGATCCATCTTCCTGCCAGACTTCCCTTCTATCGGTGGCCCTTACAGCGGCAACTGCCGCCGCGCTGTTTGTTTGGAACAGACATTCAAAGAATCAGTAGGACAGGCGAGCTCTTCCCTTTGCTCTGCGGCGAGCCAGGACTTTGCGGCCGTTTCTGTCGGACATTCTCTTTCTGAAGCCGTGCTCCTTCTTTCTGTGAAGCTTCTTCGGCTGATAGGTTCTCAGCATACAGACACCCTCCTTTCGGGCATAAAGGTATAAGCCTTGCAAGTTAGCATTATACCCCACCGGATTACCGGATGTCAATAAAAATCTCGCAAAAAAGGGCGCTCTCGGGCCGTTTTTCACGTTTTTTTCAGGGCAAAAACCATCATATGCAGGCTTTTCCTTTATTATATCACAAAATTTTGCTGTGAACAGCCCCTTTTTTCTCTTTTTCCAAAAGGGCCCTCCCGCCCCGGTCAAACGCGGGTTTTTCAGATTCTTACATTTTACACAAACTCAACTGTTGAAAACAGTGGGATTTTTCAACCGAAAAAATTGATTTAAAGTTGAAAATATGTTAAGATATCTATGATTGCCTGAATTGAATCGACGACAGGAACGACATTATTTTCCGGATTTAGCCGGATGGAAGGGATGATAAAATCATGGAATCTTTTCTGGAAGCATGGGGCCTGATTTGTGATTATTGCAAAAAACACATCACAGAAGTGGCCTATAATTCCTGGATCAGCCGGATCAAGCCCGTGTCTCTGGACTTCTCCAAGGGTGTGGCTACGCTGGAAGTTCCCAACGAATTCCACAGACAGACGCTGAACCGCTGCTATTACGACTTATTAACAGAAGCTTTTGGACAGGTATTTGGCTCCGGCATTCAAATTGACCTGCGCACCCCCGACGAACTGAACGAAGGAAAGGAAACCGCCGCCCCCGAGGGAAAGAGCGATGACTACGAGTTTACCTTCGATACCTTTATTGTGGGCCCCTCCAACAAATTTGCCCACGCCGCTTCTCTGGCTGTGGCCACCAAGCCCGCAGCTCTCTACAATCCCCTGTTTATTTACGGCAATTCCGGTCTGGGAAAAACCCATCTGCTGTACGCCATCTGCAATGAGATTTCCCGCACCTATCCCGACATGAACATCATCTATATCAAGGGCGATGACTTCACCAACGAGATTATCGAAGCCATCCGCAAGGGCACGACCCCCGAATTCCGCCAGAAATACCGTCAGGCCGACGCGCTGCTGGTGGACGATATCCAGTTTATCGCAGGCAAGGAGTCCACGCAGGAGGAGTTCTTCCACACCTTCAATACCCTCTACGAGTCCAAAAAGCAGATTGTCCTCACCTCCGACCGTCCGCCCAAGGACATCGCCACCCTGGAAGACCGGCTGAAGACCCGTTTCGAGTGGGGTCTGACCGCCGACATCCAGCCCCCGGATTTCGAGACCCGCATTGCCATTATCAAGCGCAAAGCCGAGCTGCTGGACATTGTGGTGCCGGACAACGTCAGCGAATATATCGCCAACAAGCTCAAGAGCAACATCCGTCAGCTGGAAGGCGCCGTCAAGAAGCTGAAGGCCTACTATCTGCTGGAAGGCAAGGCCCCCAACATCAACACCGCGCAGGCCGCCATCAGCGACATCATCAATAACGATCAGCCTGCGCCGGTCACCATCGAAAAGATCATCGAAGAAGTGGGCCGCACCTTCGGCGTCTCCCCCGACGACATCCGTTCCGCCAAGCGCAACGCAGCGGTTTCCAACGCCCGTCAGATCGCCATGTATGTAGTCCGGGACATCACCCAGCTTCCTATGGCATCCATCGGCGAGGAATTCGGCGGCCGCGACCACTCCACGGTCGTGTACGCCACCCAGCAGGTAGAGAAGAATATGGTCAAGGATCCCCGTACCAAGGCAACCATTGAAGATATCATCAAAAATATCCGCGACCGCTGATTTTTTGACTGATTTTAATTCTTTTATAGAAAGTTGAAACCCTTTTCACTTGTCAACATTTTGGTGGAAAACCGGCATTTTGGCGCTATTTCCACCCTCAACAAGTTTTCAACTTTCCCCACAGAGTTTTCAACTCTTTCAACGCTACTTTTTTACTCTCTGTTTTACCAACACGTTTCTCACATTTTCTCAACGCATAAAAATACACTCTGTTTATAGAGCTGGCGGGCCTTTTGCCAACTTTCCAACTTTTCCAAGCCCTCTACTACTAATTCTAAATTATACAGAGACAAACCATTCCTACAGAAGAGAAAGGCAACCTCTATGAAATGTACACTTGTTCAAAAAGAACTGGCGGATGCCGTGTTGAATATTCAGCGGGCTGTTTCCGCCAAATCCACTACGCCGGCACTGGAAGGCATTTTATTGGATGCCAGCTCCGGAAAGCTGACCCTATCCGCTTATGACATGGAGCTGGGCATGACCACAGAGCTCAACGCTTCTATAGAAGAAGAAGGACGCATTGTCCTCAGCGCCCGGCTGTTCGGCGACATTGTCCGCCGTTTGCCCACCGATACCCTGGAAATTTCAGTGGATGAAAAAAATATCGCCATTCTTCACAGCGGCGCCAGCGAATTCACTATTATTGGCATTCCTGCCGAAGAATTCCCGGAGTTCCCCTCTGTTTCCGATGGAGCTCGGATGACCATTTCCCAGCCTTTGCTGAAAAGCATGATCCGTCAGACTCTCTTTGCAGTGGCGGATACCGACAATAAACCGGTTCACACCGGCAGTCTCTTCGAACTTTCCGGCGGTCAGCTGCGGGTGGTTTCCGTGGACGGATACCGTCTGGCCATGCGCACGGAGCCGGTGATTTCTCAGGAAGAGCTGCGCTTTGTGGTTCCCGGAAAGACCCTTTCTGAATTGTTGAAACTGCTGAAAGACGACGAGGAAGAAATGGAGTTCTTTGTGGGAAGACGCCATATTATTTTCCGAATTGGAAATTACACCGTGATTTCCAGCCTGCTGGAGGGCGAATTCCTGGATTATCGGGCAGCCATTCCTGCATCTGGAGCTACGGAAGTCACGGTTCAGACCCGTGCTTTCATCAGCAGTGTGGAGCGCGTTTCTCTGCTGATTACCGACCGGCTGAAAAGCCCCATCCGCACGATTATGGAAGAAAACGAAATCAAATTGTTCTGCTCCACTCCCATCGGCCGGGCCAACGATCAGCTTCCCTGTGAAATGACCGGCGATCGGGTGGAAATCGGATTCAACAACCGCTATCTGCTGGATGCGCTCCGGAATGCAGATGGGGACGAAGTAAAGCTTTCCCTCAACGGAGCGCTGTCCCCCATGAAAGTGCTGCCCAGAGAAGGGGACTCCTTCCTGTTCCTGGTGCTGCCGGTGCGGATGAAGTCCGAAGAATTCTAATTATACTTTGAGTATAAAAATAAATTTATACTCTCTGTAAAACTGCTCTTTGCAGGAAACAGGAAAGGAAGCTGCAAATGGAACAGATCATTGCCATTGATACGGAGTTCATCCGGCTGGACGCACTGCTGAAGCTGGCCGGCGCCTTTGACACCGGCGGACAGGCCAAATTCGCCATTCAGAACGGTGAAGTGCTGGTCAACGGTGAGGTGTGCGAAATGCGGGGCAAAAAAATGCGCCCGGGCGATGCCGCCACCTTTGCCGGTGTGACCTATCGGGTGACCTCCGAGTGAGAATCATCAAACTGGAATTTGAAAAATACCGGAATCTGCACACCGGCTCCTTCTGCCCCGCCCCCGGGGTCAACATCATCTGTGGCAGCAATGCTCAGGGAAAGACCAACCTGCTGGAGAGCATCTGGCTCTTTACCGGTGGCCATTCCTTCCGGGGATCCCGGGACGCGGAGCTGGTGCGGATGGAGGAAAAGGGCCTTTCTCAGGAAACGGCCTCTCTTTCCATGACCTTTTTTGCCGCGGGACGGGAGCAGACCGCCCGGCTGAAAATCGCCGCAGGACGGCGCAGCGCTCTGCTTAACGGCATCAGCAAGCGGAGCGCTTCCTCTCTGGTGGGGACTTTCTGCGCGGTGGTGTTTTCTCCGGAGCACCTTTCTCTGGTAAAAGACGGCCCCAAGGAGCGCCGCCTGTTTCTGGACAGCGCCATCTGTCAGGTGCGCCCCTCCTATGCCGGGCTGCTCTCCCAGTACAACCGGGCCCTTCAGCAGCGCAATACCCTTCTCAAGGACATTGCCCGCCACCGGGAGCTGCTGGACACCCTGGAAATCTGGGATGAACGGCTGGCAGGCTTCGGAGAAGCCGTCATGGACGAGCGGCTGCGCTATGTCCGGACGCTGCGGCCCACAGCCGGGGAAATCTATCAGGGGATTTCCCAGCAGCGGGAAACCCTGGAGCTGTCCTACTCCATGACCGTGTCTTCCGGAAGTGAGGAGAAAAAGCGCTCCATGCTGGAAGTGCTGTCTGCCCGCCGGGACATGGATCTGGCCATGGGCGCCACCTCTTCCGGCCCTCACCGGGACGACCTGAAACTGTCCATTAACGGTACGGACGCCCGTTCCTTCGGTTCTCAGGGGCAGCAGCGCTCTGTGGTGCTGGCGCTGAAGCTGGCGGAGGCTTCGGTGCTGGAATCCGTCATTGGAGAACCGCCGGCGGTACTGCTGGACGATGTGATGAGTGAGCTGGACGTCAGCCGTCAGGGCTATCTGCTCAACCAGCTGGAGGGCCGCCAGATTTTCATTACCTGCTGTGATCCGGAGGCTGTGCGCCTGCTGGAAAAGGGCAAGGTTTTCCGGGTACAGGAGGGCGCAGTCCGGGAGGACTGCCGCTGAAAAGGAGGACGACTGTGTATCTTCATCTGGGACAGGATACGGTGATCAAAATGGACGAGATCATCGGCATCTTCGATATGGAAAACTCCACCATTTCCCGCATCACGCGGGAGTATCTGGCAGCGGCGGAAAAGGCCGGGCGGGTCATCAATGTGTCCATGGAAATGCCCAAGTCCTTTGTCCTCTGCCGGGATGAAACGGGAAAAACCACCGTTTATATTTCACAGATCTCCACCGCCACGCTGCGCAAGCGCACGGGCTTTGTGGAGGGTCTGTCCAATCTCTGAAAGGAAGGCTGACCCATATGGAACCGAAACAACTGGGACGGGCCAGATGCCCGTACTGTGAGAAAAAAGTCAATCTGATGGTGGCCTGGGGCCTGCGCCGCCGGGGAGAGTACCGCTGCCCCCGGTGCAATGGCATTTCCAACGTGATCCACAGCCGCCTGCTGCTGCCGCTGGCTTTGTGCGCCATCGGTGTCAGCGGCCTGATTCTGCTGCTGACCCTGTTCCTGCTGGAACCGGCCACCGGCTGGTCGGTGCTGCTGGTGCTTGCGCCGTTTCTGGTGTTCTATATTTTCAGCCTCTTTTGTGTTCAGCTGAAAAAACCGGTGATCCGTCGGGGAAATGCTTCTCCGGAGCCTTCTGCGGAAGAGCCCCGTCGCCCCGAAACCCGGGAAGAGATGGACCAGACCCGGATTCTGTAAGGGCGAATCGGAACCCTTTCCCCAAAATGGGCCCGGACGATTTGCAAAGGGGCAAAATTGTCCCTGAAAAACGCGGATAAACCCTCGGAAAGACGGCAAAAACAGCCGTCTTTTCTTGTACTTTCCCGGGTTTTGTGCTATAATAAATATCTATCGTGCAGCGCACAGCGCGGGATTTTGGGAATCGGATGGCCCATGCCGCGCCAATGGGTTCCCATCCGGCCGCGCCGGGGTGTCCGGCGCCTATTCCCCGTTTTTCCGGCCTGTCAAATACCGGAAAAGCCCAATGGGTCCGCATCAGGCGGAGACCAACTGTTTTGGAGGGTTATGTTTTGGATTTCAGCGATATGACGCAAACCAATCAGAATTACGACGAAAGCCAGATTCAGGTGCTGGAAGGACTGGAAGCGGTCCGCAAGCGCCCGGGTATGTACATCGGCTCCACCGGTCCCAGAGGACTGCACCATCTGGTCTATGAGATCGTGGATAACGCCATCGACGAAGCGCTGGCCGGCTTCTGTGACAAAATCGAGGTCAAGATCCTGCCCGGCGAGGTCATCAGCGTGTCCGATAACGGCCGCGGCATCCCCGTGGGCATCCAGCAGCAGACCGGCCTGCCGGCTGTCACGGTGGTGTACACCATTCTGCACGCCGGCGGCAAGTTTGGCGGCGGCGGCTACAAAGTGTCCGGCGGTCTTCACGGCGTGGGTGCTTCTGTGGTAAACGCCCTTTCCGTCTGGCTGGAAGTAGAGGTCTGCACCGGCGGTCATCAATATTTCCAGCGGTTTGAACGGGGCAATCAGGTCACCGAGCTTCAGGATCTGGGCCCTCTGGAGGACCCGACCCGCACCGGAACCACCGTCCGTTTCCTGGCGGACCCGGAAATCTTCAAAGAGACCACCGTTTACAACTATGAAACCCTGCAAACCCGCCTGCGGGAACAGGCTTTCCTCAACGCCGGCGTTCACATTGAGCTGACCGACCTGCGGGGCGAGGAGCCGATTCAGAACAATTTCTGCTATCAGGGCGGCGTTTCCAGCTTTGTGGAGTTCATCAACAGGAAAAAGGCTGTGGAAGTCATTCACCCCGACGTGATGCACTTCACCGCCGTGGCGCCCGATGATTCCGCCACCGTGGAAGTGGCCATGCAGTACAACGACAGCTATAACGAGCTGCTGCTGTCCTTTGCCAACAACATCCACACCACCGACGGCGGTACCCATGAGGACGGCTTCAAGCGCGCCCTGACCCGGGTGATGAACGATTATGCCCGCAAATACAACATCCTCAAGGAAAACGACAAAAACCTCTCCGGCGACGACGTCCGGGAGGGCCTGACCGCCATTATCAGCGTCAAGCTCAAGGAGGCCCAGTTTGAGGGCCAGACCAAAGCCAAGCTGGGCAATATGGAAATCCTGTCTCTGGTGAGCAACCTGATTTCCGACAAATACGCCACCTATCTGGAAGAGCATCCCGCCACTGCCAAGGCCATTTTCGAAAAATCTCTGGCCGCCTCCCGTGCCCGGGAAGCAGCCCGCAAGGCCCGGGAAATGGTTCGGCGGAAAAACGCTCTGGAAAATGCCGCGCTCCCCGGAAAACTGGCAGACTGCCAGTCCCGCAACCCCGATGAAACCGAAATCTACATCGTCGAGGGTGACTCCGCAGGCGGCTCCGCAAAGGGCGGACGGGACCGGAAATTCCAGGCCATCCTTCCCCTGTGGGGCAAGATGCTCAACGTGGAGAAGGCCCGTCTGGATAAGGTCTACGGCAACGAAAAGCTGATGCCTGTGGTCACAGCGCTGGGCTGTGGTCTGGGCGACGAATTCGATATCACCAAGCTCCGGTACGGCAAAATCATCATTATGGCCGATGCCGATGTGGACGGTTCCCATATCCGCACTCTGCTCCTCACCTTCTTCTTCCGCTTCATGCGGCCGCTGGTGGAGGAGGGCCACATCTATCTGGCACAGCCGCCCCTGTACCGCATTACCAAGGGCAAAAAGCACCGCTACGCTTTCTCCGATGAACAGCGGGACGCCATTATGGCGGAGCTGGGCAATGGCTATGAAATCCAGCGGTATAAAGGTCTTGGTGAAATGGACTCCGAACAGCTGTGGGAAACCACCATGGACCCGGAGCGCCGGACCATGCTGCGGGTAGAGGTGGAGGATGCCGCTACCGCCGATGAGATCTTCACCGTGCTTATGGGCGACAAGGTGGAACCCCGCCGGGAATTCATTGAACAAAACGCTCAGTATGTGAAAAATCTGGATGTGTAACATACAGATTGTATAGTAAAACATAATCATTACAAATTGTAATTGCATATAAGGAGGGAAAGCGCCATCTGGCGCGTCTGATACCGATGGATCATGACCGAGATTTGGAAAAACGCAACCTGGAGGTTCCCGAAGAGGAACCGGAAATCGACGAGGAAGAAGAGGGCTGGGACGGCTCGGAGGCCGAGCTGGTGGCGGATGACGATGCCGCCGTCTATGAGGATGTTCTCACCGGCATCCGGCTGAACTACACCCTGCGCTGGCGGGAAATTTACCGCTGTCTGAAACAGGTGGGCGCCGTCAAGACGACCGGTGCCCGGGCCATTGTGGAAACAGTGCTGCTGGCCGCTGCGGGAGCCTATTCTCTGTACAACTGGTTCCTTCTGCACAATGTGGCATCGCTGGTACTGTCCATCCTGTGCCTGCTGCTGATTGTGGTGGTGTGGGTCATTCCGGAGCTGGGGCTTCGTCATCAGGCCCGCCGGATGGCCGACGGCAAGGAATTTGCCCTGGAGGTTTTCCCCGACGCCATTACGGTGGAGCACAACGGCTCCGAATGGGAAATTCCCCTGGACGGGGAAGCCACCGACAGCGCTCAGTATGGAAATCTGCTGGTGCTGTTCCACCAGAAAAAAATGGTGATTCTGCCTCTGCGGTGTGTGGAACCGGCGGTGCTGCCGGAGATTCAGGCGATGATTGTCGCCGGAACCAACCCCAGAGACGACGACTGACCGGGGATTTGGAGACAAGAGGTCCGCTTCCGGGACCATGGAGGCTGCGTATGGAGAGCGAAAAGACGTATATTCTGGACAGCTATCTGATTACGGGAGACGATTATGCCGACTTTCAGCTTGCAGCCCGCAAGCTGAAAACCGGTCGGACAGAGCTGTTCCTTTTCCGCCTGCTGGGGATGGCGCTGATTTTGACAGCGCTGCTGGGGCGGGTATATTTTGATTCTCCCGACAACTACAACAGCATGGTGTATTTTCTCCTCATCTGTCTGGGGGTGGGGATTTGTCTGTATTATGATTTCTGTATGCCCTATGTTGTGCGCCGTCATGCCCGCCGGTATTTTGCCGCTCATGTCAAGCGCATGGTGGCCAGTCATACGGAATTTGATGATAACGGCATCCGGTTTGTCACCGATCACGGATGCGAGCGGATTTCCTATGAGGAACTCCGGTGCGTATATGAAGATAAGCGGGTCATCCTGCTGGACGAGGGCCGGGGAATGCGGTTTTTGCCCAAGCGTGTGTTGACCATGGATGAATATAAAGGGGTCCGGGCGTTCCTGAAACGGGCTCTGAGAGAAAAATATTTGCAGGAAGGTGTCTGCTAAATGGATGAAATGCGAGAAGATCTGCAGGAGCAGCAGGAAAATCATATTATACCGGTGGATCTGGAAAAGGAAATGAAGGACTCCTTCCTGGCCTATTCCATGTCCGTCATTATTTCCCGCGCTCTGCCCGATGTGCGGGACGGACTCAAGCCGGTGCACAGAAGAATCCTGTACACCATGTACGAGAATACCCTGTGGCCGGAAAAGGCCTACCGCAAGTGCGCCGATACCGTCGGCGCCGTGCTGGGCCGGTACCATCCCCACGGTGACGCGTCGGTTTATGACGCGCTGGTGCGTCTGGCACAGGATTTTTCCATGCGGTATGTGCTGGTAGACGGTCACGGCAACTTCGGTTCCGTGGACGGCGACCCGCCTGCTGCCTATCGTTACACCGAGGCCCGTATGTGCAAGCTGTCGGTGGATATGCTGGGGGATATCGACAAGGATACGGTAGATTTCGGCCCCAACTATGACGACCGGTTGAAGGAACCTCAGGTGTTGCCCTGCCACTTCCCCAACCTGCTGGTCAACGGTTCTACCGGTATCGCCGTGGGTATGGCCACCAATATTCCGCCCCACAACATGGGAGAAGTCATCGACGGTATGTGCTGCCTGATCGACAACCCCGACGCCACCCTGGACGAGGTGATGGAATCCATCAAGGGGCCGGACTTCCCCACCGGCGGCATTATCATGGGCCGCACCGGTATCCGCGCTGCCTATGGCACCGGCCGGGGACGGATTACCGTCCGCGCCCGTGCGGAAATTGAGGAAGAGAAAAACGGCCGGTTCAAGATTGTGGTGACGGAAATCCCCTATCAGGTGAACAAAGCCCGCCTCATTGAGAGCATTGCCGACCTGGTGAAGGAAAAGCGTGTGGACGGCATTTCCAACGTGGAGGACCACTCCGACCGCAACGGTATGCACATCGTCATTGATGTGAAGCGGGATGCTTCTCCCCAGATTGTGCTGAACCAGCTGTACTCCTATACCCAGATGCAGACCACTTTCGGCGTCATCATGCTGGCCATTGTGGACGGCAAGCCCCGCACCCTGACGCTGATTGAAATGCTGAAGGAATATATCCGCTTCCAGGAAGAGGTTGTCACCCGCCGCACCCGTTTTGAGCTGCGGAAGGCACAGGAACGGGAACACATTCTGGAAGGCCTGAAAATCGCCGTGGACTTCATCGACGAGGTGATTTCCATTATTCGCACTTCCCCGGACCAGCCCACCGCAAAAGCCCGTCTGTGCGAGCGTTTCGGTCTGGATGACGTACAGGCCCAGGCAATTGTCCAGATGCGTCTGGGACAGCTCACCGGTCTGGAGCGCCAGAAAATCGAGGACGAGTTGGAAGCCCTGAAGGTGAAAATCGCCGATTATCTGGACATTCTGGCCCACGAAGAGCGGATTCTGGCCATTGTCAAGGAAGAAGCCCTGACCATGAAGAAGAAATACGCCGATGAGCGCCGCACCGAGATTGCAGCCATCAGCGGCGAAGTGGATATTGAAGACCTGATTCCCAACGAGGAATGTGTCCTGACCCTGACGGAAGCCGGATATGTAAAGCGCCAGAAAATGGACACTTACCGGACCCAGCGCCGCGGCGGCCGTGGAATCAGCGGCATGACCCGCCGGGAAGAGGACGTGGCCACCGAAATGTTTGTCCTCAACAACCACGACTATGTGATGTACTTTACCAATCTGGGACGGGTGTACCGGCTGAAAGCCTATGAAGTGCCGGAGGGTTCCCGTACCAGCAAGGGAATGAATATTGCCAACCTGCTGCCCCTGTCCGCCGATGAAAAGGTCACCTCCATGATTCGTGTCCAGAGCATGGAAGAGGACAAATATCTGGTCATGGTTACCCGCAGCGGTATCATCAAGCGTACCAGCCTCAGCGCATTCAACACCGCCAGAAAGGGCGGCGTCATCGCCATTGATCTGGATGAAGGTGATGCTTTGAGCTGGGTGCGGCTGACCAGCGGCAACGACGAGCTGCTGGCCGCTACCCGCAAGGGTATGGCCATCCGCTTCAACGAAAGCGACGTCCGCGCCATGGGCCGTACCGCAAGAGGCGTGAAGGCCATCACCCTCAATGAGGGCGACTGTGTGGTGGGTATGTCCATCCTGCGGGAAAACGGACTGGTGCTCACCGTTTCCGAAACCGGTTATGGCCGTCTCTCCCCCATTTCCGATTACCGTCTGCAAAGCCGCGGCGGCAAGGGCCTGATTAACTATCATGTGGAGAAATACGGCGATGTGGCCGCCATCAAGGTGGTGGATCTGGATGATGACATTATCCTGATCTCTGCCGACGGCATCATCATCCGCATTCAGGCCAGCTCCATCCGCATCTGTGCCCGTCCCAGCAAGGGTGTCCGCGTCATGAAGATCACCGGCGAGAACAACAAGGTGGTGACGCTGGCCCGTACGCCTCACGAAGACGACGAGGAGGACGAAGCGGAAGCCGTGGAAGAAGCAGAAGAAGGAGTAGAAACATCCGAAAGCGTTGACGGCTCTACAGAGAGCGTTTCCGGAGAAGAAGCCGTACAGGAATAATCGATCTGGAGGCGCAGTCTTTTGAATTCGCGAAAAAAACAGCTGGCCGCGGCGGCAGTTGCCGTGGCAGCTGTCTGTCTCAGTATCATTTTTGTGTGGATGTTCGGTAGCCTTGAGCAGCAGAAAACTCCGCCGGAACCGACCCCTTCCCCTGTTGTGGAAGTAACACCGGCGCCAACTGCGGTACCTTCTCCAAAAGTGACGGAGTCGCCCACACCTTCCCCCAGTCCCAGCCTTTCTCCGTCTCCCACTCCCACCCCGGAACCCACACAGGAGCCGGTGTATGAGCCGGAAACGGACCCGGAGATTCTGGAAATGTATCAACAGAATACGCAGGAAAAAGAAGAGCTGGAAGCCCAGAAAAAACCCGCCGAAACCATGACGGAAGAGGACCGTGAGGAAGCGGAAAAGCCCAAACAGACCCCAAAACCCGGTTCCACCCCGAAACCGGCCAAGTCTGTGTGGCTGTCCGATGTGCCCATGATCGACCAGCGGAAGAATTACCCCACGGGCTGTGAAAGCGTCAGCACGGTTATGGCCTGTCAGTATGCGGGGATTTCCATTACGCCGGATACGTTCATTGACCGTTATCTGCCCCGGGCGTCCTTTACCTATGAGAACGGAAAGGCGATTGGCTATCATCCCAATGATTATTTCATGGGAAATCCCTATACCAACAACGGGTTCGGCTGTTACGCTCCCTGTATTGAAAAGGCGGTCAATAAATTTCTCCCCGCCGGATATACTATGGTCAACACCACCGGAAAGAGCCTTTCTTCCCTGTGCAAAACCTATCTGGACAAGGGAATTCCCGTGGTGGCCTGGGCAACGATGTACATGGTGGCTCCGGGAAAAGGAGCTTCCTGGATTCTGCGGGATTCGGGCAAAACCTATCAGTGGAAGTCCCACGAGCATTGTCTGGTGCTTACCGGATATGACAGCCGGTATTACTTCTTCAACGATCCCCTTCAGGGAAAGGTGAAGTATGAAAAATCTCTGGTGGAAACCCGGTATCAGCAGATGGGAAGTCAGTCGCTGGTGATTTATCAGGACCCGGAGTCTGTACCGACGCCCAGTCCTACACCGACACCTTCTCCTACGCCCACTCCCACACCATCGCCAAGTCCAACCCCTTCCCCCACCTCGTCTCCGGAGCAGTCTCCGTCCCCGACGCCGGTGGAAAGCGGACGGGAGGAAGAAAGCGGCGTTTCGACCCAATCCTGAACCTGTGACCCCCTCTGTTTTCCCAGGAAGCAGAGGGGGTTTTGACATGGGGAATGGCTTTCTGGTATAATAAATAAAATATGCCCTTCTTTAGGAACTATCTGAAAAAAACGCTCCGGCCCCTCCGGAGCCAGGACCGAATCCAGAAAACAGGAGAGGTTTGCCATGAATATTGCACTGATTATCGCAGGCGGAAGCGGCCAGCGGATGCACCAGCAGATTCCCAAACAGTTTATCAACGTCAACGACAAGCCCGTCATTGTCTATACCATGCAGGCGTTTCAGAAACACCCGGATATCGACGCCATCTGCGTTGTCTGCATCCGGGGCTGGCACGATATTCTGAAAGCCTATGCCCGCCAGTTCGGCATTACCAAGCTCCGCTGGGTCATCGAAGGCGGAGAAAACGGACAGGGCTCCATCCGCAACGGCGTGTATGAGCTGGAAAAGACCTTTGACCCGGAGGATATCATTCTGGTTCACGATGCCATCCGTCCTATGGTGTCTCAGGACATTATTTCCGACTGCATTATCACCGCCCGGGAAAAGGGTTCTGCCATTTCCTGCGTGCCCTGCACCACAGCGGTGCTGGAACGGAATACCGAGGAATCCTCTCACAATGTGATTTCCCGGGATACTCTGGGCATGACCCAGACCCCCCAGGGCTTCCCCCTGAAAAAGCTCAGCTGGGCCCACCGGGAAGCGCTGGAACGGGGTATTACCAATTCGGTGGCCAGCTGTACCATGATGGTGGAGCTTGGAGAAACGGTCTATTTCTCCATCGGCTCCGAAACCAACGTGAAGCTGACCACACCGGCGGACCTGAAAATCTTCAAAGCCCTGCTGGCCATTGAAGAAAACCGGCTGTAAACGGGAGGCGCGGACCATGTATTTTTCCAGTCCCTTGTATCAGGAAGACATCCGGCGGGCGGCCCGGGTCTCTTTTCTCCCCTGGGAAAGCCTTCAGGGGAAATCGGTGCTGATTACCGGCGCCACCGGGCTTATCGGTACCTGTCTTATCGATATCCTCATGGAGCGCAGCCGGCTTTGTCCGGAATCGCCCATTGAGATTTACGCCCTGGGCAGAAGCCGGGAGCGGCTGGAAGCCCGCTTTCCCGACTATCTGGACGACCCTCATTTTCATTTGCTGGTGCAGGACATCCGCAGCCCGCTGCCGGAATCGTTGTCCTTCACCTATATGATTAACGGCGCCAGCAATGCCCACCCGGCCGCCTATGCCCGGGACCCGGTGGGCACCATTTTCATCAATATCGAGGGGCTTCACTCCCTTCTTTCCCACGCAGCGAACCACGGAACCCGCCGGGTGCTGGAAGTGACCTCCATTGAAGTGTACGGCCAGAACCGGGGCGACGCGGAAGCCTTTACCGAGGACTATTGCGGCGATCTGGACTGCAATACGGTTCGGGCCGGTTATCCGGAGAGCAAGCGGGTGTGCGAGGCCCTCTGTCAGGCCTATCGGGCACAGTACGGCCTTTCCGTGACCATTGCCCGGCCCAGCCGGGTGTATGGTCCCACCATGCTGGCAGAGGATAACAAGGCCATTGCCCAGTTCATCCACAATGTGGTGCAGGGCGAGGACATCGTATTGAAAAGCCACGGGAAACAGCGGTATTCCTACACCTATATGCTGGATGTGGCCACGGCTTTTCTGACGGTGCTGCTTTGCGGAAAAGACGGGGAAGCCTATAACGTAGCGGACGAGCACTCGGTGGTGACACTGGGCGGCCTTGCGAAAGTCATGGCCCGGGAAAACGGCTGTCAGGTGGTCTATGACCTGTCGGCGGATACCGGCGCGGCGGGCTATTCCAACCTGCTCAACGGCGTCATGGATGCGGAAAAGCTCCGGGCGCTGGGCTGGCAGGCTATGGTTCCGCTGGAAGAGGGCGTGAAAAAGACCATCGGCATTCTGAAAGCGTCCCAATAAAAAGCTGGCTGCCGGTGCAGCGCAAAAAGAAAGGAGCCCGTTTCGGATGGAATACAATGAATGGATTCTCAGCACCTTTGTCAGCGTCAGCCGCAAGCTGGCGGCATTGGAGCTGGAAAAGCCGCTGGAAGCGGTCCGGGACGTGGTGTTTGTCTGTCCGGAACACCCGGCCGCCTGGCTGATGATGGGCGCCATGGCTCATTTCTGCAAAAAACACCCTGCTGTCACCCTTCATGTGGTGGCGGAACAGGAAACCCCCTGGCCCGATTATCTGAAACAGGAAGCGTTCCGGTGGTGGGAGTCCCCCGACGAAATGGAGTCCGGCGGCGTGATGATGGCCCGAAACCTGCTGGTGTACTATTTTGCCGACCTGCGTTCGGATAAATACCGGGACCCGGCACAGCAGCAGGCCAAAAAAGCCCATTTGCAGGGCTGTCTGGAACGGTTTACCCGTTCCCGGGACAATGTGTTTGTGCTGACCACTTTTGTGCCTCCGGTGGGGCCTTTGCCGGAAACCTGTACCGCTGCGGCGGAGCGGGAGCTTCAGGCTCTGTGGTCGGATGCGCCCGAGGGTTCCCGGGAGCGGCTGACGCTGGAACTGGAGGATATTTGCCGCCGTCATGTGGGAAAAAGCGCCGGAGACGGCCTTTTCGACATGGGCGATACCCGCGTGAAGGCGCTGCGGGTGGACTGCTGTTTCGGCCCGGGCATTTCCGGGGAGGACGGCTGTCCCGTGGTTCCCTGTGTCCGGGAAATGCTGGAACAGGGCCAGATGACCTTTGGCTGCAATGACCCGAGAACCTGGTTTTCCGCCGTTTATTCCGAGGATGCGGTGGTGTCCATGGTGCTGGCGGGCATCCGGGGAAAACGGGGAAATCTGTACCAGATCAGCTCCTTTGCCTGTACCCTGACGGAAATGAAAGCCGCTTTGCTGGAAGCCGCTTCCCATCGGGAAATTACGCCGGTGGCCGGGCCCAAGGAAGAAGCCCGGACGGTTTTCCGTGCCCTCAATGCCGGGAAATTTTCTCTGGTGTATTCGGAAAAGCGGGAACCGCTGCTCCATACAGATAAAAAAGAAGCCTTCCGAAACGCCTTCCGATGGTTGGAACAGGGGCCGCCCTTTGTGCCCCGGGACCCCATGGACGTGTACTGCGGCCGGATGGACCGGATTCGGGCGCTGGAACTGGAAGAGCTGGACGAAATCGACCGGATTTGCCGGGAAAACGGCATCCGGTATATTCTGGCGGGCGGCAGTATGCTGGGTGCCGTGCGCCACGGGGGATTTATCCCCTGGGACGATGATGTGGACATCGCCATGCTGCCCGAGGACTATGAAAAATTTCTCCGGGTCTGCCCCGGCCTGCTTTCACCGGACTATGTGTATCAGAACTACACCACAGACCGGGAAAGCCACTATATCCACGATAAAATCCGCATCCGGGATACCTGGTTTTCCACCCGGTATTCCAGCCGCTACCGGATGGCCAACGGCGTGTATGTGGACGTGTTTGTGTACTATAAAACCAGCGACCGTCCCGCCATGCAGAAGCTCCACCTGCGGATGATTGAGATGGGACGGCTGCTGCTGTCTGCCCGGTGGGTCAAGCGGATGCCTCAGGGATTCAAGCGCCTGCCGGTGCGTCTGGCACTGCGGTGCATGAAGGTGATTCCCTTTTCCTGGTATCACCGGCTGTATGTGGGGATTCTCAACCTGTATCAGAAGCGGAATACCCACCACCGGATTGACAGCGGGTTCAACCTGATGAAGTGCGGCGCTTTCCCCGCCGAATGGTTTGACGAAACCGTGGACAAGGAGTTCTGCGGCCGGAAATACCCCATTCCCGCCCGGTATGATGACTATCTCCGCCACTGGTATGGAGAGCATTATATGGAATGGCTGCCCATCTGCGACCGGACTTCCGTCCACGACGTGGTGCGGATTGATCTGGGCCGCCACCTGACAGAGGAAACGGAGTGTAAGCCCCTGTCCCCCAACGACCTGCGGGGCGAACTCTATGAAAAGCCCATGGATTGATAAAAGAAGCAAAAGGAAACGCCTGTCTTTTCCCAAAACGGGAAAGACAGGCGTTTTTTGCATGAGGGGTTATTTTTAAAGGGGAAGCTCTATCGGAAAATACCGACCCTTATTCCTCGATGTGCCACTTCACACCCTGAGGGGTATCCTCCAGCACCACATGGCGGGCTTTCAGCTCGTCGCGGATGGCGTCGGCGGTGGCCCAGTCACGGTTCTTTCTGGCCTGGGTGCGCTTTTCAATAAGGGCTTCAATTTCAGCGTCCAGAGAATTGTCCTTCTCTACATACAGCAGGCCCAGCACGTTGGCCAGCTCCATATACAGGTCCAGCGCCTTCTGGCACAGCTCTTTGGAGGAGTCGCCGTTCACGCTGGAGTTGATTTCTCTTGCCAGTCCAAACAGGGCGGCAAGGCCGTCGGCGGTGTTCAGGTCGTCGTCCATAGCTGCGATAAACTGGTCACGGTATTGGGTCATGCGGGCAAATACTTCTTCTTCGCCCTCTCTCTGGCCCTCTGCGGCGTTTTCCAGCAGGAAGCGAAGATTATCACGGCAGTTATAAAGACGCTCCAGAGAGGCCTTGCACTGCTCAATAATGTCCACGCTGTAGTTGATGGGCATCCGATAGTGGGAGGAAACCATCAGATAGCGGATGGGCTCATAGCCGTATTTTTCCGCCACATCCCGGACGGTGAAGAAGTTCCCCAGGGATTTGCTCATCTTCTTGTTGTCCACGTTGATATAGCCGTTGTGCATCCAGTACCGGGCAAAGGGGACGCCGTTGCAGCACTCGCTCTGGGCGATTTCGTTTTCGTGGTGGGGGAAAATCAAATCCTGCCCGCCGCAGTGCAGGTCAATGGTCTCGCCCAGATAGCGGCGCACCATGGCAGAGCACTCAATATGCCAGCCGGGACGGCCGTGGCCCCAGGGGGATTCCCAGTAGGGCTCGCCGGGCTTGGCAGCCTTCCAGACCGCGAAGTCCATGGGGTCTTCCTTCACGTCACCCACACTGATGCGGGCACCGGCCTGAAGCTCTTCCAACGGCTGATGGGACAGCTTGCCATACTCGCTGAACCTGTTGGTGCGGAAGTATACATCGCCGCCCACAGCATAGGCAAAGCCCTTTTCTTCCAGCTTGGAGATAATGGCGATGATCTCGTCGATGTTCTCGGTGGCCAACGGATGGATGGTAGCCGGGCGGACATTCAAACCGGCGGCGTCCTTTTTGTATTCCTCCATGTACCGGCGGGAAACGGTCAGGTAATCGCTGTTTTCCTCGTTGGCCTTGTTGATGATTTTGTCGTCGATGTCGGTGAAGTTCTGGACATAGGTGACTTTCATGCCCCGGTATTCCAGATAGCGGCGCAGTACGTCAAACACGCAGATGGGACGGGCGTTGCCGATGTGGATGTAGTTGTACACGGTGGGGCCGCAGGCGTAAATTTTCAGCTCGCCCGGCGTCATGGGCACAAGCTCTTCTTTTTGGCGTGACATGGTGTTGTAAATTCTCATGACGATTCTCCTTTATGTGTAATTTGAACGTAGTCTGTTTTGTAATGGGAGGTAATATAGGGTTTGGTGATTTTGCAGGGGCGGCCAATGGCCGTCCGTGGATTTGCGCCGGGTTTACGGATAAACCGGGAAATTCGCTGGGATTGTAGGGGCGGTTATCAGCCGCCCGCAGGTTTGCATCAATCCAATCACAACGGACGCGCAATGCGCGCCTCTACACCCTTTCCCCCATGTTTCACATGAAACATTCTCAAGCCGACTGGTTTTTGCACCGTTCCTCGATTTCCTTCATGCGCTCTTCCAGACGCTGGGTTTCCTCCTGTACCTTGCTCAGGCACTGGCACAGCGGGTCGGTCACATGGATCTGGTCCAGATTCTCGGAAGGATGGGTGACCTTTTCCCCGTTGACCCGGACAATCCGGGCGGGAACGCCCACAGCGGTGGCGTTGTCGGGCACTTCTTCCAGTACCACGGCGCCCGCAGCTACCCGGGCGTTATCCCCCACCCGGAAAGGTCCCAGCACCTTTGCGCCGGAACCAATCAGCACGTTGTCGCCCAGGGTGGGATGACGCTTGCCGTGCTCTTTGCCGGTGCCGCCCAGGGTCACGTTCTGATAAATGGTGCAGTTGTCTCCGATTTCGGTGGTTTCACCGATGACCACACCCATGCCGTGGTCGATAAACAGTCCCTTGCCGATGGTGGCGCCGGGATGGATTTCAATGCCGGTTTTGTGGCGGGCCCGCTGGCTGATCCACCGGGCAATGAATTTGTGATTGTGGCGGTAAAACCAGTTGGCTTTTCGATAGGCGCGCACCGCCTTGAATCCGGAATAGAGGAAGTACACCTCCAGACGGCTTCTGGCGGCCGGGTCACGGGCCATAATGGAGTCCAGTTCCTCCTTCAATGCCTTGAACATAATATGCTCCTTTCTCTCCGGGAAATCCGCAAACAAAACGCCTCCATCCCCAAAAGGGGACAGAGGCGGTGTTTCCGCGGTTCCACTCCGTTTTATCGCTCAGACAGCCGGTAACGGGGCTGAATCGGACCGGAATTTCCTCCGGCCGGCATGGCATTTTGCCCACACAGGCGCATTTCGCCGGTCTTTTGCTAAGAGCGCTTGCAGCCGGTGACGCTCTCTCTCTGGTGCATCCGGGTCCGGGTACTTTTCCTGTGTATTGCCGTTATTCTATCAATTCATTGTATGCGGCAGGGCACAGCCCTGTGTCTTTCAGTATAGCCAGAAACCATCGTTTTGTAAAGGGCTTATTTCGCGTTCTTCACGATATCCCAGTTCTGCTTGAGATAAATCAGGCCGGATAACACGGCAAAAAGGGTTGCTATCGCCAAAAATACTTCTCCGATGCACCAAAACAGCACTGCCATCTCTTCCGTGACAAAACCAACCAGCCCAAGGCCGCCCAGTTCCCCTATGTATTGCAGCAGCAAAATCACACAGATCGCGACAATCTGGCTGACGGTTTTGGCCTTGCCCCAATTGTTGGCGGCAATTACCGAACCTTTTCCCGCCGCTACCAGCCGAATGGAGGTGACCATAAATTCCCGGGCAATAATCAGCAGCACCAGCCAAACGTCACACAGTCCCAGGCTGACAAAACACACCAGCGCAGAAATGACCAGGATTTTGTCCGCCAGCGGATCCATGAATTTTCCAAAATCGGTAATCTGATTATTTTTTCGTGCCAGCATACCGTCCAGATGGTCGGTATAAGAAGCCGCACCAAAGAGCACCAGTGCAGCCAGATAATGATGGGGGAAGGGCCACAAAATGGCCAATACGAAGAACGGCACCAGTATCATACGCAGCACCGTTAATTTGTTGGGCAGATTCATGAAGCGGATACCTCCTGCAAATGGTCGCGGCTTAAATTCGTTCGCCGGTCAGGTCACAGTCCATGCAATCGTCGATGCGAACCTTGACAAACTGGCCGAAATAGGGCTTGTTCCCCTGTGCGGTAAAGAAAACCTTTCCGTCAATGTCGGGGGAGTCGGCGGCGGTACGTCCAAAGTAGCACTCGGCGTACCGGTCAAAGCCCTCGGTGAGCACGGTGACGGCCTTGCCGACCATTTCCTCGCCTTTCTGCTGCATGATTTCCATCTGTTGTTCCATGATGATTTCAGCGCGGCGGTTCTTGGTTTCCTCGTCGATCTGGTCAGGCAGCAGCGCGGCGGGGGTGTCCTCTTCCTGAGAATAGGCAAAGCAGCCCAGACGGTCAAAGCGGATTTCCTGCACGAATTCGGAAAGCTCGGTGAAGTCCTCTTCGGTTTCGCCGGGGAAGCCGGTAATCAGGGTGGTGCGCAGCACCAAGCCCGGCACCTTTTCCCGCATATGGGCGATCAGTTTGGTCAGGGACTCCTTGTCGCCCCGGCGGTTCATGGCCTTCAGCACCTTTCCGGAAGCGTGCTGCAAGGGCAAATCGATGTATTTCAGAACCTTCGGCTCATTGGCCATCACATCCAGCAGTTCGTCGGTGACGGTATCGGGATAGCAGTACAGCAGGCGCACCCAGCGGAGCTTTTCAATCTGGCACAACCGGCGCAGCAGCTCTGGCAGTTTCAGTTCGCCGTACAGGTCCAGACCATAACGGCTGGTATCCTGGGCAATGACAATGAGCTCTTTTGCGCCGTCGTCCACCAGCTTCTGGGCCTCTTCCACAATGCTCTCCATGGTACGGCTGCGGTAGCCGCCGCGGATGAGGGGAATGGCGCAGTAGGTGCAGCGGTTGTCACAGCCCTCCGCGATTTTCAGATAGGCAAAGTAGCTGGGGGTAGACAGTTCACGGTCGCCGCACAGGGGCATTTTCTCCTTTTCGGGGAACACCTCCTGAATCTCGCCTTCCATGATTTTGCCGATAATGTCGGCAATTTCGCCGTTGGCGCCGATGCCCACCACAGCGTCCACCTCGGGAATCTCCTTGCGGATTTCCTGCTGATAGCGCTGGGAAAGACATCCGGTGACCACGATTTTTTTGATGCGGCCCTCTTTTTTCAGGGTTACCAGCTCGAGGATTTCCTCGATGGATTCGGCTTTTGCGCTCTCAATAAAGCCGCAGGTGTTGATAATGGCCACATCGGCCAGCGCTGCGTCGTCGCTGAGCTCATAGCCTGCGTTTTTCAGGGAAGCCATCAGCATTTCCCCGTCTACCTGATTTTTGGCACAGCCTAAGCTGACCATTCCCACTCGTACTGCCATATCGTCCATCCTTATCGTAAATTTATGTTGTAAATGTTCTGGTTATGCGGGTTTACTCCCGACCCCTCTCTGAAAAAGAAAGGTTCCGGGAGTGTGTAAGGGCGCGTCCTATGCGCCCGGATATTTTCCTGTTTGCTGGTAGTTTGAAGCTGTGAGCCATCTCCCTGCGATTCCGATTTCCCCGCGAAATCGCCTGCGGAGGCTACTCCGCCTGAAACTCCGCCAGCACGGTTTTGATGTCCTCCCAGCCGTACCCCAGCCGCTGCAAGGCTGCTACCGTGCGCCGGTATCCCTTTTCGTCGCCCAGCTGGTTCCGGTATTTCCGCTCCACGATTTCCCGCAGCTTTTCCTCCGGGTCCGGGGCCAGTTCTTCCAGCAGCTCTTCCACCAGTTCCCGGTCGATGCCCTTTTGCAGCAGCTCCTGCCGGGCACGGCGCAGACCGTACCCCTTTTTTTCCAGCAGAGTGCCCGCCAGCTGGCGGGCATAGGCTTCGTCATTCATCAGCCCCAGCTCTTCCATTTTCTCCACGGCAGCCTCTGCCGCTTCCCGGCTGGTGGTGCGGCTGATTTTGTCCGCCAGCTCCTTTTTGGAATGGCTCCGGTATTCCAGCAGGTACAGGGCCTTTTCCTTTGCCCGCCGGGTTTCCGATTCCTGCAAAAGCCTGTGGAGCTCTTCGTCGCTGATTTCCATGCCCACCTTCCAGCGGGCTTTCAGCAGCGTTTCCGTGTCCACCTTCACAGCGGGTTCCCCGTCCAGATACAGCTGGGAAAGCCGCTTGCGGCGGGGCTCAATGGCTGTAATCTCCATTATTCGTCGTCATCCACCAGAATGTCGATGTCTGCTTTTGCCGCGCTGCGGGACTTGCCCTCTGCAGCCTCCGGCGTCGGCGGCTCCACCGGCACTTCCACCGGTTTTGCACCGCTGGCCTTTCCGGCCTTGGGCTTGCCGAACAGTTTACCCACGTTGGCTTTCACGCCGGCTTCGATTTCGTCGGCAATCTCCTTGTGGGTGCCCAGAAATTCCCGAACATTGTCCCGGCCCTGTCCCAGACGGTTGCCGTTATAGGAGAACCATGCGCCGCTCTTCTGAACGATGTCCAGTTTTACGGCCATATCCAGCAGTTCGCCGGTGCGGGAAATGCCCTTGCCGTATACCACGTCAAATTCCGCTTCCCGGAAGGGCGGGGCCATCTTGTTTTTGACCACCTTGGCCCGGGTACGGGAACCGATGCGCTCGCTGCCTTCCTTCAGGGCGTCGCCTTTGCGCACGTCAATGCGGACCGTGGCGTAGAACTTCAAAGCACGGCCGCCGGGGGTCACTTCCGGGTTGCCGTACATTACGCCCACCTTTTCACGGAGCTGGTTGATGAAGATTGCCACACAGTTGGACTTGGAAATGGCGCCGGTGAGCTTCCGCAGTGCCTGAGACATGAGGCGGGCCTGCAGGCCCACATGGGAGTCGCCCATTTCGCCCTCGATTTCGGCTTTGGGGACCAGTGCGGCTACCGAGTCCACAACGATGATATCAATGGCGCCGGAACGCACCAGCGCTTCGGTGATTTCCAGTGCCTGCTCGCCGGTGTCCGGCTGGGAAACCAGCAGAGAGTCCACATCTACGCCCAGGGCTGCGGCATAAACCGGGTCCAGTGCGTGTTCCACGTCGATAAAAGCGGCATAGCCGCCCAGCTTCTGGGCTTCTGCCACACAGTGCAGGGCCAGGGTGGTTTTACCGGAAGATTCCGGGCCGTAGATTTCTACCACACGGCCTCTGGGCAATCCGCCGATTCCCAGTGCCAGATCCAGCGACAGGGAGCCGGTGGGAATCACGTCCACCTGCATGGCCTCATTCTGTCCCAAACGCATGACCGCGCCCTTACCGAACTGCTTTTCAATCTGTGCCAGCGCGGTTTCCAGCGCTTTTTCCTTATCAATTGCCATCTATCATCATCCTTCCCGATAAAATTCAGAGGGATTGAGAAAAATCCCGGTTCAGAAGAAGAAAAGCGGACAAAACCGCCTTTCGGATGGTTTCTATTATACCGGAAAACCCCGGGAAAAGCAATGGATTTCCGGTAAAAAATCGAACTTATGTTTGATATCGTTGGTTTTGAAAAATGCCTGTAGGGGCGCGCATTGCGCGTCCGTTATGGATAACCCAGTGCAAACCCACGGACGGCCAATGGCCGCCCCTACATTTTCGCCATGTTTCCGGAATCCTGTAGGGGCGCACCTATGTGTGCGCCCGCTGCCTGATCTGTCTTTCAGCTGCCCGCCGGGGGTTACGGTGGCCCTTTCTTCTGCGAGAAGAAAGGGCCGCAAAGAAGCGGCAGGTGAACCGCTTTGGTTCCCCTGCACCCCTCCACAAAGTTCCGGCGATTTGCAGCCGGGACGGAACCGCCGCGCTGGAAATTCCCCTTTCGGGAAATTTGTGCGCACCGGTTCAATCAGCTGCAACCCTGTAGGGGCGCGCATTGCGCGTCCGTTATGGATAACCCGGTGCAAACCCACGGACGGCCAATGGCCGCCCCTACATTTTCGCCATGTTTCCGAAATCCTGTAGGGGCGCATAGTATGCGCCCGTTGTTTTTTGCTGGATGCAATTTTGCGGGCGGTTGATAACCGCCCCTACAAACGGAATCAGATTCCCGATTCTTTGTAGGGGCGCGCATTGCGCGTCCATTACGGGAACCCCGCCGCAACTCCCGTCACTGCCCGGTCCAGCTGGGCAAAATCCCTGTGGACGGAAAGCCCGGTGACACCGGCTGCGGCAAACAGTTCACAAACCGCTTCCGCCTGCTCTTCCCCGATTTCCACCGCTACTACGCCGCCGGGCTTGACCCGGGGAATCCAGTAGTCCGCAATGGCCCGGTAAAAGTCCAGACCGTCTCCTCCGCCGTCCAGCGCCGTCACCGGTTCCTGTTGGACTTCTTCCTGCAAACCGGCGATTTCTTCTGCCCGGATATAAGGGGGATTGGAGATCAGCACGTCGATTTTTTCCGGCACAAGGCGCAGAGCTTCCGAAGGGTCCAGTACGTTCCCCCGTACCGGACGCACCCGGCCTTCCTGAAACCGGCGGGTGTTGGTTTCCAGAAAAGCAAAGGCCTCTTCCATCCATTCCACACTGTCCATGCGCAGTCCCGGAACCAGTGAGCACAGCCCCAGCGCCACCGCGCCGGTACCGCCGCACAGATCCACGCCGTATAAAGGGGTCGGGCGGTGTTTCAAAAGAGCCGCTGCTGCCCGCACCACTACTTCCGTGTCCTCCCGGGGAGTGAGAACGCCTTCCCCCACGGTCAGCTCCATGTCCATAAAGGGCCAGCTTCCCAAAATGTACTGCAAGGGCCGGTGTGCTGCCCGCTGTGCGGTCATTTCCAGAAAACGGCGGGATTCCTCCTCCCCTGCTTCCCGGTTTCCGTGGAGCAGCAGCCCCTGCCGGTCCAGTCCCCACACCGCTTCTGCCAGACAGGCGGCGTCAAATTCCGGGCTGTCACATCCGGCTTCTTCCAACCGGCGGGTTTCCTGCCGGTACAGCTGTCTGATGGTCATAGGACAATCCGGTCCTCTCCGTTTTCGGGAATGACCTTTTCCATGGCGGCAATGGCCACTTCAATCATGCCGTCGTCCGGTTCCTTGGTGGTAATGCGCTGCACCCACAGGCCCGGGGCGGCGATGATCCGGGTCAGCCGGTTGTCCTTCTTTCCGCAAAGGCGAATCAGCTCATAGCCCAGCCCCATTACCAGCGGGATGCAGAGAATCTTCACCGCTGTCCGGAGGAAGGGATTGGTGAAGGGGATGAAAAAGCCCACCACAATGCCCAGTCCCAGCATGATGACCATGAAGCTGGTGCCGCACCGGGGATGGAAGCGGCTGTGATGGCGCACGTTTTCCACGGTCAGTTCCTCGTTGTTTTCGTAACAGAAAATGGTCTTATGTTCCGCGCCGTGATACTGGAACGTCCGGCGCAAATCCGGCTGCAAGCCGCACAGGGCTACATAGCCAATGAAAATGGCAATGCGCATGACGCCCTCGATGATGGAGCGCCAGCCTTCAATGCTCTCTCCGGTGCCCAGCTTCATCAGGTTGACCAGCCAGGTGGGCAGCACGAAAAACAGCAGGATGGCCAGCGCCATTCCCAGTACCATGGCAATTCCCATGATGACATTCATGATTTTTTCGCCGAATACCCGATCCAGCCACTTTTCAAACCGGGAAGGTTCCTCTTCCTCCAGCCCTTCCACGCTCTTTTCCGCCGATTCGTTCAGGGCACTGAAGCCGATTTTCATGGAATCAATCATGGCGGCGGTGCCGCGGATGATGGGCCAGCCCAGAATGGGATATTTGTCCTTCAGGTTTTCCGTGGGACGTTCGCTGACGTCGATGGTTTTGTCGGGCTTGCGCACGCCCACTGCGGTGATTTTGGGTCCCCGCATCATAATGCCCTCCACCAGCGCCTGACCGCCGATGGAGGTGATGGTCTTGGTTTTTTCTGCCATAGTCAAATTCCTTTCTATACCCCCTGCCGGAATTTTTTCCGGTCAGACCCCGTCTTCTTCTTCCAGAACGGGAATGGTGATGGTCACGGCGGTACCCACATTTTCATGACTTTCAATATCCAGCTGCCCGCCGTGGAGCTTCATGATTTCATCTGCCAGCGCCAGACCGATACCGGAGCCCCGGACCGTCTGGTTGGCCTTGTAGAACTTTTTCTTCACATTGGGCAGGTGTTCCGCAGGAATGCCGCAGCCGTTATCGCTGATGACCACCCGGATAAACCCGGTCTGTTCCTTGGCGGTAATTTCCACGGTCCCGCCCTCTGCCGTGTATTTCAGGGCGTTGTCGATGATGTTGACAAATACCTGCCGCAGCCGGTTGATGTCTCCCAGCACAGGGGACAGCATGGCCGGTTCCTCATAAAGGAGAAATTTGTGCTCTGCTTCCGCCCGGTCGCTGAACATATACACGGCTTCTCCCAGCTCTGCCAGCAAATCGATTTTTTCCATCATCAGCGTCATGCGGCCGTTCTGCATCCGGGAAAAGTCCAGCAGCTCCTCCACCAATCCGGAAAGCCGTTCCGACTCCCGGATGATGACGTTCATGCCTTTTTCATAGGTGCCGGAATCCATGCCGCCGCCCTGTAAGGTTTCCGCCCAGCCCTTGATGGCTGTCAGCGGGGTGCGCAGTTCGTGGGAAACCGAGGAAATAAACTCGTTTTTCAGCTTTTCCGCAGCCCCAAGCTCTACCGCCATGTCATTGATGTTGTCGCACAGCTGTCCGATTTCATCGTCGTTGGATTTCTGAATCCGGGCATTGAAATCTCCCTGGGCAATGCGCTTGGCGGTTGCGCCGATTTGCCGGACAGGCGTGACAATGGACTTCATGAAATACAGGTTGGAAAACACAATGAAAGAAATAATGAGGATACATCCAAGAGCCAGAAGCCCGATAATCAGCAGCACCTGCCGGTCGGCTTTTTCCATGGACACCACATATCGAAGGGCGCCCACGACCCCGTCATTGTCGCCAAAAATGACCTTGGTGACGGCCATGGCCTTTTCGCCTGTGTTGAGATGGCCCACCCATACCCCCATCCCGTTTTCATCCTGCAAAGCAGCCGTATAGTCCGGCATCTCCTGCTCATTGTCCGGTGCAAATCCGGTGGAAGTGATAAACACCTGACCGTTCTGATCTACGGCCATGGCTTCCATTTCATTTTTGGCTGTGAAATTTTCGATGTAGGATCTGGCGCTGGTATAAAAATACTGGGATGTCTGCTCCGTGTGTCCGGAGGAAAACAGGCTGACAACCTCTTCGCTTCGGCCTTTCAGCTGGGATAAAATGGAGTTATACACATACTGCTGCATCATCACAGATAATATGGTCACCAGTGTTACCAGCACCAGCACAATCACTGTCAGGCTGTTCACAATCCACCTGCGGGTGATTCCCCTGACTGCCATGTTCATGCCCCCCTGCCGTTATTTCTGGTCCCAGCGATATCCGAGACCCCAGACCGTGACAATATACTGAGGATTGGAGGGCTTTTCTTCAATCTTCATCCGCAGACGGCGGATATTTACGTCCACGATTTTTTCTTCTCCCACATAGTTGGCGCCCCAGACATGCTTGAGGATGTTGGAGCGGTCCAGCGCCACACCCGGGTTGGAGAAAAAGTATTCCATAATCTGGAATTCCACCTGGGTCAGCTCGATGGGTTTGTCCCCCTTCATCAGGGTGCGGTTGCGCAGGTTCAGGGTGAATTCCCCGGATACCAGCTGTTCTTTGAAGTTGTTTTCCGTGCGCACCGCTGCCAGTGCCACCCGGCGGTAAATGGCGTCTACCCGGGCCACCAGCTCCGAAGGGCTGAAAGGCTTGGTCACATAGTCGTCTGCGCCCATCATCAGGCCGGTGACCTTGTCCATTTCCTGTGTCCGCGCCGTCAGCAGAATAATGCCGATGTTGCCGCTTTTCTGGCGCAGGGTTTTGCACACGGCCAGACCGTCATATTTTCCCGGCATCATGATGTCCAGTACCGCTACGTCAAAGTCGCCCTTTTCCCGTTCATAAATCTCCAGGGCCTCTTCCCCGTTGGAAGCCTCATAGGCGTCATAACCCGCCCGTTTCAGGTTGATAACCACAAATTCGCGGATGGCCTGTTCGTCCTCCGCAACCAGTATTTTTTTCATCGCGTTTTCCCCCGAACTTTATTTACAATTTGTATTTTCTGTTATTCAGGATACCAATAGTTGAAAGATTCCTGCACTTCCTCAATGGAGGGAGCCAGCTGATTATAGGAGTCCATAATCATGGCGCCATAGATCAGGCCGCCCCGTTCTCCAATCTGGACAAAATCCTTTCCGGACTGGGCCCATTCCTCCTCATTGAATACCTGAATTTTCAGCAGGCCGGAGCCAATGGTCAGGGTTCCGTCAATATCCAGACATTCATAGAAGGTGGTGGAATGGTCGGTCAGATCGCTTTTACAGGTGACGGTTCCCCGCCAGGAATCCGGGAACAGGAACCAGAACCCGTCATTGCTGTTGATGACAGTACTCATTACCCGCAAAGGTGCCTTACTGCTCAAATCAAACTGACACCAGTTCACCAGATAGGCAGCCGGGTCGGTGGTTCCTTCGGTGTTGCCGGGCAGCAGGTTGACAATGGGAAATTCCAGAATGCTGTTGCCGTCCATATCCCGGGAGGTATAGGCCGCCGCAGGACTGCGGCTGGTGATATTCATTTTCTGAGAAGCGTCGTCGGAATAAGGCGCTTTCAGCTGTTCCTTTTCGCTGTTCCAGTAAATCATCTGGGTGACCATGGTGCTGTCAGCTCGGATGCCGTCCAGCAGGATTCCCTGCTGATTGGTGGAAATCAGCCCTTCGGACACTTTGGAGTACTGCACTACCGTGGGGTCCAGGGTTACGGCTTCCACAATCTGAAGGCTTCCGTTTTTCAGCCGGATCAGCTGTGCCACGGCGGAGGAAGAATCGCCGGAAAGGGTGGCCACAAACAGCTCGTCCTGAACGTCGTCCACCAGATTGGTGACGGCCATTTCGCCGTATCCCTGTTCCATGGGAATTTCCAGAACACCACCGGCGGAATAGTCATAAACGCAGGCGGTGCTGCTGTTGGTGGTGGAGCTGCCCCAGCCCACAATGACCTCGGTGGAGCCGTCGTCGTCCAGATCCGCAAAACACACCCGGTCCACCTGAATGGCGGCGTTGGTAAAGCTGCGGATAATGGACCACTCTCCGTCCTGACGGGAAATAAAGGAGACGGTACTGCCGCTGCCGTCCTCCGATTCATACAGGGCAATGGCGTCGTCTTCCCGGTCGCCGGTCAGGTCTTTCATGATAATCGCAGAGCGGTATTCCCCTTTCTGAGGATAGCGGAAGTTGACAGTTTCGTTTTTGCTGAGGAGCAGGTCGTGGATTTCTCCCCGGTCGCCTGCTTCTCTGGGGGGACTCATCAGCGCTTTGGAGTCCAGTCCGATGACCGAACAGCCGGACAGCATCCACATGAGCACCAGCGCCAGAATTCCACAGGCCACAGCCCGATAGCCTTTCATCGGCTGACCATCCTTTCTCTTGGAAATGTTACGGTGATTTTTACTAAGGGCTATCTGAAAAGTCGAAATGATAGACTTTTCCGACAATCAACGCCAGCTACTGCGTTAAAAATACTCGGAATCCAGTAAGGATTCCTGCGTTTTTTGCCTTGTATCTGTTCGTTGCTCGTGGAAAATTCGTCGATTTCTTTGTTTTCAGAAACGTCCTGGCTATTTTAAATTCAGCAAGGAGGTGCTGTCTGTGACAGGCCTTGACACCATATTGGAATCCATACGCAAGGACGGCCGGGAAAACGCCGATGCCATTCTGGCAAAAGCCCGGCAGGAGGCAGATGAAATTTCCGCACAGGGCAGGGAAGAAGCCCAGCTTCGCCGGGAAGAGCTCCTCCGGGATGCACCCCAACAGGCACAGGATGCCGCCGACCGGGTGCTTTCCTCGGCACACCGTGAACAGCGGAGAATCCTGCTCGTTGCCCGGCAGGAAATCATTCAGGAAACGCTGGAAGCGGCGGAAAAATCCCTGTTCGAGTTATCCGATGAGGACTATTTCACCGTGCTGCTGGGCTTTGCGGCAAAGCGGGCGCTGCCCCAAAAGGGCGAACTGGTGCTGGGGAGCCGGGACTTTGCCCGGAAGCCCGCCGACTTTGAAAAAAAATTGCAGACTGTCCTGCCGAAAGGCGCAGAGCTGACGGTTGCACCAAAACCCAATCCTGCTATTGACGGCGGCTTCCTGCTGCTGTATGGCGGCATTGAGGAAAACTGCACCTTCCGTGCCCTGTTTGATGACAAGCGGGAGGAATTGCAGGACTTAACCAATCAAATTCTCTTCGCCGACTGACGGCGTGAGAAAGCGTGATGAAAGAAAGGAGGAAAGCCATGCCGGAGTTATACCCTTACGCCGCAGCGCGGATTCATGCCCGGGAGCTTTCCCTTCTCAGCCGTCAGAACCTGGAACAGCTTTTGGCGGCGAAAAACTATGATGAATGCTTACACAGCCTTCACGGCATGGGCTGGGACGAAGGCGACACGGCCGAGGAGATTCTGGCGGCAGAAACGGAAAAGACCTGGCAGCTCATGGGAGAGCTTCTCCCGGAGCTGGAGGTATTCCAGATTTTCCGCCTGCCGGTGGATTTCAACAATGCAAAAGCAGCGGTAAAATCGGTGGTCACCAACGTGCAGGCGCAGCATGTGTTCCTGTCTGGCGGCTCCATAGAGCCGGAAGCCCTTGTCAAAGCCCTCAAGGACAATGATTTTTCCCAAATACCGGAATGGATGGCAAAGCCCTTGCAGGAAGCCCAGCAGCTTTTGCTGAAAACCCGGGACGGGCAGCTGTGTGACGTACTGCTGGACAAAACGGCGCTGGATGCCATTTTGCAGGCCGGAAAGAATTCTGACTGTGCCCTGCTCAAAGAATACGCCGAGCTGTTTGTGGCGGCGGCGGATTTAAAAATTGCTCAGCGGGCGATTCTTACCGGACGCCCGGCGGCTTTTTTGAAAGAAGCGCTGGCGGAGTGTGACACCCTGAATCTTTCCCGGCTGGAAGCAGCCGCACTGGAGGGCATGGACGGGCTGGAAAGCTATCTTTCCCTCACGCCCTATGCCGACGCCATTCCTGCCCTGAAAGCCGGGGCTTCCGCCTTTGATAAATGGCGGGATGACTGGATTATGGCGTTGATTCAGGGAGAAAAAGCCAATCCCTTCACCTTGGGGCCGGTGGCGGCGTATTTTCTCGCCCGGCAGAATGAAATTGCCATGGTGCGCATTATCCTCTCCGCCAAGCGAAACGGGCTGGATGTGGAGGATGTGCAGGAAAGGCTGCGGGTGATGTATGTATAAGGTAGCAGTTTTGGGAGACCGGGACAGCATTTACGGATTTGCTGCTCTGGGCCTTGAGATTTACCCGGTAGAGGATGCGGTGGACGGCGCTCATACCCTTCGTCGGTTGGCAGAAGGGGAGTACGCGGTGGTGTATATTACCGAAGCCCTTGCCGGACAGATAGAGGAAGAGCTGGACAAGTGGCGCAGCCGCCCGCTTCCTGCTATTATCCCCATTCCCGGGGTTTCGGGGAACACGGGCCTTGGAATGCGGATGGTGAAAAAATCCGTAGAGCAGGCAGTGGGCTCCGATATTATTTAACAGATTCAAAGCGGTTTTGTGTCCCTCCGGGCATAAAACCCGGAAAGGATAGAGGACTATGAGCAAAGGTGTTATCCGAAAGGTCGCCGGGCCTTTGGTCATCGCCGAAGGAATGCGCGACGCCAACATGTTCGACGTGGTGCGCGTCAGCGAGCAGCGACTGATCGGCGAAATCATCGAGATTCACGGGGGCGACGCCTCCATTCAGGTATATGAGGAAACCTCCGGCCTTGGCCCCGGCGAACCGGTGGAGTCTACCGGCGAACCTCTGAGCGTGGAGCTTGGCCCCGGTCTGATCAGCAGTATCTATGACGGTATCCAGCGTCCTCTGGATGCCATTATGGCCGTTTCCGGCAACAGCCTCCAGCGAGGCGTGGAAGTGCCCTCTTTGAAGCGGGATGTTTTGTGGCACTTTGTTCCCACCGCAAAATCCGGTGATTCCGTCACCGGCGGCGATGTGCTGGGTACTGTGCAGGAAACGGAAGTAGTACTCCACAAAATCATGGTGCCCCCTGGAATCGTGGGTAAGGTGAAGTCCATCACCGAGGGCGACTATCACGTTACCGACACCGTGGCAATTGTAGAGGACGAAAACGGCGCGGAAATTTCCGTCACGCTGATGCAGAAATGGCCTGTGCGCCGTGGCCGTCCCTATCAGAAAAAACTTTCTCCCGACCGTCCCCTGATTACCGGACAGCGGGTCATTGATACCCTGTTCCCCATTGCCAAGGGAGGCGTGGCGGCAGTGCCCGGCCCCTTCGGCAGCGGCAAAACCGTGGTACAGCATCAGTTGGCCAAGTGGGCGGATGCGGACATTGTGGTGTATATCGGCTGCGGCGAACGGGGTAACGAGATGACCGACGTTTTAAACGAGTTCCCCGAGCTGGTAGACCCCAAAACCGGGTATTCTCTCATGAAGCGCACCGTTCTCATCGCCAATACCTCCGATATGCCCGTGGCGGCTCGTGAAGCTTCCATTTATACCGGCATCACCATTGCCGAATACTTCCGAGACATGGGTTACTCCGTGGCATTGATGGCCGACTCCACCTCCCGCTGGGCCGAGGCGCTCCGCGAAATGTCCGGCCGACTGGAAGAAATGCCCGGTGAAGAAGGTTATCCGGCTTATCTGGGAAGCCGTCTGGCACAGTTCTATGAAAGAGCCGGGCGCGTCACCGCTTTGGGCCACGAAGACCGTGAAGGCGCCTTATCGGTTATTGGTGCGGTTTCCCCTCCCGGCGGCGATATTTCCGAGCCTGTGTCTCAGGCTACTTTGCGTATCGTCAAGGTGTTCTGGAGTTTGGATTCCGCTCTTGCTTATAAGCGTCATTTCCCCGCCGTGAACTGGCTGACCAGCTATTCCCTGTATGTGGACACCATGGTGGACTGGTTCAATCAGACTGCTGGTGGCGACTGGATGGAGCTGCGCTCCCGCCTGATGCGGCTGTTGCAGGAAGAAGCCGAACTGGAAGAAATCGTGAAGCTGGTGGGCATGGACGCCCTTTCCGCCCCCGACCGGTTAAAGCTGGAAGCGGCCCGCTCCATCCGCGAGGACTTCCTCCATCAGGATGCCTTCCACGAGGTGGACACCTACACGCCTTTGATGAAACAGCGGCTCATGATGCTGCTGGTGCTGGGCTTCTATGACCGGTGCGTCAAGGCGTTGGAACAGGGTGCTTCCATTGATGAGCTGGTAAAATTGCCGATCCGTGAGCGGATTGGACGCTTTAAATATACCCACGACGAGGCAGTCGAGGATGAGTTTGCCCAGATTGCCGCGGAAATTGACGCGGAGATCACCGCCGCCCAGCAAAAGGAGGAATTCTGATGCCAAAGGAATATCGCACCATACAGGAAGTGGCCGGCCCTCTGATGCTGGTAAAGGGTGTAGAAAACGTCACCTATAACGAACTGGGAGAAATCGAGCTGCAAAACGGCGAGCGCCGCCGGTGCAAGGTGCTGGAAATCGACGGCGGTAATGCGCTGGTGCAGCTGTTTGAAAGCTCCACCGGTATCAACCTGAGCAACAGCCGGGTGCGCTTTTTGGGCCGCACCATGGAGTTGGGCGTTTCGGAAGATATGCTGGGCCGGGTGTTTGACGGCCTGGGTCAGCCCATCGACGGCGGCCCGGAGATTCTGCCCGAGCGCCGGGACGACATCAACGGCCTGCCCATGAACCCCGCCGCCCGGAACTACCCGCAGGAATTCATTCAGACCGGTGTTTCTGCCATTGACGGTCTAAACACACTGGTTCGCGGCCAAAAGCTGCCCATCTTTTCGGCCAGCGGTCTGCCCCATGCCAATCTGGCGGCACAGATTGCACGTCAGGCCAAGGTGCGGGGCACCAAAGATCCCTTTGTGGTGGTGTTCGCCGCCATGGGTATTACCTTTGAGGAATCCAACTTCTTTATTGAAGATTTTAAGCGCACCGGAGCCATCGACCGCACGGTGCTGTTTATCAACTTAGCCAACGACCCGGCTATTGAGCGTATCGCAACCCCTCGTATGGCTCTGACCGCCGCCGAGTATCTGGCCTTTGAAAAAAATATGCACGTGCTGGTCATTCTCACCGATATTACCAACTACGCCGATGCTTTGCGTGAAGTCTCCGCCGCCCGGAAGGAGGTTCCCGGTCGCCGCGGTTATCCCGGTTATATGTATACCGACCTTGCTTCTCTCTATGAGCGTGCCGGACGGCAGAAGGGCAAAAACGGCAGTATCACTCTGATTCCCATTCTCACCATGCCTGAGGACGATAAGACCCACCCCATCCCCGACCTGACCGGCTATATCACCGAGGGACAGATTATTCTGAGCCGTGAGCTGTACCGCAAAGGTGTCACGCCGCCTATTGATGTGCTGCCCTCTTTGTCCCGTTTGAAGGATAAGGGTATCGGCGAGGGCAAGACCCGTGCTGACCACGCCAACACCATGAACCAGCTGTTTGCCGCCTATGCAAGAGGTAAGGATGCAAAAGAGCTGATGGTGATTCTGGGCGAAGCGGCATTGACGGACATCGACAAGCTGTACGCCAAGTTTGCCGACGCTTTTGAAAATGAGTATGTTTCCCAAGGCTACAACACCAACCGGGACATTGAGGAAACGTTGTCCATTGGCTGGAAGCTGCTGTCGATTTTGCCCAGAAGCGAGCTCAAGCGCATCAAGGACGAATTCCTTGACAAGTATTATACCGGCGAAACGGTGTAAGGGAAGGGGTGACGGCTTTTGGCAACGACCCATGTAAACCCCACCCGCATGGAACTGACCCGGCTGAAGAAAAAGCTGGTCACCGCCCTGCGCGGGCACAAGCTGCTCAAGGATAAGCGGGATGAACTCATGCGGCAGTTCCTTGATCTGGTGCGGGAAAATAAAGCCCTGCGGCAAAAGGTGGAAGCGGCGCTGGAAAGCTCCAACCGGCGGTTTATGCTGGCCCGAGCGGCCATGCAGGACGAGGCGCTGAATACTGCCCTGCTGGCCCCAAAGCAGGAGGTCTTTCTGGACTGTGACACGCGAAACGTGATGAGCGTGGAAATTCCCCAGTTCACCTATAAGACCCGCACGCCCAATCAGGGGGATATTTTCTCCTATGGCTTTGCCTTTACCTCCGGCGAACTGGATGAGGCGGTGGAGTCCCTCTCGGGGATTTTGCCTGACCTTCTGCGGCTGGCGGAAACCGAGAAATCCTGCCAGCTGATGGCGGCGGAAATTGAAAAGACTCGCCGGCGTGTGAATGCGCTGGAGCACGTGATGATTCCCGAACTACAGGAAAACATCAAGTATATCACCATGAAGCTGGATGAAAACGAGCGCAGCACCCAGATCCGGCTGATGAAGGTGAAGGACATGATGCTCAAGCAGGCCCACGGGTATCCAGATTTGTAAATGAATTGGAAATGAAAAAACAGCGGACAATCCCCAAATGGGTTGTCCGCTGTTTTGCATTTTTTTCGGGAAAATCCTGCAAAATCCCGTCCCGGTGATTGACACAATCCGACAGGCGGGATACAATAAAACAGACCGGAGCAGGACTTTGGCCATTCCATATAAAGGAGTTCGATCATCATGATGCACACCATACAGGAAGCCGCTATGGGCATGGCTTCTCTCTCCATATATAAGGGGATTCTGGACCGCACGGTCCCCGGCGCTTTTTACCGTTTGCTGAAAGCGGGATGTAAATGCGCCGCTTCCGGAAAGGAAAAACACCGGCTGGCCTTTTTGGAAGCCTGGGGCAGCTTTTTTGCAGTTCTCTGTCGGCGGGGTTTCAGCGACAGCTTTGCCCGATGCCTGACCCAGACAGCCCTTTTTGATCAGAATGCATTTTCTCTGGCTGCTGCCGGCGCACAGGAAACCATGGAGGAATCCATGAAACAGGGCATTCTGCGGGATATTTCCGTGATTTCCCAACTGGCCCAGATTACACCGGAATTCCTGCTGGAACAGTGCGGAATGGCTGATTCCGGTCTGTCGCTGCCTTTCTGGAAAACCGGCGAGCCGGTGGAGCTGTTTCAGGGAGAGCCGGAAAGCTGTCTCCATAACCTGTGGGAATACTACCGCTGCAACGGCTGCGGCATGTACGCCCGGTACAGGGCTTTTATCTGGCGGGATAAGAAAATTTTGCCGGTGGCCCATCCCGACCCCCAGCGTCTGTGTGAGCTGAAAGGCTATGACGCGCCCAGAGCCATGGCGGTGGACAATACGGTGGCGTTCCTGAAAGGCCTGCCCGCCAATAACTGTCTGCTTTACGGCGACCGGGGTACCGGCAAATCCTCCACGGTGAAGGCGCTGCTCAATGAATACTATACTCAGGGCCTGCGGGTGATTGAAATGCCCAAGGAATACCTGATGGATTTCCCCTATCTGGTGGATCAGATTGCTTCCATCCCCATGAAATTCATCATCTTTATTGATGACCTGTCTTTCTCCCAGCAGGACGGCACTTATGCAGCTTTGAAATCGGTGTTGCAGGGTGGTTTGGCCGCCAAGCCTGCCAATTCCCTGATTTACGCCACCTCTAACCGGCGTCACCTGCTGCGGGAAAATTTTGCAGACCGGAACGGCGACGACCTGCACCGGAACGATACCATTCAGGAAAGCCTGTCTCTGGCCGACCGCTTTGGACTGACCATCAACTTCATGCTGCCGGACAAGGCCCGTTTTCTGGAAATTGTGGCCCAGCTGGCCCGTCAGCGGAATATCGAAGAGTACCTGCCCCAGCTGGAACTGGGTGCGGAACAGTGGGCCATGGTACACGGCGGACGTTCTCCCCGTGCGGCACAGCAGTATATTTCTTTTGCCGAAGCCGCCATCCGACAGGGAAAGCCGCTGGCCTGATTTTTCCGGGTTTTGGAAAGAAAAAGCCAGATTTTTCGATTCTTTCCGAAAAAAATCCGACCGTTTCCGACGAATTTACGTTTCGTTTATGGGATTTTCAAAAAAATTATGGTATACTGTGCAGGATAGAGCCCTGAAAGGCGTTTTATCACACTTTTTCGAATGCAGGGATGACACCGACTGGCGGATGGACCACCGTCAGGAATCCATGACAGGTGTTGTCCAATCCTTTATGATTTCAAAAATAATGAGTAAGAAAGGAGCAATCAACATGAAAAAGCGCATTCTGGCAGCCTTTCTCAGCCTGTGCATGACTGCGGCGGCGCTTACCGGCTGCGGACAGCCTGCTGATATTGAGTCCGGCGCAGCCGAACAGGATTTTCCCGTTTCTGTGGAAGATGTAACCATTCAGTCTCAGCCCGAAGGAGTTGCCGTGCTTTCTTCCAACATTGCAGATGTGATTCTGGCTCTTGGCTATGAAGGCACCTTGAAAGCCCGCAGTGCGGACTGCACCCAGCCGGATCTGGCGGTTCTTCCGGAAGTGACGGTGGATGATGGAGAAAAAATGAAGGAACTGGGGGTTACCCTCCTGTTTTCCGATATGGACCTGACGCTGGCTCAGTGCAATGAACTGGAAAAACAGGGAATCACCGTGCTGGCTTTGTCCCCGGCTTCCAGCCGTGCTGAGTTTACCACTCTGTATACACAGGTAGCTTCCGCTATGGCTGGCGGGAATACCGGCTATGAAAAGGGCGAAAAAACCGCCCAGAATATCTTTACCACTCTGGATGATATCACCCGCATTATTCCCGATTCCGACACGCCCGCCACGGCTGTATACATGACCGATCTGGAAGGCTCTGCTGCTACCGGCGACACCTTTGGTGAGGTGCTGCTGTCTGCTGCCGGATTCATCAATGGTCTGAAAGGCGAAACCGGCGGAAAGGTGGA
>ERZ791934.478-NODE-478-length-53835-cov-10.204872_pt1 | contig 53835 bp, 42 predicted proteins | sample MGYA00510125_ERZ791934 | MGnify/ENA primary metagenome ERZ791934 (study PRJEB30046, sample SAMN00993240) | human gut metagenome | study: EMG produced TPA metagenomics assembly of the A metagenome-wide association study of gut microbiota in type 2...
GGCTCAGAAAAACGGGCATGGAACTGCCTGAGGACGGCGGCGGATATTTTATCTGTATCAGTAAGTAAACTTTTCCTTGTAAAACCCTGTTTTTTATCTTACAATAAAAGAGCAGCGGCATACGGGGGCCTTTTTGTGCGATTAACGGAATTCCGTTGATGCGTGAAAAGGAGATAACATGTCAAATTGCAGAATTACTCCAGTACTTTTAATGGTACTGGTCTTTCTTTTCGTTTTAAACGGCTGCGGCAGAGGAATGGAGCTGCAGGAGCTGACGCAGCAGTCTGAGTCCGGGCAGGATGAGGACAGGAAAAAGACAGAAGCCGCCGCCGGGGCTTTGGCGGAAACGGCGGGGAGAGAGTCCGGGGAGGAAGAGATACAGCTTTCCCGATGTCTCGTACATATATGCGGCGCTGTGAAGGAGCCGGGAGTGTACAGCCTGCCTGAAGGCAGCCGGGTGGTGGATGCCATACGGGCGGCGGGAGGATTGACGCAGGATGCATCGGAAAGAGATGTGAATCAGGCGTCTGTTGTTGCCGATGGGATGCAGATTGTGGTCCCCACGCTGGAAGAAGTGAAGAACGGCGGTTATACATGGGGTGCAGCGGCAAAAGGCGGCGGGAAAACGGAAGACGGCCTGGTGGATATTAATACGGCGGACGCGGCGCTGCTGATGACGCTTCCCGGTATCGGGCAGACAAGGGCGGACGCTATTGTGGCTTACAGGGAGCAGCATGGAAGCTTCAGCACCATTGAGGATATTATGAAAGTGGACGGAATCAAGGAAGGCAGCTTTGCAAAGCTCAGGGACAGGATTACCGTCAGACAGTAAGGAATGAAATTCTTTAAAGTGAAAATTCGTTGGAGGAGCTATGGGAAAGCGGGTATTGGTTGTAGATGATGAGAAACTGATTGTGAAGGGAATCCGATTCAGCCTGGAGCAGGACGGAATGGAGGTCACCTGTGCCTACGATGGAGAAGAGGCGCTGGAAAATGCCAAAAATACGGAATTTGATATAATCCTGCTGGATATTATGCTTCCCAAGCTTACCGGCCTGGAGGTCTGCCAGCAGATAAGGGAATTCTCCAATGTGCCCATTGTCATGCTCACGGCGAAGGATGATGATATGGATAAAATCATGGGGCTGGAATACGGGGCGGACGATTATATCACCAAACCGTTCAATATTCTGGAGGTAAAAGCCAGGATCAAGGCCATCATGAGAAGGACCACAGTCAGGGACAGCGCATCCAATGCGCCCAAAACCATTGTAAACGGCGACCTTCGTCTGGATTGTGACAGCAGGCGGGTATATATTGCAGGGAAGGAAGTAAACCTGACTGCGAAGGAATTTGATGTGCTGGAGCTTCTGGCGCTGAATCCCAATAAGGTTTACAGCCGTGAAAATCTTCTGAAGCTTGTATGGGGCAGCGATTACCCCGGCGATGTGCGTACGGTTGACGTACACATCAGGAGACTTCGTGAAAAGATTGAAAGCAATCCCAGTGAACCAAGATATGTGCATACCAAATGGGGCGTAGGCTACTTTTTCCGTGCCTGACCCGGTTTGGGAACAGCCCGGGAATTTCCCGGGCTGCTGAATTTGAACCGATGTCAGGCTGAATAGTAGGAGCTGCCAAAATGCTTACCAGGCTTAAGGAGTTAATTTATAAAATACCGGTTCTTCGGAGCATGAAGGTCTATATATTTTTGCTGATGCTTATTATGGGTATCCTTCCCAGCATTTTTATGAGAATAGGCATTCTTCAAAGCTATGAGGAACGTGCGGTTGACCTTCGGACTTCCGATACACAGACACAATTCAAGATTATCGCAAACCATCTTCTGAACAACAATTATCTTCAGGACACCTCCTCAGAAGCGATCAATGCGGAGCTGGAACAGATGTCTAATCTGTATGACGGGCGTGTTATCATAATAAACAGTAATTTCCGAGTTGTAAAAGATACATACAGTATCAGTGAAGGAAAAACCATGATCTCGGAAGAGGTCATTCTCTGCTTTAAAGGCCAGAGCAGAACAAAATACGATAAGAAAAACGGCTATATAGAAATGACCATTCCCATTGAGGAAACCACGTCGGGCAAGAACCAGACAGGGGCGGCCGATGCGGTGAAAAAAGAAAACGGCAGCCAGGTGCAGGGAGTCATGCTTGCCAGTGTTTCCACGGACAGCATAGCCGCGACTATGGAGCTTCTGAACCGGAAGGCCCTGATTATCGAAATCGTTATGATCATCTGTATTTTCGGGGTGGCCGTAGGTTTTTCCACGATCCTTGTGAAGCCCTTTAACCGGGTAACACAGGCCATTACGGAGGTAAAGGACGGTTTTACGGATGAACCCATAGCTGTGCCTGATTATATTGAGACGGAGCATATCATAGATGCCTTCAACCAGCTGCTGACGCAGATGAAGGTAATCGACGATTCCAGGCAGGAGTTTGTATCCAATGTATCCCATGAGCTTAAGACTCCACTCACCTCTATGAAGGTGCTTGCGGATTCCCTCATGCAGCAGCAGGATGCGCCCGTTGAACTGTACCAGGAATTCATGCAGGATATTGCGGATGAAATCGAACGGGAAAATAAGATCATAAATGATCTGCTGTCCCTTGTAAAAATGGATAAGACAGCGGCTCAGATGAATATTACCTCTGTGGACGTAAATGAATTGATAGAGTCCGTGCTCAAGCGGCTGCGTCCCATAGCGCGCCTTCGTGATGTGGAAGTGGTTTTTGAAAGCATACGGCCTGTGACGGCGGAGCTTGATGAAGTAAAAATAACCCAGGTATTTACGAACCTGGTGGAGAATGCCATAAAATACAATAAGGAGCACGGCTGGGTAAAGGTGCTTCTGGATGCGGATCATCAGTTTTTTACGGTGGAAATTTCGGATTCCGGAATCGGTATTCCGGAGTCGGATTATGATCATATTTTTGAGCGGTTTTACCGGGTGGATAAATCCCATTCCCGGGAAATCGGAGGGACGGGCCTGGGGCTTGCCATCACCAGAAATGCGGTGCTGCTTCACAGGGGTTCCGTTAAGGTAAGCAGCCTGGAGGGCCAGGGAACCTGCTTTACGGTAAAAATCCCCCTTACCTATGTGAGATAATTTCGGAAAAATGAGTGTAAACGCTTCCCCGGTTCAAACGCCGGCGGAAAGGAATGATTGGACGGAGGTTCCATAAGCGGATGAAGGATGCTTCAAGCAAAAAAAAGGCGTTGGCGGCGGTATTCCTGCTTTGCGGCGTTTTTTCCCTGCTTTTTTCCGCATGCGGGAAACAGGAGAAAGCGCAGAGCGGGAAGGCGTTTGACATATACTATCTGAATAGAGAAGAAACCAAAATCGTAAAAGAAGTTTTTTATATTGATTCCCAGGATCCGGAAAGCCAGATCCGTCAGCTGATTTCTGCGCTGGAGGCGACCCCTGAGGATGTGTCCCTGAAATCCCCGGTAGGGAACGGATTCCGGATTACCAGCTTTCAGGTGGAGGAAGGCGGACAGCTGGATCTGGACGTGGATGAGAGCTACAAAAAGCTGCCCTTTACCACGGAAATCCTGGTACGGGCGGCCCTTGTCAGAACACTTTCCCAGGCGGAGGGGATCAATCATGTGCTCATGACGGTGGGAGGACAGCCTCTCACGGATAATATCGGCGTAACCGTAGGCCCCATGACCGCAGACGCGTTTATCGATAATGCGGGAGAAGAGATGAACACCTATGAAGGGGTGAAGCTGAAGCTTTATTTTGCCAACGAAACAGGGGACGGCCTGGTGGAAGTCATCAAGCCGGTGGAATATAACAGCAATATTTCCATGGAAAAGCTGGTAGTGGAATACCTGGTGAAGGGGCCGGATACCGAAGACGCCTTTCCGGTTATCAACCCCGCCACCAAAATTCTGGGTGTTACGGTAAAGGACGGAATCTGCTATGTGAATGTGGATGAGAATTTCATGACCCAGATTTATAATGTCACTGCCGATGTAGTGATATATTCCATAGTCAATTCCCTGGTCGAGCTTTCCAACGTAAATAAAGTACAGATAGCCGTGAACGGCAAAACAGATATTGTGTTCCGGGAAACCTTTAATCTCGTGAACTTGTACGAAAGGAACCTGGAACTGATTAAGACAGGAGAAAACCAAAAATGAGACGACCCTTATGCCTGGCAATGCTGGGCTTTGTGGCGGCAGTCAGGGTTATAACGTGGATAAAGCCGCTGCCTGTCCCTTCCCCTCCGGCGGAGGACGGGCAGCGGTGCACGATTGTGGGAACGGTCCGGGATATCGTCAGTTATACGGATGTGACGACCGGCCGTCCCATACAGCTTATTTTTTTAATGGCTGCGGCCTCAGATACCAGCTTCGATTTACAAAACAATTCTGAATTCAGCAATTCTGATCATTTCAATCAGCCAATATCCAATACAACAACTGAATATAAAGATGCAGCGCAGGTGATCTGCAGGCTTGCTTCGGAAAACTTGCTTCCCGAAGGAGAAAGCAGACTTCCCGAAATAGGAAGCAGAGTCCGCTATCAGGGAAAGGCACGTCATTTCAGGGTTGCCACAAACCCGGGAGAATTTGACGAGAGAGCATATTATGCCGGCCTGGGGATCAGCATGCAGCTGACAGATGCAGTGCTTACCGGAAAGAGCAGAAATTATTCCGCTTACCGTCATTTCCTTTATGAAATCAGATGCCGTGCGGGTGATATCCTGGAAACAGTTTTTCCGGAAAAGGAGGCATCTGTGGCGAAGGCGATGCTTCTTGGGGAAAAGAAAGGTATCGACAGGGAGCTTAAGAGCCTGTACCAGGAAGCGGGGATTGCCCATATCCTCGCGATATCGGGATTACATATTTCTTTGCTGGGAATGGGGCTTTACCGGCTGCTGACACTGCGGCTGTCCCGGAAAACGGCTTCTCTGCTTTCCTCCTTCGTTCTTATTTCCTATCTGATAATGACCGGCGCGTCCCCGTCTGCCGTACGGGCCGTATTCATGTTTTTCCTATACATGCTGGCCGGTCTGGCGGGCAGAACCTATGACATGCCCACGGCCCTTTCCCTGGCGGCGGTGCTGCTTCTTGTGGAAAATCCGGCTTACCTGTCAAACAGCGGTTTTCAGCTGTCATTCATGGCGGCAGCGGGTGCGGCGGTGGTAATTCCCCGGTTTTCCAGGATGGGAAGTGAAGCGGCCCGTGCGGGGGGAGGGATCAGATATACTCCGCCGGCCGGCCCTCTTAAAAGTAAGCTGATCGAGGGGCTTCGTGCCAGCTTTTGTATCAGCCTGACAACACTTCCGGTGCTTCTTGCCTCCTTTTATGAATGGAACCTGTTTTCTGTGCTGCTCAATGTCCTGGTTATCCCGCTTATGGGAGTCCTTATGGGCGGAATCCTTCTGCTTGTGCTGACCGGGGGCCTTTTCACCGGCCTTGGGGCAGCAGGTGGTACGCTGCTTAGCATGATGGCATTGCCGGTCAGGGGAATTTTTCTTATTTATGAAAAATTGTGCCTGCTTACACAGCACTTGCCGGGAAGATGGCATGCGGGTATGCCCCATATGTGGCAGATTCTTCTTTTTTATGCGGGGCTGGCGGTACTCCTTGTGCTGGCTGAAAAAATCCCGAAAAAAGCCGGGTGGCCTCTGGCGACGATGCTGTGCCTGATTTTCGCGGTGAATCCCCGCGGTGAAACACAGCTTACCATGCTGGATGTGGGGCAGGGGGATTGTATTTATATCCGGACGGAGAGCGGAAACCATTATTTATATGATGCAGGCAGCACATCCCGGAAAGATACCGGTACCTGGCAGGTGATCCCCTTTTTGAAGTACCAGGGAGTCGATCGGCTGGAGGCTGTTTTTGTGAGCCACTGGGATGAAGATCATGTCAACGGGCTGGATGCGGTTTTCGAATGGGCGGATCAGAGCGGAATCCCCATAGGAGGCCTGGTGCTGCCGGGTGAAGGCCCTGACGGTGATGAACCGGATAAGCTCCTTGAAAGCGCCCGGAACCATGGAATCCCTGTATACCGCATGATAGCCGGTGAAGAACTATCCGATGGAAAAACATCATTTTTATGCCTGTATCCGCAGAAAAACGGATTTTATAAGGACAGGAATGCCTCCTCTCTGGTGCTGAAGCTGCGTGTGAAAGGTGATGTGGAGGAACCGGCCTTCACGGCGCTGCTTACAGGTGATGTGGAGGCGGAGGGGGAAATTCGTATGCTGGAAGAAGAGGAAGCAAAGTATTCCAGTGAGCTATTAGAAGGCTGTGATATCCTGAAAACGGCCCATCATGGCTCGGATACCTCCACTACAGAAGAATTCCTGGATGCAGCGGCCCCTTCCCTTGCGCTGATTTCCTGTGGAAAAAATAATTCCTATGGACATCCTCATAAAGAAGTACTTCAGCGCTTCGAAGAAAGAGGAATTCCCGTACTCATAACCACGGACTGCGGCGCGGTTACGATCAGGGCTAAAAATAAAAAAATAAAGGTTCAGACTTTTTTGGACGTTGACTGACAGACACGAATGTGTCATGATATTAGAGGACAAGAATGAAATGCGGCTAAGAAAGGAGGCCTGAAATGCAGCAGCTGTTGGAAGACATTAAAAACAGGCAGTTCAGGCAGGTTTATTTGTTATACGGACAGGAAGCCTATCTGAAGAACCAGTACAGGGACAAGCTGAAAGAGGCCCTTGTGCAGGACGGGGACACCATGAATTTTACCGTTTTCAAGGGTAAAAACAGTAATCCCGGCGAAATTATAGATCTGGCGGAAACCATGCCCTTTCTTGCGGAAAGAAGAGTGATTCTCATTGAGGACAGCGGCTTTTTCAAGAAAGGCGGCGAGCAGCTGGCGGATTATCTGAAGGAACCGGCATCCACGGTGTGCATCCTTTTTTCAGAGTCCGAGGTGGATAAAAGGAATAAGCTTTTTAAGGCCGTAAAGGACAATGGCTGTGCGGTGGAGTTTGCCACACAGGATGAGACCACGCTGAAAAGATGGGTGCTGGGAAGAATAAAGAAGGAAAACAAGGTGATTTCCTCTGCCAGCCTGGATTTTTTCCTCCAGAAAACCGGTTCGGACATGGAAAATATCAGCAGGGAAATGGAGAAGCTTTTCTGCTATACCCTGAAGAAAGATACGATTACGGAAGAGGATATAGAAGCTGTCTGTACCCATCAGGTGACAAGCCAGATATTTGATATGGTGGAGTCCATCGCCATGGGCAGGCAGCAGCAGGCTTTGAAGCTGTATTATGACCTGCTTGCGCTGAAAGAACCGCCTATGCGTATTCTTTTTCTCATAGGAAGGCAGTTCAATCTGCTCCTTCAGGTAAAAGAACTGAAGGCGAAGGGCTGTGACAACAGGAAGATCGGTGAAAAAACCGGATTGCACAGCTTTATTGCAGGCAAATATGTGAGCCAGGCCGCAAGATTTAAAAAGGAAGAACTGCGCGAGGCCCTGGAGGCCTGCGTGAGCACAGATGAAGCGGTAAAGAGCGGCCGACTGAATGATACCATGGGAGTAGAGCTTCTTATCGTAAGATACAGTTCCGGAGGCAGAGCTTCAGGACGTGCATAGAACAGACAGTACAAAGGAGAAAAGATATGAGCGGATTTATATCTGTCATCGTGTGGGTCGTTATTATGTTGGCCGTATCGGGAGTTTTAAGAGGGAAAAACAGAGGCGGCAGCAGTGATCAGAATCCCTATTATAAAAATAATACGCCGCCCCCGGTACCGCCGGCTTATACACAGCCGCCGTCAGCAACTCAGCCCTCCCGGCAGCCTGTGGGGAGAGAGACACAGGCCATGACAGGAACACAGGTGAAAACAGGAACAGCTAAGCCTGGCATGACCAATTATTCGGCCGGTACAGTGCCGGAGAAGAATAAAAAAGAGGGCATAAAGAATGCCGCCCACTCCGCTGTTCATAAAAAGGGCGGGGAAGCCGACATGTCCACAACCGATTATCTCAGGCAGAAGGCTGTTCTGGACGAAGCGGAACACCGTCAGGAAAAGAGGCAGGAGAACCAGCGGGCCAGATGGGAAACCGGCGGGCTGCCCGCTGCAAAGAGGTTATATGAAGGAGACAGCGTACCACAGGGTATGAGGCGTGTGACCTGTTCCTATTGCGGTGCGGACAATCTGGTTCCCCAGGGGAGCAGACAGAAGTATACCTGCTATTTCTGCAGGGAAGAATTAGAATAAGGCTTTGATGGATGCGTTAAGCGCACGGAAAGGAGTAAAATATGGGAAAAATAGAGGAAGTAAGGGCAGAGATGGTTGCGGCTATGAAGAATAAGGATAAGGACAGAAAGGATACTTTATCCGCTCTTCTGGCTGCGCTCAAAAACAAAGCCATTGATAAAAGAGCGGATCTGACCGAAGCGGAAGAAAACGAAGTTATCAAAAAGGAAATCAAACAGACCCAGGAGACTAAGGAATTGGCCCCCGCGGACAGAACGGATATCATCGAGGAATGCGAAAAACGTCTGGCTGTCCTGAAGGAATTTGCGCCTGAAGAGATGAGCGAGGAAGCTATCCGCAAAGAAATCAGCGAAGTTCTTGCCGGGCTGGGAATTGAAGCTCCTACAGGGAAGGATAAGGGCAGGATTATGAAGGAGCTTATGCCCCGCGTTAAGGGAAAGGCTGACGGAGCCCTGGTAAATAAGCTTGTTGGAGAAGTGATACAATAATAAAGAAGCGGCTGGGCCTCTTCGTCCCTGTGCTTTTTCCGGTTGGAGAAAAGTACAGGGATGGAGGGGCCTTGTTATTATCTGATGTATTTGGATGGAACTGGCAGGGAGGGACAGAAATGCTGCGGACAATTTTGTTTGATATGTATGGAGTAATATTAAAGGAAAGCAAAGGTAATTTTGTTCCATATACTTTTAATTATTTTCCTGATCAGGAACATGAAAGACTGATTAGACAGTTTAAGGAAGAACAGCTGTTTACAAAAGCTGGAAATGGTTTAATAAGCTCAGATGATTTTTTATTAGAATTAGGATTTACAAATCCGCAGCGTCATATGAAAAATTATCTGGAAAATTATTTGACACTGGATAACAGTTTTATACCTTTTGCTGAAAAATACTTTAGGGAATTCAGGTTTGTTTTAGTGTCCAATGATGTTTCAGAGTGGAGTGCGTATATTACGGAATTTTATAATCTTAATAAGTTTTTTCGTGAAAAAATTGTGAGCGGCGATATAAAATGCAGAAAGCCGGATTTAAGAGTATTTAAATATGCATTAAAGCAAAGCAAAAGTTTACCACAAGAGTGTATTTTCATAGACAATAGTGTGGATAATTTGGTTGCAGCAGAAAGTCTGGGTATTATTCCTGTTTTATTTAATCGAGATAATGTGGTGTATGAGGGATTAACAGTTAATAATTTTGAAGAATTGGAACGGTTGATTATCAAAGGCATAAAATTGAATGAATAGTGATATCAACCTGTTGATAAGTAAAAGAGATATACATATGCATAGGAGCATGCGGAGAAAGAAATGATAAAAGCTGTATATTTTGACCTGTTTTTTACGCTGATAATTCCATCTTATGAAAAAATTAATAATGAATATGATATACTGCATTTGTCGATGACTGAATGGGAAAATTATGCAGAAAATGATATGCTGTATCAGGAAAGAGCTTTGGGACAAGTCAAATCGGAAATGGAAATTATAGACAGAATTGTTTCTGTTATTCCATTTCAAGTGAATGATTTTCAAAAAAAGCAGATTTTATCTGCACGTGAAAAAAGAATGAAAAATGCATTACATAATGTACCTGAAGATATGATTGATGTCCTAAAAATATTAAAAAACCGAAAGATTAAAATAGGTTTAATAAGCAATGCTGATATTATAGACTGTAAATATTGGGGTGAATCAAAATTAGCTTCCTTTTTTGATGATGTGATATTTTCTTGTAATGTGGGATTTTTAAAACCGGACAGACAGATTTACGAACTTGCAATGCAGAATCTAAAGGTACTGCCGGATGAGAGTTTATTTGTGGGGGATGGCGGTTCCAATGAATTATTTGGAGCAAAATCAGCAGGGATGAAAACAATATTTACTGAGGCGCTTGAAAATAAGAATGGCGAAAAAAGAAACAATATTATGAAGTATGCGGATTCTCATATTAAGAATTTTGCCGAAATATTAAAGTATGTTTGATATGCATGCAGATGGGAATAGTAATGAGAAAGATTCTGACGGACAGTGATAAAACATTTTCCATTTATAATAAAGAAGATAACGTCTATCCTGTTGTAATCAGTATTCCTCATAGTGGTACGGGTATTACTCCGGATATGGATAAGAAACTTGTTGATGATATTATTTTGCCAAATATGGATTGGTATTTGCCTGAACTGTATTCTTTTTTACCAGACATGGGGTTCACTGTAATAATAAATCATGTAAGCAGATATGTAATAGATCCAAACAGAAATCTATCCGGTAATTATGAAGGATCATACAAAATCACTCCGGTTTATCAACAGACGACAATGGGGCAGGATATGTACAGGGAGAAATTAAGCTATAAAGAAATTCAAAACAGAATTAATGCTTACTATAATCCCTATCATCAAATGATTCAAAATGCGATATCTCAAAAGAGCAGATATTTCTCAAAAGTGCTGCTGTTAGATTTGCACAGCTTTGGATTAAATCTTGACTGTGATATTGTTCTGGGAAATAAAGTTGGAAGATCTTCTTCCGGTAATATCTTTCATGCTGTCAAAAAGATGCTGGAGAAGGAAAAATTTACAGTAAATGATAATGCTCCTTTTCCAGGTGGTTTTATCATAGGACATTATGGTGGCCTGCAAAATATATGCGAAGCTTTGCAAATCGAATTGAGCTACAAGTCTTATATAGACAATAGAGAATTTGTTAATGAAGAGTTCCCTGAAATCAATGATAATTTATTTAAAGAAGCACAAAATAAAATGAAAGGTTTTTTTAATGCTCTGCCCAAAATTCTTTTTAAATAAATATTTTTATCTCAATTGAAACTTTTTTCTTCCATGCCGCATCTAATCTATAAAAGCTCGGTAATTACTGCCTGACAAATCCGAACAGGCGGTTAAGTCCGTATTATAGTACAGATGAAGTGCCATAATAGGCAAAAAGGTGCAGGGCGGAGGAAATGATCATGAGGGAAAAACTAAGGAAAAGAACAGGGCTTCTGGCAGTTACCGGGGTAATAATGCTTGTATGCGCATTCTTTATCACGGGAACGGTGATGAGCCAGACAAGGGACAGGGTGAAGGTGGATGAGAAGTATTATGTCCTTCTGGAGGAAGAATATCTGAAACAGGTAAGGGAGATCCTCAAACAGGAAGGCTATTCCAACTGCGGGCTGACGCTGACCTATACAAAGGAAGTGGGCGGAGAGCGCAGATATCATCTGCGTATCCATAACCAGCGGTTTGACCGGCTGAATGATATAGAAAAGAAGGCCATTCTTAACCGTGTTGGTAAAGTGGATTTCGGAGTGGAAGGCTGCAGCCTTTACCAGGAATATAACTGATCACACCCTACGGGTACGATCAGTTATGGCATCCGTCCATGATAGCCGCCTTCTCGGCGGGGACGGATGCTCTTAGGCCACTATGTTAATGGCTCCGATGCCGTGCAGCAAGTGCACTGCACGGTCTGGACGGAAATCCAGGAATTTCTATAAGCACTTTGGATTTGGGGAATGACATTAAAATCGTTTGGGGGTATAATATAGCATAAAGCACGCCCGGAAACCTGAAAACATAACATAAATATACATCGGGCCATACGTGCGGACGGGAGAAAAATATGGAAAGAACCCCCAGGCCAAATGAAATATATCAGCATTTTAAAGGAAATCTTTATAAGGTAATCACGCTTGCAACCCACTCTGAGACAGGGGAAAGCATGGTGGTTTACCAGGCGCTCTACGGTGATTTTCAGGTGTTTGTAAGACCCCTGGAAATGTTCGTAAGCAAGGTGGATCATGACAAATATCCGCAGGTAAAGGCAGAATACCGTTTTACCCTGGTGCCCCAGATTCTGGGACAGGGAGTTCCGGAAGAAGAGCCGCTGCCCTCAGAACCTGAGGAAGAAAAGGGAATGAACGGTGACTCCTTCCGCCAGGAGGAAAATCTGTGGATGGAAGAGGAAGAAGCAGTTCTTGATCCTCTGCTCATGAAATTCCTGGATGCGGATACCTATGAGGATAAACTGAATATACTGGTCGGTCTGCAAAGCCGTATCACGGATGATATGCTGAATACCATAGCTGTTTCCCTGGATCTGGAACTGGAAGAGGGAGAACTGGAAGAGCGATACCAGACATTAAAAAATTGTCTGATAACTTTGGAAAAGTATGAATGTAACCGCCTCAGATAGTATCGGGGCATTATGAAGACTCCGAACTGCACCGAAGGAGGAGTGCTTCATGGCATATGAATTGGATAACAGGCTGGTTATCGGTATTTCCACAAGGGCACTTTTTGACCTGAGCCTGGAAAATGAAATTTTTGAGAAAGAGGGAGTGGAAAGCTACCGGAAGTACCAGACAGAGCATGAAGGGGATATCCTGCGGCCCGGTCCCGGTTTTCCGCTGGTAAAGGCTCTGCTCGCGATCAATGCCCTGCCCGGGCAGGAGGGCAGAGTGGAAGTGATCATAATGTCCAGAAACAGCGCGGATACTTCTTTGCGTGTTTTCCGTTCCATCGAGCATTACGGTCTGGATATCACCCGCGCAGTACTGGCAGGAGGCGCGTCTCTTGCCCCTTACCTGGAAGCTTTCCGGACAGATCTGTTTCTTTCCGCATATGAGGATGATGTGCAAAGAGCGGTGGATTCAGGCATTGCTGCGGGAATAATCTGTGACGGAGGCAGGGAATATGCGCAGGAAGAGAATATCCGGCAGATTCGGATTGCCTTTGACGGGGATGCCGTTTTATTTACGGATGAATCAGAACGGATTTTTCAGGAACAGGGTCTTGCTGCCTTTGAGGAAAATGAACGGCTGAAGGCGGACAGTCCGCTGGAGGAAGGGCCCTTTGCCCGTTTCCTCAAAACCATAGCGGCGCTGCAGCAGGAGTTTTCGCCGGAGCAGGCTCCTATCAGGACAGCCCTGGTCACGGCCAGAAGCGCGCCTGCCCATGAACGAGTGGTACGGACTCTTCGTGCATGGAATATAAGGATAGATGAAGCTTTTTTTCTGGGAGGCATTTCTAAAAAAGAAATTCTGGCGGCCTTTGGTGCCCATATCTTTTTTGACGATCAGGCGGCGCACACGGGAAATGCCTCGGCAGCAGTGCCTTCAGCCAGAGTGCCCAGCCCGGAAAGAAAAGGAAGAGATGACAGGAAAAAGAATCCTGGCAGAAAGAACATAGTGTAACGGTTCAGACTTATCTGAACTGTTATGACATAATAAAAAATACGGACAGCAGGTAATATATGAAGTATGAGAATATAAAGGAAGGTATATTTATAGAAAGGCCGAACCGGTTTATTGCTTATGTGGAAATAGACGGAAATCCGGAAAAGGTGCATGTGAAAAATACCGGAAGATGCAAAGAACTGCTTCGGAAGGGAGTCCGGGTATATCTGGAAAAAAGCAGCAATCCGGAACGGAAGACAGCCTATGACCTGGTCGGAGTGGAAAAAAACGGACTCATGGTAAATATGGATTCGGCGGCGCCCAATAAAGCCGCCGGTGAATGGCTGGCTTCGGGAGGTCTGTTCCCGGATGTGGAGGTGCTCAGGCCGGAATGTACCTATGGCAATTCCAGATTTGATTTTTATCTGGAAACGAAAGAAAACAAAATGTGGCTGGAGGTGAAAGGCGTTACCCTGGAAACAGAAGGTGTGGCAATGTTTCCGGATGCGCCTTCTTTACGTGCGCTTAAGCATGTGGAAGAACTGATAACCGCCAGGGAAAATGGCTATGAGGCGGGAATCCTTTTTGTGGTACAGATGGAAGGGATCCGGTATTTCACTCCCAACAGGCAGGCTCAGCCCGCCTTTGCCCAGGCGCTGGAAAGGGCGGAAGCGGCCGGAGTAGGGCTGTATGCCTATGGCTGCCATGTGACCAGGGACAGTATGCAAATCAGTTATGAAATTCCGGTGATTCTGAATCCGGATAAAGAACAGGATGGACTGGAAACTATTGCGGCTCCGCTGCTTAAATGGTATGATGAAAACAGGCGTGTCCTTCCATGGAGGGAGGATCCCGCACCCTACCGGGTATGGATTTCGGAGATTATGCTTCAGCAGACCCGTGTGGAGGCTGTGAAGCCTTATTTTCAGCGTTTTATGGAGAGCCTTCCCGATATTGCGGCACTTGCCGATGTGCCTGAAGACAGGCTTCTGAAGCTGTGGGAGGGCCTGGGCTATTATAACAGGGCCAGGAACCTGAAGAAGGCGGCCGGAGTGATCATGGCCGAGTATGCGGGTGTAATGCCTGCAGAGACGGAGGAACTTCTTAAGCTGCCGGGAATAGGCAGCTATACGGCAGGTGCGGTGGCTTCTATTGCCTATGGAGAACCTGTTCCTGCGGTGGATGGAAATGTGCTTCGGGTTATATCCAGATATCGTATGGATGACAGGGATATGCTGAATGCTAAAGTAAGAAAAAGTGTGGAAGATGATCTGCAGGCGGTTATTTCGCAGGACCGTCCCGGTGATTTCAACCAGGCATTGATGGAACTGGGCGCTACGGTATGCATTCCCAACGGGATGCCGAAATGCGGAGAATGCCCATGGAAAGATTCCTGTAAGGCCCATATTCAGTCAAAAGAGACGGAATTTCCTAAAAAGGCGCCGAAGAAAATACGCACTGTAGAGAAAAAGACGATTTTGATTATACAGGATGCTGTGAGAACAGCGATACGCAAACGACCGGATAAAGGGCTTCTGGCGGGAATGTACGAATTCCCTTCCGCAGAGGGCCATCTGAGCCGTGAGGAAGTCCTGGCTCTTTTAAAAGAAAAGGGGATGCATCCTTTACGGATAAGCAGGCTGCCTGACTCCAGACATGTTTTTTCCCATAAGGAATGGGAAATGATAGGTTATTGTATCCGTGTGGATGAGCTGGAGCCGGTAGGAGGAGTGAAGGAAGGGCTATTATTTGTGGAGCCTGCCCGTACGGAGAAGGAATATCCAATTCCTTCCGCCTATGCGGCTTATACGGATTATCTGCAGATCCGTATAGGAAACGGGAAATATGAAGCTGAAAATGTAGATAATCAGTAACTGTGAAGGGAATGAGCAGTTACGATAATTGATGAATGCCGGGCGAACGGAAAGGAACGCTGCCGGTGCGGAATGGAGGAAGCTATGAAACTGCTGACAATAACAATACCCTGCTATAACTCAGAAAAATACATGCATAAATGCATCGAATCCCTTCTCCCGGGAGGGGAGGATGTGGAAATCCTGATTGTGGACGATGGCTCCACAGATGGAACAGCTGCTATTGCAGATGAATATGCGTTGAAATATCCTTCCATTATCAGAGTGATCCATAAGGAAAACGGAGGCCATGGTTCAGCGGTCAACACCGGTATCGAAAATGCCACCGGGCTGTATTTTAAAGTGGTGGACAGCGATGACTGGGTGTCGGATACTGCCTATCGGGAGATCCTGGATAAGCTTACAGAGCTTACCGGCGGTGAAGAAGTGCTGGATATGATGATTGCCAACTATGTGTACGAAAAGGAAGGCGAGAAGCGTAAAAAGGTAATCCGTTACCATCATGTATTGCCGGAGGAAGAGCTGTTTACCTGGAATGATGTCCACAGATTCCATAAAGGACAATATATCCTCATGCATTCCGTGATTTTCAGGACAAAGCTGCTGAAGGACTGTGGGCTGAAGCTGCCGGAGCATACCTTCTATGTGGATAACATTTTTGTGTTTGAGCCACTGCCCTATGTGAAGAAAATGTACTATATGGACGTGAATTTCTACCGTTATTATATCGGAAGAGCGGATCAGTCCGTGAATGAACAGGTTATGATAGGCAGAATCGACCAGCAGCTCAAGGTGAATAAGATTATGGTTGATTATGTGGTGTCTAAAAAGCAGTTCCTTGCAACCCACAAAAAACTGCGTAATTATATGCTCAACTATCTGGATATCATCACTACGGTTTCATCGATCATGCTGATCTATTCCGGAGTTGAAGAAAATCTGGAGAAGAAAAATGAACTCTGGAAATATATCAAGCAGAAAGATCCTGTTGTTTTCTTCCGTCTCCGTTACGGCCTGCTGGGAAGCTATACCAACCTGCCGGGCAAAGGGGGAAGAAAAATATCCGTGGAGGGGTATAAGCTTTGCCAGAGGTTTTTTAAGTTTAATTAGTGGGGAGTTCCCCTGTGCCGTTCCCCGTTCCGCAGCCAGGAGCATTGGCGGGACAGGGGTGTGCGCTTTGCACTGACCAGTCAGGCCGGGCATTGCGATGAGCCTTGGACGAAAAAAGTGCCGGATTAGCCGGCACTTTTTTAAGTCTCTTTATTCTTTGCGCAGGGCGGCAAAGAACGTGATCCAGAGGAGGAGGAACTGGAGGACGAAGCGGTTCCAGGAGAGGGTGCTGTCCCAGGGGGTGTAGTAGATGTCCTGGATGCCAAGGGAGCTTTCATCGAGAAGGAGGCCTTGATTCCAGAGGATCCGGCCGCTGATTCTGGTGGTGATGAAGAGGAGAATGAAGATGATGAGGAGGGCAAGGCGTTTTCTCCGGATGGTTTTTTTGAGGCGGCGGGTGGTGTCTTCCAGGATGGCGTTGGCTTTTTGCAGATCGATGCTGTTGTCCTGGTGGCGCTGGGCGTCCAGCAGTTCTACTACGGAGATGCCGAGGGCCTGGGAGAGGGGCTGAAGCAGATCGACTGCGGGCAGGGAGAGGCCGCGTTCCCATTTGGATACGGCTTTATCTGTTACGTGAAGCCGGTCGGCTAGTTCCTTTTGGGTAAGATTTTTTTCGGTGCGGAGTTGTTTTATGAAAAGGCCGGTTGCTTGATTGTCCATAGCGGTTACCTCCTGTTTATTTGGTTATATTATAAGATATAGAGGGCAAAAAATCACCCGACTGTCGGTAGACAGACGGGTGATTTGAAAAATTCAGGTTATTTGGCTTCGTTGCGGGCGGTTTTGGCGGCCCTTCTGGCAGTGCGGTGCTGTTTGAGGTAGATAAGGACATCGTAGTGGTAAACAATGCCGTACATGGCAGCTGCCATAACGAAGGCTGTCAGCATATCGAATACGGAATGCTGTTTGATGAATACGGTAGCCAGAATGATGGAAACACACAGGATACCGGAGGAAACGCGCACCCATTTCTTTTTGCCTGCCTGGGAACGGGACAGGGCAATGTGGGCTCCCAGGGAATTATAAACATGGATGCTCGGCCAGAGGTTGGTTGGCGTGTCGGTTCTGTAAAGGGATGCAACCATCTGGGTTAAAATGTTGTCCCGGGGCATGACGATGGGCCTTAGGCGCTGCCCGTTAGGGAAAAAGGTGGATACCAGCAGAAAGACAGTCATTCCGGTGCAGAGGAATATTGCCGTTCTGTAATAATCATCCTTGTTGCGGAAGGCCAGGTACAGGACAACTCCCGGTACGTAGACAAACCACAGAAAGTAAGGAATGACAAATATTTCATTGAAAGGTATATAATCGTCTATCGCAAGATGTATAATCTGGTATTGCCAGATATGCCTTTGTTCAAGCCATGAAAACCAGGTCATGTAAACGAGGAAATACAAGGCAAAGGGGATAATGTGTTTATACTTTTCATAGATGTTTTTCATAATAGTCGCCTCATAATCAATTAGTAGTAAAAACGCAGCAGCTGTCTGGAACAGCTTACCAGGATGTCATCTGAAAGGCAGGTTACCTCACCGTCGGTATGCACCCACAGGGGAACCGTGGTTCGGATTCGTATGGAGCTGCCGCAATAGCGCTCCACACCATTGTAGCGGTAATGTTTTCCTGTGAAGACTGAAGGCAGTACCATGAGCACCTTCCATTTGGGTACGCCGCTCACCGTACACAAATCCAGGATTCCGTCCGATGCATCGGCGCCGGGACAGAAATAGAATCCGCCGCCTTCATAGCAATGAGACATACAGGCAATGAACATCAGGCGGGATAAACTCACCTTTTGGGAGGAATCCCCATTTCCTTCCACTGTCAGTTCAGCAGCCGCATTCCCGGAGCGTATCAGCTGTTTTAAGGCGATGCCAAGGTAGGTCAGCTTGCCCATGCCTGCTTTGTTCAGGAAATCTTTTATTTTTGAGTGCATGGCCTCCTGGCATACCCCCGCATCAAAGCCGATGCCGCTGCTTACCAGAAAACGTCTGTCCTCCGCCGGTTTTTCCAAAGGCTGTCCGCCGTCGGAACTGTAAGCGGTATTATAATGAAGGAAGCCTACATCCATGGGCTGTTCCCTGGCGGAAGCCAGAATGCGTTCCAACGCTTCCACAGGGTCACGGCTGATTCCGGTATCCCGTGCGAGGTCGTTGCTGGAACCGGTAGGAATATAGCTGAAACGGGTTTTGGAAAAATTTTCAATCCCCTGTACCACTTCATTGGCGGTGCCGTCGCCGCCTAATACCACCAGGTGGATATCTTCTCCGTCAGGAGTCAGAGCTCCGGTAAGGCGGCGGGACAGATTAACCATATCGCCGGGGCCTTTTGAAAAATAGACCTGATAAGGTATTAGTCTCTCCTCAAGAATGCTTTTTATCCGTTCCCAGTACTTCTGTCCCCGTCCGGAACGAGAGGCAGGATTTACCAAAAATGAATACATATGTATCTCCCCGGCTTTCCCCATAATTATTGATTTTCTAAGGTTGTATTGTAGCAGAAAAAAATTGGCAAGTAAAGGGTCTGGCGAGGTATTAAGAAAAGAATAAGAATAATTTTTAGATTTTTTTATATTTGCATTTCGAAGGATATATGCTATAATCATCCCATCGCAATTTAATATATTAACGCACCGCAATGCCGTTTGGCGGTGGATTTACTTATGCAGGAGGTTGAAAGGATGTATTCTCTGGACGATGTGAAGAAGACCGACCCGGAAATCGCACAGGCGATTGTGGACGAACAGGAAAGACAGAACAGCCATATTGAGCTGATTGCTTCTGAAAACTGGGTGAGCAAGGCTGTTATGGCCACAATGGGAAGCGTACTTACCAATAAATATGCGGAAGGGTATCCGGCCAAGAGATATTACGGCGGATGCGACTGTGTGGATGTGGTGGAGAATCTGGCAATTGAACGCGCCAAAGAACTGTTTGGCTGTGACTATGCCAATGTACAGCCCCATTCCGGCGCACAGGCCAATATGGCGGTACAGTTTGCCGTATTGAATCCGGGAGATACGATCATGGGCATGAACCTGGATCACGGCGGACATCTGACACACGGAAGCCCGGTGAATATGTCCGGAAAATATTTTAATGTCGTACCCTACGGCGTGAATGACGACGGCTTTATCGATTATGATAAAATGAAACAGATTGCCAGAGAATGCAAGCCTAAAATGATTATTGCAGGAGCCTCCGCTTATGCAAGAACCATTGATTTCAAGGCTTTCAGAGAGGCTGCCGATGAAGTGGGAGCCTGCCTGATGGTGGATATGGCCCATATCGCCGGCCTGGTTGCCGCAGGGCTTCATCCGAGCCCTATCCCTTATGCGGATGTGGTTACCACCACTACCCATAAGACACTGCGCGGGCCGAGAGGAGGCATGATCCTCTGCAATAAGGAAGCGGCTGAGAAGTATAACTTCAACAAGGCAATTTTCCCCGGAACCCAGGGCGGCCCTCTTATGCATGTCATCGCCGCCAAGGCAGTATGCTTCAAGGAAGCTTTAAGCGATGATTTCAAGGTTTACCAGCAGGGGATTATTGACAATGCGCAGGCGCTCTGCCACGGCCTGATGGAACGCGGTATCAAGATTGTTTCCGGAGGTACGGATAACCATCTGATGCTCGTGGATCTGACCAATTTTGACCTCACGGGAAAAGCTGTGGAAAAGCTGCTTGATGCTGCTCATATCACCTGCAATAAAAATACGATTCCCAATGATCCGAAGTCCCCGTTTGTGACGAGCGGTGTCCGTCTGGGAACGCCTGCCGTTACTTCAAGAGGAATGAATACGGAGGATATGGACAGGATTGCAGAGGCAATCGCTCTGGTGATCAAGGGAGGCGAAGACAAAATCCCTGAGGCAAGAGCCATTGTACAGACATTGACAGATAAGTATCCGCTTATATAAGCCGGAATAACAAGAAACGGGGCCGCTGGCCCCGTTATTTTTTGCCGCCTGAACCTGCAGCAGCGGCAGATAATACAAATGGAATGGACGGAAAGGATTATTATGGGAAAAAAGAAGAGCGGTGCACAGACCGTAATGAGAAATCTCAGGGATAAAAACGGGAGGTTTTCCGAAGATGCTCTGAAGCTGCTGGCGTTGGTGACTATGTTTATCGATCATGCGGGAGCAGGCATCATAGAGTCTTTTTTCCTTGGGAAGCTCCCCTATGACAGCCAGGCATTTCAGGTTTGTCTGACTGTGGATGAAATAATGAGAAGTGTTGGACGTCTGGCCTTTCCCATATATTGCTATCTTTTAGTCCAGGGGTTCCTCCATACGAGGAGTACGGCCCGGTATGCCTTCCGGCTTCTGGGCTTTGCCCTGCTTTCCGAGATTCCCTTTGATCTGCTTCTTTTTGGAGGGATAACATTCGAGTACCAGAATGTATTCTGGACACTTCTGATTGGCCTTCTGACACTGGCGGGGCTGAGATGGGCGGAAAAAAGAGAAAACCATTGTCTGTCCGTTGGAGCAGGCGTGGTATTTATCGCGGCGGGAATGGCGGCTGCCGGGCTTATAGGCGCAGATTACGATTATAAGGGTGTGGTATTGATTGCAGCCCTTTATCTGCTGCGCGGCAACAGGAAGAATCAGTGTATCTTTGCACCGCTGCTCTTTCTCAGTTCCTTTTTGCTGGATGTGCCTCTGGGGCTTCGTACGGGAGCTTCGGTTTTGGCTTCCCTGAGCATTGAGTTTTTCTGTATTTTTTCCTTCTTTTTCCTGTATGCCGATAATGGAAAGAGATATATGAAAAAAGGCAAATATTTCTTCTATTTCTTTTATCCCGGCCATTTGCTGCTTCTTCTGGGTATCCGCTGTCTGCTTATCTGGCTGTGGTAAAGACGAAAAAGCTGATAATCTGTGGTCTTCGGACGGATTGTATTTACAAAAATACAATCCGTCCGAAAGTTTTTATTGCTTTCCGGGTAACCCTATGCTACAATATCCATCGGTGACACACAAATGTATGCAGAGGAAAGACAACTTTTAATAAAGGCTTTTACAGAGGAAGAGGCTTCGGATACAATATGAAAAATATGCAGAAAACAACAGATTATTATGTAGTAAAACAGAAGGCGGTTCCGGAGGTGCTCCTTAAGGTTGTAGAGGCAAAACGGCTTCTGGATTCAGGAAAAGCCGCAACCATCCAGGATGCGGTGGAAAAGGTGGATATCAGCCGGAGTTCTTTTTATAAGTACAAGGATGATATATTTCCCTTTCATGACAATGCACAGGGTACCACAATTACCCTCGCCATGTCAATTGAAGATGAGCCGGGGCTTTTGTCCGATGTGCTTAAGATAATCGCGGACTTTGGCGCCAATATTCTGACAATCCATCAGAGTATTCCCATCAACGGCGTTGCATCATTAAGCATCAGCGTGCAGGTCTTAAGCACCACAGGAGATGTTTCCAGGATGCTTGAAACCATGGAAGAGAAGTCAGGAGTCCGTAACGTCAAGATTTTGGCGAAGGAATAGAGCTTTACAGGTTACAGTTCAGTCATGCCCTATACCTCGTGCCTTCCGCCGGCCGGTTTGCCTTCCTGCTGTGGCTTCCCTTGCCGGTGGGTCTATGTACCCTGCGTAGGCACGCTAGTGAGTGCTTGCACTCGCTTTCACTCTGCTAAAAACGCAGCGGTACTAAGATTGCACAGGACGCAATCTAAGGACCGGCGTTTTTAGAAGGCCTTTGCAGGGTACATAGACCCGCCGGCAAGGGAAGCCACAGCAGGAAGGCAAACCGGCCGGCGGAAGGCACGAGGCACAGAGCATGGCTGAACAGTAACCTTTACAAAAAAAAGCAGATGGAGGAAGAGATATGATAAACGTAGCGGTACTTGGATATGGCACGGTAGGAAGCGGAGTTGTTGAAGTAATTGAGACCAATAAAGAAGTCATTGATAAAAGAGCAGGAGAAGAGCTGCATGTAAAATATATCCTGGATTTAAGAGATTTCCCCGGGGATCCTTATGAAGACAGGGTAGTGCATGATTACAGCATCATCCTGAACGATCCCGAGGTATCCATCATCTGCGAAACTATGGGAGGCAATGAACCGGCCTTCACTTTTTCCATGCAGGCGCTTAAAGCAGGAAAAAGCGTATGTACCTCCAATAAAGAACTGGTTGCCAATCATGGAGCGGAGCTGATTCGTACAGCCAGGGAAAATTGCTGCAATTATCTGTTTGAAGCAAGTGTGGGTGGGGGAATCCCTATCATCCGGCCTTTGAATGTGGCTCTTACCGCTGAACGGATTGAACTGATTAACGGTATCCTGAACGGGACGACGAACTATATTCTGACAAAGATGGCGGAAGAAGGCAGCGATTTTGACGCCTGCCTGAAGGAAGCCCAGGAAAAAGGCTATGCAGAGCGTAACCCGGAGGCGGATGTGGAGGGCTATGACGCCTGCCGTAAGATAGCCATTCTTTCTTCCCTGATGACGGGAAAAACAGTCCGCTATGAAGATATATATACGGAAGGAATTACCAAAATAACAAAAGAGGATTTCCTTTACGCCAAAAAGATGAATAAATTCATTAAGCTGCTGGCGAGCGCCAAAGCGCTGGACGGCGGATATGCGGCGATAGTCGCACCCTTTATGGTAGGAGAAAAGAACCCGCTGCACAGCGTGAACGATGTTTTCAATGCCATATTTATCAGAGGAAATACCCTGGGAGACTCCATGTATTATGGAAGGGGAGCAGGAAAGCTTCCGACCGCCAGCGCGGTGGTATCCGATGTGATAGACTGCGCAAAGCACGGACGCAAGCATATCATCTGTATCTGGGAGGAAGAAAAGCTTTCCCTTAAGAGTGTTGATGATGCTTCCAGAAAGTTTTTTGTCCGTGTATCCGAAGGGGCTGAGGCCGAGGTCGCTAAGCTGTTCGGTGACGTGGAAAAAATAGAAGCGGACGGTGTGAGCGGAGAATTCGGCTTTGTGACTCCGGTGATGACAGAAAAGGAATTTGCCGGAAAAATTGCGGAGCTGCCCGGCTTCATCAGTCGGATCCGCATGGAAGAAGATTAAAGACTGGCCGTGTTTCGGCGGAATCGAGGAATAGATGAAATATGTGGTTGTTTTAGGAGACGGGATGGCGGATGAACCCCTGTCCCGCCTGAATGGCAAAACACCTTTGTCCTATGCGAAGACACCGGCTCTGGATGTACTCAGCAAAAAGTCTGAGATCGGCATGGTGAGCACCATACCGGAGGGCATGAAGCCGGGTTCCGATACGGCGAACCTTTCCGTGATCGGATATGACCCGAGAAAATATTATTCAGGACGTTCCCCTCTGGAAGCGCTCAGCATCGGTGTGCCCATGAAGGATACGGACATTGCCATGCGCTGTAATATCGTTACTCTTTCGGAAGAGGAAGGAATCCCTTTCCCTAAAAGGAGGATCCTTGATCACAGCTCCGGAGAAATCAGTACGGAGGACTGCAGTATTCTCCTGCATGCGGTTATGGAAGAGATGGATAAGGATCCCTATCATTTTTATGTGGGAACCAGCTACCGCCATTGCCTGATCTGGGAAAATGGCCGGGTGGAAGAGCTGACTCCGCCCCATGACGTGCTGGGAAGGGAAATAGCCCCTTATCTTCCCTCCGATGAAAAGCTGTATGAAATGATGGAAAGAAGCTATGAGATTCTGAAAGACCATCCCGTTAATACGGAGCGCAGGCGCAAGGGGCTGAATCCGGCCAATTGCTGCTGGTTCTGGGGTGCGGGAACCCGTCCGGCCCTCCCCTCCTTCCGGGAAAAAACCGGGAAAAAGGGCATTATGATATCCGCGGTGGATTTGCTGAAGGGCATTGCCGTAGGAGCCGGAATGGATGTGGCTGAAGTGGAAGGCGCCAATGGCGGTTTACATACCAACTATGAAGGAAAGACTCAGGCGGCTGTAGATGCCCTCACCAGGGATGGCTACGATTTTGCATATATCCATGTGGAAGCTCCGGATGAAATGGGCCATCAGGGAAGCCTGGAGAAGAAACTGAAGGCCATAGAATACCTGGATTCCAGGGTAATAGGCCCGCTTGTGTCGGCCCTTGACAAAAGCGGAGAGGAATACCGGCTGCTTGTAATGCCGGATCATCCCACGCCCATCCGGATACGTACCCATACGTCGGAAAATGTGCCCTATCTCATTTATGACAGTACAAATCAGCAGAAAAATGACTGGAATTATAACGAGGCAGAAGCGATCTTAAGCGGCAATTATATCCCGGAAGGGTATAAGCTCATGGATAAATTCCTGGAAATCAAGCATAAAAATCATCTGTAAAGAAAGGATAAAAGCCGCCGTCTTCCGGTGGCAGAGGAAAAGTAATTATGAAAAAAGTGGTTAAATTCGGCGGCAGTTCCCTCGCCAGTGCAGAACAGTTCATGAAGGTGAGCGGGATTATCAAGGCTGATGATGAAAGAAGGTTTGTAATACCCTCCGCACCGGGAAAGAGGAATAAGAAAGATACCAAAGTGACGGATATGCTTTATGCCTGTTATGAGGCGGCGGAAAATGATAAGCCCTGCCAGGAGCTGCTGAAAGGGATCGAAGCCAGATATGATGAGATCATCAAAGGTCTGGGCCTGGAGCTTTCCCTTAAGGAAGAATTTAAAACCATTGCAGAAAACTTTAAAAAGAAAGCGGGCAAGGATTACGCGGCGTCCAGAGGGGAATATCTGAACGGCATCGTAATGGCCGCTTATCTGAAATTTACTTTTATAGATGCGGCAGAAGTGATATTCTTCGATGAAAATGGAATTTTTGATGCAGCCAAAACCGACAAGGTGATGTCCGAACGTCTGGAAAAAGAAGAATATGCTGTTATTCCCGGATTTTACGGTTCACAGCCCGACGGCAGCATCCGGACTTTCTCCAGAGGAGGTTCTGATATTACCGGCTCTATTGTGGCGAGGGCTGTCCATGCGGAGGTTTATGAGAACTGGACGGATGTATCCGGCTTTCTGATTGCAGATCCCCGCATCATCCCTAATCCTGTGGGTATTGATACGATTACCTATAAGGAGCTCAGGGAGCTTTCCTATATGGGAGCCACAGTCCTTCATGAGGACGCCATTTTCCCTGTAAGAAAAGAAGGAATCCCGATCAATATCCGCAATACCAATGCGCCGGAAGAAAACGGAACCTGGATTGTGGAAAGTACCTGCCAGAAATCTAAATTTGTCATCACAGGAATCGCCGGCAAAAAAGGCTTTTGCTCCGTGAACATTGAAAAAGATATGATGAATGCGGAGATCGGGTTCGGACGCAAGGTGCTTCAGGCCTTTGAAGACAGCGGCATTTCCTTTGAACATGTTCCTTCCGGTATTGACACTATGACTGTATTTGTGCATCAGGATGAATTTATGGATAAGGAGCAGAAGGTAGTTTCCGCCATTCATCGCCTTGCACATCCGGATACCATTGATATTGAGTCTGATCTGGCATTGATCGCAGTGGTTGGCCGTGGAATGAAATCCACAAGAGGTACCGCCGGCAGGATCTTTTCCGCACTGGCTCATGCCAATGTCAACGTAAAAATGATTGATCAGGGCTCCAGCGAGCTGAATATTATTATCGGTGTGAGAAATGAAGACTTTGAAGCTGCCATCCGCGCTATTTACAATATTTTTGTGCTGGTGCAGATTTAAAAGAAGAAATTAAGTCAGCAGATAGAAGAAGAGTCCGGGACCGCCTCAGTAAGGGCAGTTCCGGACTCTTCTATATTATCCTTTTTCCCGCGGGGCTTTGACTGTAACGTTCAGAAAATTATCAGAATCCCAGATCTTCAGCCACCAGAAAAACTTTGATCCTGCCGGTATGTCCGCTGCGTCTGGTGACCACAATCTGATTGCAGAAGCAGTCCGGAGAGAGGCAGTTTCCGCATTTTCCTGTGGCGGCGCAAGGCGTTTTTTTATCCAGCCGTACAGCGTTGGGAGGACAGGCCATAGTCCTGGCCCGTTCAAAGGCCCCTTCCAGAGTAGTGGCTACCTTATTCATACCGGCAATAATTATCACATGCCGGGGGCCGTGAATCAAACAGGCCACACGGTTGCCGTTTCCGTCAATATTGACAAGCTCTCCCTCATATGTAATGGCATTGGTGCTCATAAAATAATAATCGGACATGACAGTGCGCCCATAGATTTCCCGCTGCTCCTCAGGAGTTTTAGCCAGGGAACGGTCAATTAATTCATAGCTCCCGTTTTTGAGAGCATCCATCATGCCGCTTTCCTGTACGGAGGCGCTCCCTCCCCAGGAAATACTGCTTCCATCCGGTATCAAGTCAAGGATTGCCCTGACACAGGATGCGCTGTCTTCATAAAAATAGCCTTCCATATTCCTTTTTTTCAAATTGGCAATGATTCCGTCACATGCTTTTGCAAATGCCTTTTGTCTGTTATCCATATTCTCCTCCATTTCAAACGATGTCCGGATTCCGTTCCGGTTCGGCAGCAGTTTCTTATTTTCAGTTTAAAACCACAGAATCCCATTGTCAATTCGTTATCAGTGCTCTCTCAGCACCTGACACATCCCAGGCATTACAATTACCGGTTCACAATATCGGAAAAAGAAGAAAATGTTTTAAATTGTCAGATAATTCTAAAAATAATAAGCAAAATATATATAATTGTATGTAATTGCTTGTTAAAAATGTAAAAATTAAAATAAAATGGTAAAAAGACAAAAAACATATTGACATTTTGAGTTTATACAGATATAATGAAGTCACAAACAAAGAAGAAATAAAAAAACAGAGGAAAGGAAGGTACAGACCACCGAAAACGTAAAGTAATTCCTTAAAAGAAATTTTAAAAGAGAAAAACAAAAACAGTACAAAACAACTTAATAGAGAAGCCTTAAAGATTGTTCATAAAGAAGAAAGGATTTTCTTTCAAGCGGAAGAACTTTAAAATGAAGGAAACGGGAACTATCTGGTAAACTGGTAACTGTAAATAAAGATTCTTTTGAAGAACGAGAAAATTTCTGACAGCAAAGAAGATTATCTTTAGTTTAAAGTAACGACAGAAGCCGATAGCTTTAGTTTAAAGAAAAGGTTCTATGAAGCGTAAAGAAACAGTATCTTTAGTTGAAAGAAGTAATTTATTATAGATGGTGACCAGATAAGAACAAAAGCCGTCATATTAAAGAAATCCCGGAAAGAGAAGAATGGAATCTTTAAAGAACAATAATAATATACTTTAGGGACGATGCTAAAACCGAAGCGAAATGAGTACACTTACTTGAGTGACGAAGGATCATCAAAGATTTATGATGAACACCGTTACAGTACATGAGTACAAGAAGTAGGAGGAGTGGAAAGTAAGCGGAGGAGAAAAAATGGAGGAAGAGGCCATTGGATAGCATAGTTTAGGAGCGGGTATCAATGATGAAAAGTGATTGATACCCGCTTCTATTTGTGGTACTGTTATGATAAGAACGGAAGGAGTGTTGGTATGGACCGGAGAGACAGAAGACGGAAGAGACGGGTTAGGAACCAGATAATTTCCTATATTGTGGCAGTAGTGCTGCTTGCCGGGTTAGTGACCGGCGGTTTTTTTGGTGTCCGGCACATTTCCAACGCGATGGAAGAGAAAAAACAGCAGGAGGAGTCCCAGTCTCAGGAGGAGTCGCTGGCCCAGGCTGAGGCCATGGATCAGACGGCTTCAGAAGCGGATGGGACGGGGGAGGAAACGTCGGAGACGGAAAGCGTGGAGTCTCAGGAGGAAATATTGGAGGAACTGGTGGAAGCCTGTGTGGCGGATATGAGCCTGGAGGATAAGGTCGCCGGACTGTTTATCATAACACCGGAGCAGTTGACCGGCGTGGGAACCGCGATACAGGCAGGGGAAGGCACGCAGGAGGCACTGAAGAAATATCCTGTGGGAGGCCTGGTTTATTTTGCCAAGAACATCCAGTCGGCGGATCAGCTGAAGGAAATGCTCGCCAAAACCGTGAACTATGCCACTTATCCCCTTTTTCTTGGAGTGGATGAGGAAGGCGGAAGCGTGGCAAGGGTAGCGGATCAGCTGAAGCTGACCAATGTGGGGCCGATGGCCGATATCGGGGCCGGAGGGGATCCCGGCGCAGCCTATACGGCCGGCCAGACAATCGGCAGTTATTTGAAGGAGTATGGTTTTAACCTGGATTTTGCACCGGTCGCGGATGTGCTGACCAATCCGGATAACAAGGTGATAGGAGATCGGGCTTTCGGCAGCGATGCGGCTTTGGTATCCCAAATGGTGGCAAGCGCGGTGCAGGGCCTTCAGGATACGGGAGTAAGCGCCTGTATCAAGCATTTTCCCGGACACGGAGACACCTCAGGGGATTCCCATGAAGGAGCGGTGGAAACGGACAGAACTGCGGAAGAAATGCAGGGAACGGAGTTCCTGCCTTTTCAGGCCGGAATAGAGGCGGGAACGGATATGGTAATGGTAGGCCATATATCGGCTCCGGGACTGACCGGAGGGGATGCGGCGCCGGCGTCAATCAATGAGAATATTATAACCGGAGTCCTGCGCAGACAGCTTGGCTATGATGGTATCGTGATTACGGATGCCATGAATATGTCGGCGATATCGGAGTATTATACGGCTGATGAAGCGGCGATAAAGGCTTTGAAGGCGGGGGCGGATATGATTCTTATGCCGGAAGATTTTGTCACGGCCTATGAAGGTGTGATTGCAGCGGTGAAGGACGGCACCATTGATGAAAACCGGATTAATGATTCGCTGAAGAGAGTTTATCGGGTGAAATATGCGGGTACCCTGCAATAAAACAGCGGCCTGTAATGAATGGAAGAGGTTCATTACAGGCCGTATTTATATGGAAAATGAATGGATAACATGAAAATCAGGCGAGGCAGGCAGAAAATCCTCTTTGTAAAAGGTGCCTTGATAGTATAAAAACAGCGGCTTGCCGGTATTCCGGAAGCCGCTGTTTTGCCGATTCTATAAGAGCGATAGACGGGGCTCGAACCCGCGGTCTCGACCTTGGCAAGGTCGCGCGTTACCAACTACGCCACTATCGCATTTCCTGAACAGAAATGAAGTGGAGATTCCTCTGTCCAACAGGCAAATATTACTATACAATAAGGATGCAAAAATGTCAATCCCTTTTTTTGAGAAATTTGTGGTGTGGGTTGAAAAACAATGAACCGGTAAGTCCCTGCGGCGTGTTTATGGAGCCCGTCTGCCCCAGCCATGCCCTCCGCGTGCCGGTATGGGGGTTCGCAGGCGCTGATCTGCCGGACATTCCAATGAGCCCAGGGGCATCCAAGTCGGCAGGTGAGGCTGCCAACTTGGATTGGTCTCATTTCCATGGCAGATAAAGGTCCTGTGAACCCCCATACCGGCGCGCGGAGGGCATGGCTGGGGCAGACGGGCTCTATAAACACGCCGCAGGGACTTACCGGTTCATTGTTTTTCAACAGGGAAGGTTTACGAAGAGGGGATTTTATTTTTTTATAAGAATGTGTTATACTAATCCCCATATAAGCTGGAGATGGGCCGTAGGTTGATATATTACCTGGTATGGAAGGAGGCTTTCTATGAGCAGGGAAAACGGGAATGAAATGGAGCAGATTCAGAAAAATCTGGAGCGGTTCCTGGACAGAGAAGTGGAGAAGTACGAAAAAGGGGAAGCCGGTTATCGGGATGATGTGGATATGGATGAGGCTGAATACGAGGAGGAGTCTTTGTATGAGGACGAGGCTGAGTATGATGAGGAATCGGAGTACGGGGACGAAGAGGAATATGAAGAGGAGCCGGAATATGAGGACGAAGAGAAATATGAAGAGGAGCCGGAATATGACGACGAGGGGGAGTATGACGGGGAACCGGAATATGAGGATGAGCGGGAAGATGATGAGCCGGATTACGACGAGGAGCTGTATGATGAGGAAGAGGAGCCTTTGTATGAAGAGGAACGGTACGGCGGGAGGCGTCCGGGGCGTCGCAGGTATGATGAGCCTGAGCGTGCAGTGAGGAAAGATAAGGGCAGAGAGAAACCAAAGAAGGAGAAACCAAAGAAGGAAAAACGGAAGCGGGAGGAGGATAAACACGCCGTAATGAGCAGGGATAAGAAGAAAAATGGAAAGAAGAAATCCCGGGGGAAAAAGGTTTTTGCGGTTCTGGCGGTGCTTCTGGTACTTTTTGGAGTGGTTTGGTATCTGGCGATAGGAAGTATTTATGGGAAAATGAGATACAGCAGGGTGGAAACGCTTGCCGGGGAGCCTTTGAAGGAAAATGGTGTGGTGAATATTCTGCTGATTGGAAGTGATTCCCGGACGGAAGGGGATGACGGGCGGTCGGATGCCATGATTCTTCTTTCTGTCAGCAGTAAGACCAGGACGATTCATATGACTTCCCTGCTGCGGGATATGTATGTGGATATTCCTGGGCGGGACGGCAACAGGCTGAATGCGGCTTATTCCTTTGGAGGGCCGGAGCTTTTGCTGGAAACGGTAAAGCAGAATCTGGGAATTGAGGTAAACAGGTATGCGGTGGTAAATTTCCAGGCTTTTGCAAATCTTGTGGATGCGGTGAACGGGGTGGATCTGGAGCTGACAAATGAAGAAGTGAAATGGGTGAATGCTTATTTGAACGAGTATAACGAGCTTCGGGGAATGCCCATGGAGACGGACTATCTGGATACCTCTTTAAGCGGGATGATACATCTGAACGGGGCGCAGTCTCTGGCATACAGCAGAAACCGTTTTATTGGAACGGATTTCGGCCGGACGGAGAGGCAGAGAAAGGTGCTTTCCGCCGTGATGAAAAAGCTTCCGGCGGCTCTGGTAACTAATCCGAACGGATTGATCAATGGCCTGTTTCCCAATCTGACTACGAATCTGACTCAGACGGAATGTCTGCGGCTGAGCCTGATGGGAGGAAAGCTGCTGACCTATGATATCGTTCAGGAGAGTATTCCTCTGGAAGGGACGTATTCCAGCGTTACAATCAGGGGAATGGATGTCCTTCAGGTGGATTTTGACAGGAACAGGGCTTATCTGCAGGAACAGCTTTATGGTAAAAAGGCGCAGTAAAAAAATGCAGTAAAAAAGTGGATAACAGGTTGTCTGGCTGCTGTAAAAAGATGGCGGATTCCCGGATATGGGGCCGCTGTCTTTTTTTTTGTAAGGCTGTTTGGGGGCTGAAAACTGAGGCAGGATTGTTTGCCGGAATATGAATGAAATCAGGAAATCACAGGTGGGCTTTATTCATAAATGTAAAATTCTATAGATTTATTTTACATTTGTGGAGTGATGTAAGCAGATTATTTGTATAATATTTACACCATGTTTATTATCTGCAAAATCTAAAATAAAATATTGACAATTTAACACGTGTATGCTATCTTTGTATTAACAACAAAACACAACGATTAAAGCTCTTTTTTTTGAAAGAAAATTTAACACGTGTAAAACAGGAGGAAAAAATGACACAGCAACAATATTTCGAGGTAATTGAAAAAGTCGAAAAGAACCTTAATGATTTTCTTTATTCATCTGACGACCGGTATCGTAAACATTTAGTGGATTCACTCGGCTGGACGCCGGTGCAGGCCAAACGTTTTTCCTGCTGGGACTGGACTCACGGAGTAGGGCTTTATGGAATATATAAGCTGTATCAGTACACGAATGATGAAAAACATCTGGATTACATAGAAGCATGGCTGAAGGACAGAATGGAAATCGGCCTGCCGGAGAAGAATGTTAATACGGTAGCTCCGCTGCTTACAATGGCCTGTGTATATGAGCACCGCCCTAATCAAGAATATGAAGCGATTATGCGTGAGTGGGCGGAATGGATTATGCATGATATGAAGAGGACGAAGGAGGAAGGTCTTCAGCACTGTCATGCGGAGCTGGAAAACAACCAGGAGCTTTGGGATGATACCCTGCTGATGACGGTGCTGTTTCTGGCAAAGGCAGGAAAGGTTTTTGGGCGGCAGGATTATACGGAGGAGGCGATTTACCAGTTCCTGATCCATGTAAAGTATCTGACGAACACAAAGAACGGCCTGTGGTATCATGGCTGGACATTTGAGGAAAGAAACAATTTTGCCGGAGCCCTTTGGGGAAGAGGAAACTGCTGGGTGACCATCTTTATTCCGGAATTCCTGGAGATAGTGGAGCTGCCGCCATCCATAAGAAAGTACGCCATCTATGTGCTGCAGGGGCAGGTAAAGGCGTTGGAACAGTATCAGGCGCCTTCCGGAATGTGGCATACGCTGATTGACGATGACACTTCTTATTTGGAATCATCCTGTACAGCCGGTTTTTGCTACGGAATATTGAAAGGCATCAGAAAAGGCTATATTGACAGGGAATATGAAGAATGCGGCAGGAAGGCTCTGGAAGCGGTGCTGGAGAGAATCAGCCCAGAGGGAGAGCTGATGGAGGTTTCTTATGGAACAAATGTAGGCAGGACATTGGAACATTATAAGGAAATCCCCATGTCTAAGATGCATTATGGACAGGCGCTGGCCATGCTTGTACTGATTGAGGGGCTGGAAGAACATGCGGAGTAAGACCGGTCATGTGGAATAGGAGGAAAAGTTGAAAGGTAAAAAAATTAGTCTCTATATTATGTTGTTTATCCCCATTATTTATTTTATCGTTTTTCATTATCTTCCATTGGGGGGAATTGTCGTTGCCTTTAAACAGTACAATATTTTCCAGGGGATATGGGACAGCCCGTGGGTGGGGCTGGCTCACTTTAAGGAAGTGTTTGCATCCGGTGAGTTCCGGACGGCCCTGAAAAATACCATAGTTTTAAATCTGGGTGAGTTGTTTATCACTTTCCCGTTCCCGATTGTCCTGGCCGTGCTTTTAAATGAAATGAGCAACCAGAGGATGAAAAAACTGACACAGACCGTTCTTTATCTTCCGCACTTCCTGTCTATGGTTGTAATTGCCGGTATTGTATACCAGGTATTCGGAACCAGCGGGATAGTCAATAATGTACTTTCTTCTTTTCATATAGGGCCTGTGAACTTCGTGGGGGATTCTTCTAAGTGGCGCGCGATTTACTGGGGGACCGGCATCTGGATGGGAGCCGGATACGGAATGATTGTTTATCTGGCCGCCATGGCGGGAATCAACGTCGAGCTTTACGATGCGGCTTATATGGACGGGGCCGGACGGTGGAAACGAATCTGGCATGTGACGCTTCCGCAGATCAGGCCGACGGTTGTCACCATGACCATTATGAATGTGGGAAAAATACTGTCTATCAGCTTTGAACGCCCGTACCTGATGGGAAATGTGCTTGTCCAGGATGTTTCTTCCGTTATCAGCACCTACGTGTATTCTGTGGGTCTGCAGGCGGGAAGATATGATTTTGCAACTGCAGTCGGATTGTTCCAGTCGATTGTTGCGGTATGTATGGTGGTGGCTGCCAATCAGGTTGCCAAAAGACTCGGAGAGGAGGGAATCATGTAATGAATTCAGTTTATGATAAAAAATGGAGCCCATATCAGATAGTAATAACGATTGCCTGTATTCTTATGATTGTTGTGACATTGCTCCCTGTATTGAATATCGTGGCGATTTCCCTCAGCGGTAAAAATGCGATTGCGAAGGGGCTTGTGGGTGTCTGGCCGAAGGAATTTACCCTGGAAGCTTATAAAATGGTGTTTCAGAACAACAACATTGTACACTCTTTATTTTATTCCATTTTCCTGACTCTTGGCTCCGCATTACTGTCCACCTTTATGACGATACTGGCGGCGTATCCTCTTTCCAAATCTGATTTAAAGGGGAGACACGTATTCCTGGTCCTGATTACGATCACCATGTATGTGGGCGCGGGTATTGTGCCGAATTACCTGCTTGTAAAAGAACTGCATCTGATGAATACAATCTGGGCTCTGGTCCTGCCCGGAATGATCAGTCCGTTTAACCTGATAATCCTGCGCACGTTCTTTTCAGGGATCAATAAGGCGCTGTATGAAGCGGCCTATATGGACGGGTGCGGAGAATGGGGATGTCTGTTCCGGATCACGATTCCGCTGTCCCTGCCTTCTATTTTCACCATCATGCTGTTTTATGCGATTTCCAGATGGAACGGCATTACCGACGTATTGTACTACATCAACAAGACGGAGCTGTATACATTACAGTATCAGCTTAAGCTCCTGCTGGATACGTTGTCGATAACATATAACCCGGAGGAAATGGCGACAGTGCTTGTGGCGCCGGAGAATGTCAAGTCCTCAACCATTGTGTTTGCCATGGTTCCCATGCTGATTGTATATCCCTTTGTGCAGAAGTATTTCACCAAGGGCGTTATGATTGGAGGCGTTAAGGAATAAGGTGGCAGGAAGAAAAGCAGAGGCAGCGGCGATGCAGAGCAAAGGTTTGAATTATACCGTTAAAAAAGGGGAATATGTTCCAAACTGGCTTACCAGTGATGTGATAGAAATCCCTTTCGTGGCCGGGATGGTGCCGACCGTATTTGAAAACTATCACCCGGGCGCCAGTGTGAAAAGGGCGGATGGGAAAGAACGCACTTCACCGGCGAAGGATGAATTTTTGGAACGGGGCGATTTTAAAAAGAGCGGCTATCTGGAAGACATAGCTATGGACAGGCTGTATTACCCCTTTCAGACGAAAAAAGTGGATTTTTCCGATTTCTGGAGCTTCCCCCATGACATTCGTTTTTATGCGAGAGTGTATGTGAACTGCAGGACGGACTGTGCATGGCGGGTGGAGCTGTCCACCTGCGGCGGGATGAAGGTATGGGTTCAGGGCAGAGAGGAAGCTTCTTTTTTTCCATATGAATCCAATATAGAAGCCAGGCAGGAAACAGAGCTTTTTCTGCGGGCGGGAACGAACGAAATCGTGGTTGGGTGCAGCAATTACGGAGAACGAAATATCATTTTTAACTTTGGAATCAAGAACCTGTCGGAAGAAGAACTGGAATTTTCCCTTCCCGTGTCTGCGGATATCCGTGCCGTACAGTCTGTACATAGAAGTCTTGCCTCCATGTATCTGGATCGGCTGACTTATGAAGAGGGCAGGATTACGATTTGTACGGATTATCCTTTTGAGAAGGACACGGTGATTGAGGTGAAGGCCGGAGACGTGAAAAAGAGAAAGGAGGTGAAGGCCGGGAGCGGTGAAGTGATATGGGGAGATACAGATGAGCTTCCTATTGGTTACTATGAATTTACAGTCTGCAGCGAGGTGGAAGGGGTTTCCCTGAGCACTGCTCTTGGGGCGGAAGTATTTCCGAAACGCCTGGAGTACCGTTTTACACCGGACACTGTGGAGGAACGTAAAAAAGCGGCGCTGGATTTTATTATCAGCAGCACGCCGAAGAGCTTTGAGCAGTATATTGCGCATCTGGCCCGCGGACAGAATCTGTATGAGGAGTACAGGAGCTGCTGTGAAGAGTATGTGGAATTTGTCCGCAGAAGAGGTGACTGTTCGGACTTCCGGGTTGTGAAGCTTTTGTGGGTGCTGATTAAGTTCGGCCATCTGCTTACGGAAGAGCAGAGGGCATACTTCAGGGAGGTATGCATCGGTTTCCGATATTGGTTTGACGAGCCGGGAAATGACGCCATGTGGTTTTTCAGTGAAAACCATGCGCTGTGTTTCCATACGGCGCAGATGCTGGCGGGAGAGCTGTATCCGGAGGAAATTTTTACCAACAGCGGTTTTACGGGACGGGAACAGAGCGCGAGAGCCAAGAGGCTTATCGTGGAGTGGCTGCAAAAGCTTTTGGATTACGGATATAACGAGTGGAACTCTCCCTGTTATATTCCGGTGGATATGTTAAGCTACGTTTCCCTGCTCGTACTTTGCAGGGATGAAGAGGTGAAAGAGCTTGCCGGGCGGGCATTGGACTATACGTATGAAATATTTGCTGAAAACAGTTTTCACGGGCTTTTGGCAGGCGCCTGCGGCAGGATATATACAAAAGAGCTTCTTGCCAATAAGAATCTGGAAACAAACCCGCTTATGTGGCTTGCCTGGGGGGAAGGCTGTCTGAACGGCCGTGTGGATCCTCTTATTTTCCTGGCGCTTTCCAATTATCAGCCGCCGGAAAAGCTGGAAGAGGCGGCATGCTGGAATAAGGAAAAGCCTTTTACCGTACAGAGGCTGCAGGGTACCATGGAGGTACCGACAGCTATATATAAGACAAAGGACTACAGTATCGCTTCCTGTGTGACGCCGAGAACGGGAGGGCCGGGATCACAGGAGCTGCTGATGAACGTATTTTTGAAGGATTACCGTTCCCGTATCTGGATCAATCATCCGGGAGAACGGAAGATATTCGGAATCCGCAGGCCGGGATATTTTAACGGCAACGGTCTCACCCCTTTGGTGAGCCAGCAGAAAAATGTGGTGGCATTGAGCTATCAGTTCTGTGATAAGCTGCTGGATTACGCGGAAGCGGATTTTACGCATATGTTCTGTGATATGAGCGTCTGCGACGAGACAGAGGTGGGGGAACACTGGGCGTTCCTGCGAAGAGGTGATGCCTATCTGGCGGTATATGCGCAGAACGGGCTGTCTGTGAACCGGAAGCCTCCGCTGACGGAGAAGGAGCTGCTTTCTCCGGGAATCAATACCAACTGGCTTGTGAAAGCGGCGTCCCGTTCGGAGGCTGGGGATTTTAAGAGTTTTATTGCGTGGCATCTGGTACATACTCCTGTAAAGGAGAAGGGAAAACTGGTATTCCGGGATATGACTTACGGACGGATGGAGTTTGAAACGATGAAGGAGACTGTTTATGCCTGATATTTTTACTTATGAGATTCATAAAGGGGATCTGATAAGCAGATGGATGCTCAGTCCGTTGAAAGAAGAGCATTATCGAAGCAGACCGGAGCCTTATCCTTCTTCCTATGGTGTGAATATGCCCTGGAGAGAGGCAGTTTCCCCGGTCAGGGTTCAGTATGTGGAGGAGAGGCCGTTTGAAAGGGAAGAGGAGGAGTTCCTGCCGTGCAGCGAGGTTTATTTCCCGTTTGAAACCGAAAAGGTGGAACGGAGCGCTTTTTGGAAGCTTCCGACGAAGGTGACATTCGGAGCGCAGCTTGAACTGGAGACGGCAGCAGGGGGAGAATATCCCTTCCGCCTTATGATCTGCGGAGGCGCAAAAGTCTTTGTAAACGGAGAGAAGCAGGCAGAGTTTTATTCTTACATGCGCAATGAGGAAAGGGAAACAGAATGTTCTGTCACTCTGAAACAGGGGAAAAATACGCTATATATTCTGACAAATGAGCTGGCGGAGCGGGATACGAGCCTTTCCTTTAAACTGAGATATATGGGTGAGCAATCCCTGAAGGCGTACCTGCCCTGCGCGGCGGATTTGGAGGCTCTGGACAGGACCCGGAAGCTGTTTTCAGGAATATATCTGAGAAGGTTCAACTATCAGGATACGGATATTGAACTTGATTTTACGGAGCCTGCCGGGGATGAGCTGACCGTTTCCGTGGAAATGGTATTTTATGACTCACATGCGGATCCGGTGAGCAGAGAGAAAACGGTGACGATACATCCGGGGGAGAAAGCAATCCCCATTGGAGATCTTGTTTCCCAAAGGGTGGGCATGGTCGCGGTAACAGTCCGGACGTGCGTGGGAGATGTGAAGCTGAACCGTGTCCTGAATTTTGAATATTATGATGAAACAGTGATGCCGGACAGCGGTATCGGAACGACGGCAGAACGGAAACAGGCCGCCATCAGGTTTATGGCGGAGAACGGGCTGGACAATTTGGCGAAGGCGCTGGCTCTCAGGATAATGGGGGGACAGGAAGCGCTGGTTAAAAGGATATGGGAAAAGGAGCTGTCTTGTATCAGGCAGAGAGAGGACTGTGCGGATTTCAGGCTTCCGGCGCTTTTCCATGCATACCATTCCCCTCTTTTTACAGGGGAAGAAAAAGAAAGCATCAAACAGGTACTGTTGGATTTCCGGTACTGGACGGACGAACCGGGCAATGATGTCATGTGGTTTTTCAGTGAAAACCATGCGCTTTTGTTTCATACCGCGGAATACCTTGCGGGAGGGCTGTTTGAGCAGAAAATTTTTACAAACAGCGGGATGACCGGTGCAATGCATAAAAGAAAGGCGGAGCGTCTTTTAAAGGTCTGGTTCCGCAATTTCCTGAGCTATGGCTTTAATGAGTGGAATTCGCCGGTGTACATTCCCATCGATATGACAGGATTTTTCGCCTTGTATGACCTGGCTTCGGACGAGGAGATAAGGAAACTGGCCAAAAAAGCGCTGGATAAGGCATTTTCAATATTTGGGATCAATTCCTTTAAAGGAATCGTCGCAGCGAGCTACGGTAGAATTTATTTCAAGAATCTGATTGGACGCAGGACCAGTGAATCCACCGCGCTGAACTTTATAGCGAACGGCGAGGGGTATCTGGGACAGCATACACTTGCCACGCTGATGTTTGCCCTCTCCTCATATGAGCCGCCGGCGGAAGTCATGGAGTCTTATCATGTGCCGGCAGAAGGCAGAATAACAGAGAGTGCGGAAGGTGAGGAAAAGGTACATCTTTACAGTTACAGAACGCCGGATTATGTTATGGGCAGCGTACTGGATTATCATCCGGGAGAGCCCGGTTCACAGGAGCATGTCCTGCAGGTGATGATTAAGGACTGTGATACGCAGATCTGGATCAATCATCCGGGAGAAGCGGTGTATTTCGGAGAAGGACGGCCCGGCTATTTTGCAGGGAACGGCACACTCCCGCTGATAAGGCAGGATAAAAACCTCGCTGTGGCTGAGTTTCATCTGCTGGATCAGGAAGTGCAGTACACCCATGCGTTCTGTCCGCTGGAGCAATTCAGCGAATGGCGCCTGGAAGGCCGCTGGCTTTTTTTGAAAAAAGATAATATCTGTGCGGCGGTTTATGCAGACAACGGGATTTGGATTACCGATAAAGGTCCGTTGAAAAATTACGAGTTGGTTTCCCCTGGTAAGGATAATGTATGGAAGATCCTTGTGGAAGAGGAATCGGTTTACGGCAGTTTTGAAAAATTTATTCATAAACTACACCAAAATGGAGGTAAAGAGAGATGAGAAAAAGTTTTACTAAGGCATGCGCGCTTGTCATGGCGGCGGCAATGGCAGTGACGGGCTGCGGCAACGCGTCAAAGACGGAGCCTTCGGCAGCAGCGCCGGAGAACACAGCGGGAGAATCAACAGCCGCAGCAACAGAAGCACAGAATGTGAAGCCGGAGGATATCGTAGACATAAACGTAATGGTTTATGACAGAGGATCCGAATTTTCCTCGGGGAATTCCCTGACGGACAATGAACTGACACGCTGGATTAATGAAGCGATGGAACCCCAGGGAGTTCATGTGAATTTCGTTCCTGTTCCGCGTTCCGGCGCCGATGATCAGGTAAACCTGATGCTGACTGCAGGCACAGCGCCTGATATCATCAGGACATATGACAGACAGCGTGTTGCCACTTACGGAAGCCAGGGAGGACTGGTAGACCTGGGGCCTTATCTGGAGCGTATGGATCCGAAGTATGTATCTGAGAATCAGGAAGCGATCGAATTCGCCCAGTTTGACGGAAAGCAGTATGCCCTTCCCGGCGTATACTCCTATCATGGCAAAGGACATGATACTTACATCCGTCAGGATCTTGTGGAGAAGATGGGAATGGAGATGCCCACCGACAGAGAAGAACTGATAGAAGTACTCTATGCAATGAAGGAAAACTACCCTGATATCACACCTTATGCATTTGCAGGTAAGATTACGGACGGAAACTATACTAACTTCCTGCTTTCTTATGTAAGCCGTGAAAATGAAAGAGACAACTATATCTATGAGCCTACCTTTACAACCGTTTTGAAGCCGGGCCATAAAGACGGCCTCAGACAGCTGAACCAGTTCGTATTGGATGGAATCATACCTGCTGATTTTGCTGTAGATGTGGATTCCACAAAGTATAAACAGGATATTGCCAACGGTAAGGTTGGATTTGTATTAGACGGAGGCTCAGACTGCATCAAAGCATATGCTACCGCAGAGGATCCGGATTATCATATGGTTGAATTTGATGTCCTGAAAAATGCGGATGGTTCCTATGAAGTGCCTTCCCAGGATGCTTTGTCCCACTATGTATATGTACCCAAGACCGCTGAAAAGAAGATTGACGCAGTAGTGAAATATCTGTCATGGCTGTCCAATGAAGAGAATGCGATGAATGTGGCATATGGTATTGTTGGTTTAGGCAGTGATATGGTAGACGGCGTTCCTGTGAGAAAAACTTCTGAGGAAATGACAAAGCTGGGCCTGAACCCGAGCCCTGGCGATTCCAACTTCTTAATTGCCAACTTTGATTTTGAGAAAGACAGGCTGGTTGAAAACTTCATGAGCGGCAATCCCGGTGTACCGCAGGAGGTTGCAGAGGAGAAAATAAAAGTCCAGTACAGCAATTATTATGATAAGTGTCTGATACCTTCCGCACTGGAAACGGATCAGTATGTGCCGCTGCTGCAGTCCCTGATTGTAGAATTCGTATTTAAGGTAATGTCCGCACCGGAAGGCAAGTTTGATGAAGTATATGATAAAGAATATCAGACACTGGTTGATAATCATTTACAGGATGTTTTGGACGAAAGAGCAGCCTGGTATGACGCAAATATGAAATAATCCTTATATAAATTTATGCGGCGTTTGCCGCGTGCGCGTGAAAGCGTGCGGATGGGAGCAGAAATGAAGTTTACTAATTTTATAGAAGACGGCATATGGCTCAAAGGCAACCTTCATACACATACGACCAACTCCGACGGCGAACTGCCGCCGGAGCGGGTTGTCCGCGCCTACAGAGAGAGGGGCTATCAGTTTCTCTGCTTGTCTGACCATAATATTTTCACAGCTTATCCTCAGTTCAATGAAAAGGATAAATTCGTGATGATACCCGGATTTGAGTTAAGCATCCATAATGATAAGTCACCGGAGAAGGTGATGCATGTGAATGTGATGAGCAGGAACAGCACCTATGATTTTGAACAGGATGAGGAATTCGATATCCCGGATCCGGAAGATGGGCTGGCATTCTTAAGAAACCATGCGGAGAACAACATCCTTATGCTGAACCACCCTTACTGGTCAGCGCTGGAATGGGACGAAATCATTGATCTTCCGGGGATCACCTGTATGGAGGTATATAACCATGCCAGCGAGTGGCTGGATCTTCTTGGGGATGACGCGAGAGAGTGGGATGCCCTTCTGAAAAAAGGCAGAAGACTCTGGGGACTGGCAACGGATGACAGCCATAACGGCTATGTCCACCGCGACGGCTGGCCGTTCCATCTGATTGAAAATGATTCCTTCGGCGGATTTATTGTGGTAAAAGCCAAATCCTTTACGCAGGAAGGCATAATAGAGGCCATTGATACAGGCAGCTTCTATGCCAGCATGGGGCCTGAAATTCATGATTTTTATGTGGAGGACGGGGAAGCGGTTGTGAAATGCTCTCCCTGTGAGCGTATCTGCCTCAGCGGAAACAGAGGCAAGGTCATGCGTGCATTGGGTGTGGACCTGATGGAAGGACGGATTCCTTTAAAGGGCAATGAAACCTTTGTGCGTGTTCAGTGTGTAGACAAGTACGGACATATTGCATATTCCAATCCCATTTTCTTATGAGATGGGGGGAACGCTTATGACAATGGAAGAAATGGCCCGTATCATCGGTATATCACGGATTACCTTATCCAAGGTGATGAATAACAAAGACGGTGTTTCTGAGGAGACAAGGCAAAGGGTAAAGGAATATATTGAGAGATATAATTTTGAACCGAACAGCCAGGCGAGAAGCCTGGTGGGGAAGAAGGAACAGATTATCGGCTTCTTTACCACATACTCCGAAGAGGCCGGAGGAAATACCCACGTCACTTCCCATTTTGCGACAGAGCTTGTAAACCTTGTGGTAAATGCGGCGCAGAAACGGGGATATAAGACGCTGGTGGATATCACACCGAAGGAAGACGATTTTTCCGAGGTTGAAAAGTATTTGAATTCCGGGCTGATCCGGGGGGCGATTCTTTTCGGTTATGCGAGCGGAAGCCCGAACCTGGAATATCTGTCAAGGAAAGAGGTTCCCCTGGTACTCATCAACCAGGAGGTGACTCTGGATCTGCCTAATATTTCCCTTGTCAATATGGATGATGAAACCTGGGGATATCAGGCAATCGAATGTCTTGTGAAGCTGAACCACAGGCGGCTGTTATACCTTACCTGTTCGAGGAGGAGACTTCCTATTAAAAGAAGGGCTCATGGAGTGAAACGGGCGCTTGAGGCATACAAGGATCAGATTCTTTCGTTTCAGGAATGCAACGGGGAATTCAATGAAGACTTATCTTACGAAATAGTAAAAAAGATTTACACGCAGGAAGGGGAAAAACCCACCGGTATCTTTGCTGCAAATGACCAGATGGCGATCGGCGCGATCAATGCGCTGAAGGATTTGGGGATCAGGGTGCCGGAGGAGGTTTCGGTAATCGGGTTTGATGATATTTCGATTTCCAAATATCTGACGCCCGCACTGACAACGATTCACTGTGATTTCAAGGAAATTGCAGACAGGAGCGTGGAGGCTTTGATCGACAGTATTGAAGGAAAGGTGGAAAAATCCCACCAGGAGCTTCCATTAGAGTTTGTTAAGAGAGAAAGCCTGGCTTTCCATAAAGAATAAAAGAGGATGCGCAATTATGAAAAAGACAATATTTTTACAGGATGAGAATGCAGTCTGGTTAAAGGGGAACATTCACAGCCATACCGTTTTTTCGGACGGCAGCTGGACGCCGGAGCAGATGAAGGATCAGTATAAGAAACACGGCTATGATTTCCTGGCGGTTACCGATCATGATACCTATACGGATACCCGCAGCCTGACGGACGATACCTTTACCATGATCCAGGGCTTTGAATTATGGGGAAACGCGTCAAATGACAAGGATATCCATGTCAATTTCCTCTGGGCGGATGAGGTGGAAGGGATCGCACCCGGACAGAAAATGACGCTTCCCGAACGGACCGGAAAGGTTTCCCTCGGTTTGTGTTATGAACTGCGTGAAAAAGGCTGCTATGTCATGCTGAATCATCCTCACTGGTCTTTGCTTACCAGCCCGGAGATTGAAAATGAGAACCCCTATCATGCGGTTGAGATTATGAATTATGCAACCGAATGGCTGGAAAACATGGGAGACGGAAGCGTTTTCTGGACAGAGATGCTTCTGCGCGGCTGCAGGCTGTGGAATGGGGGCAGTGATGATAATCATAACGGCCATTGTCCCATTGACGGCGATGTGGACTCCATGTACTGTGATTCCTTCGGCGGCTTTACCGTGGTGAAGGCGGCGGACAGATCTCCCCGGGCGATCATTGAGGCTATGAAGGCAGGAAGCTTTTATACTTCAACCGGGCCTTCTATTTATGATTTTTATGTGGAAGACGGGTATGTCCATGTAAAATGTTCTCCCTGTATACGAATTTATATCAATGGGGAAACAAGGCAGTATCAGCGTAAGATGGGAAGGCATGTTACCGAATTCGTGACAAAGCTGAAAGGTACTGAGAAACTGATTCGGGCAGAATGTATGGATGCAGCAGGCCGTTCTGCTTATTCGAATCCTATTTTTCTGGATTAGGCGGATAAATTATGAAATTTTTGGAATATAAGCTGTTTTCGGGCGGGTTTATCAACCGTTTTCTCACTGCCGGAGTATTTACAAAGGAAAACCCGTTCCGGAAAACGGTTCTTCAGGGTAAGGTGAATGAATGGCTGATAAAAGGTTATTCCATTCATGATAATCCCTGCCGTATGGAGGTTTTCAGGGACCGTATCGGGAATATCCCGCCCTATATGGATATCTGCGGCATGCTGCCGGGGGACGAGCTTGAGGTTTTCGGACAGAAAAAGGAGCTGAAGGTATATTTCCCCTTTGGAAATGCAGGCATCGCTGATTCCGGTTTTTATGAAAATCCCGCATACCTGAGAAGCTATGGCTATACCCTTTTAGAGGTGCCTGAGGAAGAGGATGCGGAGTTTGAGATTTCCACCTGCGGCGCCGTGACGGTCTGGCTGAATGAGGAACTGGTAACGGATTTTGTCCCGTTTCAGAGAAACAGCGAACAGCATACGACTGTTTCCGCAACTCTGCGGAAGGGTACGAATAAACTGGTGGTCTGCCTGGAGGATCTGGCGGAGCGGGACACGGATTACCATTACCAGATCCGGTACCTGGGCGCACAGGATATAGGAATCCGGGTTCCGGTAAAGGAGGAAACCGATACCGAAACAATCAGGAGGGCGGAGCAGGCTCTTTCCGACATGTATTTTGACAAAGAAGCGTATATGAGCGAATCGGTTTACCTGAATCTGGAAGCATTTACCTCTGTTCCGGTAAAGATGCTTCTCACCCCGGATCGGGGCTTCGGACAGAGGCAGTATATCATACAGCCGGGACAGAAGGGGATGACTCTGTTCCACGCCGATGAGGTGCCTTCCAATTTTTATTTTTTCAGGCTGGAAATTATGGTATCCGGACTTGTGATGAGCAAGGTAATCGGCACCTATTCGTTCAATATACGGTTCATGAAATATCAGGAAGACAGCTATGAAGAGCGCAAGCAGAGGATCAGGAAGATCATCCGGGATTCGGATGAAATGAGTGATTACCGTGCGATTATCTGTATGGATGAAGGGGAGACTCCGGATAACCTGGAAAAGATTCTGTCCTATCATTTGGGTTGGGTGAATGAAAAAAGGGATTGTTCGGATTTCCGCCTTATCATCCTGGTATATATGTATGTGAGGTTTTCCGGCCGTTTTTCTGAAAAGCTGCGGAAGGATGTGGAGGACGCCATGGCGGGATATCGTTACTGGGCTGATGAGCCCGGCGATGATGTGATGTGGTTTTTCAGTGAAAATCATGCGCTTATGTTCCACATATGCCAGTATTTTGCGGGAAAATCCATGCCGGAACGCATGTTTACATGCAGCGGACTGACAGGGGCACAGGCCGCCCGGAAAGCGGAGGGGCTGCTGGATGCCTGGTTCGAAAGCTTTTTTACGGAATTTGCGACGGAGTGGAATTCCAGTACCTATCTGCCCATTGATGTCATGGGGCTTGCCTACCTGTATGATTTGACTGAAAAAGGCTCATCCCTTCACGAGAAGGCGAAGAAAGCGCTGGATATGCTGGCATTTTCCCTGGCGGTAAACGAGCATAAGGGCAATATCATGACCAGCTTCGGCAGAACCTATGAGAGAGAGCTTAAGGGGAGCTACAGCACGGGAATGCCGTCCCTACTTTATCTGTTCTACAATGCGGGCCATATGAACGACCATTTCCGGGCATTGGTGCCTGTTGTTGTGGGAGATTATGAACCGCCGGAGGAATATAAGCAGTTTGTCAATCTGAGCGGAGAGGAAGAACTGATCCATCAGAATACCCAGGGAATCGGTGGATTCGTTAACCTGTATCTGTATAAGAACTCCAGGGCCCTTCTTTCCACGGCTGTGGGCTTCAGGCCTTATGGCCCGGGGTATCAGGAAAATATTGTCCAGGCAGACCTTGACGGAACGGCACAGGTATTTATCAATCATCCGGGCGAAACGGAAATTTATGGAAACGGCCGTCCCGGCTTCTGGGCGGGCAATGGATGCCTGCCGCTTGCGGTCCAATACAGGAATATCAGTATTCTGGAATATCATATCGGCAGCGGGAGCCGGCTGGATTATACACATGCCTATATACCGCTAAGTGAATTTGAAAGCTTTAAACTGAGCGGACGGTCCGCCGCGCTGGAGAAGGACGGCGGCTTTATCGGAGTCAGGGCCTTAAACGGACTTCACAGGCAGACGGAGGGACATTGCCGAAACCGGGAATTCATCAGTCCGGGGCGCGATAATGTCTGGGTACTGAAGGTGGGAGCCTGCGGCGAATACCGGAATGTGGATGAGCTTCTGGATGATATGGAACGAATGGAAATCAGCATGGGCGAAGACGGGAAGGTAACGGTAACAGACGGCACAAGCCGTTATGAAATAGAAAACAATAAGCTGTATGTGAACGGGGAAAGCGTTCACCATTATCCGCTGGATGTGGCAGGACATCTGGTAATAACAGGAGGAAAAGAAAGTGGAAATTAAGTGTTTGAAGGAGTTTGATCTGGGTATGGAACTGGGACAGGTGCGTTCTGTCCCGGTATCCCTGGGAAAGGATATGCCGGAAGCGGTATTGTTTGTATATTCCAGCCAGGGGAACCTGGATCCCTGGCCGGAGCTGTTTAATTATCCCAAGGATACCCTGAAAATGGCGCTGTATACCCTGGACGGAGTCAGGATGTGGAAGAGGGATCTGGGAAACGGCGTGATCCCCGGCGTATGGTATGCCCCGTTCATTTCTTTTGATCTGGATCAGGATGGTGTGGATGAAATCTGGTTTGTCAATAATCTGAACCCGAATATCCCGTTCAGCTTAAATGCCAGGGTACTTGAGAGAATCGACCCTCTGACCGGAGAGACCACCGGACAGTGGACATGGCCGGATAATACCATTGACGATACTATGTCACATTCCTACCGTTTCTTCATAACCGGAGGCTATGTACACGACAAGCCCGTTCTGGTTACCGCACAGGGAACCTACAGAGACATGTATCTGCAGGGCTATGGCGAGGGGATGGAAAAGCGCTGGGATATCAAGATCCCTTATGACGACGGCGGCGCGCGTTCCAGCCACCTGTGTCCTGTCCTGGATTTCAATGATGACGGAGTGGACGAACTGTTCTGGGGTGAGCGCCTGATCAGCCTGGAGGACGGACATGAGGTATTCTGCGGGGATAAGGGAAAATATCTGGGACATTCCGATATTGTGGTTCCCTTTGAAGATATTAAAACCGGAAAGAAATATATTTACACCTGCCGTGAGGACTATGAGCAGGAAGGCGAACCGAGAGTTGTTACCTATAACGAAAAAGGGGAAAGAGAATGGACGGCTGTGGACAGCATCGGCCATATGCATAACGGCTGGATTGCCAATATCGGTCCGGATTACCGGAAGGTGGCGATGGCAATGCGCATTACCCGCCGTGTAATTGACAACGCCATTGTGGATACGGAGCCGGAAGATTTTTATTTTGATGCCGTGACGGGCGAACCCCTGGAATCCCCCCTTCCTTTTAAGGGAGATGAATTCATGCCGGTAGATTTTGACGGAGACGGCTATCATGAATTTTATGGGGCAGGAGGCGCCAAAAAAGGCTGCGTTGTGGATCGCGAAGGCAAGGTACAGGGCTTTATCGGCGGTGACGGAGTGGTCAGAAGCGGCAAAATCATGCAGTGGCCGGGTGAACTGTTGATGGTATACTACCAGGATGAGGGAAAGGTCCGCATCTGGGGCGATGCCGATGCCGTGGAAAGCGAATACTGCAAAAAGAGATTTGCACACAGCTATCACTGGAGAATGCAGCATTTCATGGGAACCGGATATAACCATGGCAGCAGCCATATTACCTGCGGAATGTAGGAAAATTAGTAATACATAAGAGGAGCGGCGTCAGGATTTTTTGTCCTGGCGCCCTTTTTCTGTAACAGGTAACGGAGCCGTTACGGAATAATAACCGTTCATGCAAAAATCAATGAAAAAACAATTGACTTTCTCAGCCGTCATGGTCAAAATAATAGTATACCGTACATAGCAGAGGGAAATGACTTCGTATGCAAATACTATTTATCTGCAGAAAGGAAAGCAGCTTATGACAATGGAGGAAATGGCCCGTATTATCGGGGTTTCTCGCATTACCTTATCAAAGGTGATGAATGACAAGGAAGGCGTTTCGGAAAAGACAAGAGAACGGGTAAAAGAATACATAAAGAAGTATAATTTTGAACCAAACAGCCAGGCGCGGAGCCTGGTAGGGAAAAAGGAGCCGATTATCGGTTTTTTTACCACCTACTCCGAGGAATCCAGCGGAAGTACACATATTACATCCCATTTTGCTACGGAACTGGTTAATCTTGTGGTCAATGCGGCGCAGAAACGGGATTATAAGACCCTGGTGGATATAACCGGCGGGGATGATGATTTTTCCGATATTGAGAGATATCTCAGCTCAGGCCTGGTTCGCGGGGCTATTCTCCTGGGCTATGCCACCGGAAACAAAAAGCTGGAAAGATTATCTCAGAAAGGGATTCCCCTCGTACTGATTAATCAGGAAGAGGAAACCGATCTGCCGAATATCATGACCGTTAATATGAATGATGAAGTGTGGGCCTTTGAGGCCATCGAGAGACTGGTGAAACTGCAGCATAAAAGAATTCTCTATATCGGCTGTTCGCGGAACCGGCTTCCGGCCATGCGCCGTGCCCACGGGGTGCACCGGGCCTGTGACATGTATAAGGATCAGATTCTTTCTTATCAGGAACGCAACGGAGATTTTAATGAGGATCTGGCTTATGATATCACGAAGGAAATCTTTTCGGCAGGAGGAGAGACTCCCACCGGGATTTTTGCAGCCAATGATCTGATGGCTATCGGGGCAGTCAATGCTTTGAAGGATATGGGAATCAGGATACCGGAGGAGGTTTCCGTCATAGGGTTTGACGATATTACTTTTTCAAGATACCTGACCCCTTCCCTATCAACGGTTCACTGTGATTTCAGGATGATTGCGGAAAAAAGCGTGAAAACGCTGATTGACAGTATAGAAGGGAAAAAAGTACAGCGCCATCAGGAGCTTGATCTGGAATTCATTGAGAGGGAAAGCCTGGGCAGATGCAGATGAGCCCTGTATATGCATGTCGTACATACGGTACAAAGCAGGGGACTGTAAATGCGCCCAGGGGAATGAAAATATTCGGAATTATGGCAGGAAAAATTGTAACGCCCGGATAAATGTGGTAAAATATGGATATTAAAAAATAGAAAGGGGTAAATTTAGTTATGGGTAAAGAAGTGTTAGAGTATGTAATTGAAAAAACAAACGATCTGATAAATGCAGCTTCATGCAGCAGCGAGGCGAAGGAGGCTGCGCAGGCATGGCTGGATGCGGTCGGGACAGCCGAAGAAGCGGAGGAAACCAGGAAATATCTGGCGGAACTGGAAGCGGATATCATACCGATTGACGGTTTGATTGCATTTGCGGAATCGGAACACGGAGCCGAAGTCTTCGGAGCGGAATCAGCTAAAGACGTTGCAGCGCACGCAAGGGAGATCAAGGCGGCCGGAGCGGTATATTGTGACTGTCCGGCCTGTGCGGCGGCGGAAGCGATTCTGGAGAAGAAGGACATGCTGCTGGCTGAGTAAGGGATGGCATTTGTGTGCCGCCGATAATGGAAAGACTACACGATTGAAACAGGAATCTATTATGACGACAAAAACAGGAACCTTTGAGATCAGGGACAAATTTTATTTGAACGGGGAACCGTTCCAAATCATTTCAGGAGGGATCCACTATTTCCGGATCCTTCCTGAATACTGGGAGGACCGGCTGCAGAAGCTCAAAGAGCTGGGCTGCAATACAGTGGAAACGTACATTCCCTGGAACATGCATGAGCCGGTAAAAGGAAAATTTGATTTTTATGGGGAACACGTTCATGGAATGCTGGACGTGGTTTCCTTTGTCAGGACGGCACAAAGGCTGGGGCTGTGGGTAATACTGCGCCCTTCGCCTTATATTTGTGCGGAATGGGATTTCGGAGGCCTGCCTTTCTGGCTTCTGGCCGGGGAAGAAATGGATCTGAGAACCAGCGACGAGCGGTATCTGCGCCATGTAAGGGACTATTATGACCGCCTGATGCCTCTGTTGGCGCCGCTTCAGATCGATCAGGGCGGACCGGTGCTCATGCTCCAGGTGGAAAATGAATACGGTTCTTTCGGTAATGATAAGAAATATCTGGAAAGTCTCAGGGACATGATGCGCGAGAGGGGAATCACGGTGCCGCTTTTCGCTTCGGACGGCCCGGATCACAACATGCTTTCCAATACAAAAACAGAAGGTATCTTTCCCACAGCCAATTTCGGCTCCGGAGCCTCAAAAGCATTTACCATTCTGGAGGAATATACGGATGGCGGCCCATGCATGTGCACGGAATTCTGGATCGGATGGTTCGATGCCTGGCACGATGAGGTTCACCATGAGGGTGACATGGAAACTGCCGTGAAGGAACTGGAAAACATACTTGAATTGGGCAATGTAAACATTTATATGTTTGAAGGCGGCACCAATTTTGGTTTTATGAACGGATCAAATTACAGTGATCATCTGACGGCAGACGTCACCTCTTATGATTACGACGCACTGCTTACGGAAGACGGTAAGATTACGGATAAATACAGACGTTTCCAGAAGGTGATATCCCGATTCAATAAAGAAGAACCGCTTATCCGTGAGAAAGAACCTTCCTCCGAAAGGGTCGCTTATGGTTCCTGTGCCGTTGCCCAGAAGGTGGATTTATTCCATGCGCTGGATTGTCTGTCTGAACCGGTAAAAACGGTCAGCCCCAAATCAATGGAGCAGCTGGGGCAGGGCTATGGCTATATGCTGTATTCCTCCGTGCTTCATACGGAGAGGGAGCTGCGGAGTCTGCGGCTTTACCAGGCGGCGGATCGTGCGATTGCTTTCGCGGATGGGAAACGGGTTCTCACCGCGATGGACAGGGAACTGCTGGAACGCCATGAGATAGAACCATTGACTGCCGGAAATATCAGGCTGGATATTCTTATAGAAAATATGGGAAGAGTAAATTATGGCCCCATGATAAACTGGCAGCGCAAGGGTATTGACGGCTGTGTGATGATAAACGACCGGTTCGCCCAGCATGGCTGGCTGCAGTACAGCCTTCCTTTGGATAATCTGGATAAGCTTGATTATACAAGAGGATATGAAAAGGGAATGCCCGCCTTTTACCGGTTTGTTTTTACTGTGAAAAAAATCGGAGATACTTTTCTGGACTGCGAAGGCTGGGGAAAGGGCTCTGCTTTTGTTAATGGTTTTCATCTGGGAAGATTCTGGGAAGTTGGCCCGCAGAAGCGGCTGTATCTGCCGGGAGCGCTTCTGAAAGAAGGAGAGAACGAGATTATTCTGTTTGAAACAGAAGGAAAATGCAAGGAAAGTATTTCCCTTCAGGCGGAACCGGATCTGGGTCGGAGACCCTTATGAAAATGTGTAAAAAAATAAGAAAGGCATGGCCTGGACAGCCATGTTTTTTTTATGGAAAAAATACAGAATTTGTGATACACTAAAAAACGGCACATGGCGCTGTAAGCAGTCAAATACCCGCTGCAAGCAATGGGGCATTTGAATCTCACGGCAGTCGCCAAGTGGGTACGCTGGCGTATCCGTTTGGCTCGTTGTCCGCTGGAATAAAAGAGAAGCTTCGCGCTGTGGAATGAATAAACATAAAGGATATAAACATAAACGATATGAAAACAAGTACACTGCTTAAAAGATTTGTCCCCTACTACCGGAACTACATAGGAATCATGATAATGGATCTGTTCTGCGCCGCCCTCACAACGGTCTGTGAACTGGTACTGCCGCTGATACTGCGCTACATTACCAACATAGGCATGAATGATCTGGCATCCCTGACCATACGAACCATCGTCATAATCGGCGGCGTATACTTTGCGCTCCGCATCATAGACGGAATGGCAAGCTTTTACATGGCCTATACCGGCCATGTAATGGGAGCCTCCATAGAGACAGACATGCGGGAGGATGCCTTCGCACACCTGCAGAAACTGTCCGATAACTATTTCAACAACACCAAAGTCGGACAGATTATGTCACGCATTACCAGCGATTTATTTGATGTCACAGAATTTGCCCACCACTGCCCCGAAGAATTCTTCATTGCATTCTTAAAGGCCGTGGTATCCTTTGTCATCCTTGCAGGAATCAACCCCTTACTGACTGTCATCATTTTTGTTCTCATTCCCGTAATGGCCGTATCCTGCTCCTATTTCAACCTCCAGGTGAGAAAAGCATTCAAACGCCAGAGAAACCACATCGGCGAACTGAATGCCAGAATCGAAGACAGCCTTCTGGGCAACAAAGTAGTCAGAGCCTTCGCCAACGAAGACGTGGAACTCGGAAAATTCAATAAGGACAATCAGGAATTCCTGAAAATAAAACGTGAAACCTACAAATATATGGCCGCCTTCCAGAACACCATCCGCATCTTCGACGGCCTCATGTACGTAGTAGTGATTGTAGCCGGCGGCATATTCATGATAAAAGGCCTGATTTCCCCCGCGGATCTCGTGGCATATACCATGTACGTAACCACCCTTCTGGCAACCATCCGCCGCATTATCGAATTCGCCGAACAATTCCAGCGCGGAATGACAGGAATCGAACGCTTCACCGAACTCATGGACGCAAACATAGATATCTTTGACGAAGAAGGAGCCGTGCCCCTTCACAACGTAGAAGGAAAAATCACCTTTAAACACGTATCCTTTGAATACCCGGATGACCACACCCCCGTTCTTGCGGATATCGACCTCACCATTAAACCCGGAGAAAAAGTAGCCCTGGTTGGTCCCTCCGGAGGCGGAAAGACAACACTCTGCAACCTGCTCCCCCGTTTTTACGATCCCACAGAGGGTGAAATCCTCCTTGATGACCAGAACATCAAAAAAGTAACGCTCCAAAGCCTGAGAAGCAACGTAGGCGTAGTCCAGCAGGACGTTTACCTCTTCTCCGGCAGTGTCTACGAAAATATTGCATACGGCAAACCCGGCGCATCCAAAGAAGAAGTCATCAAAGCCGCCAAACTGGCAGGCGCCCATGATTTTATCCAGGAACTCAAAGACGGCTACGAAACCTACGTAGGAGAACGAGGAGTCAAACTGTCAGGCGGACAAAAACAAAGAATCAGCATAGCCCGCGTCTTCCTCAAATCCCCCAAAGTCCTCCTCCTTGACGAAGCCACCGCCGCTCTGGACAACGAAAGCGAACACCTGGTATCAGAATCCCTGGACAAACTGGCAGCCGGCAGAACCACCCTCACAATAGCCCACCGCCTGACCACAATCCACGGCGCCGACCGCATCCTTGTCCTCTCCGGAAGCCGCATCGTAGAAGAAGGAAACCACGAAACCCTAATGAAAAAGAAAGGAATCTACTACCAACTCTACACCTCAGCCAACATAATAGATCACCCTTCCGCAGAATAGTCATATACATCCCTCCTTCCTACATTCTGCCAAAGAACTACCCGGCCCAAACAGTCTCTCCCTCACGCCCTGTCATCTGCCCTGAGGAGCCCGGCGGTGTGTCTTGTGTCTCTTCAGGGACATCTCAAAAAAAGGGAGCTGTTTCTTACCGTTTTGCGCCTCCAATCCACTGCCCGCCCTTAGCGGCGCTGTCTGACGACCAACGGGAGGAGTTTAAGCCGCGTTGGC